>LSQX01095382.1_pt1 | contig 23649 bp, 22 predicted proteins | sample 654561 | NCBI WGS metagenome assembly LSQX01 (sample SAMN04489861, study PRJNA283612) | anaerobic digester metagenome | isolation source: 4 biogas reactors fed with cattle manure at either 37C or 55C with and... | place: Denmark: Kongens Lyngby | collected 2014
CGACCCGGATCAGCCAGGCCTGCTCGTGCTGTTCGCTGGCAAAAGGTGTCTTGCGCTGCAGGTATTTCAAGAACACATCCTGAAACACATCCTCGACATCCTCCCGCCGTCTCAGATAGAGAAAGCAGATCCTGCGGACCTGGTCGGCATACAATGCCAAGGCCCGGTCAATATCCTTCTCCCAATGCGCGTCCGCTGCGACCATCCACACAACCTTTCTGCTTTGTATACGCATCGGGCCAGACAATCCTTGCGCTTTTTATGCAGGCCGCAAATAATTCGTCACTTGATACAAATCCAAGAGATCATCATTGGGCCATGTGTCGTATTCGCTTCAGATGGGTCAAGCCATGTGCTCCAGCATCTCCGGTCGGATCTCAAAAGACAGGAGTCCTTTGACCAGGCAATTATGCGTCTGCACAATGGCGTTGGCCCCCAGCCGCTTGCGCCCGTTCAAGGTATGGCCGCCGGCGATATGCGAGGTCAGGACGACATTGGGCAGTGAACGGAACGGGTGGTCGGCAGCCGGCGGTTCCGGGTCGGTCACATCGATGCACGCCTGGATCCGGCCGGTTTTTAGCTCCTTAATCAGGGCCGGTTCGTCAACCAGCAAGCCGCGCGCGGTGTTGATCAGCAAGGCGCCATCTTTGAGCAGCGGCAGGTTGCGGCTGTTCAGCAAGTGGCGGCAATCCGGATTGGCCGGCGCGTGCAGCGAAACCACGTCACATGCTGCCAGCAGCGCGTCCAGCTCCATCCCGGTGACCTTCCAGCGGCGCATTTCAGCCGGGCAAACATAGGGATCCCAGACCCGGATATCGCAATCGAAGAACGTGAACAGCCGGATCACTTCCTTACAGACCGATGAAAAGCCAACCAGGCCGATCTTCAGGCCGTTCAGCCGGCGCGTCGCGTGGACATTCGCCTCGCCGCCCAGCCATTTGCCGGCCCGCGTGGCAGCCGCGTTCTCCCACAGGCGTCCGAGCGATGTCAGCGTCAGGGCCAGCACAGTCTGGGCCACGTCTTCGGCGATCACCGGCGCGTTGCTGGTAACGCGGCAGCCAGTCTGCCATAATTCCGGCGGGATCAGGTTCCGGATGCTGCCGGCCGCATGGGCGACCAGCTTCAGGTTTGGCGCGGCTTCAAGCATCGCCGGCGTGATCGATGGCGTCCCCCAGCAGGTGATGCAGGCGTCAGCGCCGCGGATCAGCTCCAGCATTTTATCTGCCGTCAAGACCTCCGGCAGGTCCCGCGGGTCGTTGATCGCGGCAAAACGCCTGAGATCCGCCAGATCTTCCTCGGCAAAAATACTTGCGGCCATCGGCCGGTTCAACAGGATCGCCACCTTATGCTTCATCTTAAGCCTCCCCCTTTTGCAGGCTGTCCCGCAAATCGCGCAGATAAACGACATCCTGGGCCAGGTATTCCAGAACCCGGTCCGTCTCACTGTATTCGGCCGGCATGCACAAAGCCCCGCGATAGCCTCGCTTCAGGGCATAGGCCAGGGCCTGCCGCCAATTGGCGGCACCCTGAAAGGCTGGTGTGAAAAACGGTTTGAAGCGGGCCTGTTCGTCGTGCTGTTCCGGATTGACGCGTGCGTAGAACGCGTTCTTGAAGTTCATCAGCAGCAGGTGCTCCCACAAGATGTCCAGGGCTTTTTCGGGCAGCTCGCCGGCCAGAGCGCTGTGCGCGGCATCCCAGATGGCGCCGATCCGGCGCGGGTCGAACCCCTCGAGCACATGGCGCAGCTCCATGCTGGAAAACACACCTGAGCCGAAATGCTGCTGAATGCCGAGTTTGACCTGGTAGCGTTCGCAGAGCGGTTCCAGTCTGGTCAGTTCTTGCTTCCAGGTTTGTTCGGCGGCCAGGTAGCCCATCCCGGGCGGCGTGCCCAGCATGATGCGCAGCAGCGGCACACCGGCTTCCTGGCAGGCAGCGAAGGTCTCCTCACGGGTGTCACTGGCAACGCTGGCAATCGTCAGGTTGTATTGCGCCAGCGTCCTGGCCAGCCTGGGCAGGCCCTGCCGGGCATTTTCCGGATCGACCTGGTAGCCTGTGCGCAAAGGAAACTCAATCGCGTCAAAGCCTAACTGCTGCATTTTCGCACCGAGCTCGTCGGGGGACAGGTCTTTCCAGGGTTTGGTGAAAACGGACAAGGCTAGTGGTTTCATAACGACCTCCCGGACAATCAAGATGCTTTCATTATAACAAACGGCGCCAATTGCATCTGCATCGGCCACGCGGTACAATTGGCGCATTGAAAAAACGGGGGCCGCGCATGACATCTGAAAACAAACAAAAAAAAACTCTACCCGCCGGCCCGCTGGCGATCCTGGCGGCGGCTCTGCTCTGGAGCATGGCCGGGCTGCTGATCAAGTACCTCGACTGGCCGCCCCTGGCGATCGCGTCGGCGCGCAGCCTGCTGGCCTCGCTGGTTTTCCTGGCCTTTTTCCGCAAACGCCTTTGGGTCCGTCCGAACGCCGTGACTTGGCTGTCCGGCCTGGCCCTGATGCTGACACAGGTCCTGTTCGTGGTCGCCAACAAGCTGACCACCGCAACCAATGCGATCATGCTGCAGTACACGGCGCCGGTCTTCGTGGTGCTGATCGGCGTCTTTTTCTACCAGGCCCGGCCGAAACGCCGGGAAATCGTCGCCCTGGTCTGGGCCATGGCAGGGGTTGCCCTGTTCTTTGCCGAACGTCTGGATGCCGGCGGCATGGCCGGCAACCTGATCGCCGTTTTCACAGGTCTGACTTTCGCCGCTGTTTTTGTCCTGAACAGCAGGCCGGAATGCCAGGTGCCCGCGGCTTTGCTGATCGGGCAGATCGGAACCTTCCTGATCGGTCTGCCGCAGCTGCTGCTCCTGGCACCGGGATCCTGGAACAGCCGGTCGTTGCCGGCTATCCTGATCCTCGGATTTTTCCAGTTGGGTCTGGCCTACATACTCTTCCAGGTTGGCATCCGGCGCACCCGGCCGCTCAACGCCAGCCTGCTGGCGATCGTGGAGCCGCTGATGAGTCCGGTCTGGGTGTTTCTCGTCCTGAACGAAAAGCCCGGCCTGCTGGCCCTGGCCGGAGCGGCGGTGATCATCTCCGCCGTGGTCTACCTCAATACCAGCAAGATCGCGCCGGCCGAATCCGTCAATTCCCGCACTCGATACTGATTTCCGTAAAGATGTGCAAAACGTCGTCGACGGCCAGAGCCGCCTTTTCGGCGCCGGCTTTTTCGTAGATAACCCGGCCCTCGTTCATCATGATCAGGCGGCTGCCGTACTGGACCGCGTAACGCAGGTTGTGCGTGACCATCATGGCCGTCAGGTTCTTCTCCCGGACGATCTTGTCTGTCAGGACCATGATCGTTTCGGCCGTCTTGGGATCGAGGGCCGCCGTATGCTCATCCAAAATGAGAAAGTCAACCGGGGTCAGGGTCGCCATGATCAGGGCGACGGCCTGGCGCTGGCCGCCGGACAAGGATTCCAGCTTGACATCGAGCTTGTCCTCCAGGCCGAGGCCCAGCGAGGCGAGCTGCTCACGGTAATAAGCCCGGCGTTTCTTGTTGATGCCGGCCGTCAGGTTGTAGCGCTGGCCCTTGTTGTCGGCCAAAGACATGTTCTCCAGGATCGTCAGGCTGGGGCAGGTTCCCATGGCCGGATTTTGGTAGACCCGGCCGATCCGGTTGTAGCGTTTGTAATCCTGCTGACGGACGATGCTTTCGCCGCCGACCAGGACATCGCCGCCTTCGATCGGGATGCTGCCGCAGATGATGTTCAAGAGCGAGGTTTTGCCGCTGCCGTTGCTGCCGACGATCGAGAGGAATTCACCGTTCTCAATCGTCAGGCTGAAATCCTCGAACAGGCACATTTCCGTGATCGTGCCGGGATTGTAGATCTTGGTGATGTTCTTGAGCTCAAGCATGGGCCTTGACCCCTCCCTTCCGGGCGTGGCCGAAGACCAGGATTCCCAGAAACAGCACGGCGGTCACGAGTTTAAGCAGGTTGGCCGGCAGCCCGATGCTGATGGCGATCTGGATGCAACCCTTGTAGAGGATGCTGCCGACCAGGACGGCCGTCGTGCCTTTGACAAAGCTCATCGAGCGGAACAGGGTCGTCCCGATGATGACCGTCGCCAGGCCGAAAACCACCTGGCCGGTTCCCATGGTGCTGGAAAACGCGCGCTGCTCGTGGCAGACGATGGCGCCGGACAGGGCCACCAGGGCGTTGGCGATCACCAGGCCGGTGATTTTTACCAGGCCTTTGTCTTTGGCCAGCGAGGTGACCAGGACGCTGTTGTCGCCGACAGCCCGCAGCAGCAAGCCGTTCTTGGTCTTGAGGTACACATCCAGAACGAGCTTGCCGATCAGGGCGATCAGGAGCGACACGATCAGCTTGCGGTAGATCAGGGGCAGGGCACCCAGCAGGGCCATAACCGGATCGGCCGTGAAGATCGTGCTGGCGGCACGCTCGACGGTCATGTTGGAGCCGGCGATCTGCAGGTTGATTGAAAACAGCGCCGTCATGGTGATGATGCCGGCCAGCAGGTCGCGCACATGGAGCCGGACATGGATCAGGCCGGTCACCAGGCCGGCCAGGGCGCCGATCGCGATGGCGATCAGCAGCGTCAGAAACGGATCGGTACCCCGGGTGAGCAGGACGGCGGTGACGGCAGCGCCCAGGGGGAAGCTGCCGTCGACCGTCAAGTCCGGAAAATCGAGAATCTTGTAGGTGATGTAGACCCCGTAGGAGAGCAGGGCGTAGATCAAGCCCTGCGTCAGGGTGCTGATGGCAAGGTCCAGCAAAACATTCATGGTTGCCCTTCTCTATGCGTCCTTGGCTTCGGTCATCCGGGCCGCAACATCGGCCGGCACGGTCAGGTTCGCGGCTGCGATCGCCTCTGAATTGACATAGATGCCGTATTCGCTGATCACTTCATAGGGAATCTCAGACGCCTTGGCTTCGCCTTTGAGGATCCGGGCTGCGATTGCGCCCGTCTGGCGGCCCAGCTGGTAGTAGTCGATGCCGGCGGCGGCGACGCAGCCGCGTTTGACCTGCTCGACCTCACTGCCGTAAACCGGGATGCCGGCTTCGTTGGTCTTTTCCAGGATCGAGGCCAGGACGCCGACGACGGTGTTGTCGGTCAGGTTGGAAAAGCAGTCGACTTGCTTGGCGATCAGGGAATCGGCGGCCAGCGTGACTTCGGATTGGGCCGTCACGCCGATGGCTTCGATGGTAAAGCCGTACTGGCCGGCTTTGGCTTTGTATTCGGCGATCGCCGAAACCGAGTTGGGCTCGCTCGTGGTGTAGAGGATGCCGATCGTGTCGGCTTCCGGCTGCAGCTTGCGGATCAATTCCAGCTGGGCGTCAACCGCCAGCTTGTCGCTGGTGCCGGTGATGTTGCCGCTGTCCAGCTTGGCCTCCACCGGATCCGTGATGGCGGAAAAGACGACCGGGATGTCCTTGTCTTCGGCAGCCGCGTAGCAGGCGGTTGCCGACGGGGTGGCGATGGCGCACATCAGGGCCACGTTTTTGGCGGAAAAGGTCTGGGCGATCTGGGTGGCGATCGCACCGTCAAACCCGGCGTTCTGGTAGTCGATGGTGAAATCCTGGCCTTCTGTCAGGCCGGCGTCCTTCAGGCCCTGGAGAAAGCCGAGACGGCAGTTGTCCAGGGAGGCGTGCTCGCCGAACTGGGAGATGCCGATCACCCGGGTTTTGCTGCAACCGGCCGCGGCGGAAAAAGCAAGCGAGAGGATGAGCACCAGCACGGCGATTCGGGTCAATTTTGCGATGTTTTTCATTTCGTTTCTCCTGTTTTTGTCAGCGTGCCTGGCACACTGTTTTGTGTCTCAAGCGATGGTCCTGTGACAACCTGTTCCCATCGCCATCGTCTGCCTGTCTGGTTCATAACCTGCCTCCTCCTGGTGTAAACATAAAAAAACAGCCCTGTCCCCTGAGGGACAAGACTGACGTCCTGCGGTGCCACCCTGATTGATCATATCCATGATCCGCTCGTTCCCGCACATGCATGCGGGCCGCCTGGTTAACGGATACGGCTTCCGTCGGCTATTTAAGGCCGCCCTCCGAAGTCCATTCGCCCCGCGTCCGGCTGCTGCGCTCACACCAGCCGCAGCTCTCTGTCAACCGACCCTCGAGGGTACTTCTCTTCGTCACAGGTTTCAAATATTCAGCTAGACTGATTGTAGGCACGGTTTACCCGATTGTCAAGCCAAACGCAACCCGGCTACGAAACCTGGCTACGCACCATTGTCCGTTTCGTTCCAGCGGTACCGCTTGTTCTGGCGCAGCCGTTCCAGGTCACAGTTCAGGCACAGCCCATTGTGGCAGCAGATGACGCCGCCGCAACGGGAACAGCGCCATATTCCGGCTTCCCGCTCCAGGAAGCTGGCCATGCCCCGGTCGCGAATCCAGGTCAGGTTGGCGATCATGCTCATGTGGTATTTTGTCCGGTAGCGCCGGTCCAGCATCTTGAGCCGCCGGCAGGGAAAGGACGCGCACTGGAAGCAATAGCGGATTTGACCGGTTGCCAGCTGCGTACACTGATCGCCCATGTGAAGGCAGTGCTTGCCCCTGGGCAGGCATCCCGGGCAGGTAGTCTTGCGAAATCCCTTCTGGTTGAGACCGGCAAGACCGGCCTGGTAGGCGATACATAGGCGGCAATTCATGCCGCAGGGGGCTATCAGCTGCTCGTCCATCGTCCATGCACCTCATGTCTGCCTTTAGTTTAGCACCACCTGGCCTGGAAAACAGCGGGTCTTCTCCATTTCCACAAGCAAGGGTTCGTCTGTGGTCCCGGCATGGTACAATGAGCTGTGATAGACGGCCGGGAGACAGATATGACGGAGAACGGCATCACCAATATCGGCATCATCGCACATGTTGACGCCGGTAAAACAACCCTGACCGAACAGCTGCTCTTCAAGAGCGGCGCGATTTTACGCGCCGGCAGCGTCGATCAGGGAACCGCCCAAACCGACTACATGGAGGTTGAACGCAAACGCGGCATATCGGTCAAAGCAGCGACAACCTACATCCGCTGGCAGAACCGCGCGATCAACCTGATCGATACGCCCGGGCATGTCGACTTTGCCGCCGAAGTGGAACGCAGTCTGCGCGTCCTGGATGCCGCGGTCTTGTGCCTGTCGGCGGTCGAAGGTGTACAGGCCCAGAGCGAGCAATATTACTTCGCCTTGCGCCAGCTGAATGTCCCGGTGCTGGTTTTCATCAACAAGACGGACCGGGTCGGCGCCGATGTCGAGCAGGTCCACCGCCAGATCCGCGAACTGCTCGGTCCGGAAACCCTCGCTTTCACCGCCAGCGAGGCGTGGTTGCCGGTTTTGGCCGAATACGAAGACAAACTGGCCGACGCCTGGCTGGAAAACCGCCCGCTCGGCCAGGCAGAGCTCCTGCCAGCCCTGGCCAATCAGTGCCGTCTGGGCAATATCCTGCCCGTTGTCGCCGGCAGCGCCCTCAAAGGCGAGGGAATCGACGCGCTGCTGGACATGGTTTGTGCCCTGGCCCCGCTGTCGACCGGCGATCCGGACGGCCCGGTGGCCGGGATCGTCTTCAAAGTCGAGCACGACAAGCGGCTGGGCCGGATCGCCTACGTCCGCCTGGCCAGCGGGACGCTGAAAAACCGGGACACGGTTGTCAACCAGAGCCGGGGACCGGTCGGCAAGATCGTCCAGATCCGCAAGGCGTCCGGGCGGAAGGCGACGGACATCGGCATTCTCAAGGCGGGGGACATCGCCGCGGTCTGTGGTTTGGACAGCATCGTTGCCGGCGACACCATCGGGGACGAAACGTGCTTGCCGAAGGCGCTGTCCGTCGTCCAGCCGCTTTTGCGTGTCCGGCTGCGCCCGGAACGCGAGCAGGACTACGCGCCGCTGGCGGCTGCCTGCGCCGAACTGGCCGCCGAAGACCCCAAACTTAAGATGATCTGGGAACCGGGCGTCCGCCAGTTGCTTTTGCATGTCACAGGCACGATCCAGATGGAAATTCTGGACGCGCTGTTCCGCGACCGCTTTGGCCTGGCCGTGACCTTGGAGAACCCCCAGGTGATCTACAAGGAAACGCCGGTGCGCCCGGCGCTGGGCTCCGACGCGTACACCATGCCGAAACCCTGCTGGGCGATCGTCACGTTTGCCATCGAGCCCCTGCCGCTGGGCCAGGGCGTCGTCTATGAAAGCCGCGTTACGGAGATCAAGATCCGCGACCGGTACCAGGGGCAGATTGCCCAGGCGCTTCCGCTCGCCCTGGAACAAGGTCCCCGGGGTTGGGAAGTCACCGATGTCAAGATCACCTTGACCGACGGCGAGGACCATCCGGTTCATACCCATCCGCTGGATTTCGCAACGGTCACCCCCATGGCCCTGATGAAGGGGCTGGCGGCTGCGGGAACCCGCCTGCTCGAACCGATGCTGCGCTTCCGGCTGACGGTACCGCTGCCGGACACGGGCAAGGTGATCAGCCAGATTGTCGCCATGCGCGGCATGCTGGACAGCGGCAGCGAAAGCGACACCCATGACACAGCCGACGAGCACGGCACGCCGCGACGGTTCCTGACCGGCCGCGTGCCGGTGGCCACCTCGCTCGATTTTCCCGTATTTATCGCCCAGGCGACCAGCGGGCGCGGCATCCTGACCATGGTCTTTGACGGTTACGAGCCATGCCCCGAGGGCCTGGGCGAAGACACCGCCTATCGCGGCATCAACCCGCTCGACCGCGAGCGCTATATTCTGCATGTGCGCGGAGCGCTGCGCTGAGCGCAGCCTCCTCCGGGTACTGGATAGGATTGGGCACGCACCAAAGCTGAGGTCCGGCCGCCTCAATCAGCCGGGATGAGGTGTCACGATGAAAAGAAACACGCGCATGTCATTTTGCTGCAGCCTGATCGTCCTGGCCTGCTGCATCGGCCTGGCGGCCTGTTCCACTGATCCCACGACCACCATAACGACAACAAAATCAAGCACGGTACAGACAACGACGTCGACGACAACAGCCACGACAAGCCCGACCACCACAGCGACAGCCAAACCGACGGCTGCGCCAAGCGCGACGACCACGGCGCGCGATCTGCCATCTTCCTTCCCGCTGCTCGACAGCTCCACCGCGCGCATCCCCATAACAGCCGCCCTGTATGGCCTGTTTGTCAGGCAGTACGGCGTACCGGGTCCTGAACCGATCTGCTCGAAAACCCACCAGGCCTGGCTGAACCTGGCCGACGGCACCGTTGATCTCATCCTGTGCATTGCGCCGACAGCTGAAGAGCAGGCTTATCTCAATGCAAAGGACGTCGATGTCGCCATGCGCCTTTATGGCTGCGACGGCCTGGTCTTCCTGGGCAATGCGGACAATCCGGTGCAAGACCTGACGCAAGACCAGGTTAAAGGCATTTACCGCGGCGAAATTGTCAACTGGAGCCAGCTGGGCGGACCGGACCAGAAGATCAACGCTTATTACCGGGACGACCAGTCCGGCAGTCAGCGTTTTTTTGAAACCCTCGTCTGGAAAGATGAAGAAATACCTGACTTCGGATCGCTCGACCTGATCTTGTCCGACGAGATGAGCGATATCACCTATTCCGTCATCTCCGACCCATACGCGATCGGGTTCAACATCATGTCGTATGTCGACATGGCATTCAGCGACCCCAAGCTGATGCTGTTCGCGATTGACGGCATCGCGCCCAGTACGGAAACGCTGGCCGACGCCCGTTACGCCTACATCACTCAGGCGTATGTCATCATCAACGCCGATGAGCCCGCCAACAGCCCTGCGCGCTGGCTCTTCGACTGGTTTGGCTGTGAAATCAGCCGCGAGCTGATCGCGAACAACAGCAGCCTGTCCGTCATTTTCGGCGATCCGGTGATCCTGAAGGCCGAAAAGAAATAGCCATCCGCTCATCCCATGAAGTCGGGTGAACCCCATCGTTCACGCAATCACGTTGTCTTGTAACGTGGGTATTATGGATCGCACGGACGATCCGTTATGCTTATTATGTATTCCGCTAACCGCGTACGGCTCAATTTCGGAGCAGGATCGCGAACGATGTCGCATCGTCTATGCGGCGGAGGTGTTTGATATGATGGGTTTTGGTTATGGAACCGGTTGGATTTACATGCTCATCGGCGGCCTGCTGATCGTAGGCTTGATCGTTTTGATCGTTTTTTTGCTCGTCCGTGCGAACAGCGTTTCTGGCAAATCGGGTGCTACCGCTCCGCCTGATGCAAACCAAACGGATACCCAGCGCGCATTGGCGATATTAGCGGAGCGCTATGCCCGAGGCGAAATCAGCGATGAAGAATATCAGCATAAAAAATCCGAAATCACACGATTGTGACTGATGGCCGCGCGCTTCCGTGATCGGTGATCAGGAGGTAAAAGCGATGAATAACAAAAGAGACCCGGTTTCGCATCCGCATGCGGATCACACACATTCGGACCATCAGCACCCGTCCACAACGCACCGTGGCTTGGCTCATGACGCACACGACGACCATGACGCGCATGAACACGTCGGTCATCACGCGAGAATGGCAACCGATTTCCGGCGCCGCTTTTTCTTATCCCTCTTCCTGATGGTTCCCATTCTTGTGCTCTCGCCCATGATCCAGATGTTTTTGGCTGTCAACTGGCGCTTCCCGGGCGATTCCTATTTGCTGTTTGGCTTGTCAACGGCCCTTTTCCTGTATGGCGGCTGGCCGTTCATCAAAGGCTCAAAAGATGAATTGGCAGAAAAGTCACCGGCCATGATGACCTTGATTTCCCTGGCGATTGTTGTTGCTTACCTTTACAGCTCCCTCACGGTATTTTTCCTTGAAGGAAGCGATTTTTTCTGGGAGCTGGCCACGCTGCTTGTCATCATGCTGCTCGGTCATTGGATCGAAATGCGTTCTGTCATGGGTGCCTCAAGGGCACTGGATGCATTGGTGAAGCTCATGCCGGAAGAGGCTCATGTGATCCATGAGGATGGCGAAACGATGGATATGCCCGTTTCAAGCCTTCAAACTGGCGATCAGATCCTGGTCAAACCTGGTGAAAAAATCCCGATTGACGGCGATATTTTTGCAGGCAGGTCAACCGTCAACGAGGCGATGATAACTGGTGAAGCGACACCGGTTGAAAAATTGCCGGGAGATGAGATCGTTGGTGGCTCGATCAATGGCGAAGGCATCTTGAAATTCACAGTCAGCAAGACAGGTGACGAAACATTTGTTTCCCAAGTGATCAAGCTGGTCCGAGAAGCACAGCAGTCCAAATCCAAAACACAGCGGCTGGCTGATGTCGCAGCCAAATGGCTGTTCTACATCGCTGTCTCGGCCGGTACGATCACATTCATAACCTGGATGTTAGCGACGGGTGAGCTTGGCTTTGCCCTGGAGAGGGCAGTCACGGTCGTCATAATCTCCTGCCCGCATGCCCTTGGACTCGCGATACCGCTCGTGACCGCGATGTCGACAGGGCTGGGTGCGGAGCAAGGTCTCCTGATCCGAAATCGTGCAGCGTTTGAAAACGGGCGTAAAACCGACGCCGTTATTTTTGACAAGACGGGCACGCTGACTGAAGGATCATTTGGGGTGACCGACATCGCAGCCATCGACCGAACAGAGCATGAGCTTTTGGAAATGGTTTTTGCCATAGAATCAAACTCCGAGCATCCAATAGCCAAAGGCATCGTTGCTGAGGGGAAAAAGCGCGGCCTCAAGCTCAAACCAGTCACGGATTATCAGAACTTGACTGGGCAAGGCCTCAAGGCAACCATTGACGGCCAGGAAATCCTGATTGTAAGCCCCGGTTATTTGCGCACGCAGCAAATCAGCTTCGATGAGACCCGGCTGTCGGAATTGTCAGCTAAAGGGAAAACCGTCATTTACATCCTGGCGAACCGGAAATTACTTGGTTTCATTGCGTTGTCCGATATCATTCGCGTCAACGCCCGTCCGGCGATTGACGCGCTGCATGCGATGGGCATCGATGTATACATGGTGACGGGGGATAACCAGCGGGCGGCGCAGGCTGTGGCTAGCCAACTTGGGTTGAAACATGTCATGGCCGAAGTTCTGCCGCATGAAAAGGCTTTAAAGGTTGATGAGATCCATCATCTCGGTAAGTTCGTTGCCATGACCGGCGATGGTGTCAACGATGCGCCGGCGCTGGCCAGGGCGGATCTTGGTATTGCAATCGGTGCAGGCACGGATGTCGCAATCGAGACCGCTGATGTCATTCTCGTCAAGAGCAATCCCCAGGATGTCGTCAATCTGATCAAACTGTCACGTGCCACATACCGCAAAATGGTCCAGAACCTGGTCTGGGCAACGGCATACAATTTGATCGCCATCCCGCTGGCCGCCGGTGTCCTCTTCAACCAAGGCGTTGTGATTACGCCGGCACTTGGCGCGGTCCTGATGTCGATGAGCACGGTTATTGTGGCGATTAATGCCAGACTGCTGCAAGTTGATAAGCCGTCATCACCGTCATTGAAGGCTGGGATGGAACGGTGAGCAGAATCGTCACACAAAGGGTCTGGCTGATCCTGGCTTTGCTGGCATCCATCCTGGCGCTCGCCGGCATCGTCTTCCTGCTGGTGTCAGGGCGCTATTTCCCGCGCGCCCAGCCCGACCTTCAGAACGGCAACGAGCTCAAAATACCTGTCTTGCTGCAAGACCAGGATCCCGATCCTGACATGGCGGAATTTGTTCTGGAAGCACAATCTGGCCAAACCAATTTCCTCGGCAGCGTCATGACAGACACACTCGGCTATAACGGCTCCTACCTCGGGCCGGTCCTTCGTATCCGGAAGGGCGAGAAAGTCACGATACGCGTCAACAATCAGCTGGATTTTCCCACCACCCTCCACTGGCACGGCCTGGTGGTCGACGGAGAACAGGATGGCGGTCCGCACCAGGGTATCCAGCCGGGCGAGAGCTGGAATCCGACCTTTACCGTCGACCAGGCGGCAGCCACCTTGTGGTACCACCCGCATCTGCTGGGGGATACGGCAGACCAGGTTTATTACGGATTGTCGGGACTGATCTACATTGACGATGAAAACGCCGACCAACTGAACCTGCCCCAAGCGTATGGCCAAAATGACATCCCGTTGATCGTTCAGGACCGCAGCTTCAACCGCGATGGCAGCTTAGCTTATCGCACATCGATGATGGGTGTGGCAGCCGGTGACACCCTCTTGATCAACGGGACAATCAACCCCTATCTCAATGTCAAAAAAGAACCGGTCCGCTTCCGGATTTTAAACGCCTCAAACGCGCAGAATTTCGCGTTCCGCTTAAGTGACAACAGCCGTTTTTGGCAAATAGCCTCAGACGGCGGTTTCCTGGAAGCGCCGCTGATCCGTCGCTCGATCTTTCTGGCACCTGGGGAAAGGGCCGAAGTCATCGTTGATTTTTCGAAGACAAAGCGCAGCGACGTGGCGCTTATGGTTGGGAAATCGGCGATCATGGCGATCCGTATCTCCGATGAAAAAACGGAAACCAGCGCGATACCTGAATCATTGACCGATATCGAGCCTTTGATCGAAGGCAATGAGCCGAGAACACGCGTCTTCGACTTGCAGAGCATGGGCATAAGCGGGACCATAAACGGGAAGTCTTTCGATATGAACCGCATTGACGAAGAGGTGAATCTCAACGAGACCGAAATCTGGATCATCAGGAACAGAGGTGGCATGATGCAAACCGGGGGGCACCCCTTTCACGTGCACGGTACGCAGTTTCAAATCATCTCCAGAAACGGCCGGCCGCCGCCGCCCCAGGAGCAAGGATACAAGGATACGGTCTTCGTCAACATCGGGGAAGAAGTCGCCATCCGCGTGCGGTTCACCCATGCGGGTCTTTTCATGTACCATTGCCATATTCTTGAGCACGAAGACAACGGCATGATGGGACAATTCCGGGTTTCCTGAAGCGCAGGCAGGGCTGCCACGAGCCAGTCTGCGTGTCCTAGGCAACGGCGGATGATGCCTGCCTGCGATACGATAAACATGGCGAAATGTTGCTCATTTACGCTTATGCTGGATATAAAAGGATTGATGATCGATGACCAACAAACAAAAAACCGTGCTGATCCTGCTGACCGTTGTTCTGGTCGGAGCCGTCGTGTTCGGCCTGACCCGGCTGGGCGGACAGCCTGCCGAAACGACAACCAACTCCGTCACCACAGCCACCACGGCCACGGATCCGCGCACGGGTCTGCCCTACAACCCCAATACCGCTATTGACTACAGCCAATCCAGCCTGCGGGATATCTGGCTGGCCGGCGGCTGCTTCTGGGGTGTGGAGGCCTACCTGGCCCGCGTTCCCGGCGTCGCCGAGGCGACAGTCGGGTACGCCAACGGCAACACGGAAAATCCGACCTACCAGGATGTATCGTACAAGAACACCGGCCACGCGGAAACGGTCCACCTGCGCTACGACCCCGATCGGATCAGCCTGGACCAGCTGCTCGAGCAGTACTTCCTGATCATCGACCCGACGGTCCTGAACCGCCAGGGCAACGATGTCGGCAGCCAGTACCGGACCGGAATCTATTACCAGGACGAGGCTGACCTGGCTGTGATCAAAGCGGCGATCGAGCGGGAACAGGAAAAATACACCCGTCCGATCGTGGTCGAGGTCGAACCGCTGGCGCAGTACTATCTGGCCGAGGCGTACCACCAGGACTACCTGGAAAAAAACCCGGGCGGCTATTGCCACATCTCGTTTGACACCTTGCCAGGTGCGAACGACATGAACGCCACCGGTTTGGTCGACCCTTCCCTGTACCGCAAACCAGACCCGGATACCATCCGCAACATGCTCAGCGCGGAACAGTACCAGGTGACCCAGGAAAACGGGACGGAAATGCCCGGCACCGGCGAGTACGAAAAGAACAAGGCAGACGGCATCTATGTCGACATCGTGACCGGCGAACCGCTGTTCAGTTCCCGTGACAAGTTTGATTCCGGCAGCGGCTGGCCCAGCTTCACCCGTCCGATCGATCCGGCGGTGGTCAATGAGCTCAAGGATATCTCGATCGGCATGCTGCGCACCGAGGTCCGCAGCCGGGTCGGCGATTCGCACCTGGGCCATGTTTTCGCCGATGGGCCGGCCGACCAAGGCGGCCTGCGCTACTGCATCAACAGCGCCGCTTTACGCTTCATCCCGCTTGCAGACATGGAACAGGAAGGCTACGCTTATTTGCTGCCGCTTTTCGGCTGACCGGCCCGGTCCGCCAGGATCAGGCCGGCCAGGATCAGGGCGGCGCCGGCGCCGGTATAGAGCGAGACCGGTTCATCCAGCAGGATCGCCGACAGGATCGTGGTCAGCAGCGGGCTGAAATAGATGTACTGGTTGGTCCTGGCCGGCCCGATCGCCCGGATCGCCTGGTTCCACAAGATGAAAGCCAGCGAAGAAGCCGCGATGCCCAAAAAGAGGATCCCTGCTATTGTGCCGGTGGAAACAGAACGGACAGCCGGCGGCTGCCGGCTGACCAGGGCAAATCCGGCCAGCACGACAAACCCGTAGACAAAGACCTTGCGCGTCAGCTGCACCAGGTGCAGCCCGTGCCGGGTCTTTTCCATCAGGAGCGAATAGACCGCAAACATGACGGCGGCGCCCAGCGCCAGCAGATCGCCGTTCAAGGCCAGGCCGGATGCCTGCTGGCTGTTGCGAATGATCAGGAAAACGCCCAGGTAAGCCAGCACCAGGCCGGCCGCGCTCCGGATGCCGAACAATCGCTTCCGGAACAGCAGGAGCGACAGCAAACCGGTCAAGAGCGGAATGGTGGCGTCGATCAGGCTGACATTGGCGGCATAGGTCAGCTGGAGCGCGCGGTTCTCGAGCAGGAAATAGGCGGCCAGGGCTGCGCCGATCGCCAGAAACAAGCCTTCTTCCCGCCAGCTCACCGGTTTGCTGAAATGCGGATAAAGCACACTCAGCGCGGCCAGGGCCACCAGGAAGCGCGCCAGCAAAACCTGCAGGGGGCTGAGTTCCTCCAGCAGGACCTTGCTGATGATGAACGTCGAGCTCCAGATGGCAACCGTAACCAGGGCGAACAGGTGTCCCTTGAACGTATGGCGCGACATGTCAGATCATCGGGCGTGTGACGTCAAGGCTGATGCGTCCGTCCCGGATCTCGACGATCCGATCGGCTTTCTCGGCGATCTTGCGGTCATGCGTGATGATGATAAATGTCGTCTTGAACTGGCCGTTGACCTGGCGCAGGATATCGTAGATGATCTCTGTCGTGTCAGAATCGAGGTTGCCGGTCGGCTCATCCGCCAGGATAATCCTGGGGTTCATGATCAGGGCGCGGGCGATCGCCGTCCGCTGCTGCTGGCCGCCGGACATTTCGGTCGCCTTGTTGTTCTTGACCTTGCTGAGGCCGACCAGTTCCATCAGCTCATCGGCCCGTTCGCGGACCTCGGCCGTCGGCTTGTTGTGCTTGATCAGGTAGGGCATCAGGACATTTTCCAGCGCGGTGAATTCAGGCAGCAGATAGTGGAACTGGAAAATGAACCCGATCGTCTCGTTGCGCACGACGGCCAAGTCGTTTTTGGTCATGTTGCTGGTTTGGATCCCGCCGATCATAACGGTTCCGGATGTCGGCCGGTCCAATGTGCCCATGATGTTCATCAGGGTCGACTTGCCCGAGCCGGACTGCCCGATGATGCTGTTGAAGGACTGCTCCTCGAAAGCGAGGTCGATGTCGAACAAGACCTGCGTCTGGATGGCGGTGCCATAAATCTTGTTGATGCCGGACAGCTCAATCGCATTAGCCATTGCGTATCACCTCGATTGGATCAAGCCGGGCCGATTTGCGGGCCGGGATCAGGGAAGCCAGCGACGATGCCGTCACGGCGATCAGGAAGGACAAAAAGAAGAAGGCCGGATCGATCAACAAGGCGATGACCGGGGTTCCGTCCGGGTTACGGGCGAAGACGGTGAAGCTGTACGCCAGGCCCAGACCGAGCACAACCCCCGCCAGGCCGCCCAGGACGCCAAGAATCAGGCCCTGATAGAGAAACACCAGGCTGGCCTGGCGGCTCTTGATGCCCATCGCCTTGAGAATGCCGATCTGACGCGATTTCTGCATGACCGAGATCGCCAGCACGCTGGCGATGGCCAGGACAACCGATACGACGACAAACACCTGGATCATGATGCTGGAAATGCTCTGGCCGTTCAGGCCGGACAGCAGCTGTTCATTCTGCGCTTTCCAGTTGGTGACCGCCAGGTCCTTAAGCTCGGGCAACGCCTGCAAATCGGCGGCGATCGTGTCGGCCAGGAAAACATCGCCGCTGTCCACCTGCATTTCGATTGAAGTCACCCGGCCGGCCTGGTCGAGCTGCTCCTGGGCTGACGCCAGCGTGGTCAGAAACCAGCTCGTATTCAGGCTTTGCACCTGCAGGTCGAAAACGCCGCAGATCGTATATGTCAGGCGTTTGCCGCCGGCGACGGTCACATCAAGCGCGTCGCCGATGGCCACACCCCACTCGGCCTGCAGTCCTTTGCCGATGATCGCCTCGTCCACAGCGGACGGCAGCCGCCCCTGGACGATCCGGTCAGCCAGGGCGTAAATCTGCTCGGCGGCAGCAAAGTCCAGGCCGCGAAGCAGGACCGAACCTGTCTCGTCGCCGTTGGTCGCCAGTCCGGCCTGGTCGAGGACCGGTGAAAGGGCCGTGATCCGGCTTTCCGTCTGCCGGATCGCCTGCATGACACGGTCGGCGTCCGTGAACAGCTTGTCGTCAGCCTTTGAGACGACCGTGATCTGGGACGCGTTGCCAATGGTCGTTTCGACCAGGCTCTTCTGCAATCCCTGGATCAGGGATCCGATAAAAATCTGCACCGAGATGCCGATGGCAATCCCCAGCACGATCAGGATGGTCTGCCCGCGGCTCGATTTGAGGAAGCGAACGGCGATTTTCAGCGATACACTCATGCGTGTTCCTCCTCGAGCTGCCGGATGTCGTCCGGGGTCCGGATCACAGCCAGCGCCCCGATTTGGCGGAAGAGCTCCGGATCGTGGTAGAACGCGTTGCCGCTGGCCAGGATCCGTTGGCCAGGCAGCCGCTCCTTGATCTCCGCAACGATTTTTTTGATCTTGAACAAATTGTAAAAATTGACCGCGTTGATCACCACGTAGGCAGGCTTTTCCAGGGCCAGTCCCTGGAGCAGTTCAGCCTTGGGCGTGTTGGCGCCGACATAGATCGCCTCGTAGCCCTGCAGGGTGAAAAAATCGCTGCCCATCCGGGCGCCCAGCTCATGGAACTCGTCGGTCGGCGAGACGATGACGACCTTGCCCTTGTCCGCGGTGGTCTGCCTGGCCGCACGCTCCGCGAGCACGAAGGGATAGCAGCACTCGATCACGGTACGGACGATGCCGCTGCGGACGTGCTCTCGCCAGATGGCGGCCGGATGGCCGGACTCCGAATCGGTCATGCTGTTCAAAACCGGTGCCAGGATTTTCGTATAAAGCCCCACGATGTCGTGCGCGTTTGCCTCCAGCAGTTGCCTGGCCAGCTGGACACAGCGTGGCTTGTCCATGGCTTCCAGAGCCGCGCGGAAAGCCGTATAGTCGGTTATTTCTGCATTCATGGCTCTTCCTCCCCTTTTTGCTATCTGGTGCGGACGCGACGCACCGCATGACCCTCTAGGGTGATCTTCATCATCTTAGCAGAGTATTCATTCGATCGCAATCATGCCCGTTTCGGCGGCAGCATGACCGCAGCCCGGCTCTCGACGGGACCGGACGGCGGCGGCAGGCGCCGGGCCAGGCCGACCGCCAGGGCTGCGGCGGCCAGGCTGGCGGCAAAGACCGGCCGGTAACCGGCCGCCTGGATGACCAGGCCGGACGCCAGCGTCAGGAACGTGAACGGGAGTGTCACCAGGTTGCTGATCAAGAGGTAATGCGTCCGGTAAGCATCACCGGCGATATCGATGGTGTAGTTCATGTAGCCGAGCCAGGCCGCCATGTTGATGCCGTTGATCAGGGCCAGCGGCGCGAAAAGCCAGACAGGCACAGCGGACAGGACCCCCAGGGAAAGCAGCAGCGCTGACCCGGCCAGCATTAGGCCGAGGGATTGGGACAACAGGATCACCTGCTGGTTGCCCAGCCGGTTGCTGACCTGTCCCCAGAGCAAACCGCCCAACAGGCTGCCGATGATCTGGAGGTATACCAGCGTCGACACCTGCTGCGGCGCAAAGCCCAGCTGCTCCTGGGCGAAGAGGACGATAAACGGCGCCAGCATCAGGCTGACCAGGGACAGGCTGCGGATCGTGACTACCCGCCGGAAGAGGCTGTCCCGGCTTAACAGGTGCGGCAGGCTGCGGTAATACTGCCGGGGCGACTGCTGCGCCAGCTGAGGCGGATGCGGCAAGTCGCGCGTGAAGGACATCACCAGGGCGGACAGCGTCAGGACGGCGCCCGCTGCGCCGAACAAGACGGCGAAGCGCTGCCCGTCCGCCAGGCGCGGGTGGTCCAGCAGCGTCTTGACGATCGTGCCGGCCGCCAGGGCGCCGATCCCGCCGAACAGCTGCTGGCTGCCCAGCAGCAGGCCGCGCCTGCCGGGGACAACCGTCCGGCTGAACAGTTCCGCCCAGGGAACGAGAATCAGGCCGTCGCCACCGCAGAGCAGCGCGTAGACCAGGAAGAACACACCTACAGCCAGGGACGCAGGCAGGTCCAGCAGCAGCACCGGGATCATCACGAAGGGCAGCGGCCGGATCAAAAACATCACCAGGGTGATGTAGGAGGGCAGGTTGCGCAGGCGGCGGATGTGGGGGCCGACCAGGAGCTGGACCAGGATCGATGCGGCCGCGTTGATCGTCGCGGCCAGGCCGGCCAGGCGAACACTGCCGGTATAGGCATAAATGAAGACCGGGATGACCGCGTTGACATCGATGAAGGACATGCCGCTGAAAAACAGGCTGCCTTCGGCCAACAGCGCGCCGTAGTTGCGCTTGCGCAGCCGCTGTTCATCCATCTGATGCTGTCGCCGGCCCGCACCCACCGGCCGTCACGATGGCAGGCCGCGCTTTTCCAGGCGCAGGAGCAGCAGCGCCACCAGCGGCAGGATCAGCAAAAGCGCGATGTTGATGGCAAAGCCCAGGCGGAAACCGGCCCGGTCGGCCACGAATCCGGTCAGCCAGGGAACGGCCGTGGCGGAAAACGTCATGGCCAGCGACAGCATGCTGGATACCGTGCCGCCAAGCTCCGGATACAGGCGATTGGCATACGCCAGGCTGGTCGGATGCAACCCGGCCAGGAAGACGCCGGCCAGCAAAACCCCCGCACCGATCAGAAGCGGCGGGTTCGCGTAGATGGCAAGCGGATAAAAGGCCAGGCTGCCCAGGGCGCAGAGCAGGATCAGGCGGGAATAGCCGATTTTCTCAGCCAGAATGCCGCCGCTGAAACGGCCGGCCGCCAGGCCCAGGTAGAAGAGCGAGACCATGCCTGCGCCAAGCAGGAGCGGAAAGTCGGCCTGCTTCAGATAGGTGTTGATCCAGTTGACCAGGCTGGTTGCGGTCCCGTTGTAGAGAAACGAAACGGCAAAAAGAAGCAGGAAAAAGGGGTTCAGAAAAATCGTGCTGATCCGGATAGCCGGTCTGGCTCCGGACTTTTGACCCTGAACCGGCGGCAGGCGCAGAAAAATAAGTCCCAGACCGTAGAGGCTCCAGATCAGGCTGCCGGCTCCGAAAACCAGCCGCCAGCCATCGGGCGAAGCCAGCACCAACCCGGCCGCGACGGGACCGAGCATCGCGCCGACACTGTAGACGCCGTGCAGCGAATTCAGTGCCACCCCCCGCTTTTGCGCATGAACCTGGGCGATCAGTGCGTTGATCGCGGGGTTGACCAGGCCGGACGCCAGGCCGGCCAGGCCGAAGCAGATGATGATCAAAAGCCAGCTGGCCGAAAATCCGACCAGGCCCAGGAAGAGGCCCTGAAGCAGGCAGCCGGTGACCATGACCGGCTTGCGCCCGATGCGGTCGGACAAGGTTCCGCCCAGCAAGGTACCCAGAAAAGCCCCGGCCGAACGGGCAGCAAAAACAGCGCCGGCCGATGCCAGCGTCAGCTGGAACGTTTGAATCAGCGCGGGCAGGGCCGGCGCCAGCGTAATCGGGACAAACCCAAGGAAAAAATAGCCGGTCAGGCCAACCCAGGTGATCGTGCGCTTGTTCATGCTTCCAGGTAACGCCTGGGTATCTTGCAGACGTACGATCGGGTCGGATTGACAAACTGCGTGCAGCGGGCTTCCATCACCTGACCCAAAAGCAGGTAGGCCTCCTGTTCGGTCATGCCGCAGCCTTCCGTCATATAGCCGATCAGGTCGCGGGCAGCGGCGGCGAAAGCCTCCTCGGCGCTACGCTCACAGGCGACGGACATGATGTATGCCTCGTTCTCGATCCGGACCTGGCTCATGCGGCGAAACCGGCTGACCGTTTCGACCTGCAGCGTGACCACGGCGCGGCATTCGACACCGCCGGCCAGGTTGATCTCCCCGTCCCCCTGGATGGCATGGACGTCGCCCACGTGCAGCAGGGCGCCGGGTACGGCGACCGGCAAATAGACGGTGCTGCCAACCGTGACTTCCTGCACATCCAGGTTGCCGCCGTGGCTGCCGCCCTTGCTGTTCAGGATCTCTTCCCGTTCAGGTGCTGTACCCAGCGTGCCGATCATGGGGCGCACCGGGATGCGCAGCGTGTCGCTCCAGATGATCTGCCGGTCGCGAATCGCCAGCGTCCGGTGCGTCGCGGCCCAGTCGTGGTCCAGGATGTGGCGGGACAGGGGGTTTTGCTGCCGCAAAAAGCCCGTATAGCCCACGCTGTCCAACTCGACATCCAGAATTCGCACCGCCAGCTGGCTGCCGGGCACAGCGCCCGCGACAGCGACCACGACGGTGGGATTGGGGCCGCTGGTGCAAGCCAGGTCATACCGGTCGTCCAGGTTATGCAGCCAGGGCCCGGAACACAGTTCCGTCTCGACCTGGAAGATCTCCCCGGAACGGACAGTCAGAGCCGGCAGGTTGTGCCGGCTGTGGGTCGTATACGTTGTTTCACGCGTTGCGCGGCGCACGGCTCATTTTTTCCCCAGCAGCCTGCCGACATCGTCGAGGATGCTGCCATCGTTGTTGGCGTCGAGCATACCGGTGACCTTGCTCAGCAGCCCCTTGCCGGCCGCTCCCTTGAGCAGGTTGACCACGCCGGAAACATCCAGCTGCTGCTGCTTTTTCTGCTGGCCGAGCGTGCCGAGCAGCAGCGGGGCCAGTTGGGCCAGCACACCGGAGACCTGGCTCTTGTCCAGGCCGGTCTTGCTGGCCAGGTTGTTCTGCACCCGGGTCTGGCTGCGCGGAAACAAGTGGCCGAGGATCTTGGCGCCATCGTTGACGTCGACCTGGCCGAGAAACGACGCCACGTCGTCGACCGGATCGTCCTGGTGCTGGTCGAGAGCGCCGGCCAGCGACTGCGCCCCTTCTTCTGTCTTGACATTGCGGCCCATCGCCCGCATCAGGGCCGGCAGGCCCAGTTCGGTCAGCTGCTTCACCTTGTCGGTATCGGCTCCGACAGACTGTCCGAGCTTACCCAGAACAGACGGATTGTTCACCTGGCTGGTGATCATGTCTAGAATGTTCATGAAAAGCCTCCCCGCAACGGTTTTCTCCGATGCTTATTCGCCTTATTCGGCGTAATGCTTGACCAGTTCGATGATCATGCGCGTACAGAGCTCCATGCCTTCGGCTGTGATATGTTCGAAAACGCCGTGATAGGCGTATCCGCCGGTGCCCAGGTTCGGACAGGGCAATCCCTTATAGCTGAGCGTCGCCCCGTCCGTGCCGCCGCGCATGGGGATGATGATCGGCTCGATGCCCGCCCTGGCCATCGCCAGTTTGGCGCTGTCGATCAGGTGGGTGTGGTCCTTGATGATCTCGGCCATGTTCCGGTAGCGGTCCTTGATCTCCATCTGGATGGTCTGCGGGCCGTAGCGCGCGTTAAGGATCCTGACTGCGTGCTCCAGCGTCTTTTTGCGTGCTGTCAGCATGGCGGCGTCGTGGTCGCGCAAGCTGTAGGCCATCGACACCTGCTCTGGGGTCCCCTCCAGCCGGCGCAGGTAATAGAAGCCCTCGTAGTTCTCCGTGTGGGCCGGTGTTTCGCAGCCGGGCAGCGAGCTGTTGAGCTCGCAGGCCACCAGCAGCGCGTTGACCATGATGTTCTTGGCCGTGCCGGGATGGACGGCCACGCCCCGGATCTCGAGCGTCGCCTCGGCGGCGTTGAAGTTCTCGTACTCCAGCTCGCCCTCCGGCCCGCCGTCCAGGGTATAGGCAAAATCGGCGCCAAAGCCGGCGACATCGAAGTTATCCGCACCGCGCCCGATTTCCTCGTCCGGGGTGAAGCCGACACAGATCCGGCCATGCGGGATCTTCTCGCGGTTGATCCGCTCGATCGCGGTCAGGATCTCGGCAATGCCCGCCTTGTCGTCCGCGCCCAGCAGGGTGGTCCCGTCTGTCGTGATCAGGGTTCTGCCCTCCAGAGAGGTCAAATGGGGGAAGCGTTCAACGGAAAGGACGTTCTGGCTGCCCGGCAGGACGACATCTAGGCCGTCATATGTCTCGATGATCTGCGGCTTGACCTGGTCGCCGCGGGCAT
>LSQX01119723.1_pt5 | contig 23649 bp, 23 predicted proteins | sample 654561 | NCBI WGS metagenome assembly LSQX01 (sample SAMN04489861, study PRJNA283612) | anaerobic digester metagenome | isolation source: 4 biogas reactors fed with cattle manure at either 37C or 55C with and... | place: Denmark: Kongens Lyngby | collected 2014
CTCCTGGCCACGGGAGAGTTCCGGGCCCAGGAACAGGCTTTCCAGCTGATGACCCAGGCAGCCGGCCGGTCAGGGCGGGGCCTGAAAAAGGGCAGAGTCGTCATCCAGACAGTCCAACCCGATCACTTTGTCATCACCGCCGCCGCCAATCAGGATTATGAGGCCTTTTATCGGGAGGAGATTGTTTTCAGGAAGCGAATGGCTTATCTGCCCTATGGTCATTTCGCCTTAGCCGAATTCCGGGGTTATGATCCACTTGAGACTGAAGACAGTGCTTTTTCCTTTTACCGTCTTCTGATCGCCATCATGGACCGCCACCCTGACCTCTTTTGTAATACCCAGCTGTCAGAACCGGCGCCCTCGCCCATTGCCCGGGTCCGCAAACGCTATCGCTTCCGGATTCTGGCCCGGGACCCCTCTGCCCAGCTTTTGACCCAACTTTTCTTCTATGCGGCTGACCGCGTCAAGCGGGGAAAACAGCAGTCCCTGATCATTGATATCGACCCCTGGTCCTCCCTCTAGGGGGGCTTGTCGGGGACCTGTAGCGACCGCCACAAAGGGCCTGGTGGCTGGCCCGGTGTGCTAAAATTGTAAAAAAAAGAAGGAGGCCAGGTATGGCGCTTCGTGAAATCCTGACGGAAGGTGATCCGGCGCTGACCAAGCGCGCACGTCCCGTCAAAAAAATTGATGATAAGCTTCAAGTCTTGATTGACGATATGATCGAGACCATGTATGAGGGTGAGGGAGTAGGACTTGCTGCCCCTCAGGTCGGTGTGCTCAGGCGTCTTTTTGTTATGGATGTGGATGACGGGGAGGGCCCCATCGTCTTTATCAATCCTGAAATTTTAGCCCAGGAGGGTGACCAGGAAGGCCCCGAAGGCTGCCTGTCCCTGCCCGGCCTCTTTGGTCTGGTCAACCGGCCCATGGAAGTGACCGTCCGCGCGCTTGACCGGGAGGGTCAAAGCTTTGAAATGTCGGTCCAGGGCCTGGCTGCCCGTTGCGTTTGTCATGAGAACGATCATCTGGACGGGATCCTCTTCCGGCGCCACTCCCAGGTCCCCCTGGGTCCTCTGGAAGATTTACCCGGCATGGAAGAGGAGACGGCTGAAGAGGAAGATCCCCAAGAAGGAGAGGTTCAGTGACCGTCTTCGCCTTCATGGGTACGCCCGAATTTTCGACCATCATTCTGGATCACCTGGAGGCCGCAGGTTTTCTGCCAGCCCTTCTGGTGACCCAGCCTGACCGGCCTTACGGCAGGGGACGGAGGATGACCCCGTCGCCGGTGGCCTTGTGGGCCCAAGAGCGGGGCCTGGAGGTCGTCAAGCCTCAAGATCGCAAGGATCCAATCCTGGAATCGGCCCTGTCGGCTCTCTCGCCTCTTTTTGTGATCACGGCAGCCTTCGGACTCATCCTGCCCGCCAATCTGCTTGACCTGCCCGCCCGGGGCTCTCTTAACCTCCATGCCTCCCTCCTGCCCCGTTACAGGGGAGCCTCTCCCATACAGGCGGCCCTTTTGTCAGGAGACAAGGAAACGGGTGTGACCTTGATGCGGATGGATGAAGGCATGGATACCGGACCAATACTGGCCCGTTCTGCCATGGCCATCCCTGATGACATGGATGCCGGCCAGTTGAACCTGGAGCTGGCTCATCTGGCGGGTCGTCTCATGGTCGACCATTTTCAGGCCTTTGTGGACGGCCAACTGAAAGAAGAAATCCAGGATGAGCGACTGGCTTCCATCACCCGCCTTTTAAGAAAGGCGGATGGTGAGGTGGATTTCAGTCTCGAGGCCCAGGATGTACACAATCATATCCGGGCCATGAACCCCTGGCCGGGTGCCTTTGCCTTTCTCCAGGGCAAACGCTATAAACTGAACCGGGCCCGCCTCTTTGAGGGACAGCTGCCAGGCCAGGCGGGACAACTCCATATCCTGGGCCGGCGCATGATTGTATCCTGCGGGCAAGGGGCCCTGGAACTTCTGGAAATACAGCCCCAGTCTGGTAGCGCCATGGCCTGCCAGGTATGCGCCCATAACTTTGAGTCCGGCTCTGTCTTTGATCCCTGTAGCCGGCCGGGCCATGACCTGGTCTAGTGTCTGAAGGAAAGGTAAATAGATTTGACTGCTTTGGGACTTTTTATTGTCAGCTTGATTCTCAGTCTGGGTGCCCAGATTCTGGTCCAATCAAGCTTCAACCGTTACAGCCGGCAAGCCGCCCAGTCGGGCTACAGCGGTTTTCAAACGGCCAGACGCCTCCTTGATCAAAATGGACTGACCCAGGTTGCCATTGAACCTGTCCGGGGCCAGTTGACAGATCATTTCAGCCCCCGCGAAAATATTCTTCGTCTTTCCGAATCGACTTATGGCAGCCCGTCAGTCGCCGCCATTGGTGTTGCAGCCCACGAAACCGGCCATGCCCTCCAGCATCGGGATGGCTACTGGCCTAACAAGATCAGGGCCTCACTCCTTCTGCCAGCCAATATAGGTTCCCAGGCAGGTCCTTTCCTGGCGGGGATAGGCCTTATCATGCAATCAGCCTTTGGTGACATGCTGGCCCAAGTGGGGATCCTGCTCTTTTCAGGCGCCGTACTCTTTTATCTGGTCACCCTCCCCGTCGAATTCAATGCCAGCCGCCGGGCCCTGACCCTCCTGTCGGAATCGGGCATCCTGTCTGCCCAGGAGATGAAGGGGGCCAGAAGTGTTCTCCGGGCAGCTGCCCTGACCTATGTGGCATCCGCCATGACCGCCCTCCTCTATCTTTTACGCTATATTGGCATGGCCAACAGCCGCCGCCGGCGCTAGATTGAAGCAGCTGTGGCGGAAAAGGGAAAGAAAAGAAAACAGGACCAGGCGCGCCTGGCCGCTGTCAGGGTCCTGTACCAGGTCCTGGAGGAGGGAGCTTTCTCCAATGAGAGTGCTGCCTATCATCTGTCGGGACCTGGCCTGGACGCCCGGGACCGTGCCTTTGCCTCGGCCCTGATCTTCGGCAGCCTGGCCAATCTGGCCCGTATCGATTATGACCTGGCCCAGGTCTCCTCGCGCCCCCCTGACAAGCTTGATCCATGGGTCCGGACTATTCTCAGGATGGGTATCTGGCAACTTTTTTATTCCTATCAGGTGACGACGGCTGCCGCCTGTGATGAAAGCGTCCATCTGGCCCGCTTTCTGGTCGGTGAGAAGGTGACCGGCTTTGTCAATGGGATCATGAGGCGGCTGGCCAGGCAGAGACCTGTCCTGGAGGGGCCTGGCAGTCAGGCCATTGAGGCGGGGCTCAGCCCCCAGCTTTTCGACCTTCTGTCGGCCTGGTATGGACCTGAGGCTGCCTTGGCCTTGGGGGAGTGGTCCTTACAAACCCCTGCTTCGGTGACCATCCGGGCCAATGCCTGTCGTATGGAGGCCTTTGAAAAATGGAGCCTCAGCCAGGAGGCCAGGAATCTGTCCCTTGAAAAACGACCCTGGCCCCCCATGGCCTACAGCCTGGTCCCCTCCGGCAACGATCTGGCCGCCACCCAGGCCTACCGACAGGGCCTTTACAGCCTCCAGTCCAGGGCAGCCATGCTGGTCGGACACCTGTCTGCGGTTCAGCCTCAGGACCGCAACCTTGATCTTTGCGCTGCGCCAGGCGGGAAAAGCGGACATCTGGCTGAATTGACGGGCTGCCAGGGCTCTATCCTGGCCTGCGATCTCAGCCCTCAGCGCCTGGCCCTTATTGATGCCATGACAGAAAGGCTGGGGCTGGACTGCATCAAGACCCTGGTCCAGGATGCAACAAAAGGGCAGGCTGAATGGGAGGCTGCCTTTGATCTGGTCCTTTGTGACGTCCCCTGTAGCGGCCTTGGTCTTTTACAAAAGAGGCCCGAGATCCGCTGGCGGGTAAACCCCGAGTCCATAGACCGACTGCTGGCCATCCAGCAGGCTATCCTGGAAAAGGCCGGATCCTATGTGGCAGCGGCTGGCCATCTCCTTTACACCACCTGTACCATCAACCCCCGGGAAAATGAAGAGCAGGTGGAGGCCTTTCTGGCCTCGGAGGCGGGGAGGGACTTTGAATTGTGTGACCTGACAGGTGAGCTGGAGACCCTGCTCAAGGGGAACCTGCCCCCACCCATGTCAAGTCGTTTGCCGGCCTGTCTTTGCCTTTTACCCCACAGGGATGGGACTGATGGCTTCTTTATCGCCCGCATGAAGCGTCGGGGTTAGCGGCCTCAATATTGCGTCTGGAGGGGTAAAATGCTAGAATCACTCGGTGATATGATATATTTCCGCTTTCTGTCTGCCTCTGCCATGAAGGGGCCGGCCGAAGGCATGATCCTAACAGGGTAAAGGGTGGAAGATTAGGCATGGCCGATCAGTCAATAACTTGTGCAGGCATGACACATCAGGGTCTGGTCCGTGAACGGAACGAAGACAGCTACGCCTGCGACCAGCCCCAGGAAGCTTGGCCCTATATCTTCTTAGTGGCCGACGGACTGGGCGGCCACCGAAATGGCCAGCTGGCCAGCTATACGGCTGTCAACTACGCCCTGCCCTATATGCGCCAGCACCTGCCCAAGGACAATGATCCCGAGTTGGTCAAGCAGGTCCTGGAAGACACCCTGCAAAAGGCCAATGTCAAGGTCTACACCACTTCGCTTGAGGATCCGGATAATGCGGGTATGGGAACCACCCTGACCATGGCTGTCCTTTATCCTCACAGCTGCTATATCGCCCATATTGGTGACAGCCGCTGTTATCTTTTGAGGGGTAAGGCCCTGGAGGCCCTTACCGAAGACGACACCTATGTGGGGCGTATGGTGGCCTCAGGCTCCCTGGATGAGAGCGAAGTCACCACCCATCCACGACGCCATATTCTGACCCAGGCCCTGGGTTATCCTGAATACATTGAACCGCATGTCACGCATATTGATCTGCTTTCCAAGGACCGTTATCTTTTGTCAAGTGATGGCTTGCACGGGGTCCTGGACCATGAAGCCATCAGCAGGACACTTCGTCGGTCCGCGACTCCGGATGAAGCAGCCGGGTCACTCATTGAACAAACGATCGAGGCGGGAGCTCCCGACAATGTCACTGCGGTTGTGATCTTCGCCTGACAGGAGGATTTGAATGATATCGTCACAATCATTTGCCGCAGGTACGATTATTGCGGAAAGATACCGCATCGTGCGTATGTTGGGGCAGGGAGGAATGGCGACCGTCTATCTGGCGGATGACCGCAGCACCGGTCTGCAGGTCGCCCTCAAAATAATGCATGATGACCTTGCCCATGACCCTGAATTTGTCCGTCGCTTCGCCACGGAAGCCAGGGCAGCGGCAAGCCTTGACCATCCCAACATCGTCCGGGTATTGGACTACGGATCCTATGACGGGATCCGCTATATTGTTCAGGAATATGTGGAGGGGACAACCCTCAAAGACATCATCCGCCGTAACGGCCCCATCGATTACAGGCTGGCGACGCCGCTTTTGATCCAAATCGGCCTGGCCCTGGAACATGCCCACCGGCGGGAGGTCATCCACCGGGATATCAAACCCCAAAACATCATGATCACCAAGGATATGGTGGCCAAGGTCACTGACTTTGGGATTGCCCGTGCTTCCAGCACCAATACCATTACCCTGACCGGTGGCGTCATCATGGGCTCCGTCCATTATTTCTCACCCGAGCAAGCCAGGGGCGGCCAGGTAACAGCCCGGTCCGACCTCTATTCCTTGGGTATTGTTTTCTACGAGATGCTGACAGCCCGCCTGCCTTTCGACGGCGAGTCGTCTGTGGCGGTGGCCATCAAACATCTGCAGGAAGTGCCGCCTGCTCCTTCAACCTATGTGCCCACCCTGCCCCCGGCCCTGGATCGCATCGTCTTTCGCTCCATCCAGAAGAATCCAGACGCCCGCTACCAATCAGCCCGTGAATTTGTCGATGAGCTTGACTCCTTCATGGTCGACCCCAAAGGGGTCTACGGGGTCATCCCCAAGTCTGCTGCTCAATGGGAGGCCAATTCAACCTCTGCCCTGAGCGCCCAAACAGGTGAATCCAATTACGGCCGGCTGCGGGAGATCGAACAGACCTTTAATAAGCGGCGTTCCTCCCGTTACCGGGATACGGCGGTAGCGGTCACAGTTGTGGTAGCCGCGGTCTTGCTCCTGGCCCTTTTGACGGTGTGGCTGGTCCGCCACTTTGCCCCCGATAGCGAAAGGGATCCGGATTTGACTGAGATTGAATTGCCCAATTTCCAGGGTAAGAATATAGGAGATATCGCCAATCAACTGGAGATGCTGGAAAGCGCCGGTATGATTATCGAGCAGGAATACGAGATGAGCGATACGGTCCTGGAGGATATTATCCTCCGCCAGGATCCTGAGTCGGACGGCAGCTTGAGGATCAAGCCCAAGGATGCCCGCCTGACCCTTTATATTTCCCTGGGCCAAAACTCGGCCATCGTGCCTGAGGTGGCCGGAAAATCTTTCCAGATCGCTGACATAGAGCTTCGGTCAGAGGGTTTCCTGGTTAAATTCACCCAGGAGGTCTCGGACCGGGTGGCCAAGGACGTGGTCATCCGGACAGAACCTGAGGCCGGATCTTCAGCGCCCAAGGGTTCAACCGTTGAAATTTTTTACAGTATTGGTCCCCAGGTGGTCGTCATGCCGACCTTGACGGGGCTGCCCTACAGCCAGGCCATCGAGTTGATTGAAGATAATTCCCTGCTCCTGGGAGGGGAGACCTCCATTTCAGGCGAGAAGGTGCCGGACAATGACAAGTATGTCATCAAACAATCCCCGGAGCCAGGCGGCAAGTACCCGCCCAATACCCTGGTTGTCCTGACAGTAGGAACGGCCAAGGAGCTCTATGACTTCATGAATCCGACCACAGTGCCTGAAGAGGTCACCATGTTGGAGGTCAGGGGCTCCACCTTCAAGTCAGCCATGGAAGATCTGGACCCCCTGGGTGTTATTGACTACCGCATGATCCGCTGGAATCCTGAAACCGATCTGGATCCCAAGGATCCGGCTGATCGGGCTGCCATCTACATCCTGGATCAGGATCCCAAACCGGGTATCAAGTTTAAACCGGAATTCGGGGTCGTCCTGACCTTTGGTTCGGCAGCTGACCTTGAAGCCTACCGCAACCCCACCACAGTGCCAACTGACCCCAGCACACTGCCAACCGATCCACCCACAACGGATCCGACTACGACCGAAGCGACCAACGGGGGAGATGACTGATTATGACTGTCCTGAGGGAAAAAGCAGGGGAAGATAAGAAGCGGGCTGTCTTTTTGGACCGCTCGACCCCCTTGCTTTGCCCTTCTATTCTTTCATCGGATCTGGCCAGACTGGCTGCCTCTGTCCAGGACTTGGGCGACAGCCTGGATATGGTCCACTGTGATGTCATGGACGGCCATTATGTCCCCAATCTGACCTTTGGCCCCCCGGTCATCCGGGCCCTGGCCAGACATACCCCTAAGCCCCTGGATGTCCATCTCATGGTGACCAATGCAGATGACCTCCTGGAATCCTATGCCCGGGCCGGTGCCACCACCCTGGTCGTCCATGTGGAAGCGGTCACCCATATTCAAAGGACCCTGGCCCGGATCCGGGAGCTGGGTTGCTTCGCCGGTATCTCCCTTAATCCGGCCACCCCTTTGGAAAGCATCTCCTGGCTTTTGCCCGATCTGGATATGATCCTTTTGATGTCGGTCAATCCTGGATTCAGCGGCCAGTCTTTTATCCCCCAGGTCATGGATAAAATCCGTCAGGCCCGCCTCTTGATTGAGAATTCTGCCTATCCCATCCGACTCCAGGTTGATGGGGGGATTACGGCTGACAATGTGGGAGAGATTGTCCGGGCCGGCGCCGACATGATCGTGGCAGGATCGGCCATATTCGATAACCCCGACCCCAAGGAAGCTGCTCTCCGCTTTGGCAGGATCATGCGCCAGGCCAAAGCCCGACTTTAAGCCCATGTCTTTTCCCAGGATTGATGCCCTGATCGCCCTGGCGGGTTCCAAGGGCCCCCATGATTATTTTTCCCGCCAACTTATAGAATCTTCCCGCACCATCCTGGCAGCCGACGGGGGTGTCGGCGCCCTGGCTGACCTGGGCTACCGCCCTCACATGCTGGTGGGGGACATGGATTCCTTGCCTGCCAGCTACCCGCAAGAGGGCCCCGGCAATGAAGCGATCATTCGCTTTCCCTTGGATAAAGACTATACGGACGGTGAATTGGCAACTGCCGCTGCCGTCCTCCTGGCTACCGGGTCAAGTGCCCAAGCTCCAGTCTTCAAGGAAAATGACGGAGGCCAGGCCCTTTACAGGGCTTTTCAGGAGACCCCGCTGGCTGGCCTGACCCTGGCCTACCTGAATTTTGCCGGTTTTCGCTATGATCATGCCCTGGCCAATATCAATCTGGCCGCTCTCCTTGCCCAAAGGGGGGCCCAGGTCTTCCTGTCGGACGGGACCAGCCTGGCCCGCCTGCTGACAGGTCCCGGCCAGCTGGAACCTGTCTTCCCCGGCCCGGTATTTGATGAGGCCAGACAAAAGGCGCCAAGGACAAATTTTCATTTCTCCCTTTTACCCCTGAGCGACCAGGTGACTGGATTGACCTTGAGAGGCCTGAAATGGGAGCTGGACAAGGTGGATTTGCCGCCCGGTCGTTCCCTGACTTTAAGCAACCGGGCTTTAGGACTTTATCCCGATCAAGCCACTTTGAGCCTGGACAGGGGGACGGTCATGGCCCTGGCCTTTCCTGAGGGGCTTTGAGAGCTCTCTCCCATAAAAAAGATCCGCCTGAGCGGATCCTTTTTTAAATAAGTCATGATCTGGATCAGTCTTCCAGGATTAATTTGACATAGCGTTTCTTGCCCAGACGGATGATCAGCTCCTGGTCTTGGAAAGCCTCTTCGGTCACTTGGGCGAAAAGTTCCTTGACCTGTTGGTCGGCCACATAAAAGCCCCCCTGGTCGATCAGGCGCCTGGCGTCACCCTTGGACTTCATGAGTCCCGTCTGGACCAGGATGTCAATGAAGCTTTGTCCCAGATCCTGACGCCGGATGACCTGATGGGGCATGGAGCTGTCATCGCCACCTCCTCCGAAGAGGGAGCGGGCGGCTTCCTGGGCCTCCCTGGCCTTGTCATGACCGTGTACCAGGGCAGTGATTTCGTAAGCCAGCCGGCTCTTACCCTCATTGATGGCCGCCCCTTCCAATTTGTCATAGGAGCGGATTTCCTCCATGTCCATGAAGGTCAAGACCCGCATGCACTTGGTCACATCGGCGTCGTCGATATTCCGCCAGTACTGGTAGAAATCGTAGACCGAACATTTATTTTCATCCAGCCAAAGGGCACCCGTGGCCGTCTTGCCCATCTTCTCGCCGCTGGAGTTTTCCAGGAGCTTGAAGGTGAGCCCGTAGGCGGCCTCTTGATCCTTCTTGCGGATCAACTCAGCCCCGGCAATGATATTGGACCATTGGTCGTCGCCGCCAGCCTGGAGTCGGCAGCCGTATTTTCGAAAGAGCATGAGAAAATCATAGGCCTGCATGGTCATGTAGTTGAATTCCAGGAAGGTCAGGCCCGAATCCAGCCTTTGCTTGTAGCAGTCAGCAGACAGCATGCGGTTGATGGTGAAATAGGGGCCCACTTCCCGGATGAAGTCAATGTACTTGATGGGGACCAGCCAGTTGGCATTGTTGTCCAGGATGACCTGGTCTGAGGAGAAGTCCAGAAAACGGGACATCTGGTCAATGAAGCAGTTGACATTGTGCTCGATGATCTCAGGGGTCATAAAGGACCGCATATCCGTCCGGCCTGAAGGGTCCCCGATGTAGCCGGTCCCGCCGCCCATGAGGGCGATGGGCCGGACGCCTGCCCGCTGCATGTGACTCATGACCATGATCTGGATCAGGTGGCCGGCGTGAAGGCTGTCGGCGGTCGGATCGAAACCCACATAAAAGGTTGCACCTTCCTGCGACAGATAACGGCGCACCTCTTCTTCGTGTGTGACCTGGGCGACATAATCGCGTTCGAGAAGTGTGTCAAAGACATTTTTCTTCATAATGTGCAACCTCCTTATAAGATTAACGTTTTATACTCTATCACATTCATCCTGCTAGGGGACCTGGATAGGCCTGTCCTGGAACTGGCTGGTTCCAGCCTGACCGGCATGGAGTTGCCAGAGGGCTTGGGCCTGGAGATCCAGACTGGCCTGTGCCAGGGCCGTCTCATCCTTGAGTTGCCGAAAATCCGAGGCCTGCATGATGACAGGCAGACTTGCCTCCCGCCTCATGTAGGAAAGAAGGCGGCGGCCCTGGCGGCTGAAACCCAGGACCCGGATGTAGCCAGGTCCTGCCTGGGTCAATGCCCTGTCCTGCTTACGGATACCCAAGGCTGCGGCCAGAATGGCCCGCCTGATCCGGGAGGCAGGGTGAGCCCTGGTGGCCAGGCCATTAATGAAGGCCTCGTAGGGCCTGGGGCCCTCTGACAGGGCCCGGGCGGGATCGTCCTTGAGGGCATTGAAGACCCGGTTGGCTAGGCCGGCCTGCATGCCGGCTATTTCCTCCAGACTCTCACGGTTCCGAAAGCGGGGAGACCTGAGGAGGAAGGGGGCCAGGTCTTCTTCCAGGACCAGGCCCTTGCCCTGGATGAGAGCATCCATGATGGCGGCCGAGGAGGGGGGAGGAAGCAGAGGGGCCAGATCGGTCAGGAGTTGCCAGAGGGCCTCCTTCTGGTCAGATTGGACTGCCTCCCAGACCCGGTCCCGGATGGCCGAGGCTGAATGCCTTTCCTTGTCAAAGAGGGGGAGGGCCAGACTGGGTAAAGGACCGTAACGGACCAGGGCTTTTTCATACTCAAGGGCCAGGATGGTATTGGATTGGGAGAGGAGTTGTCCCATAAGCGGGTCCTGGGTCAATTCTGTGACGGCCTTTTGCCTGGAGGCAGCAAATCCAAGACCATCTGCGATACCCTGTCGGATGGCCTGGCCAAGTGCCTGGGGTTCATGGGCCAGGAAGGCGGCCAGCTCCTTGATCTTGTCCCCCTGGTCAGGGGCCTCACTGCCGTAGGCCAGATGACGGACGACACCGGTCGCCAGGAGGGTCTGGATGGCGCCCTGGGCAAATCTTTCTGCAGAAGCGGCTGCAAAGGCCACCGGTAGTTCCAGGACCAGGTCAGCCCCCATGGCAAGTGCCAGCCCCGCCCTGACTCTCTTGTCCAGGAGGGCGGGGACACCCCTTTGGCAAAAAGGCCCTGAAAGGCAAAGGATCAGGCCCGCTTTTTTCCCAAAATGCTGGCCAAGCAGTCTAAGCTGCTCCTGGTGGCCCCTGTGGAAGGGATTATATTCAGCCGTAAGTGCGCAAGTATCCATGGTATCAGGGGAAAGACCATTTCCTTCTCTCGTTTCGGATTGCCAATTGATGCTAAAATCAAGCTAAAGGATGGAGGGTCAAATGTCAAAGAAAACACAGCGGATCCTGCTTGTGACGGCGGCTATTTTGGTCCTGGTCATGGCCCTGGTTTTAGTCTATGAATTCGCTTATGCCAGGGGCAGGCGCAAGAAGACCCTCCCCAAGCTGCCCGGTTGGGCAGAGGCTTCCATGACCTATGATCCCGATCTTCTCTCACCCGGCCTTCTTAAGATTATGGAAAAAAAGCTCTATCAAACCCTGACCCTTGAAGGGGACAAGGAGGGCCTTTTCCTGGTTTCCTTTTATGAAACAGCCCAAAAACCTGGTGGGGAGGGCAGCCATTCCAATCTTTATCTGGCAAGTGATCAGATCATGCTGGGACGGGGTCTGGCCCGGATGGGGCGGCGGTCCGACTTCAAGGAATGGGCTCAGGCCTTTGACCTGGCCTTCCGGGATGGGGAAGAGGGATTTCATTTGGCTTATTTGGAGGACAAGGATGGCAGCCTGCAGGGCCAGGAGGCTCACTGGTCCTTGACCCTTGCCTTTACCCGGGCCCTCCTGGAAGGCTATCAGGTTTTTGGCGGCCAGGATTTGGCCCAGATGATCCAGGAATCTTCCGATAAACTTTTGCCCCTCTTTCAGGAAGGGCGGACGGCCAGCCTCCTCCAGGCTGGTCCCCGAATGCTGCTGGCCTATGATGAATGGGATATCCCGCCGCCGGGAACCCTACCCCAGCCAGGTGAAGAAAAACCCATCGAATATGTCCGGGGGACCCACCTGGCCGATGTAGACCTTTGGGCCCTCATGGCCCTTTCCCGTTTCAACCCCGCCTGGGCTCCCCTGGCCTCCCAATGGCAAGCCATCTTGTATGAGGCCAGGCTGGACAGCCAGGAGCCCCTCTTCGCCTCTGCCCTGGAGGAGGACGGTCAAAGCTACATTGCGGTGACCGGAGGGAGTCTCCTCTGCCAGACCAGTGAACAGATTAAAATCGCCCTCTATCTGGCAGAAGTTGAAAGTCTTGACGGGGATTTTGTCTCCTTTTTCCGCAGTCAAATCCGGGATGATAAGCGGCTGCCCTCGGGTTGGAATCCGGCCACCAGTGCCCCTGCTTCCTCCCTGGCCAAGAGCTCCGACTATGCCCTGGCCTTATCCCTTGGCCGTGCAGTCCAGGACAAGGTCCTGATGGACTCTGCCCGGGAGGTTCTCATGTATCAATATGCCTCCAGTCAAAGCAGTGATATATTCGGAGGCTGGTATCGACCCGGCGAGACTGACCGCAGTTACAAGCTCCTGGCAGAAGATAATGTGGCAGTCCTAGTCGCTCTGCGCTGACACTGTGTTATAATTTTTGACGGCCTTTTGCCTAAGGGACTGGGCTTAGTTAGGTATCGGTGATTATGGATTTCATGCAACACATCAATGAGAAGGCCAGGCAGGTCAAAAAAAAGATCGTTCTGCCAGAAGCCGGAGACAGCCGGATCCTTGAGGCTGCCTCCAGGGTGACCCGGGAAGGGGTCGCATCCATCATCTTGATCGGCAAGGAAGACCAGGTCCGGTCGGCCTTCCCTTCCCTTGATCTGGAGGGGATCACTTTCATGGATCCCTCGGACTATGGGGATATCCAAGGCATGGCCGACCAGCTCTATCAACTCCGAAAGCATAAGGGTTTGAGCCGGGAAGAGGCCCTGTCTCAGCTGGCCGATCCGACCACTTTTGGCATCATGCTGCTAAAGGGCGGCCTGGCCCACGGTCTGGTATCCGGAGCTGTCAATACCACGGCCGATACCTTGAGACCTGCCCTCCAGATATTAAAGACCAAGCCAGGGACCAAACTGGTCTCCGCCTACCTGCTCATGCTGGTGCCTGATTGTCAGATGGGCAGTGAGGGCATGTTTCTCATGTCAGACTGTGCCCTCAATGTCAATCCGACAGCCCAGGAATTAGCTGAGATCGCCTTGTCATCAGCAGCTTCCTGGCAACAGCTTACGGGCATTGAGCCCCGGGTGGCCATGCTTTCCTATTCCACCCTGGGCAGCGGGATAGGGGAGCTGCCTGAGAAGGTGGCAGAGGCAACCCGGATTGCCCGCCAATCAGCCCCCCAGCTTCTGATTGACGGTGAGCTCCAGGCTGACGCGGCCCTGGTCCCCCGGGTGGCTGCCATGAAGGCCGGGCAGAGTTCCGTAGCCGGGCAGGCCAATTGCTTGATTTTCCCCGACCTCAATGCCGGCAACATCGGTTACAAGCTGGTGGAGAGACTGGCCAGGGCTAAGGCCTACGGGCCTATGCTGCAGGGGATCGCCATGCCCGTCAACGATCTGTCCCGGGGCTGTACTGTTAATGATATTGCCGGCGTCATCGCCTTGACCGCCGTTCAAGCTCAATCATCCGACCAGGCCTGAGGCTCTGGTCTGATCATATTATTTGCCGGATAAACAAAGGAGCAAAGCATGCTAATTCTCGTCATCAACTCTGGTAGCTCATCTCTCAAGTACCAACTCATCCACTGTGCTGATAAAGTGGCCATCGCCAAGGGCAACTGTGAACGTATTGGTTTGGAAGATCCACTCTTCAAGCATGAAGACCACACGGGCTGTCAGATCCGGGAAGTGCGCCGGATGGAAACCCACGCCGATGCCATTCATATCATCCTGGAGACCCTGCTGGATCCCGACCGGCCGGTCATCGATTCCCTGGATGATATTACAGCGGTCGGCCACCGGGTGGTCCATGGGGGTCCCTATGTCTCCGAGCCGGTGGTGGTGACTGAGGAGGTCAAGGAATCCATCCGTCGCTGTTATGGCTGGTGCCCTCTCCATAACCGGGCCAATCTCCTGGGGATTGAGGTCTGTGAGCAGGCCATGCCGGGTATCCCCCAAGTGGGTGTTTTTGATACAGCCTTCCATCAGACCATGCCGGCCCATGCCTACATGTATGGTATTCCCTATGAATACTACGAGAAGTACGCCGTCCGCCGTTATGGTTTCCACGGGACCTCCCACGCCTATGTGGCCAAGCGGGCAGCCGAGATGACCAAGCATGAGGACCCTGACAATCACAGGTTGATTACCTGCCATCTGGGCAACGGGGCCTCCTTTGCGGCCATCAAGGGGGGCAAGTGCATCGATACCTCCATGGGGCTGACCCCCCTGGAAGGGATCATGATGGGGACCCGCTCGGGCAGCATTGACCCGGCCATCGTACCCTTCATGGTCAATCTGATGAACTACACGGCTGATGAAGTGGATGAGATCCTCAACAAGGAGAGTGGTGTGCTGGGCATATCCGGGGTCAGTCCCGATTTTCGCGATATCCAGGATGCGGCCCAGGCGGGTAATGAGCGGGCTCAGCTGGCTGTGGACATGTTCTGCTACCAGGCTGTGAAAATTCTGGGCTCCTACATTGCTGCCCTGGGTGGGATTGACACCATTGTCTTTACTGCCGGTATTGGAGAAAATGATGATATCGTCCGCAGGAATATCTGCCAGGGCATCGCTTACCGGGGCCTTGAAATCGATCATGAATTGAATAAATCCAGGGGGAAGGAAGTGGTCTTGTCCACCGATAAGTCGGAGGTTGAGGTCTTTGTCATTCCTACCAATGAAGAAATGTCCATCGCCTTACAGACGGCGGAGCTCCTGGACATCAAATGTGTCCGCTGAAGCGGATCAGCCAAGGGGAAGGAGACCAGGCGAGTGAGCAAGAATGAAAAAATGGTTCAGGCCATTACATCCAGGAGCGAGGACTTTACCCGCTGGTATACCGATATCTGCCTTAGGTCAGAGCTCTGTTCCTATTCATCGGTACGGGGTTGCATCATCTTGAGGCCTTACGGCTATGCCATCTGGGAGCTGATTACCGGCGAATTGGACCGGCGTTTCAAGGATACGGGTCATCAAAATGTCATGATGCCGCTTTTTATTCCTGAGAGCATGCTGCAAAAGGAAAAAGATCATGTGGAAGGATTCGCCCCGGAGGTTGCCTGGGTGACCCATGGCGGCGAAGAGCCCCTGACTGAAAGGCTCTGCGTCCGTCCCACCTCGGAGACCCTCTTTTGTGATCATTATGCGGAGATCATTGAGAGCTGGCGGGATCTGCCCAAGCTTTACAATCAGTGGGTGTCGGTAGTCCGCTGGGAGAAGACCACCCGGCCCTTCCTAAGGACCCGGGAATTCTTCTGGCAGGAAGGCCATACGGCTCACGCCACTAAGGAGGAAGCGGTCAAGGAAACCCTTGATATGCTGGACCTTTACGCCGAATTCTATGAAAATGCCCTGGCCATCCCGGTCCTGCGCGGGCTCAAGAGTGAATCGGAAAAATTCGCCGGCGCCGTCAACACCTATACGGTCGAAGCCATGATGCACGATGGCAAGGCCCTCCAGGCAGGCACCACCCACTATCTGGGGGATGGTTTTGCCAAGGCCTTCAATATCCAGTTCACGGACAAGGACAATGAACTTCGCCATGTCCATCAGACCTCATGGGGCATTTCCTCCAGGTCCATCGGTGGCTTGATCATGGTCCACGGTGATGATGACGGCCTGGTCCTTCCACCCGCCGTCGCCCCCTACCAGGTGGTGGTCATCCCTGTGGCCCAGCACAAGGAAGGTGTCCTGCCGGCTGCTCAAGCCTTGGCGGATAGCCTCAAGGAAGCCGGCTACCGGGTTTTGCTGGATGACAGCGACCGGATGCCCGGTTGGAAGTTCTCCGAACATGAGATGAAGGGTGTGCCAGTACGCCTGGAGATCGGGCCCCGAGACATCCAGGAAGGCCGCTGTGTCGCCGTGACCAGGGACAACCGCCAGAAGACCGACATTCCCCTGGACCAGATCCTGGATCAACTGCCTCCTATCCTTCAGGGCCTGCATGACCGCATTCTGGACAAGGCCCGCAAGAGCCTGGAGAGCCGGATCTATCCCCTGGACAGCTGGGAAGCATTTGTGGACACCATGGCCAATAAACCCGGCTTTATCCTGGCCGCCTGGTGTGGCTCCGAAGACTGTGAGGCCAAGGTCAAGGAGGAGACGACTGCCAGCTCCCGCTGTCTGGCCAAGCAAGAGCTGGATGGCCATGAGGTATGTGTGGTCTGTGGCCAGAAGGCCAAGCACATGGTCTACTGGGGCAAGGCCTACTAGCGGCCATGGAGGAGCAGACCAAAAAAACGCAATCGTCAGCCCCCATCGGTATCTTCGACTCAGGGATCGGTGGCCTGACCGTCCTCAAGGCCATGCATGAAAGGCTGCCCAGGGAAGATTTGATTTATATCGGCGACCTGGGCAGGTCACCCTATGGGACCAAGTCCAGGGAAACCATCCAGGTCTATGCCCGTCAGATTACCCGTTACCTCCTATCAAGAAGGGTCAAGCTCATCATTATCGCCTGCAATACGGCCAGTGCAGCTGCCACATGGACCGTCCAGGATCTGGCGGGCCCGGTGCCGGTACTGGAGGTGGTGGGCCATGGCTCCCGCCTGGCCCTGGATGATCTTGGGTATTTGGGGGACCGGGAAAGCCGGATAGGTGTTCTGGGCACCCGGACGACGGTGACAAGTGATGTCTATCGGGACCGCCTCTTAAGCCTGGCCGCTGAAAGGGGCATGCCGCCCCCCCTCATCCAGCAGAAAGCCTGCCCTCTCTTTGTGCCCCTGGTGGAGGAAGGTCTTTGGCGGGGTCAGATACCTGACCTGGTTGCCGGTCTTTATTTGGAGGAAATGAAGGCATTTTCGCCCCAGGTGGTCATCCTGGGCTGTACCCATTACCCCCTCCTCAAGGAGACCATCGCCAAAGCCCTGCCAGCAGGCACCCGGCTTAAGGATTCCGCGCCAAGTGTGGCGGAGACGGCAGCAGAGATTTTGGAAGCAGAGGCCTTGCTGTCAGACAGGGAGAGAGCAGGCAGCCTGGAATTCCACTGCAGTGATTCAGAGGATACCTTCCGGCTCCAAGCCGGCCGTTTTCTTGACATGCCACTTGATATCGTCCATCATATTGACTTGGACGCATGGGGAAATTAAAGGAGTGATGGATTGTTCACACCCTCAGATATCAATCGGGACGCGGTGATTCGCGTCGAAAGCAGCCAGTGGGCCGACGGCCAGCAGCTTGATCCTGTCCGTCTGATGACCCATGGCCAGCTTTCCTATAAAGAGAAGGAAGATGTCTGGAACATCTCCTATGACGAGAGTGATGCGACAGGCATGCGGGGTACTCAGACCCGTGTCAGCCTTTTCCCCAATGGGCGGGTGGTCCTCAGCCGGACCGGCAGTGTGGAAATGGAACTTGAATTTGTTAAGGGGGATCAACGGGTGGAGGCTAAATCCACGCCCTACGGCCCCGTACGTTTTTCCGTCCTGACCCATGAGGTCAAGGGCAGCATGAATGAGGAGGGTGGCGCCATCGAATTGGGTTATTCCCTTGGTTTCGACAACCGCCATACCATCTCCACAAAACTTCAGTTACAGGTGACGGCCCAGGAAGGGGCCCAAGCCTGACCTTTAAAGACAAGAGGCGCCTTTCAAATCGCATTTGACAGGCTGGGGCCCTTCAGGGATAATACTTGAGGCGCACCGACGAAGGCGCGACAAACGATAATTCTAGCCGGGGGAGGTGTACCGATGGCTGTACCTAAACGTAAGTGGTCAAAAAAGAGATCACGCACACATCGTGCCAACTGGAAAATCAATCCGGTTAATCTGACGCGTTGTCCCCAGTGCCATGCACTGAGGGCGTCACATCGCGTTTGCAAGAACTGTGGTTATTACGACGGACGCGAAGTTATTTCTGTCCAGGACTGAGAATAACAGGAGCTTCCAAAAGGCGACAATAAGGAGCAGCGGGCCTCAGGCACGTTGCTTTTTGTTCGTTTGAGAAAGTGGGAAAAAGCATGAGTACACCGGTATTAGCAATCGTTGGCCGGCCCAATGTCGGTAAGTCGACTCTTTTTAATGCGCTGACAGGCAGACGGACAGCTATTGTCGGCCCCCAGCCCGGCGTGACCCGGGACCGGGTCATGGGTGATTCCGACTGGAATGGCATTCCTTTCACGGTCATCGACACAGGTGGCATTGATTTTGCAGAAGATGACATGCAAAGGCTGGTCTTTACCCAGGTGGAGATGGCCATTGAAATGGCCGATGTCATCTGCTTTTTGACTGACATCCATACCGGCATTTCCGATATTGAATTCAAGATCGCCCATATGCTCCGCAAAAGCGGTAAGCCTGTGGTCCTTGCTGTCAACAAGGCCGATCGACCGGGCGAAGAGCCCCTGGAATTCTACGCCTTCTATGAGCTGGGCTTTGCGGATACCCTGGCCATCTCAGCCTCTCATAAACTGGGCCTGACTGAACTTCTGGACGCCCTGACCGCCCATATGACCCCGAGAATAAAATCGGCCGAGGAAGAAGAGGACTATATCACCCTGGCCATCACGGGCAGGCCCAATGTGGGCAAGTCCTCCCTGGCCAACCGCCTGATCGGGGAATACCGCAGCATCGTGTCTGATATCCCCGGCACTACCCGGGATGCCATTGACTCTTTTCTGGAAAATGAATACGGCCGCTTCCTCATCTATGACACGGCCGGCCTTCGCCGCAAATCCAGGATTGATGACCAGATCGAGTATGTCAGCGCCCTGCGTTCCAGACGCAGTGTGGAAGAAGCCCAGGTCTCCATCATCATGATTGATGCCCTGGAGGGGCCGGCTGAGCAGGATACCAAGGTGGCAGGCCTGGCTCATAACGATGGCAAGGCCTCCATTATCGTCGTTAATAAATGGGATCTCATGCAGGGCCAGGATGTGTCCATGGCCGACTATGAGGCAAAAATCCGCCGGCGCTTTGATTTCATGCCCTATGTTCCCATCCTTTTCATGTCAGTCAAGACGGGCCTTAACCTGGACAAATTCTGGCCCCTGGTCCTCAGGGTTTATGAATCTGCAACAAGGCGGATCAAGACCAGTGTCTTGAATGAGGTGATCGCTGAAGCCATCGTCCAGCATCCCACCCCCCAGAAGAAGGGGCGGCACCTGCGCATCTACTATGCCACCCAAGGGGGGGTGACTCCACCCACTTTCATCTTTTTTGTCAATGACAAAAGGCTCCTGCATTTTTCCTATGAACGCTATCTGGAGAACAGGCTGAGGGAAAATTTTGACTTCTTCGGAAGCCCCCTCCGCTTTATCTGGAAGGGCCGGGCAGCCAGGGATCCCTCTGCCTCACGGGTCACACCAGATTAGCTTGACCGCGTGCTAAACTTGTCCTATGAAGAAGGAAGATGGGGACAGGGCCAGGAGCAGAGCCAAAGCGGAAGGGAGCAGGTCTTCCTTCACCCTGGTCGACAGCCATAAAAAGAGGCAGGAAGCGCTGAAGCGCCAGTTGATCAGATTGGAGCCCATGGCCGCCCTGGCCATGGGACTGGCCACCCTTCCTGTCTGTCTTTTCTTCCTCCTTGAATTCTTGGGCTTTATTCCGGCAGGACTGGTCCATGGCCAGGGGATCCAGGCCTATGCCCTAAATGCCTTCCTTTTTTATGGTTTTATTCCCTTGATGGTCATAACCGTGGCCCTGGCCATCTTTCGTCCCCCCCTCCAGGTCCTCCTTGGCACCAACCCTGGCCTGCCAGTCCTTTTGGCTAGTCCGGCCCTGGGCTTCTTCCTGGGCAGCCTGGTCTACACTGGCCTCCAGCTGCTCACCTCTTATTTTCCCTGGGCCAACGCCTGGCTGGCCATACCGGACCTCTGGCAGAAGGGGGCTCTTTATCTGGGACGATCAACGGTCATGACCCTTACCGTTTTGGCCTTTTCTGTCCTTCTGCCGGCCTCTACCCTGGAACTCCTGCATCGGGGGATTATCCTGCCTGCCTTTGTCGGATTTGAAGGGTCCGTGCTGAGGATTGTCCTGCCTGCCCTTCTTGCGGCATCCTTGCCCCTGGACCTGCCGGGTCTTGCCCTTTATCTGGTCCTGGCCCTTGCGGCTTCCTGGGCACGCCTGACCAGCGGGTCTCTTTTGGCATCTGCTTTGACGACTGCCGGTTACGGCCTGGCCATGCTTTATGCCCGCCCGCTGACGACGGCTCTCAGCCGCCTGGTTTTCGGCATGCCCCTGATCGACAATCTGAGGTTAAGACTCTATCTGGTTTCCCTGACTTTGATCCTCCTGGTCCTGCTTCTGATCCCCCGGGCCATCATCGAAGGCAGTTCGTCCGCCTACCAAAAGAAACTCCAGATAGGAGGAAAAGGGGAGGGGACAGGTCTGGGCATTAGGTCCAGGAGTGGCCTGGTCCTCTTACTTTGTCTGGCGGCAAGCTGGGCCTGTCTTTATTTTCTTGTCTTTTACTAATGAAAGATGATCTGCCGGCTTACTGGCCCTGCGAGCTGTAGCGGTCGGCCTTGGCCTGGTGTTCTTCGGCAGTCTTGGAAAAATCATTGGACCCGTCACCCTTGGCCACAAAGAAGAGGTAGGCATTGGCCCCACTCCAGGTGCGTTCAGTGGCGGGCCAGAGGACCCCTTCGATGGCGACGGTACCCGGCGAATTGATGGGTCCGGGCGGCAAGCCCTGGTGGCGGTAGGTATTGTAGAAGTTGTCCCGGTAACGCTCGATGTCTGAGTTGAGGATCCAAAGTTGGGGCTCCCGGTCTTCTTCGGCTCTGAGGTAGTTGATTGTGGCACAGGATTGCAGGGGCATTTCACGTTCCAAACGGTTGAGGAAAACCTTGGCAATCTTGGGCATCTCATCAATGGGTCCCTCCTGCTGGACGATGGAGGCCAGGGTCAGGACCCGATCCAGGGTCATGCCCATTTTTTCTGCCTTCTCCATATAACCGCCTACCCGAATATGACGTTCGGTGTTATTGAGGAAGATGCGGATGATGTCCTGCTCGGTTGCATTGACGTCAAAACGGTAGGTGTCAGGCCATAAATAGCCCTGGAGCAGCCATTCACGCCCCGGTGTCTGCTCGATGAGGGGGACGAAGGAGTAATCAGCAAAAAGGCCAGGCTGCTTGACCATGGCGTCCAGGAGGTCAGGATTGAAGCTCATGCCGGCCTCCAGCATCTTCTCCTTCATCTGCTGGTAGGTCATGCCTTCAGGGAAGGTGATGGTGACGGGCTGGGGTTGATTGGTCAGGATGACCATGATCTCGTCATAGCTCATATCTTCCAGAAGATAGTGGGTACCATATTGGTATTGGCCATCAAATCCATTGAATTTGGACAAAAACTCAAAGGCGAAGGTTGAACCGATCAGGCCCTTGTCTTTGAGCATAAGGGCGATATCATGGGTCTTGGACTGCTGTTCGACATAGACCTCGATGGCTCCGGGGGTATCCTTGTTAAAGGGTGAAAAGCCCCGGGCATCAAAGAGGCCCTTGAGATAGGCCATCCGTTTATCCTGTTCTCGGACATAGCGATAGCCCAGGCCGAAGCCGGCCAGGACGACACCGACCAGGAGGACGATGACAAGGAGGATGATTAAAGGTTTGGCAATTCTTCTGGGCATATTTTCTCTGGATCCCTTTCAGGGACTGTCCTATTTTATCACTTGGTCTGAGAATACAACAGTCGCAAGGCAGATGACTAGAGGGAAAAGGCCCCAAGAAGACCTGGCCAGCGGACCAGGGAGGCTGCCAGGGCCAAGAAGGGGATAAAGGGCAGATGACTTCCCCTTGGGCGAAAAAGGGCTATGAAGAGGGCCAGGGGCAGGGCCAGGAGGAAGGCAAGACAGACCATGACCAGGGAAGCCTTCCAGCTCAAGGAAAATCCCATGGCCAGGCTGAAGAGGACATCACCCATACCCAGGCTTTGCTTACGGCTGAACAGGCGGCAGGTCAAAGCCAGCAATAAGAGTAATAGGGCGCCGGCTGAACCCAGGGCCAGATCAAAGACTTGCCCTAACCAGAGGGGGGAGGAGGGCCAAAAGGCAGGTGGATGCGGGCCGGCCAGGGATCTGGGCAGGACATTTATGGCCGCCAGCAGGGCCAGCTCACGGTCTATAACCTCCCGGCTTCGGATATCCCGCCAGGACATAAGGCAGGATAGGATCAGGGAAGCAAAAAAAGACAGTCCTGTAAGCCAGCTCATAGGGACACCTCACCAGGCCATTATAGGCAGGCCGGATATGAGGACAGAGATCTTTAGGGGACGGGAGAGGTCAAAAAGGGCAAAAGGCCGGTCAAAAAGACCGACCTTTCGCCAAAGAGTCTTCAGCTCCGGCTGTGAATATGCTGGGCCATGACGATTCCGCATTCCAGCTGGATGGTGACCAGTTTTTTGATGGGTATCGCCTGATAGTTGAAGCTGGCCTCCAGCTCCTGGGACAAGTGACTGTGCAGGGCCTGGGCTTTTTCCATGGCGCCCTCCAGCCTGGCCCGACTGTCGGGATCTGATTCCTTTTCAAGTTCATGTTCATGTGCCCGGATCAGCATGCCATAGGCCAGAAGTCTGTAAAACTTGTTGATGGCTGTGTTGTCAAAATACTCAGCTACCGTGGCAGGTCGCTGGTAATCGGGATCCTCCAGGGCCATTTTACGGGTGGCTTCGATCTCCAGGCCCTTGGTGAAATCCTTAACAGCCATCAGATAGGGATTGTCAGGCCTCATCAAGGTCCCTGAGTCGGCCAGGATAGAGGCAACTTCCCGGTTGGAGGCCTCGGTCCAATCCAATTTTTCTAAAACAGCCTGGCTGCGTGTTTTATCCATGAGGCTGGGATCGGCGATTCGGGGATCATAGAAATAGGGTAGTTCGGTCAGGAAAGTAAAGGTTCCGTATCGGGACTTGGCATAGGAATCACTGGAGGTCCCCGAAGTGATGATGGAAGGAATGTCTTTGGCTCCCAGTTTTTCAAGGAAGTCATATTCCACCTCGATTCCTTCAGCCAGGAGGATAGCCTTGCCCAGGATCTTAAGGCTGGGAGATTCAGGCTCGCCCAGATGGAGGGGGATGTCCTGACGCTCTGCGGCTTGATAAAGGGAAGGGTAGACCTGGGGAACATCTTGGCTGACATACCAGTAGACACCGCCAAAACCAGCATTATGGAGGGCATAGTTGAAGGCCGGTTTGATGTCATCAATCAGGTCCATCATGGCCTGGGTTTCGGGCATGGTGTCATGGAAGTGGATGTCCTTGTAATCAATGGGGAAGGTCCAGTCCACCTGGACCCTGCCTGCCGGCCTGAAAAAATAACGGGAATATTGCTGAAGGGTAAAGGGGCCCTTGAGCCAGCCTTCGTTCCTGACCAGGCCATCAGCATCCCAGGCCTTGACCAT
>LSQX01112245.1_pt2 | contig 23642 bp, 19 predicted proteins | sample 654561 | NCBI WGS metagenome assembly LSQX01 (sample SAMN04489861, study PRJNA283612) | anaerobic digester metagenome | isolation source: 4 biogas reactors fed with cattle manure at either 37C or 55C with and... | place: Denmark: Kongens Lyngby | collected 2014
TCGTACTCTTCCACCTCGCTGATTTAGCAACTCTTCGGCTACCGAATGCGTCCGCCCATTCGTGACAAAAAACTCCTCGGCCGATAGTTCTGTCTCCTCCAAAAGCCTGTCATAGGGGCAGTGAATGAAGCCGACCTGCTCTGAATCCCAGGGACCGCTAAAAGGACAGGTCCGCAGTGCCAGCCTACCGTGGTCATACCAATACAAAGGAAGGATAGTGACGCGTCCTTTGAGCAGCTCCTCAAGGTCCGAAAGAGAGAAACCAACCACTTCCGGGGCTTCTGACAATTCATCTATGTACCATTCATCAAATTCGCCTGGGCATCTTTCCGACTCTCGAATCCGGAGTCCATACGTAGATTTGCTATAGATCTGCGATGTGACTTGGGCGCTGCGGTCATGCGTTCACTTTGCCGTGGGGCAATGGGCCGGTTGAAGACCAAATCAACCGTATTGACGCTCTTAACACGGCAGATGTACGGTCGAGCCGAGATCGAACCGCTAAGGCGACGTTTTCCGACGGCACAATGAGAAAACCAGCACCGGGGGGAGACCCTGGCTGACGGCGACAAGACTGCACCTAAATTGCGGAAGAACCTCTGAACTGACCCACTTGGCGCGGATTGGGACTTGACCCACCCCCGGTTGACTCATTCGGATGCTGTTCTTGCTTCTTGGGTCACCTCCGACCCGGATTGGGCGCCGTTCATTGGACTGGCGCGTTCTTCCCTCGGAGACGATAACTCTGACCGCGGGTGTTGATGACATGGCTGTGGCGTAGCAGCCAGTCCAGGATGGCCGTGGCAACGACGACGGCGCCAAGCACCTCTCCCCACTCAGCGAACGCCTTATTGGGGGTCAGGATCACCGAACCTCGCTCATAACGAGCCGAGATGAGAGCACACATCTTCCGGAGAGACCTCTTCCGCGACGCGGTAAGGGAATCCCCTCTTTGTACCGGAGTGCTCTATGCGGCGTTGACGGAGCTATCTATGTAGCACTCGACGAGGGCAAGTTTGTGAGAAAAGACGCGAGCCAAGTCTTGGTCTCGGTCTTGGGTAACGGCGCTCCCGCGGCCTATGTAGGCGAGGCGTTCAGGCGGCACATGATACCCCGGTTTGGCATAGTCCCATGCTATGGCACACCACCCCGCCCTATTCGTCAGCGCAACGCCTCTTGACCTTTGTTGTCAATCCTCCCGGTTGGCTGCTCGTCAAGGTAGTCCAGCCTATGTGCCCTTGAGGAAACTGGGTGAGGAGTGATCGTCTCAACCAACTGCGGGATGCTTCCGGCAGAATCGGCAGAATGTTCAGCAGGTCTTTTGTGTCTTTCTCCCGGAGGTCTGAGCTTCCGCCCTTGTAGAGAAGCTGAATCTCCGGTCGCAGGTATGGAACTCCGTCCGAGGTCACGAGACCAACATCGTCTATGGGGCCACGAATCGAAGTGTTCCGCCTGTAGATCCATGCGTCACCTTCGGTGTCGAGGAACATAACCTCAAGGGACCACGGTGAATCCTGATCACCACGCAACCAGACATTCGGCGCAGTCTGCAGGCAGTTGTCGCCCGTCCACAGGGCTAATCCAGGGGCTTGCGTGCGGTATACTTCCCATCCGGGGAAGGCAGCGAATAACAGATTCTGATCACGCCGACAGATCACGATATCCGTATCCGCGTGTGCTCGCGTCTGGCGTCCGTGAAAGAGGTCCAGAGCCCATCCGCCTGCCACCCAAGCCCGCACTCCATACCTCTGCAGGCTGTCAATGGCGTCGCGATACGGCAGCGGAGCCCAAGCTGTCTCGTCGTAGCGGCATCGATACCGGACGGTACCGGGATAGACTTCCCCGAGCGATCGAACGCGGAAACCGCACCGATGGTAGAAACCTACGGCATCGTCATCTGTCTCGACAACCATAACCCGGGCATGAAGGCGAGTCCGCAACCCGTGCAAAAGAAAGCGACCGACGCCCTTCCTGCGGTACTCTGCACGAACAGACATGCTCTCGATGGTTAAACCTCCGCCCGGCCCCAACTCCCCGTTTTCCGCGACAGTCACATGTCCCAATAGATCCGCACCGTCCACGGCGAGGTAGGTGCGTGTCTTGCCAGAAAAGGCCCGGTGAAGGAAAGCAGCCATTTTGGTGTCGTCGGCTCGGTAGAAGCTACACGATACCAATTCTCGAAGTGCGCTGCTCTTCAGATCATTTTCGTCGGCTCGAGCGAAGTTCATTGCAGCCCCCGTGTCCTTCTACTGTAGTGCGAGACTTAATATCAGGTAACGCCGGTGCGTACGAGCAAGCGGCTTCAGTCTTTGATCTCAGCCCAACGCCAATCCGTCCTCCTCTGGAGCCTGAGAGCCTCGTTGTACCACAGTTTGTGATGGGCGACGATCGCCATGAGTCGATACAGGCAACGTCTCTAGCGTCGGCCAAGATGTCAGCGGGCGTCTGCTCCATCCGCTCCCTTTGAATACAATCGATAGAGAAAACCGAGTGCGTGTGCAGGTCGGCGAAGTAAGTGTTGTAACCCCGGTAGACATTGTCCACCGCAGAATCCGTTGTGCAGTCGGGGGGCCGCGAATCACAGACGCAATTGCCTGGCTCACACTCGCAAGCCTGAATGAGCTCGCCCGGTGAGTGACGCTGGAAACGGCGCACCGCTACGACCAAGACGCACTTTAGAGCGATACCGTAGAGTATCAGATTAGTGATCCGAACTCCATGACCTCTTTTCGTTTCTGAGCCGCGACTTTCGCGGCTTTGGCCGCCCAGGCGCAGTGTGCCGGAGTCCGAGGCCCTGTTGATCGCTGCCACCGACAGGGCTCGCAGTTCGCGCCGACTGAGAAGCACAAACCTGGCAACGGTGCTACCACACTCGACAGTAGAGGAGGCGAGCCCAACCGGACGAAGTAGGAATAGAGCAACACGGACATGATACCCCCACCCTTTCCTGCGAGGAGGCTCACCTCATTGTCCGAGCAACTTGCTGCACTCATACAGACTCTCAAGTCCGTCAAGAAGGAAGCTGTGCCATGGGTAGACGGCACGCGGCTGCCCTGGGAGGATCTTGATTTCTCCCGGCGTTTCGCGACCAAGGTCGACTATACTGCGCTGTTCGGCCACCCAAGTACCGGTGCACAGGTTGATGTACTGCAGAAGGAATTGGGACTACGGACCGGCGATACAGTGATCGATCTGTGCTGCGGTCCCGGTCCCCATAGCATTGAGCTGGCCAAAAGAGGATTCCACGTTATTGGTATCGACGTCGGGACCGGCGCCATCGAAATAGCGCGTCAGAGAGCGGCCGGATGCCCGAACGGTGAGCCTATCTTTGTCATCGGCGATGTTTGCTCCGGCTCCACCTGGGACGAAGTTGTATCGTCGCTGGCGGGTCGTCGCGCCGCGGCGGCCTTCATGATCCGCAGCCAAATCGACAACTTCAGGCCGCCGGAATTGGCCGTTCTCGTCGGCCATCTCAGAGCCGTGGTCAGTCCTGGCGGAAGACTCCTGTTGGAGTTCACTGAACCTCACAAAGCGGACAAGACCTGCAAGAGGTCATGGAGTGTCTGGAACGCTGATACGAACATCTGGGCGGATTCTGACTGCCTGGTCCTGTCCGACCGCAGGTGGGATGCAGATCGGCAGGCCGCAATAGACCGCTACTGGGTGTTGCACCCGGACGGACGGATCGCTGAGTACGCCACGTGCCAGCAGTGCTACGAACGCCTGCATATCACCCGTCTCCTGCAGGCTGAGGGCTGGGCCCCAGTGCGCTTCATGCCCGGGGACTCCACCGGCACGCGACTCGTAGCAGTCAGATCAGGCCGATAGTCTTAGTCCCCTCACGGTATCGCCTGTTTCCGCCATCACAGTTCGAAAAAAGCCAGGGCCGTTCCGGAGCGCATCTCGGAACGGCCATCGTTCATCCCGGCGGTTGTCCCGTCACTCTACCAGAGTGCCTCTGAACAAACCACGACCATTGGTTCCTGATCTGGGCCATCCTGGTTTCCACGTGGAGGAACACAACGACTTCATTCCGCAACAAGGGGAGACCGGTGTTCTGCAAAGACCAAGTCTTCCCACCTTCTACGGACATGAATACTCCGGATATATCCTTATTGGGAGTATCCTTGGTTGTCACAACAATGTGATTGGGCGCAAAGGGATCAACAACTACACCGGCAATGTAGCGCCCGGCATGAGAGTCAGGCAACGGCAGCCGCTGCCAAGCTGATCGGCTATATTTTGTAAATGCCGTTGGGAACGGGATGTGTGGGGCGGCTCTCGGCTCCGAAGAGAAGAAGTGAAGCCCCGCAACTGCAGGGCTTCATCGTCCGCCTGTCAATCCTCAACCCATATTTTTATATCCCCATAGAAGACTTCTCGGGTTTCAGTGGCGATCGTCTCACTGGTGAAGCGTAGCTCCACTCCGTCCCAGGACTCGACCGGTCGTTGGAACGGCAGATTCTCCAGATAGGGTCGCTTCATGTCATCGACGTACAGGGTCGCCGAGCTTTTTACCCGATCGGCAACGACGCGTATTCGATGCCAGTCTCTTCCGAGTACCGCCACGTCTTTTACGTTCATTCCGGCATCTTTGGCGTGCCACTTCAACATGCCTCTCATCGGAAGCATGATCAGCCTGTAGGCATCGTCCGTTCGAATGTATATATAGTTGCCGGAAGAGGCATCGCCCTGACTCCATTTGACACACAACTCGACGGCCAGTTTCGTAGCTTTGGGATCAGGCAGCTTCAGCTTCGGAGTCGATGCCGTGACGTAGTACTTGGTCTCGTTGGGCGGAGCAAAGACGCGCAAGGCCCGTCCCGAAGGCAACTCGGAATCCTCCACGACTTCGATCACACCGTGTTGTGCGCCGCTCGAAATGATGAATCCCTCAGGGTACTCACCGATCTTGTCCTGGGCAAAATCGTAGGTTTGAAGAACCACTGCGTCGATTGCCGACGCGATCAGCCCAATTGACAGCACAAAGACCACCGCTAAGACTGCAACACCGATTCTCAATCTCATATGCGACCACCTTTCTGTTGTCTAGGGCAGTGCAGTGCATCTCAGTCAACCAGACCGCGCAATACTACCTGACCGAGAGCCCAGCTGTCTGCCGGTATGCCTTGTTTCACTGTAAGACGGAACTCGGTCGTAACCACGGCCGGATCCACATGACCGGCAAGCTCCAGTTCGTACCATTCACCTGACACGTCGACGTGCTTAACGACGTACGGCAGCGTCACCCAAGTGCCATCCTCCTGCCGGCCCTCCAAAATGACGGTACGGCGTATGATATCTTCCGTTCCGGCATCGACCTTGGCATAGACGGTCACGGAGAACTCACGCAGATTGACCGCTTCCCAGACCAAATACTCCGTTGAATCCTCCACCCGCATCTTGCGATCCTCATCGCCGAAGAAGACTTCGGGACTGTCCGTGGCATATGTCCAGCCTTCCGATTCCTGTGATGTTCTGGACATATCGATGATCCCAAACTATCCCACATCCCTGGGTGGCTCAAACGGATCCGTCATGTCCCACCAGTTGACGATGCGCAATGCGCGCTCTTTGAAGAGAGTCCCTCGCTCGGGATCGTAGACGGACAACCTCAGAGTATACATACCGTCTTCGAATTCTCTCGTGTCCACCGTCAGCGTACCGGGCTCAGGTGCCACGGAGTCGCTATACACTACCCGATCGCCGATGGAGATGGTCACCTCTTTGGCGTTCAAGTACGTGCCGAGCTCGACTTCAACCTCGATCGGCAACTCGCCGCTGACGCGCACGGGAATGGTCCCGGGCTCAGGATTGGCGATCTCTACCTTTAACGGATCGACCACCGTCACCAGAGGCAAGCGCGTGTTTCTCATGTCACACCAGCCGGAACAGCGCGAAACCAGTGGCGTACGCTCCAGCTGCCTAGGCACCAAAAGCCGCTGCGGGCCGTAGACGTTGTCGTAGACATCCACGTTACCGAGGTAGTTGACAAAGCCCACCGCGTAATTGGTGTCCGTATGGTAAAACCAATTGCGATAGATAGCCCCGCCCTGCAAAGGAACCCCGCGGATACCGATAGCCCGCTGGCGGGTATTCATGAAGGTATTGTGGTGAATAAGGATCCATTCGCCGCCCATGAACTTCTCGGTCTCGGAGCAAGGAGTGGAACGCTTGGGGCAAAAATCCGCTCCGCCGTGCATGTCAAAGGCGAAGCTGGTGGCATTTGGACCGGCGATATTGTATCTGGCTTCATATCCCGAACCAATCGTCCCGCTACTGGCAATGGCATGACGATACCAGTCGAAGTAATTGGCTTCAATGAGGGCCGTGCCCCCACTTACCACAACGGGATATCCCAGACCGGTTCGCTGTACGTGATGAATGTAGTTGTGGTGGATATAAGCATTCTGATTGACTACACTGATCCCGGCATATGACCAGTTGTAGATCTCATTGTTGTCGACTTCGATGTCATCGCCGGCGCTGCGTACCGCAAGTGAATTGGGCTGACCATAGGCGCTGTCTTGAGTCGTACCGTCAGGGCCGCGAAGCCTAATACCTGTCAAGCGCGCCCCGGTCCCCATGACAAACAGCGGGTAGGTATCCATCTCATCCGAAAACAGAAGCGGTCCGGGGGCGCCGCCAACGCCGCGATTGCCAGCCAACGTGACGCCTGCGGGGATCACCAGCTGCTTGTACCCTGTCAGATCGATTTCGGCCTCGGGTGCTACATAGATGACATCGCCCGGAGCCGCCGCTTCCAAAGCGGCAATGAGCTCTTGGGCCGTTGAGACGATGATATCGCCGCCAGTGACCGGGCGCGCGTATCCTTCTCCCCCGCCGATCGGATTGCCGGTGGGATTGACCTCGGCACCGTAGGCTTCCGCCGCTTCGACCGGTCGCAAAGCGGGATCAGGAGGAAGCTGCCAAAGAGCCAGATCATCCCACCAAACCGTTCCCGTGGCTCGATCCAAAAACAGCTCCACTCGAATGCGAATGGCATCGATCGGCACCTCGAAAACGTATTCAACGGTCTCCCATTGGCGCGTTCCGTCTTCCTGACGGCCCACGTAGTGAGAGCTGCCTATTAGACCATCCTCATTAAAGACACTGATCCGTACAAACGCCCCCCAGGGACCGGGGACGCTCACCTCTTCGGTACGGCGCCGCCAGCGCATCTTGTACTTGTGTCCCGGCTCAAAACCGCTGATATCCTGATACATACACCCGCGATAAGTGGAATCCGCAGATGACAACTTGAGCGATGCCGAGCCGCTGTAGTGGACCGCGGTATCCAGATCATGCACCACTCCCGCGGCACCGAAACCTCGCGACCAACCCTCCAGGCCGTCCTCGAATCCCGGATTCACGATGAGGTTCGCCTCCTGAGTATCCGCAAAGACAAGGACCGTCAACAAAACAGCCAGTGTCGTCACGAAAAAGGCGATCCGAAAGGATCTCAAGAGCGACACAGCGTTTTTCAACAGCAAGATGATACACCTCCTGTATATCAGGTGATAAACATGTTAGTCCCCTGGGGTGATTCTCCTCCATCCAGTGCAAAATCAAGGATATATGCAGCAAAGAACGAAAGTGCGACATACTGTCTTGCTTACTAAACCGTCATTGGGGGGTATGGGACATGCGCAAAGACAAGCTGCGCATCGCTTTGACGCTCTTCGTGATCTGCGCCGTCTTCATGGCAGCGGTCACGGTGACAGCCAACCTCATCGCTAACCCGGGCTTTCAAGGCAGTGAGGGTATGTTGCCCAGTGACTGGATGATCTTCTCCGGCGCCTTGGGAAGGCAACTCCTATTTGTTGAAGACGATGAAAACCCAGCACAGAAGATGTTACTGATCGATGATCCGTCTTCATCACACGGCTACGGCCTGCGCAGTGCCCCGATTTCGGCCGAGACCGGAAAGACGTATGTAGCCTCAGTCAAAGCAAGGACGGAACAAGGCGGAAGCGCTACTTTGTACCTCGACTTCTGGGATAGAAACAAAAAACGGATCGTAGCCCGAACGGCAAGCCATACGGGTCATGAGTGGCAGACTCTGTCGGCATCCATGGAGGCTCCTCCCGAAGCCGTATGGGTCAGCATCATTTTATACTCATCAATAAATGCCGAAGGTCGGGCCTATTTTAAGGAGGCCACACTGTTGGAAAGCTCACCGGCAGCCATGTGGACTGATGACGACGTCAATCTGACTGCAAGCGAGGGTCAGCTCGACTATGCCCCCGCCGACGGATCGGTGGTCGCTACCAACCCCCCGTCTTTTATCTGGATCCCCGTCGCAGGGGCCAAAGGTTACTTACTGGAATACTCGACAGACGAAGACTTCGCGCCCGAAAAGACTAAACGCGTGGAGAATATCGATATCAGTATCTACACTCCCCCTGAGCTTTTAGACCCTGCTGCCACTTGGTATTGGCGGGTACGAGCGGTCGATCAGGCAGGAGATTGGTCTCCTCCGACGATATCCAGAGCCTTTCGCATCGCACAGGATGCCATGCCCCTGCCGTTACCGCCTCTGGATGAGGTCAGACGCCGCATCGCCACCGATCATCCCAGGCTTTTTGTCACTTCCGACACTCTGGAGAATTGGCGTCAGAAAGCCCAATCCGACCTCTTGCACCGCACCCTGTGGTCACAGATCCGCAATCAGGCGCTCACCGCTTCCGTCAAACCCTTGCCCGATGAGCCTCCCCATTGCAGACCGGGCGGAGTGCGAGACATCAACCTGTGGCGTCAGTACACCATCACGGTGGAAGCCACCGACGACATGGAAGTCCTCGCCTTCGCTTATTTGATGACCGGTGATCCCCGCTTTGGGGAAGCTGCCCGACGGTTGATGCTGCACATCGCCGGCTGGGATCCGAACGGAGCCACCAGTTGGTCCGTCAACAGCGAAAACTTCATGCCGATTCTGCTCAAACTCAGCCGAGCCTACACCTGGGCGTATGATGCTCTCAGTCCGGAGGATCGCCAGATCATCAAGGACGTCATGCGCATCAGAGGAGAGGCCGCTTACAGAGTGCTGGCCGGCCGGCCGTATGAAAGCCGCCCCTACAGCAGCCATCCCGGGCGTATGCTCGGTTTTCTCGGCGAAGCGGCCATCGCTTTCTTGGGGGAAATACCTGAAGCAGAGAAGTGGTTTGACTACATTGTCCGCATCTTCTACGCCGTCTACCCGGCGTGGGGCGCAGATGCGGGAGGATGGGCCGAAGGCCACAGCTACTGGACGAGTTATATCAACCGGGCTTTGGCTTTTGTCGATGCCTTATGGGCGAGCACAGGCTTGAGTCTCTACGAAAAACCGTTCTTCCGCAATACGGGCATGTTCAAGCTGTACACACAACCGCCCTACAGCAAGATGGGCCCCTTCGGCGATTTCTACGACGCCCCGCCGAGCTCAGCCGCCGGAAGCGTCATGGCTCATTTCGCCAAGGTTTACGACAACGAATACTACAAATGGTATGCCGATCAGATGGGCGTGGTGGTCGAAACCGGGCTCATGGGATTCATCCGCCTTTTGCTCCATCCCCCGAAACAGATAGCCTCCCGAGCACCCCTGGATCTGCCGTCGGCACGCCACTTCCCGGATATCGGCTGGGTAGTGATGCATCAACGTCTCGGCGATAAAGACGGCATACAATTCATGTTCAAAAGCAGCCCGTACGGTTCGCTAAGCCACAGTTTTGCTGACCAGAACACCTTCACCTTGGAGGCCTACGGTACACCGTTGGCCATCCCCACGGGACACCGCCCGTGGTCCGGGAGCAATCACCACTTCCAGTGGACGAAGACCACCCAAGCCCATAACGGCATCCTTGTCGGCGGCAAGGGGCAAAAGATCCAATCCATTGATGCCAAAGGCGACCTTATTGCCTTCCTACACGGCAAGAGCTTCGATTACACAGCCGGCGATGCCGTCCCGGCCTATGACGGCCTGCTCGAGCATTTCGTGCGGCATGCTCTTTATGTCCGTCCCGACACCTTCGTCATTTTCGATGATTTGCGAGCCACGAACCCTGACGTCTTCAGCTGGCTGTTACATGCCTACCACGAGATGGATATAGACGAAGAAAAAGGACATATCGGCATAGATGCCAAGACCGCGAGGCTAGACGTCCAGCTGTGGAGCTCGCATCCGCTCACCTATTCTCAGACCGATCAGTACGCCGTTCCGCTGGATGAACCCATGAACAAGCCGCCCCAATGGCATCTGACGGCGACAACCACCGAGCAAAGCGCTGATGCGTATTTCCTGGCCGTTCTCAAACCCGCCAAGCCGGACGTCCGAACGCCTATCATGGCTGAGAAGCTGAGTTTCGGCTCCGGCGAAGGAGTACTGCTCAAAGATCGGAACACCTACACCACTGTCTTGTTCCAAACGGCCGAGGGCGATCTGGCAGCCGAAGGGTTGATGGCGACAGGTCGAGTGGCAGCTTGGAGCCGCGGCAGCTCACAAGAGCAAAAGGAAGGAGCGCTGCTCATCGGCGGGACCCGCTGGACAAGCGACAGCGGCCTGCGCTTAACCAGTACGACCGAGGTTGACGTGGAACTGACTGTCGTTTCCTCAGAAGAGAAAGGCGAAGAGCTTGTCGAGATCACGGGCACAGTCATCGCCCCTGCGGGGCCGGGCGCGAAGGATTTCGACGTCATCATCCACCTGCCCAAGATCTCGGAGGTGGTTGAGGTCGCCTCCGGACACACCGTGCGCGAATCAGTTTTTGAAAACGGTGCTTTGCGCCTCCGCCTGGCCCCCGGCCACCATGAGTTGAGCATCAAAATGAAGCGCTGACCGACACCGGCCTTGTTTGGGAACCTTTCTTGGCATCCGGGGCTGCCGCAAAACGCTGTCTAGGCAGTCCCGTCTTTGATCCGTCCGACAAAACATGAGCCATAGACGGACGTGGGTCGTTTCCGACAAAGCCTGGTTATGTGAGAAGTGCGCCAGAAGCGGGTTCAAACACTACGTCGGCCGCCTGCCTGGCGCCAGTCGTAGGGCAACAGATCCCGGAGACGGACGACCGCATCTGCGTCGACCTTCACCTCGGCCTCGAGGTTTCCGTCGTCCAGTTGACTGATGAACTCTCGACACCGCCCGCATGGCGGTATGATCTGCCCTCTCTTGTCCACTGCAAGCATTCTCACGACTCTGCTTTCGCCGGCGGTGATCATCGCCGCGGCGGCTGCATGCTCAGCGCAAAAACCCATGGAACAGGCAGTGTCAATGCAGACTCCTACATAGACTCTGCCGCTGGCGCTGAGCAATGCCGCTCCCACCGCGCCGGCTTCAGCATGCTCAGACAGTCGCCGCGGGTTGATCACGGCTTTTGCCCGGCTATAAAGCTCATCGAAAGTCATCAGGCTATTCCCTTTCCTTGATTGATTAATCTCATCCGAGAGGCTGGCCGGTGTTGTTCGTCTCCCTGAAGCGACACCGGCGATCTCAAAAGATCTTGTCCGGACCCAGGGCTGACCTTGATCACGGACCAATCACACGAGCGTCTTGGCTACATCCATGGCTTCTTCCAAGCTGCGGAGCAACGCCGCGCTTTTCACAAATTCCAGTTCGCAGTGCGCCCAAGTCGGGAACCTCGGCAATCTCACGGCAACTGACAGCGAATGCAGCGCTGACAAGGGCCTGTCGATGATCACCTCTCTTGGATCGACGGGGCCATACTCTGCCCTGAAGGCGTCAGCCGCCCTCGGACCGAGTGAGCTGATCACATTCCGGCAGTCGCTGTAGCGCATACCTATTCCGATAAGGTGAAAATCAAAGACCGTGACCTGGAGCTGTTCACTCTCCCCGCGGCTGACGGCCAGGTTCGTCCAGTGGAAGTCGTTGTAGTTGAAAGTCGTGCTCAGCTTTGATTCCGCAGCTTTCAGCAGCTCAAGCGCCCCGATCGCCGTTTTCCAAACCGGATCGCCCGCAAGGCCAAGTGCCCGGGCTGTCTCATGCATCGTCTCTGCCGTCAAGGCTTCGGATTCGCGCCGGAAAACGAGCGGCTCCGGCCGGGATGTCCCCAAGAATTCGGATCCTCGTCGGTGGAAGAGTCTGTACCATGCGGCCAATGCCGCTCCGATCTTTGGTCTGTCGATGTCTTCTTCACAAGCCAGGCGCCAGCGAGGGCTGACACTGAGATCCTCCAGAACAAGAGCCCGCTCTGACATGCCATATACCGGCAGCGTGCGAATGCCGAGTTGCCGAAGTATCCGGTAGGCCGCTGTTTCCGCGGTGGCACTGATCTCATCGGCAAAGCATTTCACGACAAAGGACCTGTTACCGAGGCGCATTCTCCAAATGCGATGTCCATGGCGTTCAGAAATGATCACCTCGCCCTTCACTTGCTCGGGATCTATGCCCAGCTCCCGATACACCTCATCAAACCGCAAATCCCGCCTGTCTACGCCGGGAGGATCAACCCCGCTAATCACGTCCGGCAAGCTTTCTGGCCCAAAAGACGGCCCGCGGGGAGCTGTCGGTGTATGGTTCTCGGTTCCGATTTCCCCAGAGTCTTTTGATCTCAAAGCCATGTCTTTCGAGCCACCCCATCATTTCATCCGTACTGGGCGGATGCTTTTGCTGCGTCCACTCCTGTTTGGAGACTTGTCCGTCGGGGGTTTCTATCGTCACCGTTCTTCGAAAGCGAATCAACCGACAGGCCTTATCATACCAGATGACCTCACTGCTGTCCCAAACCCGCGTCCCGTCGGCGCAGATCCCGGTCGGAAAGACGTTCTGCCGTATACCGCTTCTGCACCATGAAGGGTCGAGCTCTCCCTCCATGTGGTCGTTGTCCAGATACAAGTGCCCGCCGGGAACAAGAGCCTCCGCCGCGCACTTGATACAGTGCTCCTGCTCTTGCGCAGTGGCCAACTCGTAGAGGCAGTTGGCTGCCAAAAGCACTACATCAAAGCCGTTCGGCCACTCATCTTCGATCACATCGGCCCGGCGGAATGTGACTCGTCTCCTCACTTCAGGCGAAAGCGCCTCAAGCCGTTCTTGCAAATGCTGCAAGAACACTTGAGACAAATCCATCCCCACTACTTCGTGACCCGCCTCGGCCAGGGGGATGAGCAGGCGCCCATGACCGCAAAACGGCTCCAGAATCCTGGCCGAACGGCTACCGATAAGCGATTTGATCAGAACGAGATCCTCGCGCTGAGTCTCGGTCTGGTCGTATATCTCCGTGACGTACCTGCTGATGTTATACAACTCCGCTCTGTTTGTCGCCGGTCTGTTGCTCATCTATCGATCAATCCTTAGCCGTGACGCAGCTCGGTTTCCAAAAGGCAACCACACATCACTGTCTGCAACGAACAAGACTGTCAAGAGCGGCTCCCGCTTCCATGCCCGTTATCTGCTTCCGGACCGCCTGATCGGGTTCAGGTGACGGTGGAAGACACTCTTCGCCGCGGGACTGAGGGCAACGCCCTCCCTCCCCGCCCTATGGATGTCAATACCCCAACGATACCGGAACCCACCGGGCCGTGGCCTGACTCTCCCGGCCTCGCGGAATGATCTTTGTAGAACGTATGAACCGTATAGACTGCGGTAGCCCCTTGTTGTGATGGCCAAAGCAAGGCCGCGACGCACTCTCAAGCATCATTTCCGGTTCACTCCGACGAAGTACGCCTCACCCAACTGAATCTCAATGGGTTCCAGCGATTCTCTCAAAGTCAATCTGAAGAATTCCGTCTCCGGATACCCTGAGGCATCGCCTGACAACACCACTTTGAGCCAGCCTTGGGAAGACCGGCCTGTCTCCGCCTTGGTGTAGGCGATTGGCTGCCAATGGACGCCGTCCGCAGATATCTCCAGCTCGATCACACCGTCTATTTCGCTTTCTTGCGCGTACAATGTAAGGCTGAACTCCTCCAACAGCGGCGTCTCCCAGACGAGATACTCTGTCGTGTTATCGATGCGCACCCGGCGACTGTTGTCACCAAAGAAAACATCCTCGTCCCCAGTTGCATATCCCCACCCGGCGGATGCATCCACCGTCCGTGACAGATCGATGGTTCCGAACCATCCTCCGGCTTGCAAAGGCGCATCCAAAGGATCTTTCAGTTTCCAGAAGTTCTTGGTGACAAAGCTGACCGCCGTGCGCACTTCGTCAAGGTAGTCGGTCCTGACCGGAGCAATCGCGGTTAACATGTGCCGACCGTCAGCAAGCATCCGGGTGTCGAACACAACCCGTCCCGACTCCGGCAAGCGCGCTCCCCGGTAGATCGACTCGCCGTCCAGCAGGATCTCCACACCCTCGAGCGCTTCTTCATCGACATTGATGAGTCGGACACCTGTCTCCAATGCCCCCAGCACTACCGCATCATGTTCAAGTGCGTCAAACTGAAAGTCGGGCCAGACAAAAGCCCTTTTGGCTGCGGCGTCCTTGGCTTGCTCAAAGCGGGCCAGGATCTTATCGTACATAGGACCCGGATCGGCTATCGGCTGCAAATCGAGGGCAATCTGCTTCGCGGCAGCTTCCCACCGATACGACACATCGTATGGGCTAGACACGTCAATCCGCCCGACAACATCCGGGGTATCCCCGGCGGTCCTGACATTCTGCCCAATTCCAATCAGCAGCGGACGATCGTAGCTGTCGCCGAAGACGACATCTTTGAAGGTCACCCGACCTCGGCCGTCCTTTCTGCTGTCCGCGTGGGCTGTAAAGACCATGGGTGCCGTCTTTCTGTTGAGGATGACGTGATCTGCATCGAGTGCCGTGTTGCGCAGGATGCATTCTTCAAGAAGGACTTCCAACTCTTTTGATGGGACCGAACCCAGTCTGATGCCAACCTGTTGTGTGTCCTCAACGATGCAGCCTCTGAAGATTATCGTTCCCTTTGGATTGTTTTGCGAGCCCCAGCGGACGTTGACACCTACATTGCCGCCGCGCACGATGTTATTCTCCCACAGGATAGACACATCGTCGCTGGAGGCATCCAATTTGTGCAACCACATGTGCATACCCAATACGTTGTTCTCAAATAAGCTATTTCGAATGATGATATTCGCCAAGGGCTGGTGGGCGCGGTCGGGTTCCAAATCGATGCCGGCTCCGGGCGGAGTACCGCCGGTGTTTTTGAACACACAGTTCTCGATGAGCACGTTGCGCGCCGAGATAACACTGATCCCCTGCCGATAGCAATTATCCGTGGTAACATCTCTGATCACTACGTTCTCGCTCGCCGTGAACCGATTCCCGGAGGCCAGGATTATGCCGTCGCCTCCGGTGTCCCTGATGGTCAGACCGTAGATCTCAACGTTGCGTGCGCCCCGAATGGCCAGACCCATGCGCCATTCGCCCTTTTCGTACTTCGTCGGATCGGCATAATCGTCTTTGTGCATCTTAAAGGTAGCCCCATAGCCCCGTATTACCAGGTTCTCAACATCTTGAGCCGTAAGAAGTGAATCCCGTACATGATGAAACTCACCTTTTTTGGCCGTCACCACCACTCCGTCTTCAAAGACGATCTCCTGATCGCCGCGAAGAAAGATAGGGCGTACGATCCAATCCTGTCCGACATTGGGCACTATGAGGCGCGCCACGCCTGAGTTGATGGCCGCCTGAAGATACGCGGCTGAATCCTCCTCATCAAATCCCCACCAAAGGACGTTCGCCTCATCTATTTCACCGGCTTCGACAGCGGCGACCATCTCCGGATTACGATACTCCGCAAGCCGTGCCATGGCTGGAAAGACCACTGCAAGCCCCAACAACGCCGCGAGCATATACCTCATTCTCACTCGCACAGCACCTACTCCCTTCGTCCGTTTTGTGTGCCTGTAGTATTAGTCTTTCGAGTCTTTTTCCCTCTTGTGCTATTTTAACTTAACTAAAATCAGCAGGCCCACTCCTAGCGAGGACGATCGGGCTCGGTCACGCGTGGCGACCATCCCGACGCTACGCTGCTTTCTGCTCCGAACTCATGCCGATGTAAGACAAAATGCAGGTGTCGGGGAAACGCCAAAGCGACAGCGGCGTCGAAAGAATGATGGCCGTTGCATTGGGCACTCATGCCCTGCGTGTTGGTGCGTTCTCGACTGCCGCGGCCTGGGAACCGGTCCGGCTGCCGGTTCAACCGCGGACAGATGTGAAAGGGAGCGGACGCTGCCGCTCCCTCGTCATCCTTCTCGTTTATTCAAGACCCCATGCCGCTTTGAGACGCGGTTCGGCGGCCTCGAAGGCGGCCTGTGCGCTAGCCCGCCCCGTGCGCACTTCAGCAAAGATCTCTTGAACCAGGGCATGGAAAGCAGGCCATTTCGGATCCTGAGGCGTCGGTTTGGCCGGATTGTGATAGACAATGGGACTCAGATCATAGGGAGGCGTGTCGCTGTACAAAAAGCGCGGGGACAAAGCTACTGAACGCAGGTTGGGCGTAGCGGTGCGCCACTCAAAGACTTCAAGCTCGTGCACCCGTCTGTCGGCCAAAAACTTGAGGAACATCCAGACCTCCTCGGGATGCTTGGTAAAGGCGGATACCCCGATGATGTTCGAGCCGCCCAGGCTGTAGCCTGAGTCTCCCCGAGGACCGCGGGGAGGACCGATGAGAGAGTAGTCAAGGTCAGTATAGGAAGTGTAATCCCGGTAGACACTGGTACTGACATGACTCATGGCGGACAGTTGGCGTTCGAATGCCTGTACCGAAGTAGGCGCTACCTGATGTACAGTCATCAAATCAGCCAACCATTGGAGAGCTTCGATAGCGGGGGTCTCAAGCAAGCGAATCTCCTTGAGATCATCCGTGAAGATCTCGCCTCCGTTGCTCCAGACCCAGATCTGCCACCAGGAGTAGTTGGGGCGGTTGAACCCCCATTGAGTTGGCATGCCGTCGCCCGACGGTCTGATGGTCAGCCGACGTGCATTCGACAGAAAATCATCGAAGGTCCATCCGGGCTGGGGATAATCGAGTCCGGCGTTGCGATACATCTCCCGGTTGTAGGCGATAACACCCGTACCGAGCGAGATCCCGTAGGTGGCTCGAGGCCAACCGTAGACCCGCCCGTCGCGCATGGCGTAGTTCCAGGCATTGGGTACAAAAAGATCCGGTCTGATCCGATCGCGCTCCATATACGGAGTGAGATCAAGCAAGAAACCGGCATCCATGAAAGTCGCCGGATATCCTTGCGTACCGCTCAGTGAGAACATATCAGGCAAGCTTTCAGAGGCGGCCATGACCAGGAGCTTCTCAGCAGAACCGTGGGTGCCTCCCGTGATCTGAAAGACCTCGATATGTATGTGAGGATGCTCAGATTCAAAAAGATCCACCACTCGCTGTTCGACCGAGGGCAATCCCCAATAAGCATACGTTAACGCCACGGGCTGCTGAGCGAACGCAAAACCACTGCACAAAACCAGCGCAAAGACTACAGCCAACCAGATGATGCAAGCTTTCCGAATGCAGATCACTGCTGTCCCTCCGATCCGTTATGACCAAGCGGACCTGTCGGCCCAGAATGACTGACGAGCTTCCTTTTTCTTGTCTTAATTCGGAGAACACAAACTCGGTAAACTCAGTAGACAGCTTGACGGAGGGCGTAGTGACGCCCCCCGTCAAGTCATTGCGGGTTCATTCCCCCCAGGTGCACCTCCCCCAGCAGAATCTGAACCGGAGCCGCGGACTGCTTCAGCGTCACTTTGAACAACTTCGTGTCGACGAATTCAGACGCATCACCCGACAACTCCAAACGGAGCCAACCCTGCGGTGATCGGCCCGTTTCCGTCATGGTGTAGCTGAGCGGCTGCCAATCGAGACCATCCGCTGACACGGCCAGCTCCACGATGCTTTCGATCTCACCTTCTTGCGCATACAGCGTGAGGTTGAACTCCTTAAGCAACGGAGCCTCCCAAACGAGGTATTCGGTCGTGTTGTCCCGACGCACCCGGCGACTGTCGTCACCGAAGAAAGCATCCTCGTCTCCGGTGGCATACTGCCATCCCGGGGATTCCTCAACCGTCTTTGACAGATCAAGGGTCCCGAACCAGCCGGTCTCTATGGGCGCATCGAAAAGGTCCCTGAGTGTCCAGAAGTTCTGAGTCACAAAATCGACCGAGGTACGCAGCTCGTCAATAAGCCCGTCCCGGATGCCAGCCACGGCGGTCAAGGTATGTCGACCGTCGGGAAGAGTGCGAGTGTCTATGATCACCCGACCGTCCTCGGGCAGACGTGATCCCTTGTATATGGACTCACCGTCGAGTAAGATCTCCACACTCTCGACCGCCTCCTCCTCGATGTGGATGAGGCGGATGCTTGTATCCAAGACACCCCGCACTCTCGATACCCGCACAGCGTCATCAAATTGCACGTCAGGCCAGACAAGGTCGCGCTCTGCCGCAGCTTTCTTGGCCTCCTCAAAGCGGGCCAGCATTTCATCATACAACCCCGTCGGATCAGGTATGGCCGAAAAATCGAGAACCGCCTGCCGCGAGGGGCCTTCCCACTCGTACCACACGCCAAAGGGGCTGTAGGCATGGATATCTCCGGTCACATCGGGCACGTCTCCGGTCGTTCTTACGTTTTGACCCGCCCCGATCAGTATCGGTCGTTCGAATCGATCGCTGATCACGACGTTTTTAAACGTCACCTGACCCCGACCATGTTCCTTACCGTATTCGTGAATGATAAAGGCCACCGGTGCGGTCCTTTTGCCCGAGATCGAATAATCGACGTCAAGCGCGCTGTCGCGCACGAAGCAGTCCTCGAAGCGCACGTCCAGACCCCGCGATGGAACGGAGCCCACTCTGATGCCGACCTGCCTGCTGTTTTCAATCACGCATCCTCTGAAGATGATGGTCCCCTTGGGATTGCTCTCCTCCGACCACCGCAAATTGATCCCGACGTTGCCGCCGCGCACGATGTTGTTCTCCCAGAGGATGGAGACATCCTCACTGGAGGCATTCATGAAGTTCAAATACATATGCATGCCCAAGACGTTATTGTCAAAGATGTTGTTGCGAATGATGACATTGACCAGCTTCTCATCGGGACGGTTGGGCTCCAAGTCAATTCCCGCTCCCGGCGGGGTCCCTCCGGTGTTTTTGAACACGTTGTTCTCGATGAGCAGGTTACGGGCCGAAATGACGCTGATTCCTTGCCGGTAGCAATTGTCGGTGACGACGTCTTTAATCACTACGTTTTCGTTCTCGATCATTCGACTGCCGCGACCGAGGTAGATCCCGTCACCGCCGGTATCTTTTATGGTCAGACCGTAGATTTGAACGTTGCGGCTGCCCCGTATGGCTATACCCATCCGCCATTCGGCCTTTTCGTACTTGGTAGGATCGTCATAGTCCTGTTTGTGCATCTTCAGGGTGGCCCCGTAGCCGCGGATCACCAGGTTTTCAACATCTTGGGCGGTAAAGAGGGAATCGTTCCGACCGTGGAACTCTCCCTTTTTTGCAGTGACCACCACGCTCTCTTCGAAGATGATCTCCAGGTTACTGCGAAGGAAGACCGGGCGGATAATCCAATCCTGCCCGACGTTGGGGACAATCAGGCGCGAAACGCCCGAGTTGATCGCCGCCTGAAGATACTCCGTCGAGTCATCCGGCGCAAAGCCCCACCACAGAACGTTGGCTTCATCTATTTCACCGGCTCTGGCTGCGGCCACCATTTCCGGATTGCGATACTCCGCCACACGTGCCACGGCTCCTTTGGGGATTATCACCGCCAGTACCAGGACAACTAACGGCAGCCACCTGATCCATATCCTCACAGCAATTCATCCCTTTCACCCGAAAATCATCTGACCGGATGGGCGACTTCGAGCCTTATGTCGTCCCAATAGCTGATTCCTGTATACGTTGTGTTACCAACCAACAGTACGGAAACCTGCGCGGCACCCGGAGGGGCGATTTCCGTCACGGAAAAATCCTCCCATTCCCCTTCTCTTCCTGAACTGCGCACTGACCGCAGATGAATTCTCTGGCCGGCCTCATCCCAGAAGGAGATGACCATGTACGGATGAGGCGAAATGGCCAGCTTCGCGTAGATGCGGGCCGATGCGGTGTATAGGGATCCCGGAACCGCAGGAACGGGTTTGACCACTGTCACTTTTTCAATGCCCCGGGCAGAGGTTCCGTCCATCTTCAGGCTGCGCCGGCCGGCATAAGCCTGTTCCTCGGAAACGCTCAAGTAGTCCCGTCCCGCAAAAGTTCCGCCTCTTGGCCAATGCCATCCTGTTCTCCAACCGGGTGGAGTCCCGTTGACCGGCGGCAGTTCAAAACTGGCGTTCTCCAGCGGGATACTCTCCCACTCCGTCCATGAAAAAACCTTCAAAAGGTCTTCCCAAGCCAACTGCACTGTCAACTTAATCTCGTCGCGATCGATATAGAGCTTTCGCCAGTGAATGACCTCGTCGTCTCTTGTTATTCTCAACTCATGGGGACCGTAGGGAACATCCGTAAAGACCATGTCGGCACTTACGGTTTCCCGAAACTCTTCCCCATGAAGAATGACATCGACCGTGGAAACGTCCGCTGCCTCCCCACTGGGATCCAAGATGACCAGGCTGATCGTGGCCGCCGAAGTCCCCAAGCTGAACAGCACGAGGACCATAAACATGCTCAAGGATACGACGGGGAATCGAACGTGCATCGTATCACCGCCCATTGAAGTAATATGATTGGCCTCCGTCAACGCCATATGATGTTCCGCACACCTGCACTGTTAACCTTCTTAGTGTTTTTCCGTCTTGTTTTGTTCGCCTTTAACCGAAATTGAACGACTGTGGTGTCACCTTGATGGTGCGTGGAATGGGACGGGCTAGAATCCGCCACGTTCCACGCTTGGACTCTTACTCCAGGCCTTACTGGTTCATGATGGCCTCGATCTGCGGTGTGGCCTCATCAAGGGCCTGTCCGGGAGCCTTTTGACCCAGGATAACCGGGCGTAACACCGTCGATTGCAGCAACAGACGCACATTTAAGGGTACTTGAGTGGGGATGATCTGGTTGAGCGGGGAGGAGATCATCTCAGCCACGCTGGCCACGTTCTTGTCGCGGTAATGCTGCAGGAAGGGACCGACGGTCACGCTTCTGCGAATCGGGGGAGTCCCCCATCCGAGATTCATAGACAAAACCTGTCCCTCGGTACTGACCACGAACTGAAGAGCGCGCCAGGCCAGTTCAGGCTGTTTGGCTCCGACAGGGATGCCAAACGGAGTCTCGGACCAGATATTCGATCCTCGCCCGCCTCTGAAGGTGGGTCTTAGAGCAAAATCCCAGTCGAAATCGGGGTATCTTAAGAAAAAGCCGACCATGAAGCTGCCCCAAAGCAACGAAGAGACACGCTGCTCGGGAAAATCGCTCCAGCCTCCGGTGGTGCGCATCGCCTGATGCACCTGAGCCAGATCCTGCAGGTACTGAAGTGCGTCGCGGGTGATCGGGGTATTGGCGAGGAACTTGGTGCCGTCCTCACTGAAAAGCGGTCCGCCACCCGCTGAGTATATAAAAGGATAGGCTTCGCGGCCTGCACCACCGTCGATGAGACCTATCCCCCATCTGTCCAGCAGTCCGTCACCGTCCAGATCCACACTCAGCTTTTTCAGTTCCGAAATACCCTCCTGCTCCCAACTCCAGTCCGCGTTGGGCGGCATGATCCCCCGTTCCTCGAAATGCAGTTTATTGTAGTAGTACATGCTCACAACCGTGCCGAGCGGCAAAGCATAGATGCGCCCGTCATAGCTCAGATCATCGAACAATATGGGCCAGATATCGTTGCGTACCGATGCGGGCAGTGTTTGAAACAGCGGCGTAATATCCTGAAGGAGTCCGGATGCCGCTACCGGTTTGACGTCTCCCAACCGAGCCAAATCCGGGGGAATGCCTGCCGCCACCATGACCGCCAGTTTCTCTTCCGGGGCAGAAACGTTGCCCGGCCCGGGAATGAGCTCAACCGAGATGTCCGGGTTGGCCTCCTCGAACCCTTTCCAGAAAACCTTCATGCGCTCACCGTAGTCTCCCGTACTCGTCACCATGACTTGCAACTTCTGCTTGGCCAGGCTTCCTTGTGCCAACGCCAATACCATGACCGTGATAAGTGCGACTGTTGCCAACCCGAGTCTTCTCACAGATGCGCCTCCTTTTTTTGTATCCGCACACCGTTGCCCAAGACTCATTTTCCGGACACGCGTGTCGCTGATTGCACATTTTTTCAGCGACATGAATCATTGTCCTGCTGAACACCGAAGGATTGAACCAATCTGACACAGGAAGATGACGGGGCCGTTCGCGCTATCCCTGCACAACAGCCAAAAGCGGATGGGGACAAAACGTTCAGTAGGGGAATCCTCGGCCTCAAGTGAGTGATCCAGTGCAAAGAGGCCCTTTCGTTTTCCGGAAGAAGCCTGGAGCCAAAACAAAAAGACTAAACCGCTGCGCCCGCGCCATCAACCTGCCTTCACGTTGCGGGTGTAGGACCGGACGCCTGTTCCGGTTGCGCCACCAATCGATCGTCCAGGATGGATAGGCCACAGCGCCGGTTCCGATGATGACATCGGATAGGCGGATTGTGACGGGCATTCCCAGCATTGAGCCATCATCGACCCGTCTCGCGATGCCAGCGAAAAAGCAGCTCGGGAATGCCGACGGAACAAGCCCCGCTCATCTGTCCGATGAGCCGTGCAGGCGTCTTCGTGAACACGATCATCAGGCCGAGCCCCTTGCCCAACCGATCCAGCCGCATAGTTGCGTCACCTCTTCGATCTATCCCTCCCGGATACGCTTACGGAAGACACCTTTTGAGCATGGGCTCTTTTGAACTCGGTTTCACTTCCTTTGGAATGCCACGGCGTCGGCCCAACAGACGATGCTTGACGCACATCAGGCGGTTTCACGCATCACACAGATACCTGATTCACGGCGAGCCCGCTTCGACTGCCTCAAGGCTGAACGGCGTTACCTGGCCGCGAGCAATCCGACGACGCTACGACAACTGGATCTGGGTCCTCCTCGGACTCGCACCTTTGTGCATTCGCCTTCCCTCGCCGCATTGAGCCACACCGGATACGCGCCATCCGCAAACCAGGTGAAAATTTTCCGCAACTAGGGAGGAAAATTGCACCCTGCATATAAAGAATATTTCACGCAACCCAATCTAAGCTTGACAAAGGGGATAATGCGAAATGATGACTCAGAGACGCCGGTTACTAGTCATCTCTTTACTGTTTATCTCTTTTTGCGGGATGGGATTGTACCCTATCAATCAAGACCAGGCTCTGGCGGCCCCTTCGTTGGAGGAGAATCTGTTGGCCAATGCTGAGTTTAGCGGCTCTCCCGGAGCCTTCCCTGACGGGTGGCGGCGAGCAAATGCGAGCTCAGTGCTCGGCGAGACCGTTGTTTTTGTCCCGGATCCCGAACATCCTGATCGCCAAATCCTCGTCATCGACCACAGCAATCAAAAGCTCATCGGGATCTACACTGCGGATCTGATCCCGGTGCAAGCAGGCGGCGAATACATCTTTTCGGTCGATGCAAAGGTAGAAGGAGCCGGCAAGGCCACGATGCTCCTGACCTTCTATGACGATAGCGGTCAATGCATCGAAAGAGTGAGCCAAGGCACAGACAGTACCGTTTGGGAGCGAATGAGTCGGCGGGTTGAGCCTCCCCTGGTTTGGT
>LSQX01270476.1_pt1 | contig 23636 bp, 15 predicted proteins | sample 654561 | NCBI WGS metagenome assembly LSQX01 (sample SAMN04489861, study PRJNA283612) | anaerobic digester metagenome | isolation source: 4 biogas reactors fed with cattle manure at either 37C or 55C with and... | place: Denmark: Kongens Lyngby | collected 2014
AGCATTATAACAACGGAAGCGATTGCTTGCAATCGCAACACACTGTTATATCGCGGCGGGAGATATGCTCGCCGCCTGATTAAGGTAATCGGTACCCGCCACCTATAGAGGTGGGGGACATCAGGGCCTCGTTATAAAGTACTGAAATATGTTAGTCGTGTATAAATAAAAGGTCTCTGCGGATACCTTTTATTTATAAAAGAGAATAAGTTAGGAGGTAAGATGATGGCAAAGTACCAATGTACTGTTTGCGGCTTTGTTTACGACGAAGCAAAGGGAATTCCTGAAGCGGGCATTGCGCCAGGCACAAGATGGGAAGACCTGCCGGATGATTGGATATGCCCTTTATGCGGTGCATCAAAATCAGAATTTCAGAAACAGGGTGATTCGGTAGATGTTTCAGAGAAAAAACCGGTGTCTGCAATTCATCCGACCCCAGACATGAAGGAGCTTTCTGCGCTGGAAATCAGTGTGCTGTGCACCAATTTAGCGCTTGGATGTGAAAAACAGTACAAGTCAAAGGAATCAGCCCTGTTTCAAGAACTGGCAGGGTATTTTAAATCGTTATCAGCACCAGCAATTGATCCGAATTTTGGAAAGCTCATCGCTTTGATCGAAAAAGATCTGGAAGAGGCCTTCCCAAACGCGAATGCAGCGGCTTCCGGCGAGAAGGATCGAGGCGCCCTTCGAGCACTGGTGTGGAGTGAAAAAGTTACCCGCGTTTTAAAATCCCTCATTGCACGATATGAAAAAGAAGGCGATGCCATGCTCGAAAATACCGGCGTATATGTATGTACAATTTGTGGCTTCATCTATATTGGGGACACACTGCCGACAGTTTGCCCGGTTTGCAAGGTACCAAACTGGAAATTTGACAAGATTGAAGGGAGGTCATAAGAATGTCTAAGAAATATGCCGTAAGAAATGTACGTTTATGCACGAAAGACTGCTTGTGCCTCTATGTTTGCCCTACAGGGGCAACCGATACCGAAAATAGCGTCATCGATGTCACAAAATGCATAGGATGCGGAGATTGTGCCGATGCCTGCCCATCCGGGGCAATATCAATGGTACCGGTAGAGTACCCGCCGCAGCAGCCAAAAACTGAAACAGTGATCAATGCGTTGAAAGCACTTTTGCGCAGCAAATCGCAGCAGGAGAGCATCGCCGCCGGGTTGCCCGGAAAGCTGGCTGCCGCTATTGAAAGCTCCAACCATATTATGGCCGAGGATATCATTCGTGAAGCGGGATACATGCTGCCTCAAAGTGAAAACACCCGGGACTTTCTGCAATCACTTCTTGCTGAAAGTCTGCAGGAAGGGTTCCCGAAAAAGGCTTTGGAACAGTTACTGGATATTTTTAAACAAAATAAGGAGGCGAATATCATGAGCAATAACAAAACATATGAAAACCTGATGGCGGCATTTGCCGGAGAAGCCCAGGCAAACAGAAAGTATACGGCCTATGCCAGGAAAGCTGAAAAAGACGGAAAGACGAATGCAGCCAAATTGTTCAGAGCAGCTGCCGATGCTGAAACCCTCCATGCCCTGAAGCATTTCGAAGTGGCAGGAAAAATTGGTTCAACAGCTGATAATTTGAAAGATGGTATAGCAGGAGAAACTTACGAGTATAAGGAAATGTATCCGGATTTTGTAAAAGAAGCCGAGGCGGAAGGAAACAAGGCTGCCCTGATGTCCTTCACATTTGCGATGAAGGCCGAGGAGGTTCATGCCGGGCTGTATCAGGATGCATTAGAGAATATTGACAATCCTGAAGAAGTGTTTTATTACCTTTGCCCGGTTTGCGGAAACATAGAAAAATATCAGCCTGAGAAATGCAATATCTGCGGCGTTCCGGGCACTAAATTTATAAAATACTAACCCACCGATTGGTCTTGATGTACCAGGAAAAATTCGATCGCTCCAACAAGACTAAAGAGACCATAATCGCAAAAAAGACCAAACAGAAGTGTTTCTGCTTCTGTCTGGTCTTTTTTTACAGTTTCCCTTACTCTCTTGTCAATGGCTGTTTGTCATCAGGAAGGTTTCTGGTTTCCCGGATAAGATAAAGGGGCCTGTTTTTGGCTTCATCGTAAATACGCCCGATATATTCACCGATGATCCCCAGCATCAGCAGCGTTATCCCGTTGAAAAACAGACTGACAGCCAAAATGGAAGCCCATCCCGCCTGCACTGTTTCCGGATAGCAAAGCCTTTGTACCAGTACGTAAATCAAATAGACAAAGCTTCCAACAGAAATGATCATCCCAACATAGGAGGCCAGCTTCAGGGGCTTGTACGAGAATGTGGTAATTCCATCCAGTGCAAGCTTCAGCATTTTTTTAAGAGGATATTTTGTTTCGCCGGCAAAGCGTTCCTCGCGCTCAAACTCGACAGCAGTCTGTTTAAAGCCGAGCCAGCTGATAAGGCCTCTTACATACCGGTTCTTTTCATTCACACGTTTTAGCGCGTCGCATACCTTTCGGTCGATCAACCGGAAGTCCCCGGTATCCACCGGGATATTCACATCAGTCATGGTTCGTAGAAAACGATAGAATACTGCGGCAGTCAGCTTCTTAAAAGCACTTTCACCCTTGCGGGAGATCCTTTTGCCGTAGACGACTTCATAGCCTTCCTTCCATTTGTCAATCATCTGCAAAATCACTTCGGGAGGGTCCTGCAGGTCGCCGTCTATGACCACGACACACCGCCCGGAGGAATGATCCATGCCTGCTGTAATCGCGATTTGGTGACCGAAGTTTCTGGAGAAGTCCAGTAATTTCACTCGCTCATCGTGGTCACAAATCTCACCAAGCATTTCAGCGGTTTTATCACGGCTTCCGTCATTTACGAAAACAATTTCATAGCTATATCCGCTTTTTTCCATTACCTCGGTCAACCGGCGGTAGGTTTCAGCCAGAACAGCTTCCTCATTATACATGGGTACTACAACAGAACACAATATATCCATTCTTATTACTTCCTTTCAGGGCTACCTGTGGAAAAGAGAAGAACAGCTGTTATCCAGGAAAACACAGGGGTGATATTCTGTTACAGGCAAAAAACATCTATCTTTTCAACTGTCCGGGATCATTCTATAACAACGAATGCAATTTCGCAAGCAATCAAAAAGATACGAGCGCCAGGGAGACTACCGATCGTTACTGTTCACAGGTAAACAGGCGCAGCCTGTCATCCTGAACGTAGTGAAGGATCTTGCATTATTGCTGACAAGATCCTTCGCTGCGCTCAGGATGACATCGCTGCGCTCAGATAAAACACATACCTCTGAAGTTACTTATGAACTTATTAGTGGGGGGTGTGAACAGTAACTACCGATCAGTAAATGTAAGCGGGATTGTTGGAAAACATACTTTACTTTTACAGTAATATTATGTAAAATAAAATGAGAGTATTCAGTTTGTGTGACGATAAATCATCTTAAGCTTGTATTATTCTTATACAATAAGAAAACTGGGGGGGTACGATGAAAAAGAGTATATCTTTTATCATTCTTGTTTGCTTAATCCTGTCTTTGTTTACAAACCATGCTGACGCGGGCTTTGCGAAGGCTTCCGACTGGGCCCTACCAGAACTGAAAACGGCTGATTCATATGGGTTAATCCCAGAATCCATTCAAAGTAATATGTCCGAAGCCATCACCAGAAAAGAGTTTGCTGAGGTTTGCGTTCGGCTTTATGAGCTTACTACAAATTCAACGGCGGAATCAGCGCCTGTAAACACCTTTTCCGATACACAGTATACCGATGTGCTAAAAGCCTTTAAACTGGGAATCGTAACAGGCATCGGCGGAGGGAAATTTGGCCCGGACCTTACAACAAACCGTGAGCAGATTGCTACAATGCTAAAACGTCTGATTCACGCGATAACCCCTGTTATGAATTCGTTTCAGCCAGATAAAACAACATACGATGATAGTAACCAAATTAGTAGTTGGGCGTTGGAAAGTGTTGATTTCGTTTCCGAATACAAATTTGTTACGGGATGGAATAACCTCTTTGCCCCTAAAAACGAATGCACCCGCGAAATGGCAGTCATTATAGCGAAAAGAGTCTATGAATATTATAACCAGGAAGTTCCACTAAACCAATCATCCCTCCAACAATTTGAGATTTTGAATATTGCTGAAAAATATTATAGGAAAACAATATCCGCGGTAGAAAAAAAGGATGAATATCAACGAGTGATAAACTTTACTCCTGATTTTTCAGGTAACACCCTGGCTCAGGAGAAGGCCAGGGTGTTGTCTGCGGATGCAGCCCAGCTTATAACCTTCACCAGCGCGAAGAACATGTATGTTGCATTTTCAGCGGCTCTTCTCACACTCAACCCTGAGAATGCAGCCGCTGCAAACAACCTGGCTTCTGCCATCGCGACATATAATGATGAGATGGTCGGATTAGGAAAGGCGACCGATGAAAGCTATGGAGATGCTATTAGCGTTTACCTTTATGCGCTTCAAAAATCAAAAAAGGGTGACAATCTTACAACCGACAGCCCGGGCATTCTGGTATCGCTGGGAAACCTTTACCTGGATACCAACCAGTTTCAACAGGCATACGCTGCATTTCAAATGGCTTATCAATTTGACAGGAACTGTTTCAGTGCCAAGTTAGGCCTTATCAATTATTACCTTGCCAAGGGTGACACGGAAAATGCGAAAAAGCTTCTGGATGGATCCAATTACTCTGTAATTGCCTGGGAGGTCGCCAAGATTGAGCGGGAACACCCCAATTTGCTAAAGCCAGCGATATTAAATGAAAATGCCAGTGAGGGTGAGATGGAAGAAGTAATGAATCAGAATTTTTCTATTCCACTTATCACGGCTTATGACCTTTATGCGGGTTTTGGCTTGGCCAAGAGTAATGAAGTTAAGTTGGTTCTGACCGGAATTAAGAGCAAAACGCAGATACAAGCCCCTGAAATCTCAATGCTTACGCAGCATAACTCGCTTCAGCGCATTTCCAATCCCAGGGGTTTATCGGCAATAACCTCTTTTTCAGTTGGTTTGTCTGTACTAAAAGCCAAAATGGTTCAGGCAGAAAAAAAGACAAACTCATTACAGCCTGAACTGAAGATACTTCAATATAATCCATACGAGTATACCAATTATGTGGATATCATGGTGCAAAATTATAATGTTTCAGCCCTGCAAAGGAAAATTAATATTTTGCCTGTGTACGCGAATAAAGTGAATACCAGAATTTCGACAAAAATAGAAGAGCAGATGGAGGCACTGGAAAAACAGCTGGAAGATATTAATGAAGCCGAGAATTATGAGCTCGAAAAACTGGCAAAAACCCTAAGCGATTCAGATGCCCCTGCCGAGAGTAAAACACAAAGAATTCACATGGCTCATGAAAAATATCGTGTTCAAAGAAACGGAGTTAAAAACGTAGCCTACAATGATATCGCTGCAGCGGCCGATGAAGCGTATACAAAAAAAATAAAGCCATATACACAGAAAGTATATCAGGATTGTTTAGGTCATATTATGTTGATAAGTGACGAGCAGGTGCAAAAAAGCCTTGAAGACCGATTAAACGCTCAGGTCTTGCATGCGTTATATGACGCTTTGAATAATGTATTGCTGTCTCGCCAAATGACTCGTTGGGAAGTACCGTTTGAAAAATGCAGATGTCCCCTGCCGGGGAAGGCAGAAGAAGATCAACGCATTGCAGTAGAACAGGAACTGGTTTCAAAGGAACAGGTAAGTAATGACGCCTCCGCCCGGAAGCTGTTTGAGCTCAATGAACTGTTCGAAAATGACCAATTGTATAAAAAGGTTATCAGCGAGCATAAAACTGAAATGAAAACCATTCCATTCAATGGCAAAATCACCATGAATGAATCAAGCTTTTTTGTCAATATAGGTTTAAATCAGGAGAGTAAGGATACAGTAATCAATTTTAACAATATGGTGGGTCATTATAGAAATGCCACTACGTTTGATGGGGGTTTTACCATCACAGCCAAGGAGTATTCCAATGACCTGGCAGGAAAAATAACGGTATTTGTTTCAGCAAATCTGGTTAACATCAAAGACGGTTCCTTTTCGCTCAATGACACCAGCATTTATTCAAATGCGGCAATCAGCGCGCAAAACAAGCTTTCATTGGCAGTACACAGAGTCGATACTTATGCTATCCGGGGAAGCAGGTTTCACGCACTGGCTGTGGTAACCGGAAACGCTTTATGGGACGAATATAAGCAGAGTATTCTTCAAAAATGGCCTGGTGTACAATTGAAAAATTGGGATGGCCAATATTAATTTTGATGATAACCAAAGATTGCAAAGGTGAGATAGAGTGTTTAGAATCGGAGAGTTTTCGGTATTGTCCTCTGTCAGTATCAGCATGCTTCGACATTATGATAAAATTGGTCTTTTGGTTCCGGACCATGTAGATCAGTTTACCGGTTACCGTTATTACAGCAGTGAGCAGCTGGTGCGCGCGAATCAGATAGTCGCGCTTCGTTCCATGGGCTTCGGGTTGAAGGAGATTGAGTCCATCCAGAGGAAGGTATCCAGCGAAGAAGAGCTGCAGTTTCTGCTTCAGAGTAATCTGGCCATCAAAAAACAAGAAATGGAAACGCTTCTCATGCAAATCCGACGAATAGAGGAAGCACTGCATGATGCAGGAAAAAATGAATACGGGTTATCCATCGCTGTAAAAACATTTCCTGCGCGCAAGGTAGTTTGCTTAAGAGAGAAAATTCGTAATTTTTCTGAAGAGGGAAGACTGTGGGTAAAGCTGAATGAGGAGTGTAGCAGGCAAACAATAAAGTTCAGTGCATTATGCAGCGCGATTACGGTGCAGCATGGAAGGAATCATAATGAGAACGAAATCGATACAGAGGTGCAGCTTACGGTTGAAAGCCTGATGGAGGATTCGCGATGTTTGAAATTCCGCGAGGTGCCCGAATCCAAGGTAGCCTCCATTACAGTACAGGGTGGATATTCAAAGCTTGCGGATATTAACGTCTATATCGCCAGATGGATTGAACAAAATGGATATGAAATAGCGGGTAATGTATTTTGCATTTACCATCGTTCACCAAAAAATGAAACGGATGAGAACCATTTTATTACCGAAGTTTGCTTTCCGATACAAGTCCGTGACGTAACAGAGGGTGTATCCACCGATAATCCAGTTTAAAGGCCTGTCATTCAAGTGGTTGCTGCCTGATTCGGGTATTCAGTACCACCGAAATTCAACATCTCCTTGAAAACCCATTATAAATGTGGGCGGAGGCATCACTTCATTATGAATTTTTTGCTATGCTATTGACTCTCACATTGTATGAGGGTTTATGCTTTTCATGGAGGCACCAAAACAAATTCAGGTGTTCGTGGAAAGGATGATACTGTTATGCCGGAAAAAATTGTTCATTTAAAACACCAGGTTTGCGACTATTCATGTATGTGGAATGGGATCGAAGACATCTATATGACAAAAACAGGCGAAGAGATCCCACAGTTCTTTTTCTTCTGCCTTAGTGGAGTAGGGAATATCGCCTACCTGAAGCGTAAGGATGAATGGCTTCCCAGACAACTGATATTTGGAGATGGAAGGCCGAAAAAAATTTATGGCAACATATCCGAAATCGCGGGCTTCACCTTCAAATTTGCTGAAGGAAGAACATTTCCCAATGCATTGAAAGGCATAAAGGAACAAATTGATGTGGGTAAGCCGGTAGTGCTTGGTCCGCTGGATATGTTTCATTTGCCCTATCTGAAGTTTTATCACAAGTTTCACATCCCGATTCACTACATTTTAATGGTTGGCTACAATGATGAAACACAGAGCATTTACGTGCTCGATTGCGGCAAGGAAGAAATGCAGACGCTGCCGCTGGAGGATTTACGAATGGCCTGGGAGATTGAAAAGTCTTCTGTGGGAGGTGCCAACGAATTTGTCAAAATTGAGTTTGCCGATTCGTTAAAAAGCACCCGTGAGATAGCTGAACTTGCACTCAGAAAGAAAGCGAAGGAAATGCTGGAACCACAGGTTAGCTTCGTTGGTGTGAAAGGGCTTAGAAAAGCGGCGAAAGAACTTCCAGGGTGGGAAAGCGAATTGTCGCCACAGGGGTATAAAAATTCATTGATGAATATCCTCGAATTTCTTGGAACGGTACCAAAGCTGCCCAACATTGTGATGGGCTTTGATGCGCCGGAGGATGAAGGAATGCTATATCAGGCCTGCCGTGAGAAGATGGGGAATATGCTGAAAACGCTTGGTGAAACATACCACAGCAGGAACTGGAAAGATGCGGCAGAGCTGTTTTTTAAAAGTGGAAAATGCTTTGAGGAAGTGGCAGGTCATTTGATCAGGTTTCTGAATAAGGGGGAAAACCAATTGGAAGAGATTCCGCTGCTTTTTGAAAAAATCGCCGATTTGGAAACAGCAGCATATCAATTGCTCCTTTGAAATATAAAGGGCAGGGGACAGATATGTCCCCCTGCCTTACTCTTCAATCATTTTGGCTGCTTCAAGACCTGAACGAACGGCATAGTTCTGACCACGATCCTCCGGATATATCTGAGCCATGGAGGCCAGGTACAGGCCCTTCATCGGCGTTTCCATATCGGGGATCAGTTTGGAATATCCTGTTCTGACCACCGGCTGCGCATCCATTGTCCGGTTCACATGGGCCTTTAATATCCAGTCCTCTTTAAAATCGGGGAACACCTTTTTCAGGCCTTCAACAAAAAGCTCCTGGATAGCAGCATCATCTTTTTGATAAAGCTCGTTGGATGGATCCAGATACCGAGATAAATAGACTATATGCGAACCATATTTATGGTTTTTAATCAGGTTGGTCTGTTGAATGATCAATACAAATGGAAGCTCCTTATCAGCAACGGTGATCCAGTAGTAGGGGGAGAGGCTCTCCTTCAGTTCCAGGATCATGCAGATATTAGCCTTGTACTTTATTTTACGCAGCATATCCAGATAGATTTTCCCCATTCCTTTGATTACATATGAAAGCTTCTCTGGTGAGGCGGTAAAAATAACCCGATCGTATTGCTCGGTTTCACCATTTCCCTTTACCCGGAACAGATCATTGTCTTTCCCGATTTCCTGTACAGGAGTATTCAAGCGGATTTCCCCGCCCTTTTCACAAATTTTGCTTGCGAGGGCTTCGCAAACCTTAATAAATGCCCCATCCATATAGCCCAGCAGCTCTTTATTGATGTTCTTCCCCCGGCTGGAGCCCCGCAGCTTGAATTTATTCCAAATCCATGTGGCAGCGATATTCTGGGTATCAATATCAAATTTGGAATTCAATAAAGGTTCCCAGACCAGGTCATAACATTCCTTCCCGCCATGGCGGATGATCCATTCCCGGGCTGTTGTGTTCTCAATTGCCAGGTGATCCTTCACGAAACGCGCCTGCAGCACCATCATCCCCATGCGAATGCGGCTGATGAAAGAAAGAGGCTTGAACATCAGCAAATCCATCGGTGAGGTAAAGGGGTATATTTTTTGATGGATATAGATGACATTGGAGGGCTCATACCATTTCAGATCGTTCTCCAGCCCCAACTCCCGGATGATATCGATAAAGATCGTATCATTGGTAAAGATGTGATGATAATACACATCCAGTTGGTCATCTCCCACCGGTATTGCCGCTGCAAGCCCACCGAGCCTGTCGGATTTCTCATAAACCGTTACCTGATGGCCCTTTTCGCTCAGTTTCCAGGCTGCTGTCAAACCGGTGGCTCCTGCACCGATAATCGCTATTCTCATATGAACCTTCCTTTCCAACTGGTTTATTTAGCTGCTTGATCTCCAACTGAAGCCGGAGTCTTACTTCGAATCAGCTTCAGCTGAACGAATTCACTCCACTTTGAATATCACGATTTGCCTCCCGGTATCTTCAAAAGCAACCGGAAAGGTATTGTAAAACACTTCTTCATTTAATGTATATTCATTCGCTGACCTGTTTTGTTCTTCAATCACAATATAATCAATGCCTTCCGAAATCGCCAGTTTACGCAGCTGTTGCGGATCATCAGCACTGTAAATACGCGTCATGACCTCCCCGCGATGATCGATATTATAACCGGCTGTCATAGTAAAATAGGGGTATCCGTTATATACGCTGCGCCCGGCCAGGAATATGGACATAGGCGCGTTATAGTGCGTCATATAGTGGGTGAGGAAGATGGCGTGAGGGTCGGTTTCATCCTGTACCCAAACCTGTACAGGCTCTGCCTGGTTGTAGGTTACGCTGTTTTTATCCAGGTTGTATAGGGTTATCAGATCCACTATCCCGGTGAGGGTCAGCATCAGAAACATACCTCCCGCAATGACCCTGGCAGATACAGAGCGCTTTTCAAAAAGATTGGTTAAAAGATCGGACACTGGAATGTTTAGCAGTATCATCGCGAAGATGATGTATTTATGGTTTACGGTAATATCAGGGGTAAGCTGCAGGGTGGATGCAAGAACAATAGGCCCCAGAAAGACGGGTATCAACCATGGTGATAGGGCGTTCATTTGAATATCTTTATGAGCGGCGATATACAGGAAAAATGCCGCGCATGCTCCGATGATCACAAAAGACCAGACCAGACCGACAGATGGCAGGTAAATGATGAGAGGAAGGATAAAAACTATGGCTGCTACATACCGAAGCCACTTCTTATCTTTTGAGATAAAAACGAGAAACACCCCCAGCAGCATAAACGGCAGTATTCCCAAAAGCTCTACAAAGTAGGAAAGGATATCCCCAAGCTTATCAGACTGTGCCAGAAAACCCGGTTCGTATCTGAAGGATACTGCGCCGGTTCCGCTGCCTACAAACAGCCTTGACTGCATCGTGGACAACAGGAATGTTATCACTGCTGTGATCAGATACTCAAATTTATGGCGGGACAGTGCAGCCATGACAAACAGAATGGAGATGCCTGTAATAACTACCGCGCCATTCCAGAAAGCCATCATTCCAAGCAGCAGGCCGGCGAGGATACAGGAGGCGTATGATTGTGGCAGCCAGGCTTCACGGGTGAACAAAATACTTTTTAAATAGCAGACAAAACTGTTTTCTGGTTTCTTATCAGGGTGGTCTCTTCTGGTAATGTTTTTTAGTTTTTCAACAGTTTCAACAAACAGCGGCAGTAACAGAAACATCACCAGAATGAACAAACCAAAGGCAAAAGCAAGATGACGCTGGTTCACATAAACCTTCTGTGCCCAAAGCCCCCAGCTTTCGTTCATTGTTGAACCGATATGCTCACGCCCGCTTCCATCGACGTTTAAATTGTTTGCAAGAGCATGTATGAAATCTTTCAGGCTATCAAAACCTTTTGAATATGTAAAAAACGCAAAAGAACTGCGAAATGCAAACAAACCACAGGTTACAAGGCCTGCCAGCGGCTTTTTGGTAAGAGCGGCACCAAGGCTGTACAAAAGCATGCTGAAGCAAATGAGGGAGAGGATGCTTGGCAGATTCAGCGCCATGGGAAAATTGAACCCCAGGAACTCCAAATTCCCGGCCATGAAATAAAACATGAAATGATAACGCATGGTACCGTCTGGAAAATGAGGGTATTGTGCCGGAAAGTTACTGCCCCGGGAAAACGAGCGGATAACAGGAAAATGCGCGCCAAAATCACTGAAGGCTGAAACGCCGGCATGAAGAACCTCACCCTGAGCATAAAGCGAGCGGATGATGAAAATGCTCCAAAACAGTGCTGAACCAATTAAAATAGTCCATTCCTGCCAGGAAAATCGGATGTGCAATCCATATTTTTTCAATTCAGAAAACCATTTTTTCAACCAAACCCGTTTGAAAAAGCATGTACAGGTAATCAAAACCGCTGTAAGCGACAATGCTGCTATATTGGCAAAAAGCAGGGGATTTTTCGATGCTGAGAAAGCAACCGCCAGAAAATAAGTGATCCAGGAAAGCACCAGAGTACCAGTAAGGTAGATGGCCGGGAATAACAAAAATGATGGATTGATAATTTTTTCATTCCCGAATAGCACCTTGAGTCTGGTTTCCCATGAGGGTTTTGTCAGGAAAACCAGAACAGCCCCCACTAGCATCGAAGCGATCAGGTATATCACAGCCAGCATTTGTAACTCCTCCGGATTTTTTGGTTAGCATTTTCATAACTGAATCAAATTATGTACAGGTTTCAACTCAGCCGATACAGGCGCTCCGCTGCATATCGCTGGATTATAAAATTCGCGCAAGCGTTCACTGAATCATCGCAGTAAGTTTCTGCAGTCATTATAACAGTTCGAAAATCATTGTGCAATGATTGGAAAATGGCTGGTTTCGTAAGGGGCAGTGTTTGCGAGTTATGGTTACTGGTACACATCCTCCTTTAATCAGTTCATAAGTTGCTGCATAGGTATGTGTTTTATCATGAACGCAGCGAAATCATTCTGAGCTCAGCGAAGGATCTTGCCAGGAGTAATGCGAGATCCTTCACTTCGTTCAACTGCCCAGATCCTGTAGTTCCATGAAATGCTTGAGGTTTTTAGAATGAATTGATATAATATTTTTGCCGCATTGGCAGGAAAATAGATATGTCATCAGCTGAATCCCGATTGCATAACGAGAGTTCAGCCGTTTAGTCCGAATACAGTTGCTCCTGGTTCCGGAATAACCCTCCGTGGGTAGAACCCGCAGTACAACTGGAAGCCGCATGTGCACAACATTGTTACTTCGTGCGGTACTATGAAACTGTTGGAGGCTGCTTCATGAAGAAAACCATACCTGGTATACTGCTGATTTTCACCGTGCTGTTCTGGGCACTTGTTTTAAAGAATGAATTTGGTTATGTTCTGATCTGGTGGGCAGTCATATTTCTGCTTGGGCTGATGGCGTTTCCTCTTTCAGCCACTGTTTTTTCTTCCTTTAATGATAAGGGTTATCTGATGTCAAAAGGCCTGGGCATTGCGATCAGTTCCTATGTGCTGTGGCTTCTTTCCACGACGAAGCTTGTAAAAATTGATGGGTTTGGTTGCTGGAGTGTGGTTATAGGCTGTGGCGTGATCATTTACCTTCTGCTGTTTAAAAAGGCCAGGCTCAGTCTTACGAACTTTAAACGGAGTGACGTTCTGCCCTGGATCTTCATCGGGGAGAGCATCTTTTTGTTCTCCTTAAGCTTCTGGACATATCTCAGGGGCTTTAATGCCAGAATAGAAGGCCTTGAGAAATTTATGGACTATGGGTTTGTCAACAGCATTCTCCGCTCAGGTGTAGCACCCCCAAAAGACATGTGGTTTGCGGGAGAATCCATTAATTATTATTACTTCGGACAGTATGTTTCTGCGTTTATCACCCGGCTCAGCGGTATAAAAACTGAAATTGCCTATAATTTGATGATGGCAACTTTGTTTGCCTTTAGTATGGCACTATGCTTTTGCATCGTATCAAACCTTTTAAAGGGCAATAAGCTCAAAGATGGCCCTGCCATCGCTGGCGGGCTGGTGGGTGCCATGCTGGTATCCCTGGGTGGAAATCTCCATTCCTTTATTTACGGCACCCTGTCAAAGCTTACAAAGAATGGGGACGCTTATTGGTTCCCCGATGCAACCCGGTATATCGGCTATAATCCGGAAACCAAGGATAAAACCATCCATGAATTCCCGGTTTACTCTTTTGTTGTTTCAGACCTGCATGCTCATGTGATCAATATGATCTTTGTTTTAACCCTGCTGGGCGTTTTAATTGCTATTTTCAGAAAGCTTCAGTCCAGAGCGGATACGGGCGGTCAGGAGAACATCATCGACGAGGTGTTTCTGCCGGAACTGCTGCTTCCGGGTTTTTTCATCGGAATCTTTCAAATGTCAAATTTCTGGGATTTTCCGATTTACCTTACGGTAACGCTGTTTACCATCTTATGCGCCGGTATCCGGCATCGCGGCTTTACATGGAAAATGCTGCGCATCGCCTTCCAGCGTTTTGCCATCGTATTGGTTTCTTCCTTAATATTTGCCTTTCCGTTCAATGAAACTTTTGACAAAATCGCTACAGGAATAAACCTGTCGAAGGATCATTCCTTTATATACCAGTTATTGGTGCTATGGGGATATCAACTGGTAATCGCGACTATATTTTTAGTGAGGATTCTTTTTACCGAGCAGGATTTGGCATGGAAACACGCGAAGGGCAAAGAAAGGGAAAAGATACGCAATGAGCTCACTTTATTTGTACGAATCCGGAATGTTCTCGAGAAGTTCAGTATTGAAGATGTGTTCACGGTGATTCTTTTTGTATCGGCCGTTGGGCTTGTGATCATCCCGGAGCTCGTTTATGTGGAGGATATATACTCAGGGGAGCATAAACGAGCCAACACGATGTTCAAGCTAACTTATCAGTCCTTTATCATGTTTGGGCTGGGCTGCGGGTATGTTTTTATCCGGATCTGGCAGATGGCGAAAAAGGGATGGAAGCAATTCGTCGCAATCGCTCTGACTATCATCATGGTGCTCCTTCCCATGCTCTATCCTTTCAAATACGCCATTCCCAGCTGGTACAGGGAGATGAACCCCGAAATGTACGAAGGCCTGGACGGGCTGGCGTTTTTAAGGCGGGAGTATCCCGATGATTATGCGCTGATCCAGTGGATGCGGGAAAATATTGAGGGTCAGCCCACTGTTCTGGAAGCCAATGGTGACAGCTATACCCCTTATGGAAGGGTGTCCATGGCCACGGGGTTTCCGACGATCCTGGGCTGGTATGTTCATGAGTGGTTGTGGAGGGACGATTACCATGTGGTGCAGGAACGGGTGGATGATGTACAGGTAATTTACGAATCGGAGGACCTGAATCAGACCATTGAATTATTAAACAAATATGCGGTAGAGTATATCGTGATCGGAGATCTGGAGTGGCAAAAGTTCACGCGGCTTCAGGAAGCGAAGCTGTTAAGCCTGGGGGATGTTATTTTTGAACTGCCGACGATAAAGCTGATCAAGCTCAATACCTTCTAAACCAAAAATGGGCAGAAAAAAAGCACATATAATATGTATTTATAGAATAATAGCGATGATATTATGTGCTTTCTAACTTATTTAATTTAAATTCAACTAAACAACATCTATTATTAAAAGGAGGAACAAAATGAAAAAAAGTTTGAATGTTGTCATGATTATAGTATAACATAGGCATGCGAAAATTACCATTAAGAGAAGATTAAAGTTGTGAACAAATCATGAACAAATCCCTATGAAAAGGGGTTTTCGGAAGGTGAAGGAGCAAATATATTTTGCTTTTTTAATAGAAGTATATTATGATAAGAACAATCATGAGGTGCAGGCTGGAAAATGATGCAAGCCATCCTTCCGGCGGCAATCAACAGGCTATGCAGATCGGTTCCCATACGGGAACAAATGTCGGTTAACCCAGTGAAATAACGGTTTGCCGTCCTGTTTGTGCTGAAACTGTATTGTTTATTTTCATTTGTGAAAGAGGGTCAATTATGAAATATGAGAGCACCCGCGGCGGGTTGAAGGATATTTCTGCCGCACAGGCAATAAAAACAGGAATTGCACCAGATGGCGGGCTTTTTGTCCCCATGCGGAAGGTTACTGTCGATCTGGAATTCATCAAAGGCCTGGTAGACGATACTTATCAGCAGCGGGCCTTTAAAATATTATCTCTGTTTTTAACCGATTACGACCAGGATGAGCTTGAAAGCTGTATCCACAAGGCATACGGCGACCAGTTTTCGTCACCGGAAATTGCGCCTGTGGTCCGGCTTCACGAGCAGCTGCACATGCTGGAGCTCTGGCATGGACCAACCTGTGCATTCAAGGATATGGCACTGCAGATACTTCCGCATTTTTTGGTCAAAGCCATCGAAAAGACTGGCGAGCAGGCTGAAATCATCATTCTTGTAGCCACCTCCGGTGATACAGGAAAGGCTGCGCTGGAAGGCTTTTCTGATGTTGAGGGCACCCGAATTGTTGTTTTCTATCCCAATGGCGGTGTCAGCGAGGTGCAAAGGCTGCAAATGGTCACGCAAAAGGGCGCCAACACCGCTGTCGTGGCTGTAAACGGGAATTTTGACGATACCCAGAACGGTGTCAAGAAAATATTCACCAACGCGAATATACGGGAAAAACTGGAGAGCTCCGGTTTAAAGTTTTCCTCGGCCAATTCTATCAACTGGGGAAGGCTTGTTCCCCAAATTGTTTACTACTTCTCAGCCTATGCCGAATTGATCAAAGACGGAACCATCACCCTCGGTGAAAACATCAACTTTGTTGTTCCAACCGGTAACTTTGGGAATATTCTGGCCGCATGGTATGCAAAGGACATGGGACTTCCTGTAAACAGGCTCATTTGTGCGTCCAACGGCAATAATGTGCTGACCGACTTCATTATTCAAGGTGTTTATGATAAAAGGCGAGAATTCTATAAAACCATTTCCCCGTCGATGGATATTTTAATCTCCAGTAATCTGGAGCGCCTGCTGTATGAACTAAGCGGGAAAAACGCCGTAATGGTCAAAAACTGGATGAAGGATCTGTCGGAAAAAGGCATTTATAAAGTGGATAACAAGACCAAAGAGCGTATTCAGAAGGTTTTCTGGGGCGGTTTTTCCAGCGATGACGAAACCCTGTCGGGCATTCAAGGCGTATATGAAGATATCGGTTATGTGATGGATACCCATACTGCCGTGGCCATGGATGTTTATGACAAGTATGTGATCAAGACTGGGGATTTATCGCAAACTGTCATCGTTTCCACGGCAAGCCCGTTCAAATTTAACGGCAGTGTTGCCGCAGCTCTTTTAAATGGGGAAGCGGAAGGTAAAACCGAATTCGAGCTTCTGCCGCTGCTGGCGGAAAAAACAGGCTGGGAAATCCCGGAAGGCTTGAAGAACCTGGATCAGAAAGAAGTGCTGCACCGAACGGTCTGTGATAAGGATGATATGAGCAGTACTTTGCTAAAGCTGTTGAACATGGAATAGAAAAGCAACCCCATATTAATAAAATACCATCATCCACCTGCTTCAGAATGTATTTTTGCCCGATGGTTAAAAATTTGCAGCAGGGAATATTTAATTATGTCCCTGCCCGATGAGCATAAAGGAGGCGGAACCTTTGGCAGAACCCAATTACAGTGTATCTCTGGGAAGGATTATCAGTGAATTTGGTCTGGAAGAATTGAATCATATCCCCGGAGCCCACGATATTTTGGTGAAAAGCTCGGACATTAACCGACCGGGTCTTCAACTGGCCGGTTTTTTTGAATACTTCGGCTCGGACAGAATTCAGCTGATCGGTAATGTTGAGATGGCTTATTTAGGCAACCTGTCCAGTGAAGAGCGATATGCCAGCCTGTATACCTTTTTCAGCCGGGAAACCCCCTGCATCATTTTGGCCCGATCCAAAGAGCCCTTTCCCGAAATGTATGAGGTTGCCGCCGAATTCGGACGGCCTCTGTTACGAACTGCCGAGGAAACTTCCCGTTTCGCCAGCTATCTGATCTATTATCTGAATGTCGAGCTTGCCCAGCGATGCACAAAACACGGCGTTCTGGTTGAAGTATACGGCGAAGGCATTCTGATGCTTGGTGAAAGCGGCGTCGGGAAAAGCGAAACAGCGCTGGAGCTTGTCAAACGCGGGCATCGGCTTGTTGCCGACGATGTGGTGGAGATCAGGAAGGTTTCAAACAAGACGCTGGTGGGCAGTTCACCGGATATCATCCGACATTTTATCGAAATCCGGGGCATTGGTATCTTAGATGTGAAAAACCTGTATGGGGTGGGCTCTGTCAAGATGACCGAGTCGATCAACCTGATTGTCAATATGGAGCTGTGGGACACGAAAAAGCAGTACGACCGGCTGGGGATCAATGATGAGTTTACCGAGATTCTGGGTTTGAAAATCCCGTCGCTGATCATACCTGTAAGGCCCGGAAGAAACCTGGCCATTATCATTGAAGTGGCTGCCATGAATCATCGCCAGAAGAAAATGGGATATAACGCCGCCAAGGTGTTGAATCAAAGGGTGATGAGAGAAATCGAGAGAAATTCCTTGAACAATGTCGAACAGGAATAGGGAACGGAAATTGAGAATAGATTAACAATGAGCTGAGAACGGGCTCCGATAACAAAACAGAAAACTGACTATCAGAAAACAGAGAACGGGCTCAGATAACAAAAACAGAAAACTGATTATCAGAAAACAGAGAACAGGCTCAGATAAAAGAAAATTGAGAACTGATTATCAGAGAACAGAGAACTGATAACAGATAGCCCTTTTTCAACATGAGCATAATGATAGAGCTTACTATTCATATTATCAGCTATCTTATTTGGTATGGGGCTGGCGTTTTCAAATAATAATTTCCCTAAGGGGTATATCCCGGCCATAAAAACCCGTAAAATAGTATAAAGATGATACGCAGCTGAATGAACCTGTGGCAGCCCAATATGGGTTCTGCGGGTTTATCTCTGCTTTACAGGTGTTTATTCATGGACAATGTTTATAATCAATTGATAAATATACTGCAGCAGCAGCAGCTGCTCACACAAATTTCAATGAAAGAGCACACCTCCATGCGTGTGGGCGGTGAGGCGGCAATGCTGGTGCTTCCATACAGCGTGGCGGAAATCGAACAGGTTCTTCACGTGCTCCTGCGTGCTCATGTACCCCATACGATCATGGGAAATGGCACAAACCTTATCGTATCGGACAGTGGTTATTCCGGTGTGATCCTCAAGCTGGCAGATAATTTTGCCGCCATCAGGGTTTGCGGAAATCAAATCACCGCACAAGCTGGCGCAAGCCTCGCTGCTGTGTCAAATGCCGCCTGGAGGGCCGGGCTCACCGGCTTTGAGTTCGCATCGGGAATTCCAGGGACCATGGGCGGTGCCGTTGCGATGAATGCAGGGGCTTATGATGGCGAAATGAAGGATGTTGTTCTCAAAACCACCGCAATGGATGAGAATGGAAAAATTATTCATCTAAACGGGGAAGAGCATGAGTTCAGCTATCGGAAAAGCTTCATCCAAAAGCAAAAGCTTATCGTGCTGGAAACAACCATACAGCTTGAAGCAGGTGAAGCAGATAGAATTAAAGAAAAAATGCAATCCCTCAATGCCCGCCGCCGTGAGAAGCAGCCGCTGAACCTTCCAAGTGCCGGCAGTGTATTTAAAAGGCCTCCGGACAATTTTGCGGGAAAGCTGATCGAGCAGGCCGGGCTTCGTGGCTTCCGCATCGGCGGAGCACAGGTATCCGACAAGCACTGTGGGTTCATTGTCAACATCGGTGATGCCACAGCCGCCGATGTTATTGCTTTGATCAAATGGGTAAAAGATAAAGTGTACGAAAACTCCGGTGTAATGCTGGAGGAGGAAGTGAAAATACTGGGAGGATAAAAAGTTGCAGTTTCTGATTATTACCGGCATGTCAGGGGCAGGCAAGAGCCTGTGTGTGAAATACTTTGAAGATATCGGCTTTTTTTGTGTGGACAATCTGCCTCCTTCATTGCTGCCTAAGTTTGCCGAGATGTGCCTGCAGGGACAGAACAAGATGGAAAAAATCGCGCTGATCATGGACATCCGAGGGGGTTCCATGTTTCTGCAGCTGTTTCCAGCTCTTGATACACTTGCTTCCTATGGGATCTCATACAAAATTTTGTTCCTGGAAGCCAGCGATCAGGTGCTGGTACAAAGGTTCAAGGAAAGCCGCAGAATGCATCCGTTGTCTCCCGAAGGACGCATATCCGACGGAATTGCCGAGGAACGACGCATATTGCAGGCCGTAAAGGATAAAGCCGATTATGTTATCGATACTTCAAACCTTTCTCCCAGGCAGCTAAAGCAGGAAATCCTGAACCTGTTTGTTGAAGGCAAGCCTTTTTCAGGGCTGATCATCAGCGTCACCTCCTTCGGGTTCAAATACGGGGTTCCCATCGATTGTGATTTGGTATTTGACCTGCGTTTCATCCCCAACCCCTTCTATGTGGAAGAACTGAAACTGCTTACGGGAATGGACAAGGCCGTGAGCGACTATGTGATGAGCTTTCATGAAAGCCATGTTTTTTTGACCAAGCTGGTGGACATGCTGGATTTCTTACTTCCGAACTATGTGAAGGAAGGAAAGAACCAGTTGGTCATTGGTATTGGCTGCACCGGCGGAAAACACCGTTCGGTCACCATCGCCAACAAGCTGTTTGATATTTTGAAGGCCAAGAACAGCAGTGTTGTGCTCGAGCACAGGGACATTGACAAAGATAACAGGAGAATGAACAATGAAACCCTTTAAGTGGCTCTTAGCCACCTATAAGTACAGGAAATGGCTGAAAAGCGGTGTCATCGGCTTTCTGATGATTTTTGCGGGCATGATGCTTTTTGTGTATAACTCACAAATAGCGCCTGTCCAGTTTGCCATTGTTCTTGCCATCACCGGGGCAGGTCTGGTTCTGTGCTTTACATGCTTTCGAAAAATCATCCTTGCGTTGATCAATTTTTCAAAGAACGGACACATGCCATTACACAACATCCGGGACATCGGCAAGACGATCTTCCAGCGAACCCAATTGCGGGAAGGTCCGCGGATAGCGGTGATTGGCGGCGGAACAGGCATATCCACATTGCTTCGCGCCCTGAAGCAGTACACTTCCAATATCAGTGCCATCATTACCGTGGCGGACGACGGCGGAGGCTCAGGAATGCTGCGCAGGGATTTGGGCATACTGCCCCCCGGGGATATCCGCAACTGCATTCTGGCCCTGGCAGATACCGAGCCCCAAATGGAAAAGCTGCTGCAATACCGCTTTACGGAAGGGGAGTTGAAGGGACAGTCATTCGGGAACTTGTTTCTGGCGGCGATGACCGGCATCAGTAATGATTTTGAAGACGGGGTGCGCAACATGAGCCAGGTGCTGGCTGTAACGGGAACGGTTCTGCCCGTAACCTCCGAGGATATCCAACTTGTCGCCGAGCTGGAGGATGGCACCACCATCAAAGGGGAGTCCCGGATTGGAGAGCATTATACAACACGACCGGGACGTATAAAAAGAGTTTTTTTGGACAAGGCTAATGTAAAGCCTTTGGAGAGCGCCCTGGCAGCCATCGATCGCGCATCGGTGATCATCCTTGGACCGGGAAGCCTATACACCAGCATTATTCCCAACCTGTTGGTGGAGGGTGTGGTGGATCGGATTGTTAAATCCCCGGCGATTAAAATCTATGTGGCGAACGTGATGACCCAACCCGGAGAAACCGAGGGCTACAGCGTATACGACCATATCCGGGCCATCTATAGGCATGCCCGGGCTGAAGGGTTTATTGATTATTGCATTATGAATACCGGAAGAGTGCCTGACGAAATATACAAACGGTATTTAAAGGACGGCGCTGCCATGGTAAAAACAGACACCGGTAAAATCAAAAAACTTGGGATTAAGACCGTCGAAAGAGATTTGCTGCAGATCAGCAAGGGCTATGTGCGCCATGATCCCGTGAAGCTGATGAACGCGGTGGCCGAAGTGTGCAGTTACCGGAAAAAGAGTAAGGAAGGGTAAATATGTTTTTTGGAAAATCTTACTGGAAGACACAGGAACAGGCCATTCAAAGGGAATGGCTTCTCACCAATGGCATCGGAGGCTTTGCCGGCAGTACAATCATCGGTATGAACGCAAGGCGTTATCATGGCCTGCTGGTGGCCTCATTCAATCCCCCCGTTGAGCGGTTTCTGATATTATCGGCTATCAGCGAATCCATTCGTTTCTATGAACCAGAAGCATCACCCAACTCTGCAGAGGGTTCGGCGGCTGAGCCAAAGCCACCTGTTTTTTTGCATTCTTTCAGAACGCCCGATTTTCAAGGTCATGGAGAGTATTTTCTTGAAGGCTTTTATCATGAGTTCATCCCGGAGTTCCATTACCGTATCGGCACGATGACCATTACAAAACGCGTGTGCTTATGTCACGGGATGAACCAGGTGGCAGTTGTTTACAAGGTGAAAAACCAGCCGGATAAAAAGGCTGTCATCCGATTAACACCGCTTGTGAATTACAGAAATTATCATTATCTGAACAACCAATGGAATATGAGCTTCGAAACGGAACTCAAAGGCAATCGTATGGAAATCACACCCTACGACAAAGACAGAAAAATTCGTCTGGACTGTGCCGGTGGAAAACCTGTGCTGGCGTCCTCCTGTTACTTTTATAGCATGGATTATCCCTATGAGCACGAGAGAGGCCTGGATGGCACCGAGGATCACTTTATTCCGGGCCATTACGACATTGAGATAATGCCTGGCGAGGAAAAAACCATCACGATGGTCTGCAGTGCCGGGGAGGAAATCAGTTCCCTCGACGGGGAAGCGATGATCAAAAAAGAGATTTCCAGGCAGAAGTCCCTGCTAAAAGAACAACGTCCGGGAAAAACGACGAAAAGGGATCCTTTCCTGGATCAACTCATCCTGGCGGCTGATCAATTTATTGTTCACCGCAAATCCACCGGTTCAAAGACGGTAATCGCCGGTTACCCCTGGTTTACCGATTGGGGAAGGGACACCATGATCGCCCTGCCGGGGCTGACGCTCTCAACCGGGCGTTATGATGATGCCCGGGATATTCTATACACCTTTGCCCGTTATGAAAAGGACGGGTTAATTCCAAATGTTTTCCCCGATGGCGGCGATGAGCCGGCCTATAATACGGTGGATGCGGCTTTATGGTATTTTGAGGCGGTTTATCAATACTTACAGCATACAAAGGATTTGGAGTTTGTTCAGCAGCATTTGCTGCCCGTCATGGAAAGGATTGTTCAGGGTTATAAAAAGGGAACTGTCTTTGAAATTGCTATGCAAAAGGATTCTTTGATCGCTGCCGGCAATGAAGACACTCAACTGACCTGGATGGACGCGAAAGCCGGCAACTGGGTGGTGACCCCGCGTCATGGGAAACCGGTTGAAATCAACGCTCTTTGGTACAATGCCCTGCGCGTGATGGCGGATATCACCGCACAAACCGGTGGTGACGGTGCTGCCTACCTGAAATTGGCCGAAAAAGTGCAAAAGTCATTTATCAAGGTGTTTTGGAACGAAAAAGCCAATTGCCTGTATGATTTGGTGTATGAAAAGAAAGCAAACGGGAAGATCAGACCCAATCAAATTCTTGCCGTCAGTCTTTCCTTCCCCGTTTTGGAGGGTGAAAAGGCCAAAGGTGTGGTAGACACAGTTCATCAGCAGCTTTATACCGCATTGGGGCTGCGCACGCTGAATAAAAGCGATCCGCAGTACAGGGGAATCTATTTGGGGGATCAATATGCCAGGGACGGCGCCTATCATCAGGGAACTACCTGGACCTGGCCTTTGGGCCGGTTTATAACGGCTTACGCAAGAGTATACAAAGATGCGCCTGGACTAAAGAAGCAGTTGGAAGCTTTCTTCCTGCCATTCCAGGATCACCTTCAGGATGCCTGTATCGGCAGCATTTCCGAAATCTTTGACGGAGATGAGCCATTATTGCCAAGGGGATGCTTTGCCCAAGCCTGGAGTGTATCTGAAATTATAAGAGCATACGTTGAAAAGTGAAGATAAATTGGGACGGGGATGGTTTTTATCAAATGCTCCTAGGACCCCTGCCTCAAGACGTATTTTTAGCCTATAGGCTAAAAAA
>LSQX01267775.1_pt1 | contig 23635 bp, 29 predicted proteins | sample 654561 | NCBI WGS metagenome assembly LSQX01 (sample SAMN04489861, study PRJNA283612) | anaerobic digester metagenome | isolation source: 4 biogas reactors fed with cattle manure at either 37C or 55C with and... | place: Denmark: Kongens Lyngby | collected 2014
CCTATAAAAAGTTGACACCGTCTCCTTTTGTTTTTTTGTTGACATTTACTCCTTTCCATGATATTCTTAATGAATGTCTATTGGAACAAGTTTTGGCATGATTATGAAAGGAAAGGCGGTTGAAACTTGTTGGCCAAGGGAATAATGTAGATACCATCACTGCTTTCGGTTGATTTGAGAAACGTAACAGTAAACCGAGTACGATAAGGGATGGTGTGTGATGGCTAATCCAAAACCGATTCAGGTCGGAGAGAGAGTGCGTTGGAGTTATGGGCGGATTTCAGAAGTTCTGGAGATGCCCAATCTTATTGAGATTCAGATAGAATCCTATGAATGGTTTCTAAGAGAGGGTTTGAGGGAAACATTTCGTGATGTATCCCCGATACAGGATTTTACAGGTAATCTGAGCCTGGAGTTTATTGATTATTCGCTGGGAGAACCCAAATATTCTGTTGCTGAGTGCAAGGAAAGAGATGTTACATATGCAGCACCCCTGAGGGTGAAGGTTCGTCTGACTAACCGGGAAACCGGTGAGATCAAGGAACAGGATGTTTTTATGGGGGATTTCCCCTTGATGACAGAGAAAGGTACCTTCATTATCAATGGTGCGGAAAGGGTTGTGGTCAGCCAGCTGGTGCGCTCACCAGGGGTTTATTATAACGCTGCTACAGACCCATCTGGTAAACGTATTTACAGTGCGACGATTATCCCTAATCGCGGTGCCTGGTTGGAGTTAGAATCAGATGCTCATGATACTGTCCATGTGCGTATTGACCGGACACGAAAACTCCCAGTCACTGTGTTGCTTCGCGCCTTAGGTTATTCAACAAATAATGATATTTTAGAGCATTTTGGTGATAATGAGTTTTTGAAAAACACACTGGAAAAGGACAGCACTCAATCACAGGAGGAAGCTCTGGTGGAAATCTACAAACGGCTGCGGCCAGGGGAACCTCCTACTATAGAGAGTGCCCGGGCGCTGCTGGAAGGCCTTTTCTTTGATGCGCGGCGCTATGATCTTGGACAGGTGGGGCGCTACAAGTTAAATAAGAAGCTTAAGCTGGATGAATCCAATAACAGCAGATGTCTTACTCCAAATGATATCTTCGCTGTGATCGATTATTTCTTCAAACTGATGAACGGTGAAGGGACGATAGATGATATTGACCATCTGGGGAACAGGAGACTGCGTTCAGTAGGGGAGTTGTTGCAGAATCAGTTCCGTATCGGTTTGGCGCGGATGGAACGGGTTGTCAGGGAAAGGATGACCATTCAGGATGTTGATGCAATTACTCCTCAGGCTTTGATCAACATCAGGCCTGTTGTGGCTGCCATTAAAGAGTTCTTCGGCAGCAGCCAGTTATCTCAATTTATGGACCAAACCAACCCTCTGGCGGAATTAACCCATAAGCGGCGCTTGAGTGCCCTAGGACCTGGAGGGCTAAGCCGGGAGAGGGCGGGCTTTGAGGTGCGTGATGTTCACCATTCCCACTACGGAAGAATGTGCCCTATAGAGACACCTGAGGGTCCCAACATCGGTTTGATCGGCTCTTTGAGCACCTATGCCAGGGTAAATAAATACGGTTTTATAGAGACACCCTACCGAAAAGTCGACAAGGAAAAGGGAATAGTTACTGATGAAATAGAATATTTGACTGCTGATACTGAGGATGAGTATGTGATCGCTCAGGCTAACGAGCCTCTCGATGAGGAAGGCCGTTTTACCACAAGCCGAGTGGATGTCAGGTATGGTAAAGATATTCTTGCTGTTCCCCCTTCTCAGGTTGATTATATGGATGTTTCACCAAAACAGGTGGTCAGTGTTGCAGCTGCCCTTATTCCCTTTTTGGAAAACGATGATGCTAACCGCGCCTTGATGGGTGCCAATATGCAGCGTCAAGCTGTACCTCTTCTGCGTACTGACGCCCCCTTAGTAGGCACAGGGATTGAATACAGGGTAGCTCATGACTCGGGGGTTGTGGTGACCAGTGATGAAGCAGGAGTCGTGGAGAGGGTCACTGCTGATGAAATAAGGATCAAAGGCGATTCAGGCAAAGTACACAATTATCATTTGACCAAGTTTGCCCGGTCCAATCAAGGTACCTGTATCAACCAAAAACCTATTGTTAAAAAAGGGCAGCGCGTAAAGAAAGATCAGGTGATTGCCGATGGACCATCTACACACGGAGGAGAACTTGCTTTAGGTAGAAATGTGCTGGTGGCCTATATGCCCTGGGAGGGTTATAATTTCGAGGACGCTATTCTGATCAGTGAAAAGCTGGTTAAAGAAGATCTGTTCACCTCTATTCATATCGAAGAGTATGAGTGTGATGCCCGGGATACCAAACTCGGTCCTGAGGAGATCACCCGTGATATTCCCAATGTGGGGGATGAGGCACTAAAAGACCTTGATGAACGGGGGATTATCCGGGTTGGTGCTGAGGTACGGCCCGGTGATATCCTGGTGGGTAAGGTAACTCCTAAAGGGGAAACCGAGTTGACAGCAGAAGAGCGGCTGCTCAGGGCAATTTTCGGAGAAAAAGCCCGGGAGGTCAGGGATACTTCCCTGCGGATTCCTCATGGGGAATCAGGGCGTGTTGTTGATGTTAAGGTCTTTTCCCGGGAGAACGGGGATGAACTGCCGCCTGGTGTTAATAAATTGGTACGGGTTTATGTAGCCCAAAAGAGAAAGCTCTCTGTTGGGGACAAAATGGCCGGTAGGCATGGGAATAAAGGTGTTATATCCCGTATTCTCCCAGAAGAGGATATGCCTTTTCTACCTGATGGTACTCCGGTGGAGATCGTTCTCAATCCTCTTGGGGTACCCTCCCGTATGAATATCGGTCAGATCCTGGAGTGCCACCTGGGGCGAGCAGCCAAAGAGATGGGTATTTATACTGCTTCCCCGGTTTATGATGGAGCAGTAGAGGATGACATTATGGACACACTGGAGCAAGCGGGGTTACCCAGGGATGGGAAGACAATCCTTTATGACGGACGCACAGGGGAGCCTTATGACGATGAGATCACAGTTGGATATATATATATGTTGAAATTGGCTCACCTGGTGGATGACAAGATCCACGCCCGTTCTACAGGCCCTTACTCCCTTGTTACCCAGCAGCCTCTGGGTGGAAAGGCGCAGTTTGGTGGACAGCGTTTTGGTGAAATGGAGGTATGGGCACTGGAGGCCTATGGTGCTGCCTATACCCTACAGGAGATACTAACAGTTAAATCAGATGATGTTGTTGGAAGAGTAAAAACCTATGAGGCAATTGTCAAGGGTGAAAATGTACCGGAACCGGGGGTCCCCGAATCCTTCAAGGTTCTGATTAAGGAGCTGCAGAGTCTGGCTCTGGATGTCCGTGTGTTATCTGAATCTAATGAAGAAGTGGAGATTGAGGATGATGAGGATGATATTGGGGAGACCGCTAGGGAACTGGAGTTAGATGATAGCGGTGTAACCCCATCTAAAGTGACCAAGAGATCATCACCGGCACTTGATGAAGAAGACAGTGAGCAGGATGATGAAGAGGAGTTACCGGTAGAAGACATCCAGGGAGATAGTGATTCTGAAGAAACAGTTTCTGATGATGTCACGGAATATATGGGATCAGGGGCTGTTTCAGTCCTTGATAAACAGCTTGATGAGGAAGATGAATAGTTTCTTGAGGCTCAGATCTAAGAAAGGAGCGATTGTCTTTGTCTGAAGCCACTGCCAGCAGTAATAACAATTTTGAGAGCATCCGGATCGGGCTCGCTTCCCCGGAAAAGATAAGGTCCTGGTCCAGTGGGGAAGTGAAAAAACCGGAGACGATCAATTACCGGACACTTAAACCTGAGCGGGACGGTCTGTTCTGCGAGCGGATCTTTGGTCCTACCAAGGACTGGGAGTGCCACTGCGGTAAATATAAACGGGTACGCTATAAAGGAGTTATCTGTGACCGCTGCGGGGTTGAGGTCACCAAATCCAAGGTTAGGCGTGAGCGGATGGGGCATATCGAACTGGCTGCACCTGTATCCCATATCTGGTATTTTAAAGGGATACCCAGCAGGATGGGGCTGATTTTGGATATGTCTCCCCGCACTCTGGAAAAGGTGCTCTATTTTGTCTCCTATATTGTGCTTGATCCTGGTGATGTTCCTGATCTGACAAAGAAGCAACTGCTCAATGAGTCTGAGTACCGGGAATTGAGGGAGCAGTATGGAAACCGTTTCCGGGCAGGGATGGGAGCAGAAGCCATCAAAGAGCTGCTGGAAGAAATTGAACTAGATAGATTAAGTGAGGAACTGCGGACAGAGCTGCGGGAATCCACCGGACAGCGTAAAGTGCGGGCTATTAGGCGTCTGGAGGTTGTTGAGGCCTTCCGCAAATCCGGGGATAGGCCCGAGTGGATGATTTTGGAGGTAATTCCGGTGATCCCACCGGAACTGAGGCCTATGGTTCAGTTGGATGGCGGCAGGTTTGCCACCTCTGATTTAAATGATCTGTACCGGCGGGTTATCAACCGCAATAACAGGCTTAAACGGCTGCTTGATCTGGGAGCGCCCGATATTATTGTCCGCAATGAGAAACGCATGCTGCAGGAGGCAGTGGATGCGTTGATAGATAATGGTAGGCGAGGCCGTCCGGTAACAGGTCCGGGCAACAGGCCGCTCAAATCATTAAGTGATATGCTAAAAGGGAAGCAAGGCCGCTTTCGTCAGAACCTGCTGGGTAAAAGGGTTGACTACTCCGGTCGTTCGGTTATTGTTGTTGGTCCGGACTTGAAATTGCATCAGTGCGGACTTCCCAAGGAAATGGCATTAGAACTGTTCAAGCCATTTGTTATGAAGTGCCTTGTGGAGAGGGATTTTGCTCATAATATCAAGAGTGCCAAGCGCATGGTTGAGAGGGCACGCCCAGAGGTTTGGGATGTGCTGGAGGATGTTATCAAAGACCATCCTGTTTTGTTAAACCGTGCCCCTACACTGCACAGACTGGGTATTCAGGCTTTTGAGCCGATCCTGGTTGAGGGTAGAGCGATTCAGATTCACCCTCTTGTTTGTACAGGTTATAACGCTGATTTTGATGGGGACCAAATGGCGGTACATGTGCCCCTTTCAGCTGAGGCTCAAGCTGAGGCGCGCATTCTGATGCTATCAGCACACAACCTTCTCAACCCCAAGGATGGGCGGCCGGTGGTGACACCCACCCAGGATATGGTCTTAGGGATTTACTACCTAACCCTAGAAGTGGATGGGGAAAAAGGGGAGGGTAAAGTTTTCCGTGATAAAGACGAGGCAATCTTTGCCCATGAGAGCGGTTATGTAGGCTTGCATGCCAGGATTAAGGTGCGGCATAATGGGCAATTTATGGAAACCACAGTAGGCAGGCTGATCTTCAACGAGGTAGTTCCTCATAATATGGGCTACTATAATGAAGTTATTGATAAAAAAATGCTTGCAGAGATTATAGGGGAATGCTATCGCAGTAATGGATTTGGAGCAACAGGAAAAATGCTGGATGGTATCAAGAATCTTGGTTTCAAATACGCCACCAAAGCAGGAATTACTGTGGGAGTAACCGATGTCACCATTCCTCCAGAAAAACCACAGATTATTGCTGATGCTGAGGCAGAAGTAGAAAAAGTGGAACAGCAGTACAGCAAAGGTTTGATCACAGAGGATGAGCGCTATGAAAAAGTGACAGGCATCTGGAAGAGGGCTACAGACCAAGTGACCGAAACTCTGCTTGCTCACATGGATCACTTGAATCCTATTTATATGATGGCTACCTCCGGAGCAAGGGGTAGTATCCAGCAGATCAGACAGTTGGCAGGTATGCGCGGTTTAATGGCTGACCCATCAGGTGAGATCATTGATCTGCCTATTAGGTCTAACTTCAGGGAAGGTTTGACAGTATTGGAATACTTTATTTCCACTCATGGAGCCCGTAAAGGCTTGGCAGATACCGCTTTAAGAACTGCAGACTCAGGTTATCTGACTAGACGGTTGGTGGATGTTGCCCAGGATGTTATTGTCCGGGAGAATGACTGTGGTACCACAACAGGGTTTATAGTCGAAGCCATTAAAGATGGGGATGATGTGATCGAGACATTAGAGGAGAGAATTATCGGCAGATTCACCTTGAATCCGGTTATCCATCCGGAAACCGGAGAGGTTATTGTCCCGGCTAACACCGAGATCAAGGAAGAAGATGCCAAGAGGATTGTTGAGGCCGGAATCGATAGGGTAGAGATCAGGTCCGTACTCACCTGTAAGACCCGTTATGGCACCTGTCGCTTGTGCTACGGCAGGAACATGGCTACCGGCTTCCCTGTGGAGATCGGGGAAGCTGTGGGTATTATGGCAGCTCAGTCTATCGGTGAACCGGGTACCCAGCTGACCATGCGTACCTTCCACACCGGAGGGGTCGCCGGGGAGGACATCACCCAGGGGCTCCCTCGTGTTGAAGAGCTTTTCGAAGCACGCAAACCAAAAGGTCAGGCTATTATTGCTGAAACAAATGGTGTGATAAAAATTCATGAAGATAAAGAAGGTATGCGTGAGGTAGATCTGTTCGGAGAGGATGGGAAAAAACGTACTTATCAAGTACCCTTTGGTTCAAGGCTCAGGGTTCAGGATGGAGATTATGTAGTAGCCGGCCAGGAGATTACAGAAGGATCCATCAACCCCCATGAGCTGCTGCAGATCAAGGGCGTAACCGCTGTACAGGATTATTTGCTGCGTGAGGTACAGCGGGTCTATCGCATGCAGGGTGTGGATATCAATGACAAACACATTGAAGTGATGATCCGGCAGATTCTGCGCAAAGTAAAGATTGAAGACCCAGGGGACACTGAATTGCTGTCCGGTGGTCTGATCGATGCCTTCGAACTGGAAAAGGAAAACAAACGAGTTGTCGCTCAAGGGCTGAGACCAGCTACAGCGAAACCGGTGATCCTAGGTATTACTAAAGCATCACTGGCCACTGATTCTTTTCTTTCGGCGGCATCCTTCCAGGAAACCACTCGGGTCCTTACTGATGCTGCTATCAAGGGTAAAGTGGACCCCTTGCTCGGCCTTAAAGAAAACGTGATTATTGGAAAACTGATACCAGCTGGGACCGGGATGTCCCGCTATCGCAATATCAAGGTTAGAAGCATTGATCAAGCAGAGAATGAAGCTGAGACAGCAGAAGTGTCTAACAACGATTTGGCGGATGTGGAAAACGCGGTGCCTGCAGAAAGAGGTACTCTTACAGATACAGGCACTAATTAGCTGATGGTTGGTTTTTAAAGAGTTTGAAACTGGAGTTTGAGAGCAGTCGTGAGCAGTGTCGGAAAATCAGTTTGTTTTAAAATATACGATTTGATTGTTAAAAAAGTTGACAGGGTTCTTGTCTAGGTGATAAAATCATCACTGTGGTTTTTCACGGCTGCTTTAAAATCTCCATTTTCACTGTTATTACAGGGAGGGAGTGGGGAATGCAGCGGTTGCTCAATGCAGCCAGAAAAACTGTGGGGCTCAAACAGACCCTTAAAGCTGTAGAGAGGGATCAGGCTGAGGTCGTATTTGTTGCGCAAGATGCTGAGAAACACATAGTGATGCCTTTGGTTGATTGCTGCCAGGAAAAAGGGATAGAGATTGTTTATGTAGATTCGATGAAAGAACTGGGTAAGGTGTGCGGTATCAAAGTGGGAGCTGCATCAGCTTCAATTTTGAAATAACATTGAGTTCCCGGCTATTTATGCCTGGATGACCAGAGAAAAGGAGGTGGTAAAAGGTGCCAACAATCAATCAGATGATTCGCAAGGGTCGCAAGGTTACATCTAAAAAGTCGGACGCTCCAGCTTTGAAAAACTCACCGCAAAAGCGTGGAGTTTGCACAAGGGTTTATACAACTACTCCAAAAAAGCCGAATTCTGCTCTGCGAAAAGTAGCCAGGGTTCGACTGACCAATGGAATCGAGGTTACCGCCTACATTCCTGGCATCGGGCATAACCTACAGGAACACTCGGTGGTTCTTGTAAGGGGCGGCCGTGTAAAGGACATTCCGGGTGTGCGCTACCACATTATCCGGGGTGCTTTGGATACCGCAGGTGTGCAGGGCAGAAATCGCGGGCGTTCCAAATATGGTACAAAGAAGCCGAAAACAGCGAAAGCTTAAGAACTTGGAAGGGAGGTCATCATCCAAGTGCCGCGTCGAGGCAATGTTGCTAAACGTGAAGTACAACCTGATGCCGTCTATGGAAGCCAGGTCTTCACCAAGCTGGTAAACCAAGTTATGTGGGACGGCAAGAAAAGCCTGGCCGAAGACATCTGCTATGGGGCCTTTGATCTGATTAAAGAGAAAACAAAAAAAGACCCCATGGAGGTATTTGAGCAGGCATTAAAAAATGTTATGCCGGTGCTCGAAGTTAGAGCCAGGCGTGTGGGAGGGGCAAACTATCAGGTGCCTGTGGAAGTACGCCCTGAGCGCCGGTTAACCCTTGGTATCAGGTGGTTGGTTTCCTATGCCAGGGCAAGGGCTGGTAAGAGCATGAAGGAAAAACTGGCTGCGGAAATTATGGATGCTGCCAATAATACGGGCGCTTCAGTGAAGAAAAAAGAAGATACTCACAAAATGGCTGAAGCCAACAAGGCTTTTGCCCACTATCGCTGGTAATGTTTTGTGGAAAATTAGCGCGGAAAGGAGGGATGAGTGCATGGGTCGTGAACTTTTCCTAGACAAAATACGCAATATTGGGATCATGGCACATATCGATGCAGGAAAGACAACCACAACTGAACGGATCCTATTTTATACAGGCAAAGTATATAAAATAGGTGAAGTGGATGAAGGCGCTGCCACTATGGATTGGATGGCCCAGGAGCAGGAACGGGGTATTACCATTATGTCTGCAGCAACTACCTGTAAGTGGCGTGATTTTATTATTAACATCATTGATACGCCCGGCCACGTGGACTTTACTGCAGAGGTAGAAAGGTCACTGCGGGTGCTGGATGGAGCGATCGCTATCTTTGACGCGGTTGCCGGTGTTGAACCCCAGTCGGAAACTGTCTGGCGACAGGCAGATCGCTATAATGTCCCTCGCTTGGCTTATCTTAACAAAATGGACCGGGTCGGTGCTGACTTTCACCGGTCAGTCAAACTGATTCGAGACAGACTGCAGGCCAATGCAGTGCCTGTGCAGCTTCCTATTGGGAGTGAGGACTCTTTTATAGGTGTCATCGACCTGGTTAGAGACCGGGCGATCATCTATCAGGATAACTTGGGCACAAAATATGTTGAAACCGATGTGCCTGCGGAAATGGTGGATGAAAAGAGGCTTTACCGCGAACAGCTTCTGGAGGCGCTGGCTGAGTATGATGACCAACTGCTGAAGAACTATCTAGAGGGCGAGAAAATTACCGTAGAGGAAATTAAGTCTGCTATCCGCAAAGGTGTGCTGGCTTGCAAATTTGTTCCTGTGCTTTGCGGCAGCTCATTTCATAATAAGGGTGTACAGCCGCTGCTGGATGCAATTGTTGATTATTTGCCTTCACCCCTTGATATACCGCCGGTTCAAGGTAAACACCCTGAAACCGGAGAGGATATAATCCGGAAAACAGATGATAATGAGCCTTTTGCTGCATTATGCTTTAAGGTTCAAACAGATAGTTATGTAGGCAAACTGGTTTTTCTGCGCATTTATTCAGGAGCTTTGAGAACCGGGGATACAGTTTTTAACGCCACCAAGGGGAAAAAGGAGCGCATCGGACGCTTGCTGCGGATGCATGCCAACCACCGTCAGGATATAACTGAGGCTTTTGCTGGAGAGATAGTTGCAGCTGTAGGACTGAAGGGAACCGCTACCGGTGACACTTTGTGTATGGAACAAGACCCTATAATATTAGAAGCTATAACATTCCCGGAACCGGTTATCAGTGTTGCCATTGAACCAAAAACGAAGGATGATCAGGACCGGATTGGCACGGCTCTGCACCGTCTGGCTGAAGAGGACCCGACTTTCCGCACCTATACAGACCATGAAACCGGACAGACACTGATCTCCGGTATGGGTGAACTGCATCTAGAGATCATCGTTGATCGCCTGTTCAGGGAGTTTAATGTGCAGGCCAATGTGGGTAAACCACAGGTAGCATATAAAGAAACCATCAGTTGCAAATGCAAGGGAGAAGGTAAGTATATCAGACAGACCGGTGGACACGGACAATACGGACATGTGGTCCTGGAGTTGTCGCCGCTTCCCACAGGGCAAGGGTTTGAATTTGAAGATCGCACCACCGGTGGCTTGATACCCAAGGAATACATACCAGCTATTGAAATGGGTATCAAGGAGGCTATGGAAAGCGGTGTGATGGCAGGATATCCTGTGGTTGATGTTCGGGCAGTAGTTGTGGGGGGCTCCTATCATCCGGTAGATTCCTCTGAGCTGGCTTTCAAGATAGCAGGAGCTTTGGCTTTCCGTGATGCTGCAGATAAAGGCAAGGCAGTTTTGCTCGAACCGATTATGAGGGTTGAGATTAATGTGCCTGAGGATTATTTAGGGGATGTTATCGGAGATTTTGGATCCCGCCGCGGCCGTATTGAAAGCACTGAGCCGGTTGGTAATTATCAGGTTATCAAGGGATATGTTCCTTTAGCTAAAATGTTCGGTTATGCAACAGCTCTTCGTTCCTTAACACAGGGCCGGGGGAATTATGTGATGCAGTACGATCATTATGAAAAAGCCCCTCCTGATGTTGTGGAACAGCTTTTTAAGAGCCGGGGATATGGCTATGTAATTTGAGCTGTTAGGGAGCAGCCCGGAACTTCTGAACGATACAGAGGGGCTGGGTTAAGATAATAACTTAGCTAATAATATCATGAGAAAGGAAGGATATGAAAAATGGCTAAGCAAAAGTTTGAGCGCACTAAGCCGCATGTAAACATTGGGACAATTGGTCATGTGGACCATGGGAAAACAACTTTGACCTCAGCGATCACTAAGATCTTAAGCAACAAGGGGTATGCTCAGGCAACAGATTACGGTGAGATCGACAAAGCACCTGAGGAAAGAGAACGCGGGATCACCATTGCTATTGCCCATGTGGAATATGAAACCGATAACAGACATTATGCCCATGTGGACTGCCCGGGTCATGCTGATTATATCAAAAACATGATCACCGGTGCTGCCCAGATGGACGGCGCAATTTTGGTGGTTTCCGCAGCTGACGGCCCCATGCCGCAGACTAGGGAGCATATCTTGTTGTCCCGTCAGGTGGGTGTGCCTAGAATCGTGGTATTCCTCAACAAAGCAGATATGGTTGATGACCCTGAACTGATGGAATTGGTAGAGTTAGAAGTACGGGAATTGCTGAGTGAGTATGAATTCCCTGGTGATGAAATTCCGATCGTTGCTGGCAGTGCTCTCAAAGCTATGGAGTGCGGCTGCGGCAATGAAGATTGCGAGCATTGTGGCCCTATCCTTAAACTGATGGATGCTGTTGATGAGTACTTCCCGACACCGGAACGGGACATTGACAAGCCCTTCTTGATGCCTGTGGAAGACGTATTCTCCATCACCGGCCGCGGTACAGTTGTGACCGGTAGGGTTGAGCGCGGTGTCGTTAAGGTTGGAGATGATGTGGAGATCGTTGGACTGATGGATGAGCCTCGCAAGACAGTTGTCACAGGTGTGGAAATGTTCAGGAAACTTCTTGACCAGGGGCAGGCTGGTGACAATATCGGTGTGCTGCTGCGCGGTGTTGACCGTGATGAAGTAGAGCGTGGACAGGTTATTGCCAAACCTGGTTCTGTAAAACCTCATACCAAGTTCAAAGCAGAGGTTTACGTATTGACTAAGGAAGAGGGAGGTCGTCATACACCTTTCTTCCAGGGTTACAGACCACAGTTTTACTTCCGCACCACTGATGTGACCGGTACTATTAAGCTGCCTGAAGGTGTAGAAATGGTTATGCCTGGTGACAATGTGAACATGGAAGTAGAACTGATCACTCCTATCGCTATGGAAGAGGGGCTGCGTTTTGCTATTCGTGAGGGCGGCCGTACAGTAGGCGCGGGTGTCGTTACTCAGATCATCGAATAGACAATCCCTTAGACCATCGATGACCAGGAGTGGCAAGGTCTGCTTAAGGAGGGATGAGAGTGGCGCGCCAAAAGATACGCATCAGGTTGAGAGCATTTGATCACAAAATACTTGATCAGTCAGCACAAAAGATTGTCGAAACGGCAAGGCGCACAGGTGCATTGATCTCAGGGCCGGTTCCTCTTCCGACTGAGAAGAGCATAACAACCATTTTGCGGTCTCCTCATGTTGATAAGGATTCGAGAGAACAGTTTGAGATGCGCACACACAAAAGGCTGATTGACATACTAGAACCAACTCCAAAAACAATTGATGCCCTCATGCGTCTCGACCTTCCAGCCGGTGTTGACATCGAGCTCAAACTATAGCTGCTGGTTGGTAAGGGATTAGGAGGTGAAGAAGATGCAAAAAAGCATTCTCGGCCGCAAAATAGGTATGTCACATGTTTTTGATGAAGAGGGAAAGGCAGTACCAGTTACGGTGATCGAGGCAGGACCTTGTTATGTGGTGCAAAAGAAAACCATGGAGCAGGATGGATATACAGCTCTGCAGGTTGGTTTTGAGGAGGTGCGCAGGGAGAAACTGAACAACCCCCTGCGCGGCCACTTTAAAAAGAATAATGTTAATCCGCTCCGTTTCCTTAAAGAAATCCGTTTAGAGGAAAGTGAACTGGATAAATATACTGTGGGGCAGGAAATAAAGGTGGATATTTTCAGCCCCGGTGATTGTGTAGATATCCAGGGTATTAGTAAAGGTAAGGGTTTTGCCGGTGCTATCAAAAGGCATGGCTTCCATCGGGGGCCAATGTCCCATGGTTCAAAATACCACAGAGGCCCCGGTTCCCTAGGAGCGACAGGGGTAGGCCGGGTTTTTAAGGGAAGGAAACTACCAGGTAGAATGGGTGGAGAAAAAGTAACCGTTAAAAACCTCAAGGTGGTAAAGGTAGTTCCGGACCGCAATCTCCTGCTGGTACGGGGTGCAGTTCCAGGCCCTAAGAGAGGATTACTATTTATCAGGAGTGCGCTGTGTTAGCCGGAAAGGAGGAAAAGGATGCCTAAAGCAGCATTGTATAATACAGAAGGAATTAAGGTTGGAGATCTAGACCTTAAAGATGATGTTTTCGGGGTTCCCCTTAATGAAAGTCTCCTCCATCAGGCTGTTGTGCGTCACCTGGCAAACCGGAGGGCTGGAACTGCTGCCACCAAGACACGTGGCCTGGTCCGGGGTGGCGGCCGTAAACCGTGGCGCCAAAAGGGTCTTGGACGCGCAAGGGTGGGGAGCATTCGCTCTCCCCTTTGGCGAGGTGGCGGTGTAGTATTTGGACCTGAGCCGCGCAGCTATCAGCAAGCTATGCCGCGCAAAATGCGGCGGTTGGCTCTAAAATCAGCACTATCAGCCCGGGCAGATGAGGGGAGCCTGATTGTTATAGAAGAACTGCGGCTGCCAGAACCGAAGACTAAAGAAGCTGTAAAACTGCTGAAATCCCTGAATGTATCGGGAACTGCACTGCTGGTTTCCCATGAGGAACAGCCGGAAATTATGCGGGCAGTACGCAATATTCCAGGAATAAGCTTTCAAAAGGTGGACAGTTTGAATGTTTATGATGTTCTGGCTGCAGACAGGGTGATTATGACCCGGCTGGCAGTGGCAAAAATAGAGGAGGTGCTGAGTGATGCGAAGCCCTCATGATATTATCATCAGGCCACTGGTTACAGAAAAGGCTGTCAATCTTGCCCAGGAGCAGAATAAATACACCTTTTATGTGGATAGGAAAGCTAACAAGATTGAGATCAAAAAGGCCATTGAGGAACTTTTTAAGGTCAAGGTGTTAGCGGTCAATACCATGAATGTGAAAGGCAAGAAGAAGCGGGTTGGCCGCCATAAGGGAATGACACCGATGCGAAAAAAAGCAGTTGTTACAGTAAGCCCAGATGATAAGATTGATATCTTTGAAGGACTGCTTTCCTAAGAGTCAAGGTATTACGTGGCAGCGGAAGGAGGGAAAATAATGGGAACCAAGAAATACAAACCGACAACCCCAGGCCGGCGGTTTATGAGTGTTGTTCGAAATGAGGAACTGAGTGATGTTAAGCCAGAGAAGTCCCTGCTTAAACCTATACGCAAAAAAGCCGGCCGCAACAATACCGGCAGGATCACAGTGCGTCATCGCGGCGGTGGAGCGAAACGCAATTATCGAGTAATAGATTTTAAGCGGGATAAAGATGGAGTTCCAGCAAAGGTGGCTTCATTAGAATATGATCCCAACAGGTCAGCTAATATCGCTTTGTTGCATTATGCAGATGGGGAAAAAAGGTATATTCTCGCCCCCTTGGGGTTAAAGGTGGGGCAGACAGTGCTCTCCGGTAAGGGTGCGGATATTAAACCGGGAAATGCTCTTTCCCTGCGCGATATTCCTGTAGGGACCATGGTGCATAATATTGAGATGACACCCGGAGGTGGCGGTAAATTGGTGCGTTCAGCTGGGGCTGCTGCTCAGTTGATGGCCAGAGAAGGGGATTATGCCACTTTAAGGATGCCTTCCGGGGAAATGAGGATGATTCATGCAGAATGCAAGGCAACTGTTGGCCAGGTGGGTAACCTGGACCATGAAAATATCAGTTATGGAAAGGCCGGTAGGATGCGTCTATTAGGCTGGAGACCTACAGTTCGTGGTGTTGTGATGAATCCAGTGGATCATCCCCATGGTGGTGGTGAAGGTAAATCAACTGCTGGCCGTCACCCGGTAACACCCTGGGGAAAACCGGCTCTTGGTGCCAGAACACGTAAAAAGAACAAGGCCTCTGACAAACTGATTGTAAAAAGACGCACCAAGTAAGAGGCACAAGGAGGGATTAAAGCTTGAGCCGTTCTCTCAAAAAAGGGCCTTATTGTGATGCGAAGCTATTGAAAAAAATTATAGATATGAATGAGAAGGGCGAAAAACGGGTAATTAAGACCTGGTCGCGGCGCTCGACAATTTTTCCTGAAATGATCGGGCACACAATCGCTGTCCATGATGGACGGAGGCATGTTCCTATCTATATTACTGAGGATATGGTAGGGCATAAACTGGGTGAATTTGCTCCCACACGACTTTTCCGCGGCCATGGCGCCCATACAGAACGCTCAACTGCACTCAAGTAGAAGGAGTGAATATGGTGGAAGCAAGGGCTGTTGCACGCTATATATGGATCTCCCCACGCAAGGTGCGGCTGGTAGCGGACCTGGTACGGGGTAAATCTGTTGAAGATGCCCTGGCCATACTGAAATATTTGCCCAAGAGGGCAGCGGTTCCCGTTGCTAAAGTGATTAAATCCGCTGCTGCCAATGCGGAAAATAACTACAACCTTGATCGGGATGAACTGTATATTAGAAGGATCTTTGTTGATGAAGGTCCTATTATCAAGCGCTACCGCCCGCGGGCGCGTGGCAGAGCTGATCTCAAACGCAGAAGGACCAGTCATATAACAGTTATAGTTGCTGAAAGAAAGGAGGGGTAAGAGTGGGTCAAAAAGTACATCCCAAGGGTCTGCGTTTAGGCATCATAAAGGATTGGGATTCCAGGTGGTATGACAGAAAAAACTACCGTGAATTACTGCATGAAGATATCCTGCTGCGTGATTACATCAAAAAGCGGCTCTATATGGCAGGTGTTTCCCTTGTAGAGATCGAGAGGGCTGCCAACAGGTTGCGCATCTCCATCCATACCGCAAAGCCCGGCATTGTTATCGGGCGTGGCGGTGCAGAGGTGGAAGTCTTGCGTAAAGATCTGGAAAAGCTATCAGGTAAACAGGTCAATGTTAATATAGTTGAGATTAAAAAACCTGAGCTGGATGCCCAGCTGGTTGCTGAAAGTGTTGCCTCCCAGTTGGAGCGACGTGTGGGTTTCAGGAGAGCGATGAAACAAGCGGTTTCCCGCACAATGCGTATGGGCGCACAGGGTATCAGGATTGCTGTGAGCGGCCGCCTGGCTGGAGCAGAAATGGCTCGCTCCGAATGGTACAGTGAAGGCAAGGTTCCCCTCCATACACTGCGTGCTGATATCGATTATGGTTTTGCTGAAGCAAATACACAGTACGGTAAGATCGGTGTCAAGGTTTGGATTTATCGAGGAGAGGTTCTCCCAGAAAAGGGAAATGATAAGGATGCTGTGGAAGGGGGCGAGGGTTAAATGCTGATGCCCAAAAGGGTAAAATACAGAAAGCCACACTTGAACCGTCCGACCGGTAAAATTGAACGGGGTTATGATATAGCCTTTGGGGAATATGGTCTCCAATCTTTAGAACCTGGGTTTATCAGCGCCCGGCAGATTGAAGCCGCTCGTATTGCCATGACCCGCTATGTTAAGCGAGGCGGCAAAATATGGATTAAGATTTTCCCCCAACAACCGGTCACCGCAAAGCCAGCGGAAACCCGTATGGGCAGCGGTAAAGGCGCCCCAGATTATTGGGTGGCTGTAGTAAAACCTGGGCGAGTTCTATTTGAACTGGCAGGAGTACCGGAAGAGGTGGCTCGGGAGGCTATGCGCCTGGCAGGCCACAAATTGCCGGTGAAAACAAGGTTTATCAAACGGCAGGAAGCAGGTGGTGAGGCCGGTGAAGAAGGTTAAAGAACTCAGAGAACTAACTGATGAAGAATTGGAAAATAAGTTGATAGATTTAAAAGATGAACTTTTTCGACTGCGTTTCCAATTGGCAACTGGGCAACTGGAAAATCCAATGCGGATCAGAGAGGTAAGAAGAAACTTTGCCAGGGCCAAAACCATAGCTCGGGAGAGAGAGTTGGCGAGGCAGCGCACGAAAAATATTGAGTTAGGCCAGAAGGGTTAGGGGGTGTCGATATGGTGACTAGAAATCAGCGCAAAACACGGATCGGTAGAGTTGTCAGCGATAAAATGGATAAAACCGTGGTAGTAGCTGTGGAGACAGCTGTACGGCATCCTCTCTATGGCCGTATTGTGAAAAGAACCAAGAAGTTTAAAGCCCATGATGAGCATAATGAATGCAGAGTCGGTGATACTGTGAGGATTATGGAGACCCGTCCCCTGAGCAAAGATAAAAGATGGCGTGTAGCAGAAATTATCGAACGGGGGATTCTATTCGATTCGCCGGTAGAGGAGGCGGAAGCAGATGATCCAGCAGCAGACAATACTTAGAGTTGGAGATAATACCGGAGCTAAAAAATTGATGTGCATCAGGGTTTTGGGAGGCTCCAACAGACGCTATGCCTCTGTTGGAGATGTTATTGTTGCCTCTGTTAAGGAAGCAAGTCCGGGCGGCATGGTTAAAAAAGGTGATATTGTGCGGGCGGTTGTTGTCAGAACCCGCCAGGGGATTCAGCGGCCTGATGGCTCCACCATCAAATTCAGTGAAAATGCCGCAGTGATCTTAAGTGATGAGAAAAACCCCCGAGGCACAAGAATTTTTGGCCCGGTAGCCAGGGAACTGAGAGAAAAGGATTTCATGAAGATAATTTCCCTTGCTCCTGAAGTATTGTAGGCCTTGGAGTGGAGGTGAAGTGATGACACAGCCAAAACTGCATGTACGCAAAGGAGATACAGTTTATATATTAACTGGAAAAGATGCCGGTAAGCGCGGCAAGGTTATTCAGGCCATCCCTTCCAAGGGCAAGGTGATCGTTGAGGGGATCAATGTTGTGAAGCGGCACAGCCGCCCAACTAAGGCAATGCCCCAGGGAGGGATTGTGGAAAAGGAAGCACCCATCGACAGCTCCAATGTTATGTTGGTCTGCGGTAAGTGCAACAAACCCACAAGAGTTGCCAAGAAAATAGTTGATGATCGCCGCTACCGGGCCTGCAAAAAATGCGGGGAAATCATTGATAAGTAGTGGCTACGGTAAAGGAGTGAGCAAAAATTGGGTCTGAAAGAACACTACCGCAGCGAGGTTATACCTCAATTAATGAAAGTGTTTAATTATAAAAGTGTTATGGAGGTTCCCAGATTAGAGAAGGTTGTTGTCAATATGGGGGTCGGTGAAGCTGTACAGAACCCCAAGGCCCTAGAGGCTGCGGTAAACGATCTGCAGGTGATAACTGGGCAAAAACCGGTAATCACTACAGCAACCAAATCCATTGCAGCTTTTAAGCTACGCGCTGGAATGAAGATCGGCTGCAAGGTGACCCTCAGGGGGGACCGGATGTATGATTTTATGGAAAAGCTGATCAATATTGTGCTGCCCCGAGTCCGGGATTTCCGGGGTGTTTCACCGAAATCCTTTGATGGCAGGGGAAACTATACTCTTGGTTTGCGGGAACAGGTTATCTTTCCGGAGATCGATTATGACAAAATAGATAAAGTGCGCGGCATGGACATAACAGTGGTCACTACAGCAAAAACCGATGAAGAGGCCCGGGAGTTACTGAGATTGATGGGAATGCCTTTCCGAGAATAGTCTTTGAGAGCAAAAGGAGGGAAGATGGTGGCCAGAAAATCGCTGATAGCAAAGCAGCGGAGAAAGCCGAAATTCAAAGTCAGAGCCTACAACAGGTGCCCGCTTTGCGGCAGACCCCGGGGCTACCTGCGTAAATTTGGAATGTGCCGTATATGTTTCCGCGAACTGGCATATAAAGGTCAGATCCCTGGTGTTGTCAAATCCAGCTGGTAAAAACGGCACAAAGGAGGTTGAAGAATGGTAACAGATCCCATTGCTGATTTTTTGACCAGGATTCGCAACGCGAATCAGGTTTACCGTGAGTGGGTGGAAGTGCCTGCCTCCAATATGAAGCAGTCACTTGCGGAAATAATGAAAAATGAGGGATATATTAAACATTACGAGTATATCAAAGATGGGAAACAGGGAATTTTGCGCATTTACTTGAAATATGGCCCCAATAAGCGCAAGGTGCTGACTGGCTTGAAAAGGATCAGCAAACCAGGCTTAAGGGTTTATGTGAAGAAAGATGAAATTCCCAGAGTGCTTGGTGGTCTTGGAGTGGCTGTGATTTCCACATCCAATGGCTTAATGACAGACAAACAGGCCAGAAAGGAAGGCCTGGGCGGTGAAGTGGTTTGCTATATTTGGTAGGGAGGTGGTACCATGTCTAGAGTGGGGCGCCTTCCGGTGACAGTACCGGCAGGAGTCGAAGTAAATGTCAAGGATCACCTGATAACTGTCAAAGGTCCAAAAGGGGAACTGATAAATAAAATTCATCCGGATATGCAGGTTTCTGTTGAGGATGGTCAAGTGTTTGTGACCCGTCCCTCTGATGACAAGCAGCACCGGGCCCTCCACGGTTTGACCAGAGCTCTGGTGCAGAATATGGTGGATGGCGTGACCAAGGGCTTTAGTAAGACCCTTGAATTGGTAGGGGTAGGATATCGCGCTGCACTTCAGGGGAAGAAGCTGGTCCTGACAATAGGGTACTCACATCAGGTGGAGATTGAACCGGAAGACGGATTGGAAATTGAAGTGCCCGCAGCTAATAAGATCATTGTTAAAGGGATAGATAAAGAAAAGGTTGGTGCTCTGGCCGCTAAAATAAGAGCTGTGAGAGAACCAGAGCCTTATAAGGGCAAGGGCATCAAATATGAAGATGAAGTAATCCGGCGCAAGGCTGGTAAAGCAGGTGTCAAAGGTAGTTAAGGGGTGAGAAAATGCCGAAAGAAACGCGAGCGATAAAGCGCAAACGGAAACACCTGAGAGTTCGCAAAAAGGTGTTTGGTACACAGGAGAGGCCGCGGCTTAGCGTTTATAAAAGTCTGCGTCATATCTATGCTCAAATAGTTGATGACACAAAAGGGGAAACCCTTGCTGCTGCATCTACTCTTTCACCGGAGATCAGGGATGAAGTAGGTGGGAAGAAAAACATAGATACAGCTCGCATCGTAGGGCGGCTGATTGCTGAAAAAGCTCGTGCCCGAGGTATTGTTAGGGTTGTGTTCGACCGGGGAGGCTACCCTTACCATGGTCGTGTAGCTGCTCTTGCTGATGCTGCCAGGGAAAATGGATTGGAGTTTTAGCTGAAAGGAGGGAATACTTGTTTTGCGCATTGAACCTGAGGTTGAGTTGACTGAAAAAGTTGTCAGTATCAATAGAGTTGCAAAGGTTGTTAAAGGTGGACGCAGATTTAGTTTTAGTGCTCTGGTTGTTGTAGGGGATGGGCAAGGAAACGTAGGAGCAGGGCATGGGAAAGCAGGTGAAGTGCCTGAGGCGATCCGTAAGGGTGTTGAGGATGCTAAAAAGAATATGTTCGCTGTTCCTATGAAAGGCACAACAATACCTCATGAAGTAATTGGGGAGTTCGGAGCAGGAAGGGTTCTGCTAAAACCTGCTGCACCCGGTACAGGTGTGATCGCAGGTGGGCCTGTGCGTGCGGTTCTTGAGGCCGCAGGGATTCAGGACATTCTGACCAAGTCTCTAGGCTCATCCAATGCCAATAATATGGTGCGTGCTACTGTCGAGGGCCTTAAGAGTCTGAAACGTGCCGAAGAAGTCGCCCGATTAAGAGGAAAGACAGTAGAAGAACTAATTGGCTGAGAAGGAAGGGGAGTGTAATGGTAAAGCTCCATAACTTATCACCGGGCCAGGGAGCGCGTTCTGAGAGGAAGCGCAAAGGCCGCGGTATCGGATCAGGATTAGGTAAAACCGCAGGTAGAGGACATAAAGGGCAAAAAGCCCGCTCCGGAGGAGGGGTCCGAGCCGGTTTTGAAGGTGGACAGATGCCCTTGAGCAGACGATTGCCCAAGCGGGGTTTCACCAATATATTTAAAGAAGAAGTTGCTATTGTCAATGTTAAAGACCTTTCCCGCTTTACTGAGGGTGAGGTCGTAACACCGGAACTTCTATATGATCAAGGATTAGTCAAGAAGAAGGGTGTCAAGATCAAGTTATTAGGCAAAGGGGATTTAGACCGGCCGTTAACCATTAAGGTGCATAAGGTGAGCAAGGCAGCCGCTGAGAAAGTGACAGCAGCAGGCGGTAAGGTTGAGGTGATCTAGGTGCTCGAAACCCTGAGGAGTGCCTGGAAGGTTGCTGATTTAAGAAAAAAGGTTGGCTTTACCCTGTTGATGTTTCTTGTATTCCGCATCGGTGCTCATGTTCCTGTGCCAGGGGTTGACCCCGCTGCACTGGAGAAACTGTTAGAGGGCCAGCTGTTCGGGATTTTTGATGTGATATCTGGAGGCGCTTTTCGGAGACTTTCAATATTTGCGATGAGTATTACACCATATATTAATGCTTCGATTATTATGAGTCTGCTCCAGGTAGTCATTCCCAGGCTGGAACAGCTGGCAAAAGAGGGTGAGTCCGGACGCAAGGTTATTGCGCAGTATACCAGATATGGTGCGGTACTCCTCGGTCTTATCCAGGCTATAGGTATGACTGTGGCATTGGGAAGGCAGGGTATCTTTGTAAACCCTGGGTTTAGCTCTTATCTGCTAGCAATTGTGACCCTGACCGCAGGAACTGCTTTATTGATGTGGATCGGAGAGATGATCACTGAAAAGGGAATCGGTAACGGAATTTCCTTGATCATTTTCGCGGGAATTGTTTCACGTCTCCCTTCAGGGCTGGCAGCCATAGCACAGCAATTAAGTGCAGGTACAATAAATGTTGGTAGTATTATGATTTTGGTGGTACTGGGCTTATTGATTATAGCTGGTGTTGTAGCCGTTAATGAAGGACAGAGGAGAATATCTGTCCAGTATGCCAAACGGGTTACCGGTCGTAAGGTTTATGGAGGGCAGAGCACTCATATTCCATTAAAGGTTAACCAGGCAGGGGTGATTCCTATCATCTTTGCCATGTCAATCTTGCTCTTCCCGGTCCAGATCGCCAGGTTTATTGATCATCCCTGGGCGCGAGCGGTTGAATCCTCGTTGTCCTTTGGCACTGTGCTTAACTCTGTGATTTATGCCTTACTGATAATTTTCTTTACCTATTTTTATACAGCTATCGTGTTCAATCCTATGGATGTGGCCGATAACTTGAAAAAATATGGTGGTTTTGTTCCCGGTCTGCGGCCGGGTCGACCCACAGGGGAATATATCAGCCGAGTTTTGTCTCGGCTAACCCTGGCTGGTGCTATATTTTTGGCTTTTATTGCCATTCTGCCGAATTTTATGATTGCCCTGACCGATATTCCGACCCTATATTTTGGAGGAACTGCTCTCTTGATTGTGGTTGGTGTTGCTCTAGAGACCATGAAACAGTTTGAGTCTTATCTTTTGATGCGACATTACCAGGGCTTTATGAAATAGAGGAGTGGAACAGGATGAACATTTTAATAATGGGACCTCCAGGTGCGGGGAAAGGGACACAGGCGTCACGAATAGCTTCATTTTGTGGGATCCCCCATATCTCAACCGGAGATATGTTTAGGGCTGAGATCAAACAGGCCAGTGAACTCGGTAAAAAGATTAAGAGTTATCTTGATACCGGCAAACTGGTACCTGATGAGGTAACAGTAGAAGTGATCAGGAAGAGTCTGCAGCAGGCAGATACCCAAAAAGGGTTTTTACTTGATGGGTTTCCCCGTACCATCCCTCAGGCAGAGGCCCTTGATGGTATTCTAAAAGAGATGGGCAGATCCCTTGACCTGGTGATCAATATCAAGGTTGATCCCCAGGTGCTGCTGGAGCGCATGACCGGGCGGCGGGTCTGCCAGAAGTGTGGAGCAACCTACCATGTTGTTAATCAACCCCCTCGTATTGAGGGAGTATGTGACCTGTGTGGAGGGGAACTCTATCAGAGAAGTGATGATACTGTAGAAACCGTATCCAACAGGTTGGATGTTTACCAAAAACAGACTGCACCCCTGTTGGAATATTACCAGCAGCGGGGGATCGTTGCTGAGGTTAATGGGGAACAATCGATTGATGATGTTTTTAAAGAGATCGAACAAGTGATAAGGAGAATTGCTAGATGATTGTGATCAAGTCAGCCCAGGAAATCGCTTATATGAGGCAGGCTGGGAAGGTTGTTGCCCAGACACTTCATGAATTAGGGAAAAGGGTAAAACCTGGGGTGACCACAGCTGAACTCAATGAATTTGCAGATGAGTTTATCCGTAAAGCCGGATGTATTCCTGCTTTTCTAAATTACCAGGGTTTTCCGGCAAGCATCTGTACATCAATTAATAATGAGGTAGTACATGGTATTCCTGGTTTAAGAAAACTGGTAAACGGGGATATTATTAGTATTGACGTTGGAGCATTCTATAAGGGTTATTGTGGAGATGCTGCCTATACTTTTCCGGTTGGTGACATTTCTCCTGAAGCGGAGAGACTGCTTGAAGTAACAGAACAGTCCTTATATGTAGGGATAGAGAAAGCAGTAAAGGGTAACCGTATCGGAGATATTGGGGCTGCAATTCAAAACTTTGTTGAAAGCAATGGCTATCATGTGGTAAGGGCATTTGTTGGTCATGGTATTGGACGGGAAATGCATGAGGAGCCCCAGGTTCCCAACTTTGGGACACCTGGCCGCGGTCCGCGGCTGGAACCGGGAATGACCCTGGCTATTGAACCGATGGTCAATGTTGGCACCTATGACGTCGCCATTATGCCAAATAAATGGACTGTAGTGACAAAAGATGG
>LSQX01403616.1_pt1 | contig 23628 bp, 18 predicted proteins | sample 654561 | NCBI WGS metagenome assembly LSQX01 (sample SAMN04489861, study PRJNA283612) | anaerobic digester metagenome | isolation source: 4 biogas reactors fed with cattle manure at either 37C or 55C with and... | place: Denmark: Kongens Lyngby | collected 2014
GTAATATACTTTCAAGATATTGTGGGATTCTCGACTCGACAAAGTGTCTTCCGACAATCACGAACAAATAATGCTTCGAGAAACCCTGAAAGACGTGGAGAGTCATTCCTGGGAACGCCAATTTCCACATTGGCTGACAGCGTGTTATGACATTGACATTTTGTAAGCAATGATGCGGTAACAGGTCTTTTGCCAACCAAGAATAAAATAAAAGCCTTTGTACACTCTGAGTCTTTGTTCTCCCGTCAAATACATACATAAGTCACGGTCTTTTCCCGGGTGTCTTGCCAATGTGGAAATTGGCGTTCCCAGGCTGCGCGACCCAAGGTCTTTAATTTATCAGTGTTAATCAGTGGTTCTAAGGAAGGTCGTATCAGTGTCATCTCTTCGGTAAAGATGTATTTTTCCGTGTGTTCAGTGATTGACCTGGTTCAATTGGAAAGTATCATTTGCTTGCTGCTGTGCAGCGCTGTGGTGAAAATACCCTGCAAAAAAACACCATTTTTACCGAATATAAAGTGGAATTTTATATTCCCCATCTGGTATACTTAATGACAGATAAGGCGGTGTAGCTCAGTTGGTTAGAGCAGTGGAATCATAATCCACGAGTCCGCGGTTCGAATCCGTGCACCGCTACCAGCATATTCCACGGTGGTCCGGCCTCTCCGGATCACCGTTTTTTATTGTTCATCCTTCGATTCCCGGGCTGTTCGTGCCAGTCTGAAGCCATAGGTATCCATAAACATATCGGGCATGGCATAATGCCGGACGGCATTGCTGCACCCTGATTCCGGTACGCTCCAGGATCCGCCGCGCTGCACTTTATAAATCCCCGTGGTCGGACCTACAGGATAGGCGGATTGGGCGACCTTGTAATATTCGGCATCGTACCAGTCCTGTACCCATTCGAGCAGGTTGCCGCTCGTATCATGCAGTCCCCAGGGATTGGCGGGTTTCTCGCCCACTTTATGAGAGGTCCCCGCACTGTTCAGGGAACACCATCCATATTCTTTCAGTTTGTCCGAGCTGGAACCATGGAAGAAAGGTGCGTTGCTTCCGGCCCGGGCCGCATATTCCCACTCGGCTTCCGTGGGCAATCTGAATCCACCGCCGGGAACACGTGCATTGAGCTGCTCAATAAATCTCTGGCTGTCGTTCCAACTCACATTGTCCACAGGGAATTGAGGGTCGTCGTTGAAACGGCTGGGATTGTTCCCCATAACAGCGGTCCACTGGGCCTGGGTCACTTCGTATTTGCCCATCCAGAATCCTTTGGGAATCCAGATTTCCCGGGCCGGACTGGTATCGCTGACCTTGCCGCCCCGTCGGTTGCCGCCTCCGTATACATCATCGCCCATAAGGAAAACACCGGAGGAAATCCAGACCAGTTCCAGAGTAGTGCCGCCTCCGAGATCAATGATTTTATTTTCCACCTGGACCACCTGGCTGGCGAGAGGGCTCGTGTCTTCCTCCTCCTCTTTTTCAGCGTCGGCCGCTTTCTTTTCCGCTTCCAATGCGGCCAGTTCCGCAGCCTTGGCCTCTTCTTCCTTTTCTTTGATTCTGGCGTTTTCCTTTTCTTTTTTCAAGGCAATGAAAGAACTCTGTGCCTCAAAAAAGTACTGTACGGCATCACGACCGCTTTCCGCTTTTTCCGCCTTCTCAAAAATTGCCACGGCATCTCTGTATTCTTTGGTTTTCAGGTCTTCGCCCCAGGTCTTTTCCAGCCTGTCCAGATGGCGCCGGGCACTGTCTTTCGCTTCCTGACGGCTCATGCCACCCGTACCCATGCCCGTGCTTTCCCGGAAAAAGGATTGCCAGGCGATGACTCCCGCCGCAACAAGGAGCAGGATGAGCACCACAAATTTGACCCGCTGACCGAAAAGCGCCTTCAGATTGGCCAGAGTAGTAAACTTGCTGTCTTTGGGCAGTTTGAAGGTGTTTTTAGTCCGCTGACTCGGGTCCAGCTTCCCCTGAAAGTCCAGAAGCATCTCACCCGCATCAGCATGGCGGTTACCGGGCGATTTGCGCAGCCCTTTGAGTACGACCCGGGCCAGAGGTGCCGGGATGGAGGGGTTGAAATCGCGCGGATCAGGGGGCGAGGTATTCGCATGGGCATGAAGTACTTCCGTATAAGCTCCGGAAAAAGGCAGCCGCAAAGTGAGCATCTCAAAGAGCATGACCGCAAAACTGTACAAATCTGTAGCCGGTCCGAATTTGCCGAAACGGTCCGGCTCAATCTGTTCGGGAGCCATATAGGCCGGTGTGCCTACGCCGCCTTCGCTGGTAAAGGTGAGGGCTGTCACCGCAGAGGTGAGGCTGATGTCACGCCGAGTCTGACCGATGCCGAAGTCTGTCAGTTTGACATTGATCTGCCCGTCACTGTTCTTGTGTACCATGATATTGGCGGGCTTGATATCCAGATGCAATACCCCTCGGCTGTGAGCGTATTCCATGCCTGTGAGACATTGGGCGACAATTTCCTGGATGATTGTGGGAGAAAGGATGAGTCCGTCTTCCAGCTCTTCAGCCTGAGGACTCAGTTTGTAGTCGGACTCCACATGATGTGCAATGGCGGTCCGGGCCAGAATCTGGGAGAGGGGTTCCCCTTCGGCATATTCCATGATCAGCATGGGGAGCTTACGGTAGACCATCCGGTCGATGAGCGCCACGATATTCTGATGGTTGCCCAGATGCGCCATGAGCTTGCATTCGTTTTCCAGACGTCTGATCACTTCCTCCTGCTCGCCCCATTCGCCGCGCAGCACTTTGATGGCGACCTTGCGTTTCAAAAGGGAGTCTTCCGCCAGGTACACATGACCCATGGCACCGGAGCCCAGGTGAGAAATAATGTAGTAGCGGTTGTCAATAGTCTGATTGATCAGTTCGGAAATAGAATGAGATTCCATATGTCGCTACCCCTTCTTTCTGGATGTACATGCAAGATTGCAAGGGAGACGGATTTGTGAAAAACGCACCACAGAAAGATCGCACAGAAAAGCATGCCTTTATAAGGTCCGGAATTTCCTGTGGTACCATGAACACTTGTCGCATTATAACACGAGAGGCTTGTCGCTTTTCATCCTCAAGGCTCATATTTCCTGCAAGCGTGAGCACTCCGGGCCTATTTGTCAACCATGGCTGTGCTTCTTTGATTCCACAGACGACAGACTTTTCCGGGAGATTTAGAATATCTTGAATTTCTTATATCCCGGTGCCAATGCCTGAAGAAAGCAGAAGATCTTTCATGACCCTGGAATTAAAGAAATCTTCGCTTATGTTGATTATGAAGACCTGAAACCAGAGGCTTTTCATGGATTCAAGAGACCCTTCCCGAGGGGCTGTGCGTCTTTCTCTGTGGCCTGGTCTTTTGTTTTCACCCACAAAAATAGGGTATAGTGCAAAACTTATAAGCCTTTTTCGGCCTGAAAGCAAAATATTTTTGCAAAGTGAAACGGGCAACCACGGTATCAACGCTACTGGCCGTATGCTGTCTGATCAGGCTGTCCCCGAAGAAAAACAATACAACTCAACAGGTGTAAACTCTTGAAACTCGTGATAGTGGAGTCGCCCGCCAAAGCGACAACGATACAGAAATTTTTGGGTAAAGATTATCAGGTTCGAGCCTGTCTGGGCCACGTTCGTGATTTGCCCAAATCCGCCAGTGATATCCCCGCAGCCTACAAAGGGGAAGACTGGGCGCGGCTGGGTGTCAACGTGGATGGTGATTTCAATGCGATCTATGTGGTGCAGAAAGACAGTGTGAAGCAGATCAGCGAATTGAAGAAACTGGCGAAACAGGCCGATGAAATCATACTGGCAACGGACGATGACCGCGAAGGCGAATCCATCAGCTGGCATCTTCTGGAAGTACTGAAACCCAAGGTGCCTGTGAAGCGCATCACCTTCAATGAGATTACCCGCACAGCCATTGAAGGAGCTGTGAAAGCGCCCCGTAATATCAACCAGCCCATGGTCCGTGCCCAGGAAACACGGCGTATTCTCGACCGGCTCTTCGGCTACGAACTCTCGCCCGTCCTTTGGCGTAAAGTTGGAAGCAAACTGAGTGCCGGAAGGGTGCAGAGTGTTGCCTTGCGTCTTGTTGTGGAGCGCGAAGAAGAGCGACGCCGTTTTGTCCCGGCCGCTTTCTGGGATGCCGAAGCATTGCTGGCCCGTGATGGCAAAGAATTCAAAGCCACGCTCATCGGACTCAACGGCGCACGCATCGCCACAGGTAAAGACTTTGATGACATTACGGGGCAATTGAAAAAGAAAGGATCGAATCCGCCTTACTGGCTGCAGGAAGAAGAGGCGTGCGCACTCATTGAAGGGCTCAAAGCGTCTGTTCCCTGGCATGTGTCGGCTGTGGAAGAAAAAGAAAGCAAGCTCCATCCTTCGCCCCCCTTCATCACTTCATCGCTCCAGCAGGCGGCAAGTACTCAGTTGGGCTTTTCCCCCCGCAAAACCATGCAAGTGGCACAAAAACTTTATGAAGGCGTGGATTTCGGTGATGGCAGCCGGGCCGGTCTCATCACCTATATGAGAACGGACTCCGTCACCCTCAGCGAGAAAGCGCTGCAGGATATGGCCGCTTTTGTGCAGAAAAACTTTGGCGACAATTATCATCACCGGCGCCAGTTCACCACAAAATCCAAAACAGCGCAGGAAGCCCACGAAGCGATACGGCCCACGGATGTGTTCATCACTCCCGATGCTGTGAGCGGGCGGCTTTCCACAGATGAACAGCGTCTGTACCGCCTCATCTGGAATCGCGCCGTGGCCTCACAGATGGCCTCAGCCCGGCTCTTGCGCACAACCATTGATATTGAAGGGAAAACCCCGGCTGCCGTCGCCGTCTTCCGGGCCACAGGCGCTGTGGTCGTTTTTCCGGGATTCCTCAAGATCATGAGTGAGCGTCAGCGGGAAAATGAATTGCCCGCCCTCAGCACAGGTATGACGGTGAGTCCGCAGGAGGGTGCTGACATTTGTCTGAACACCCTGGAAGCGATGAGCCATGAAACCCAGCCTCCGGCAAGATACAATGAAGCTTCGCTGGTGAACCTGCTGGAATCAGAAGGAATCGGACGGCCTTCCACGTATGCGCCCACAGTGGCTCTGATTCAGCAGCGCGGTTATGTGACCCGTGCGGGAATCGCTCTGGTTCCCACTTATCTGGGCATTGCCGTGGTCATGCTGCTTCGCAAGTATTTCCCCAATTATGTGGACCTGCGATTTACGGCGCGGATGGAAGATATTCTGGACGCCATCGCCACGGGCGAACAGGACTGGCTCAACTTTTTGCGCACCTTCTATCATGGCGACCCGGAAAGCGACAATCTGGGCCTGAAACCGGAGATTCTGGCCAAACTGGACAGCATTGAATATCCCACCATCCCTTTGGGGACTACTGAAGAAGGGCAGGCCGTTGTGGTGCGCCTGGGTAAAACAGCGCCCTTCATCCAGCGCGGTGCCGGAGGAGAGGGAAATACGGCCAGTCTGCCCGATAAACTGTATTATGCGGAACTGACCCTCGAAAAAGCCGTGGAACTGGTGGAAAATCAGGCGCAGCGTGATGAAAGCCTGGGCACCTGTCCCGATACGGGGAAAACCATTTTCCTCCTGGAAGGCCCCTTCGGCCCCTATGTCCAGCTGGGCAAAGCAGAAAACGGAGAAAAGCCCAAACGGACGGGATTGCCCAAAGGAATGGCACTGGAAGACTGTGATCTGGGAAAAGCGCGTTATCTTCTGTCGTTGCCCCGAAAGCTGGGAGCCCATCCCGATACACAAAAAGACATATCTCAGGGTATAGGCCGCTTCGGGCCCTATATTGTTCACGATGGAGACTTCCGCAGTATTGATGGAACCCGCTTCTTTACCATGAGCTTTGAAGAGGCACTGGCCATACTGCGCGAACCCAAAGCCGCGGCAAGAGGTAAAAAACTGATCCGAAGCTTCGAAAAAGCAAAGGAAGACGATCCTGAGATCAATCTTTACGAAGGGCGTTATGGGCCTTATGTGACTGATGGCAAAGTGAATGCCTCCATTCCCCGGGGTACGGACATGAATACCCTGACCCTGGAACAGGCCCTCGATTTGATTGCAGCCGCAGCGGAACGCAAGAAGAAAGCACCGGCAAAAAAGAAAGCTGCTGCGAAAAAGAAGCCTGCTGCAAAAAAAGCGACCACCAGAAAAGCCGCTGCGAAGAAAGCGGCTGCAAAAAAAGCGACAGCGAAAAAAGTGGACTGACAAGGAGTGCCAGAATGAAACGGGTTCTGTCCATAGCCGGAAGTGACAGCGGTGGCGGTGCAGGTATCCAGGCTGATTTGAAAAGCTGCGCAGCTCTGGGATGCTTCGGCATGTCGGCTATAACGGCGACTACGGCACAGAACACCATCACTGTCACCGATATCCACGAAATCCCTGTGTCCCATGTGGAAGCGCAAATCCGCGCGGTTCTGGACGATATCGGTGCCGATGCCATAAAAACCGGCATGCTCTCCAGTGCGGCCATCATAGACACTGTCGCCACGACCCTGCAAAGTTATAGACAGCCGCCCCTGGTGGTGGATCCCGTCATGATTTCCAAAAGCGGTGCCCATCTGCTCCGGCCTGAAGCGGTGGAAAGTCTCAAAGAACGGCTTCTTCCACTGGCAACACTCATTACTCCCAATATTCCAGAAGCTGAAGAGTTGACCGGGCTGAGGCTGACAAATGAGGAGGATCGCAGTAAAATTCTGGAGGCTTTGAAAGAACTGGGCCCACAGGCGGTATTGTTGAAAGGCGGCCATGCCGATTCAGACCAATCCGTGGATTTTCTCTATGACGGCAACAGGGTGGTTGCCTATCCGGCCGCACGAATAGAAACACGCCACACCCACGGTACAGGATGCACCCTGTCAACGGCCATTGCCTGCTACCTCGCCCGGGGCGAAACCATGGAAGAGGCTGTGCGACTTGCAAAAGAATATCTGACCCAAGCCATTATGCACAGTGAGCAACTTCAGATCGGCCAAGGTGTCGGCCCGGTGCATCATGGTTGGAACAGGGGATAGGGAGGCTCGTGCCGGGCGCCGGGTTCCAGAGACCGGTCAGGCTTGTTTTTAACACTCAGCCTCGTTACAATGTAGGAAAGTGCAAACACACGGTACAGATGTGACCGGGAGAAGCTGTCTGGAATAGTTATGCGTGTGGCTGTTCACTACTTTTAACACCAGCGAGAGTCCTATGTACGCTATAGACGCTTTAGAAGAATATACGACACCTTGCGGGCATAAGCGTTTCCGAATGCCCGTTCTCGATTCCAATTTAAACAGGCATCGTTTCATCTCTTCAGACACGCGGGAGTTCACCTTGCACAAAGCATCGTTGCAGGAGACCCTGTGGGCATCTCTTGCGGAACAGCGTGCTGTGATCAAACGCAAGCGTCTGGGTCTGGAGATGAACGGGAAACGTGCGGATTTGAAGCCGCGGCAAAAACAAAAGATTGCCGAAGAACGAACCTCTCTCGCCCGGCAGGAGTTTTCCCTGGCCTATGACGTGCTGGCTCTCGCTTTGAAAAATCCGCTCCAATTCAGCTGGGACTTCTTCCGTGTGAAACCGCCTTTTTCACAGCCCAAACCTGTAGTGAGCGGCGGTCAGGTACCCACCGAGCCCATTTATCCCCGGGAACCTCAGAAAACGGATTTTGCCTATACACCCAAGTACGAGGCCATGGATGCGCTGAGGCCCGGACGCAAACAACAAAAAGACCAGGCGGCCCAGGAACGCTTTGTTCAGGCACATTTGCAATGGCAGCAACTTTGTGCGCGCATGCAGTCCGTATATAAAGAAAAACTCGCCATCTACTCACAGCAGCATCAACAGACTCTGGCGAACCAGCAACAGCAGTTGGAAGCCTGGGAAAAGGCCCGGGAAGAATACGAGAAGATGCAGGCCACTACCATGGAAATGGTGGCGGCCAAGGAGGAGGCCTACCAGAGCGGCGAAGCCAATGCCGTGCTGGATTATTTTGACATGGCCCTGGCTGTCTCTCCTTATTCCGCTTTGTTCCCTCATTCTTTTGAATCTGATTACAGAGTAGAATCCAAACGGCTCATTATCGATTATCTCATGCCTGGGTTGAAGGCTCTGCCCAGGCTCGTAACCGTTGTTTACAATGAAATCAATGACAGCTTCAGCGATCAGATTATCACAGCAGAGCAGCAGACCGCACTGTATGCGAAGCTCCTCTATGAAATACCGCTGCGAAGTTTTCATGAACTGTTTGCTCTGGACACAGCCGAAACACTCAAATCCATCCGCTTTCGCGGCTATCTCTTTCTCGATGAGAATAAAGACAGCGGCACCCCTCCTTTCCGGGTTGTGGATGTATGTGCGAAGCGCAAAACATTCATGGCTGTGAATCTGGAAGAACAGGCTCCCATGGAGGTCTTTGAAGCATTGGGCGGAGAGATCTATTCTCTGACCGCAACAGAATAATACGGTCATGGTCATCCGAAAAAATCCGGGGACCCTCTTACCACGGATCGGAGAAGCCGTACTCCTCTGCCTTCTGTGTTTCCTGGCCACTGTACTGGGTTTCTCCCATCTGAAAGACTGGAAAGGGCCGGCCGGCTCTCTCACCAATGATCTCTATATCCCGGCTATCATGATGAATGCGGGTCATGGCTTCAGCAATATTTCAGCTGACGGGATCCCCGAACTGCGCGACTTCCTCGACTTCAAAAGAGAGGACTTCTCGCTGGCACAAATTCCTGATGATATCACCCTGCAGCCCCTCCATCCTTATCAGGAGTTTCACCGTTATCTGCTCTACACCGTCGCTGCAAGCTGGTATTGCTTCGGAGTGAACTGGCATGCCATCAAAGTGTTGCTGGTTTTTCTTCTCCTTCTCAGTGTTCTCCTCATCTATGCTCTGAGCAGGCTTGTTCTGCGCCCGCTGCTGAGTTTCGCCGTAGCTCTGGGCTTTTCCGCATCGGCCGCCCTTTACTGGGCGCTGCCTCTCTTGAGAGATTTCGCCAAGACCCCTTTCATTCTCGCGCTTCTGTTGATACTGGGAGGGATGATCCGTTGCAGACTTCCCCGGCGACGCTATGTAATGCTGGCTTTTGCCGCCGGTATTATCATGGGCATCGGCCTGGGTTTTCGCCGTGATCTGATGGTCTTTCTTCCGCTGGTACTGGCCATGGTCGCTGTGGTGCGTTTTGACCCGCCTGCATTGGCATTGCGCCGCCGTGGTGCGGCCTGGCTGCTCACACTTGTGGGCTTTGTTCTGGCGGGTCTGCCCATTCATCTCTCTTTATACCGCGAAGGCTTTCTGGCGGCCCATGATACGCTCATGGGTTTTGCCAGCTATTCTGACAAAGAACTCGGCAATATGGCTCCCGCTTCATATGAGAAACACTATCTTCTGAATGATCTCTTCAGCACTTTCAAAGCCTACGAGGCCGCCAAAAGAGGCGTGACCTTTCCACAGGGCGTTTATGAAGAACGGCTGGGGGATGTGCACTTTGACCTGGAAGTGAAAAGCGCCTATGTCCGGAAACTGGCGGAGACTTTTCCCGCTGATGTGCTCACCCGTGCCTGTGCTTCCGTAGTCAGAATCCATACGGGTATTCTCGTGGCGCCTTATGCCTTTCTCCGTTTCTTTGAAAGATTCGGCTTGTGGTTTCTGTTCCTTTCTTTTATTATTCTGGCTGCACTCAAACCCCGGGAAGCCTTTTTACTTCTCATTCTTCTCAGCTTCAGTTGCGGCATTACGAGCCTTCAATTCGGCGTGCGCCACAGTGTGCAACTGGCCTTTTTGCCTTATTTTTTCGCAGCACTCCTTTTGGAATTTCTTCTCCGGGGACTTGGTCAGTGCCTGCATTGTTTTCGCAAAAAGGAAAGACCTTTCTCCAAAAAGAGCCTTCTCGCGGCCTCAGGTCGGGCTGCGTTCTGGTTCCTCATTGTCATCCCCGCTTTCATTCTCCCTTTGAAAGCCGCCCGATGGTTCCAATACAGACAAGTGTCGGCTCTGGTGAAACAGTATGAGGAACAGCAAAGCGATGCACTGCATTACATCACTCGGGAATGGGATGACCGGATTGTTTTCATGCCTCTTATCCATGAAAGGCCGGAAGGGGAAGTTGCTCCTCACCTTATGGACAATCTTTCCAGCCGTCTGTTTGAAGTCCGTCTTTCACAAATGGATGAGGCGCCTGATCTGCAACTGGTCTATGAAGCGGAAAAAGACTACTGGGATTTCGGCTCCCTGCTCAGTTGTGGATTGGTGCCGGGAGTTGATTCGGGCCCGGTCCGCTGCTTTTTTCCCGTTCATGAATCGAATAATCCCGGGGAAAGAAGCCACTTTATCGGCGTGTCTCTTCCCCAAAACCAGCGTCATTGTTTTGGCGGTTTTCAGGAAATCGTCGACTTTCACACCTGTGAATTGCTCATGCCTCTCTTTGTTCCCGACCGGCCCCGGGCTTTTCTTCATTGGCAGCAGCTGGAACTTCCCTGGGCCGGTGCTCCCTGGAAAAATTACCCGCCTGAGCCCGAATTTCAGCCCTTCATTGCGAAAATGGAGATCAAAAATGCGATAATGAGCGGTAATATGCAGGCGGCCATTGATCTGGCCGGGAAAGCCCTGTGTCATCGCCCCGACAGTCCCGAGTTCACCCTTCTGCTGATGGAAGCACTGGAAGGGGCCGGACGAGAAGGTGAGGCCCGGGAACAGGCGCTGGCACTTCTTGAAACTTTTCATGCTTCCCCGGGCATAGCCGCACAAGTGAATCAATTTTATGAGTGTCGGGGCGGCGAATCACGGGCCCGGACAGCCTGGAAGTATTTTGCAGAGAACCTGTCTTATCTTCCCTGGAAGAATCGCCTGTCCCTGTACCTTGATGAAGAAACCCGGTGATCCGGCGGGAAAATGCTCGATCTGTGCCCCGGGCCCGGCTTTTTTGTTTGATTTGTTTGCAGCGGGTGTGTAGCATGATACAGACCCCCTATCATGGAGATTTTCCTTCAATGGAACTGCTGACTTTTCCAGTGACACTTTTTGAAACCAATTGTTATGTCCTGCGCCATAATGGCCAGGCGCTGGTCATTGATCCCGGTGAGGCCACGCCGGCCTTACTCAAAAGTCTTGAAGATCACGAAGTGACCCTCATCGTGAATACCCATTGCCACTGTGATCACAGTGGCGGTAATCAGGCACTCAAGAATGCCACCGGCGCACCCCTGGCCTGTCATGATGCCGACCTGCCCCTCTTGCAGACCATTTCAGAACAGGGACGCATGTTCGGTGTTTCTTTTCCGCCCTCTCCCGATCCGGACCGCTTTCTCAATCACGGCGACAGGATTGCTCTGGGCGATACGGAATTTGAAGTGCGTCATACGCCCGGCCATTCCCCCGGCCATATTGTTCTTGTTGCTCCCGGTATCGCGCTGGTGGGCGATGTGCTTTTTTCAGGCAGTATCGGCCGTACAGATCTTCCCGGGGGCAGTATGAAGCAGCTGATGAACAGCATTCATACACAGCTCATGACGCTTCCCGATGACACGAAAGTTTACAGCGGACACGGTCCGGCAACAACCATAGGTGAGGAACGGATGCACAATCCCTTTCTGGTGAACTGATATGACCACAGCTTTACTCCTGTGCCTGGCTTTGTCCGGCACCTTTGATCTCAGCCTGGCTCCTGATCAGCCTCTGGCCTTCATTTATGTGGACGATCCCCTTATTCTCGAACTGTCCTCTCAGAAGGATGCGAAGGTGGAGGGTCGACTTCTTTTCCGTGCTTCCGTTGACAACAGGGAAACAGAAAGTTCTCTGGAACCCATCTTTATCCATGGTGGTACGGAATACTGGTATGCTGTTCACAGTGCGCCGGAAGAACGGGGCCTTTGCTTTCTGGAGGCGGATCTCATTGTGAACGGAGAGCCTCAGCGTTTTGAAAAGCGTTATTGCCGTATTGATCGCCCCGCAGCACTGACAGCGCTGCCCATTGTCGCCTATTGTAAAGGCGATGAAAACAGCTGCCCTGTAGCGGCCATGCGCAACGTCGGCGTGAATACCATTCTTGCAGATGCGAAGAATAAGGCACTGCCCGCAATCGCCGCGAAAGCCGCAGCCGAAGAGGCGCATCTGTTTCTGACTGTAGACGCAGCCGAAATGGCTCAAACACTGGAAACCATCAAAGCTGTTCTGCAAAATCATTGCGAAGATATTTTCCGTTTCGAAGTGATTTGCGAAAGGGGTCGCGTCGAATGTGCAAAATATACCGATATACTCCGGGAAACGGGCTGTCCTGCGGACATTTCTCTCGTTGTTGATGATGCCGCTTCTTTTGCAGCCGTTATGGGCCAGTGTACCGGCTACCCTTTGCGTCATGTTACGCTCACAAGTGATGAATGGCCCCGAAGCACGGATGCGCAGCGTATCCGCCAGATGGCGGTTCAGCAGGGTCTGGAAGGCTTGAGCGTCCATATGGCTTGTCCGAACTGGCAGGCAACGTCACAACAGTCCTATGCGGAATTTTTGCGCCTGTTTTTCCACTATAAAGCCGCTGGAGTGGGAACGCTGGGGATCGATGCCTCTCTCATTGCCGACGAGGAGGGCACTCTGGAGATGATGGCCTGGCTCAACGGCCTCGCCCTGCGCTTTCAGGGCGGCAACTATGTGGGTACTCTCAGCGGTGAAGGTGATAAAAGCATCATGCTGTTCCGGACGGGCGCTTCCTGGCTGGCCGTTATTTTCGGGTCCGACAAGAAGACCGATGATCTCTCTCTCCCCGTTGATGGTGCTCTGAATCTGGAGCTCAGCGATGCGCTGGGCAATCCTCTGGAGGTTCCGGAAATCAAAGAAGGGAAGCTGACTCTTCATGCCGGTGCCATACCTTTGTATCTTACCGGAGATGGCGGGGTGCTTCTCGGTGATGCCGCTTTGCAGCGCGTCGCCCGTCTGTCCAAAGATTTTCTGGGCCGCAAAGAGATGGCGGATGCCTTGCCTCCGGAACTCATGCAGCTCATCAAGACCATCGGTGCTGAGCCCAAAGGCTCCGGTTGCCGTTTGCGTTTCATGGAGCTGCTTCGTTACCTTCCGGCTCTGGAAGAACATCTGTGTTTCAGTACCCTGCCCAAACAGACAGCCATACCGGCCCTCATGATGATCATTGATCTGGCCCGTTCTCTGGCTGTGATTGAAGAAGATCGGGCGGAACTTTTCGTGGAACCCCTCGCCGATACGATGAGCAAAACGGAAGAACTCCAATCTTTGTATCTGACCGCTTCCAGTGGGTCTTCCCGTACCCGTGAGCGGGGCGACTGGATTCTGAGTGAAGTCCGCAAGTTGCTGGAAGAAGCGGAAACACTGGAGAAGACGGGCCGAAAAATTGAAGCGACCGCTGTGGCCCAGATTGCCTATTGGCGGGCCCAATGTCTGAAACCCGCTTCTCAGGCCGAAGCCGGTCTCGATGCTGAACCTCTGGAACCGCTCGTTCTTCCCGGTGATATTCCTGTGGAAACAGATACGCCTCCCATCCCTGTGGAAGTGCTTTCCGTGGTTCCTGATGAGAAAGCGAAAGACAGTGATGACGAGGAAAGCGCCGGAGAAGAAAAGTCCGGAGCAGATGTGAAAGAGCCCGAAAAAGAAGCGAGTGAAAAGCGCAATGCGGCCGGTGATATTGAGTATGTGGTAAAATCAGGCGATAATCCCTATCTCATCGCCAAAAGACATAAGGTCAAACTTGATGATCTGCTCAAGTGGAATAAACTCACGAAAAGATCCACCTTGAGAATAGGACAGAAACTGATCATCAAGAAAAAATGATGCTTTTGCGATCAGCCCCCGCAGTCAGTTCTTTTTCTTTCAACTTCTTTTGAATTTCTGCAACAATTGCAGATGAGCCTGGCAGGAAAGCAGCCTTCTTTATGAAAACAAAACTGGTAAAACCCCAGAACCTTAAAGGATTTCAAGATCAACTTCCCGAAGACATGATGGTGCGCCAGCATGTCATTGATACCATCCGGAAGAGCTACGAGCTTTTCGGTTTCCAGCCTCTGGATACCCCTGTGATCGAAGGGATCGAAACCCTCATGGGTGCCGGGGGCACGGAAATCTCCAAGGAAATTTTCTGTCTGGAAACACCCGAAGGCGAAGGAGCAGCCCTGCGCTTTGACCTCACTGTGCCTTTCGCGCGTGTCATCAGCCAGTACCGCGATAAACTGAAGCTGCCCTTCCGCCGATACCATATGGGCCCGGTTTTTCGTGCCGACAAGCCGGGGCCGGGACGTTTCCGCCAGTTCACACAATTCGATATTGACATTGCCGGTGCCCGGACCATTGCCGCCGATGCCGAAATCATCGCCGTACTCTGTCATGCTCTCGCCGCGCTGGGTTTGAAAAAAGAGGAGACGCCCCTCTTCCGTATCCGCATCAGCAACCGTGTGCTCCTCGATGCACTGCTTCAGGGCAACGGTCTGGAAGATCTGGAAAAGATCAAGCATGTTCTCCGCGTGATTGACAAACTGCAGAAAGTGGGCATTGACAATGTGCGTCTGGAACTCGGCCCGGGGCGCATTGATGATTCCGGTGACCCCATCCCCGGTGTGCATCTGCCGGAACCACTCATCGAAAGCATCCTCGTCTTTGTGGCTGTCACAGCCGGAAGCCGTCCCGAGATCATCGAAAAGCTGGAGGCGCTCCTGCCTCAGACGGCCTTGTCTGAAGAGGCTTTCAGTCAGATGCGCGAACTGAATTCGTGCCTGAATGCACTGGATATCTCCGAGGCTGAGGCTGTCTTTGATCCCAGTCTCACCCGGGGACTGGACTATTACACGGGTCCTGTCTTTGAAATAGAAATACCCTCCTGCCGGGAAGTGGGCTCTGTTGGAGGCGGCGGACGGTACAACCAGTTGTGCAACCGTTTTCTCAAGCAGGATATCCCCGCCACAGGCGCATCCATCGGCCTCGACCGCCTGCTCACAGCCATGCACCGGCTGGAAGTCGTGAGCACACAGAAAAGCAATGTGCAGGTGGCCATAGCCACCGTGGGGAAGGTTTCCCGCGAAGAGGTTCTCAAAATTGCCGCTGAACTGCGCAGTGAAGGCATTGCCACCCTCCCTTATCTGGGCAACAAAAAGAATATGGGCGATCAGCTGAGTAATGCCGACCGCTACGAGATCCCTGTGGCCGTGATTCTCGGTGAGGATGAATTGCAGCGTGACGAAGTCTCCATCAAAAACCTGATTCAGGGAAAAGAAATGCGTCAGGATATTACAGACCGCGATGCCTATCGCCAGGCCGGCACAGCGGCACAGCAGACCGTCCCTCGAAAAGAAATGATCACCGTCATCCGCACCATGCTTGATGAACGACACTGAGCCCATACAAAAAGCATCAGGGTTAATTTCATGGACCTTCCTCTTTCCAGACAATGTCTTCACTTTGGTGTTTGTGGCGGATGTTCCCATCAGCATCTGTCCTGTGAAGAACAGATCATTGAAAAGCAAAAGGTTTTGGAAAGTCTCTTTGCACCCTACTGGATGGAGCCCATTGCTGTTACGCCCTCGCCCGTGCGCTGGCATTACAGAAACAAGATTGACCCCTCCTTTGCCTTCAAGTGGTATGCCGAAGCACCGCCCAAAGGTTTTCCTCGTGAGACGGTTCTGGGATTTAAAGAAAAGGGGAGATGGCGTTGTCCCCTGGAATTGCAGGAATGTCTCATCGCTCCCGTGGGCGTGGACAGACTCTTTCCCGCCATCCGCGAATGGATCGCCGCTCAGGGACTCACAGCTTACCATTCCCGACAGAATCAGGGCTATCTGCGCCATCTGCTCATCCGTGATGGAAAGCGGAGCGGGGAGCGGATGGTCATGCTCATCACCTCTCCCGGTGAACTCCCCGATGCTGCAGGCTTTGTTGATGCGATTCAGTCTTCTTTTCCCGCCACGAGCATTTATCACGGCGTCTTTTCAGGTCGTGCCGAAGTGGCTTTTGCCGAAGAAGCTTTCCTTCTTCATGGGAAAGAGCGGATAGAAGAGAGAATGGTGATTCTTCCGGAAGAGGCATGCGGGCCCGACGCCCCTGCTGTTGACACGCCGGAGGACTTTCTTCGTGAAGATCAGGGCAATGAAGATTGTCTTCATTTCCAGATTTCGCCCATGAGTTTCTTTCAAACCAATCCTCTGGCGGCCGAGCGTTTGTATGGTGCTATCCGCGGCTGGTGCAATGAACAACCGGCCGAGCTCCTTTATGACCTTTACGGCGGCATGGGGAGTATTGCGCTCCAAGTGGCAGACCTCTATCCCCGCATCATCAGTGTGGAAGAAGTGGCGGCCGCTTCTGCAGACGGACGTGAAAATACAGCACGCAACAGGGTTGATACCATAGACTTCGTCACTTCAACAGTGCAGGATATTTTCACAAAACAGCCCCTGGCTGCGGGACTCCATCCTGAGGCGGATGTCATTGTGGATCCGCCCCGCTCAGGCTTGCATCCCAAAGCGCTCAAAGGGCTGGTGGAATGGGCGCCTGCACGACTGCTCTATGTCTCCTGCAACCCCGCCCGGCTTCAGGAGGAAATGGGAGCTCTGACAGAAGTATACCGTTTGGAATCGCTCCGCGCCTTCGACCTTTTTCCTCATACACCCCATGTGGAAGTCGTGGCCGCTTTCCGACCTTCTTAGGGCGCAAAGCTTTCTATTTCAAAGAAGAGCCCCGGAACCTTCAGATACTCCAGTAATACTCCTTTGTTTCGGCCGAGGACACGGATCATCCTGAGGTTGTTGAATTCGTCCCCTTCCCGAACCTGCATCCGATCAATTTTGCCGGTAAAATAATCCGTCAGTTCCAGGAAGATGGAAAGCTGTTGGGTTTCCATATCTTCCATGAAACCTTTCACTACAACCTTGGGTTTTTCCAGCATGGTTACGGCCTTGGAGCCCGCACGTTTCAGATACATGCTGTCCACGGAAAGCAACTCCGCCGCTTCAATACAGATCAGCACCAGCCTGTACCGCTCCTGGGCGGAGGCTTGCCGGGCCAGGTCCTGCAGTTCAAAGCCCAGATCACGAAGCACCTCTTTGCCGTAGCGGTTGTCGCCATAGGTCATAATGGCACTTTGAATGGCGAAGAGCAGTTGTTGCCGATCCGTCTCCGATATGCCCGGCCCGCCGGGTTGCAGCGTGTTGCGCAAAGGGTTGATGACCGGACTGATCAGCATTATGGCCTCTTCACGGCTGTGCGGACCGGGTTCTTCCACTGTCGGCGCCGGTGGGTTTTTCTTGAAAACATCTGAGCATCCGAAAAGAAGCAGCAGCAGAGGAAGGGTGAGTATCAGTTTTCTGGTCATGCCATATTTTCCTTATCAGTGGTTATTCTCTGTGAAGTGTGAGAGGGCGCAGGCTGAGGTTTTGATCATGCATCCGGAGTCTCCTCCCGGACAGGCTGGCCCAGCAGGAAGCGCAGGACAGCATTGGCCTGATGATGGGCCACAATACCGACACGGGGAGCCATAAGCCCTTGCCCCGGTCGTGCTTCGTTTATGTCGTCGCCGCAACAGATGAGCCCTTTGCTGATCTGGCGGGTAGTGATCAGATTGGCCGGCCCATAGCCCGCCATACCTGACCCCGCAACGACAGGGATGGGCGGCCGGGCGGAACATGCCGCTTCCACAAGCATGGCTTTTTCTTCAGCCTCATCAAAGGCCTCCACCAGAATATCCACGCCCCGAAATAGAGAAGGGATATTCTGTCTGTCCAGCCGTAGCGCATGAAGCGTAGAGCGCAGGCCGGGATGAATACGTTTCAGAGTCTGCTCCAGAGCCTCCGTTTTCAACAGGCCCAGTTGATCGACAAAATACTGCTGCCGGTTCAGATTGCTCGGTTCCACCACATCATAATCGGCAAGAACCAGGTGACCGATGCCGCTGCGGGCCAGTGCCATGGCCACGGAAGAACCCAGCCCGCCCAGACCGGCTATGCCCACGGTGGCCTTTTTCAGGACAGCATGCACCCCCGGAGTATGCCTGGCGGTGAGGAGACTTTCAAGCGCTTCAGGCGTGGGAATGACTCCCCGCTGAATCAGGGCGATCTGGTCTCCCTCCTCCAGCACCCGGTCTTCTCTTGTTGGAAATCCATTGAGAACGATCACATCAGCTTCGGGCTGGAAGGTATCGCGAAGGGTGTGGAGCGTCATTCCTCTTTCCACCACGCGGGTATGTTCATTTACGGTAATATGTACAGAAGGCTTCATGGAATGGCCTTGTCTCCGGGGATCAGACAGGCCCATGCCCGTCTTTCTGAAAATCAGGATGTGCCCGGGCTGGTGAAAAAGCTCGGCGTGCCAGCGCTATGGCCAGATCGGCACTCGCCTCTATCAGGGTCATGTCAATATTATCCACTATATCCTCCTCTTTTTTATAATGCAAAGGCCTGTTCTTCTCATCCAGACCCACAAGTGAGATGGCTTCATAGCCCTGCATGAGCGGGAGGTAGGCATTGCTGATCAGGGAACGGAGTGATACTTTCCGGGCGGCCCAGCCCGAAGCGCAGGCATCGGCCGCCTCCACAAGTCTGGATGAACAGGCGAAAGAGTGAAGCACCCCTTCCGAAGCACTGTAACAGAGTTCACCGGCACCCACACTTTCCAGATTGATAAAAAAGACCTGCTCATATATCTCGCTCAAGGTGGAAAGAAAAAACTGCATGCCTCTGCTGTTGGCATGGTGCCCGCCGGGAAGATAAAACATTGTCGCCACTCCCTGCACCGGCTCGCCCTGCAACTTTTCAGCGATACGCAGGAGAGCAGCCATTCCTGAAGCATTGTGATTGGCACCGCCGCTCTCCTGGACTTTGAAACTGCTGAGCAGAATGACCACGCCCGAAAAGAGAAAGAAGACAGCCGTGGACCAGTGAAGAGGAACACTGAAAAGATATCTTCCGCCCTGGTTTCTGGCGATCATGTCCAGAGCACAGGAGGCCAGAGTCAAGACCATGGCACCACGGACAGCCAGCTCCAGATAACGGGAGAGACGCAGGAAGAGCGGATGGCTGGTCAGAGAATAAGCGCTGTCCAGATAAGCCGTGAAGACAAGCAGTGTTTTGTGATTGCCCTGATTGATGCCTCCACCCACAGCGTGGCCCCGTTCTGTTTGCATCAGCCGGGACAGCAGGGGATATCCGAAGGATTCACTCAGATAAATCACAAATACAAAGAGGCCATAAAAGAAAGACAGACCGGGCCAGATAATGGCCAGCAGACTGACAATGAAAAATTCAGTGACATAGGCCGCCTTGATTTTCCCGAAGCCCGATACCACATCGAAGGGAATCAGATCAGACGCAGCCACCAGCGGCTTCAAGCGTTCAAGAAGATAATCAGCCGCCTCTTTCTCCTGAAGGGTGGCGAATGAACGGTGCTTCAATCGGCGGGATAAAAATTCAAGGTCCTTTTTGATTTGTTCCATGGATGCCTGTCAGGTTGAATCCTCTTCTTTCAGGAAAGGGAGATGGTCACGGCGTCCTTTGAGGCGTCGGAAATCCCCTTCAATACAGTCGGCTATACGGGCCCGCTCATCAGGGAGATGGTCACATAAAAAGCGGAACAGATATTCGGCCAGCCGTACCAGTGGAATGCCGTAAGAGCGCTTTTCTTTCTCCCAGATCTGCTCCGAGAAACGCTCAAAAACATGGAAAGGCGACGGGGGCAAAGTCCGCAACAGCGCCAGACTCTCCGGAAAATTCCCATGATTATGATACAAATCAAAATATTTTGCAAAACGCTTCATTTTTTGAAGAGCTGAAAAAGAGAAGTGATCATTCTGAAGAATTTCATAGGGCGGCTGAGAATCATAAACGGTGGAGGCATCACTCAGACTGCTCAGGGGAGTTCCCGGTAAATTTTTCAGGAGACCCAGCTGGATTTCCTGAAGATTCAGAGTAACCAGTTGGTTGAAACCCTCCGCAAAGGAATCCGGACTTTCTCCCGGAAGACCGAAGATGAGGTCACCATGAATCTGACAGCCCGAATGCTCCCGCAACCAGCGGAGATTGGACAGGGAAGCCTCTATCCCCTGATTGCGGCGGATTCGTTTTTGTATCTCCTGGTTTATACTCTGGATGCCCGCTTCCAGATGAAGCACATCGGCGGGGAATGCCGCCAGAAGTTCCAGACTGTCCGGGGGCAGACGGTCGGGCATGATCTCAAAATGCAGATGCAATTCACCGATTTCAGGCCTCTTCAGAAAAAAATCCAGGATGGCGTGCATGCGTTTCAGATCCACATTGAAAGTCCGGTCGATGAACTTGAAATTGCGGACGCCCCGGGCAATGAGTTTTTCCATGGAGCCAAGGAAAGGCTCCAGAGAAAAATAACGCAGATCTGAAGAGGCGCCGGAAAGACAAAAAGCACAGCGGTAGGGACAGCCCCGCGAAGCTTCCACATAAATAACCCGATGGGCAATATCCTGTTCCGTATAGAGATCATAAGGATCCGACAATTTTTCCAGGTCAACAGGAGGCGCTTCAATGACTCTCTTTTCAGGTTTACGGCCTTGTGCAAGATCATGAACAAGACTGTAGAAAGCCTCCTCGCCTTCGCCCCGGATAATATAATCAGCCCATTGAGCCGTCGGAGAAAGGGGAGAGGAGCCTGACATTTCAGGGCCGCCGCATACCAGGGTGGTCGCCGGGCTTACACGTCGTAAAATTTCCGCTGTCCGCGCCATGAGCCCGGCATTCCAGATATGGACGCCCAGTCCCGCAATGCGCGGTTCATGAAGCAAAATGCTTTCCGCAATCTCATGGGCCGACTGCTGAATTGTGAATTCAAGAAGCTGCGTATCTTTCTGATACTGTCCGAGATTGGCCTGAAGGCATCGCAGCCCGAAAGCGGTATGGGCATAACGGGCATTGGCTGTGGCCAGAACGATGGACAGGGAATCAGACATGCCTCAGAGATCTTCCTCAAAAGAAGTTGACAAGGTAATCCGCACGGTTTCTTCGTCCGTGGCGATGACCACGGCAAGCACACGACCCGCTTTTTCATAGTTGAGCATGGTTATGGCGTTTTCACCGGACTGCGCTATATGGGCACTCTCCGTCCAGCCCTGGGCGACACATGCCTCCCTGTAATAAGCGCAGAGTTCGTCATAGCTTTGAGCAACTGTTCCGGAAAGACTGAAGGTGGAACCGCCGATCTCCATGGCTGTCTCCACGGTCAGTGTATCGGGAACAGGAATATCTTCGGGGAAATGTTCCGGTATTCCGGCTTCGCCGCCCGATTTCATGGTGATGGCACCTTCTTCCGCAGGGATTTCGAGGATGGCGCCATCTTCCTTTTCCGTTACAGTCAAGGTAGTGGTTTTGCCCTCCTCATCAGTGGAAGTCCAGACAGTGCTCTCACCGCTCTTTTTTACAGAAAGGCCGACGGCTTCGGAACTCTGTTCCGCCACCTCATTTTCCACGGCCGGACTTTCCGTCTTCTCGGCTGCAGGGGCCGCCGCAGCAGGTGCCGACGCGGCTTTTTCTGGTTCCGGAGCGGGAGTTTTCTGACCGCAGCCTGTCATGGCCAGAGAGAGGCACAGAAGAGCCGGGAAGAGGAAAGAGTGGAAATTCAATACCTGGTTCATTGCGAAGTCCTTTTTTCAAAGTCTGGGGAAAAGCCTGGTTCAAAATACAATGCCGTGGTTCAAAGCGTGTCAGCGACGGCTGCCAGTCTTTTCTTCCGCAAGGGCTTCCAAATCCACTTCTGAAGTACTGAAGTCGCCGTCGCGATAATAAAATTGCTTGCGATCAAGCTTTTTGCCGATGAATCCAAGTTTAACCCTGGTACCGTCAGAATTATTCCAGCTGTGCCACAATACCACATAAGGCGAGGTGTATCCCTGAATACCCGAAAAATGTTCGCTGTCCATCTCGTCTGAAATACGGCCCCACTCATCTTCCACTTCTTCCACACTCTGACCCAGAAGCAGCGCATCCACCATGGCCTTCGTGATGCGGATCTCTTTTTCTCCCTCAAGCTGCGGCGTGTCCAACGCAGTGAGTTCAGCAGGCGCCGAAGAGGAATCAGCAGGCACGGAATCACTTTCCACAGAGGAAGGCTCTGGCTGCTCATTTTTTTGAGTGACCAATAGAACGAGGGTAGCCGTTATTACAGCCGTAATCAGAATAACCAGTACTGTCTTGCCGGACATGGATCATCTCTTTCGAATACTGTTCATCACGTCTTGCGTCTTTTTTCTTTCCATCCTGGAAACACAAAGACGGAATAGCATAAAAGCAACGTGGTATACTTGTGTTTACCGGAGATTCCGAAGCGCCGTCCCTCCTCACCTCAATTCCTCAGAGGGACAGAGAGCGCGGAATCATCTTGTTCAGAATCTTAACATACAGACCGTAAAGAAGTCGCATCATGAACCTGCGTATCCTCAAAACCGTATATGTTGAAACAGCCCGGCGACTGCCGACTCCCGCCGACGATGGTACCGTCCGCTACAGTGGCAACAGCTATAAGATCGATCTTATCGCCGAAGGACCGGTTCATCCGGAGTATGGCTGGGTAGTGGATTATACCGATTTGAAGGCCCTTTTCGAACCCATCCGAAAACAACTCGATCATCAGTGTCTGGATGATATCCCCGAGCTCAGGGACAGCCATGAACCCCGGGAGATTGAAGCCTGGATCAACAGCAGTCTGCAACCCTGGCCCTCCTGGTTCGCAGGTGTGAAGGTATCTTTTGCCGTGTCTCCGGGATTTCATCCACGCAGGCTTCCGCCCGATCCCCGGCACGAGCTGCCGGCCAGATTGGCCTTTACTTTTTTCGCCGCCCAGTCATTGCCACAATTGCCTGAGGAGCATCCCTGCCGCAAACTTCACGGACACAGCTATCAGGTGGAGATTGCCGCCCGGGAAGATGATGAGTTGGAAAGAATCGCCCGCCTTCTCTTCGACCGCTTCGACAACCGCTATCTGAACAACCAGCCCGGTCTGGAACAGGCCACCTCGGAGCGTATAGCAGCCCGGGTATGGAAAACGATGCTGGAAGAGGGACTCACGCCTCTCTGTGTGGTCATCCAGGAAACCCCCTCCAACCGCTGCCATTATTTCGGCGGCTAGACCCGGGATTGCTGCGGTGCCGCCGGACAGAAAGTGTATTGTGCCATGCGTTTCAGTGTTACTCCGGAAAAACAAAAACAACTGGAAACACGTATGGCCGCTTGCGGACTGAAGGAAGGGGACTTCGAAGAAAGCTTTTCCGCCAGCAGTGGGCCGGGCGGACAGAAAGCCAATAAAACCGCCACCTGTGTCACCCTTCTCCACCGTCCCAGTGGTATTGCCGTGAAAATGCAGAAAGCGCGTTCCCAGTCACTGAACCGATATTATGCCCGGAAACGGCTCTGTGAACTGATGGAAGCAAAACTGCTGGGCCGCGAATCACCCGCGGAAATGCAACGCGAAAAAATACGCCGACAAAAAGCCCGAAGGAAACGGCGGAGTGATAAGAAATCAGGGGATAGGGAGTAGGGATGAGGTGCGAGGGCAGGTAGGGGCACGGCATGCCGTGCCCATTTCAGCCCCGACCCCAATCAAAATCCTTCGCCGTGCCCATTTCAGCCCCGACCCCAATCAAAACCCCTCGCAGA
>LSQX01024725.1_pt1 | contig 23625 bp, 24 predicted proteins | sample 654561 | NCBI WGS metagenome assembly LSQX01 (sample SAMN04489861, study PRJNA283612) | anaerobic digester metagenome | isolation source: 4 biogas reactors fed with cattle manure at either 37C or 55C with and... | place: Denmark: Kongens Lyngby | collected 2014
AGTCTATCGACTTGCTCAGCTGAGGTCGTCTGCTTCGCATCCGACCCGCCTCCGCTAAGGCGAGCCTAACGGCTCACCCCGCCATCGCAAACCTTCGGTTTGCTCAGTTAAGACTACCCTTTCAGGGTAGTCCACTCTCCAGATCCGCGGCCATCTTTTTGACCTCCTTCTCGGAGATTTGCTCCAGCACTTCCGCCGTCGGACCCTCCGCGATGATCTTTCCGCCGCGGATGAACATACACCGGTCGCAGACATCCCGGACAAAGTCCATATCATGAGAAACAATGATAAACGTCTCGTCCATCTCATCACGTGCATGCACGATCGAATGCTTCACATCGATCTTCGTGATCGGATCCATCGTCCCCGTCGGCTCATCTAAGAGAATGATCCGCGGCTCCCGGATAAGGACCTGACCAAGAGCCACCCGGTGCTTCTCTCCTTCCGACAGCTCCGAAGGCTTCCGGTTCAAAATATCCTTCGCCTTCTTCTCCGTAAAACCTGCCATCCGAAGCGTGATCACCGCTTTTCGAACAGCCAGCTCCTTTGGAAACTCCAGACCGATCGCGTCCGTCAGATTATCGATGACCGTCCGGTGGGGATACAGATCATACTCCTGATGCAGAAGACCGATATACTTCTTCGCTCTCCCGCGGAAGTCGTATCCCGGTTTTCGCATATCCACCCACTCATCGCCAACTCTGACCTCGAGCGTTCCGCCCGTCGGCTCATACAGACCCGCGATCATCTTCGAAAGCGTCGTCTTTCCTCCGCCGGAGACCCCGATGATTCCCAGGATCTCCCGCTCATACACCTCGAAACTGATCTTATCCACCGCATTGATCACGCCGCGGTCCACCGCAATGAACTTCTTCGACAGATCCTTTGCCGAAACGATCGCACTCCCGCAGTCGGCACATGAATACGTACAGTCATCCTTGCACCCTTTCATGAACTCGGCCACGATCTCGTCCGGGCTGCCGATCATCGTGATCCGTCCGTCATCCATCAGGACCGCCCGGTCGCACACATCTTCCAGAACCTGTGAGAAGTGGGACGTGATCACCATGCCCATTTTCTTCTCCGTCCCCGCGACTTTCAGCAGTTCGTGAACGATCGTCGCCGTCTTTGGATCCAGCGTTCCCGTCGGCTCATCGGCGCACAAAAACAGCGGTTCGCGGGCCAGCTGCCGGGCAAGCACCACGCGCTGCTTCTCTCCGCCGGAGAGATCGCGGGCCACATGCATCATACGGTGACTCAGCCGAACCTCGTCCACCAGATCCGCCGCACGGGAAAGTGCCTGGTTCGCCGGATAATTGATATCATCCAGAGCCCTAAGAACATTCTCGATCACCCGGTCATCGCCGTAGAGTGAAAACGTTCTCTGGAACATCAGCGAGGTCCGCGCCATGATCTTTGCTTTGACCGCCGCGTTTTCCGGCGCCCAGAAATCGATGTCTTCGGCTGCAAGCGTCTCCCCGCATACCGGACAGGGTTTTCCTTCATCGCTTCTAAACTCGATCCTGCCGCATTTTTTGCAGCGGGAGATGTGATAGATGATTTTTCCGCTGGTCGGAGGGGTATCAATACCCCGTATAAGGTGGATCAGAACGGTCTTTCCACATCCCGATCTTCCGATCACGCCTACGATCTCTCCTTCGGCTATATCAAGGCAGATATTGTCGAGAACGCGGATCCGCTCCTCCTCGCCAAAATCCATACACAGATTTTCTATTGTTATAAATGGTGTCGACATGCTCATCTCCGGAAATTACTTCATTACTACTTGTACTTAACATGATTCTATTCACATACATTAATATATTTTGGCGCATATGGGTACTTACTGAATATTTCCTCAGGCGTCATCGTCTTATCGAAAATACTTTAGGGATGGCGTGAGAAGATATCCAGCACGAGTAAAGATATGCCTGAAAACCCTGGGATTTGTCCAAAAGGCAAATGCGGAAGACCGCGGGTGCGGCGATGTGTCGAGCTCAATGAGCCTCCGGGATGTTATGCCCCGGTCTGTCCTAACAGGAAGGCAAACATTGAGATGGTCACTTTGTATCCCGAAGAGATCGCGGTTTTGAAACTTGTCGATCTCGAAGGGCTCTCTCAGGAGGACGCGGCTGGTGTTCTGGGCGTCTCCAGAAAAACGGCATGGCGCGACCTTCACGAGGCGCGCTACAAAGTCGCCGATGCTTTGGCGAACGGCAAGATGATAAAAGTTTCCTGCTGTCCGCACACAGACAGCGGGGTTCAGCCAAACAGCTGCGGAATGCAGACCCGCGACGTGTAGCTGACAGGACCTGCTGTTCAGACATATCTGCCGTGATCCTTTACGGAGTTCATCACTATGGAAAAAACACCAGTAAATGCAATGGATGATGAAATGCAGCAGGAGATCTGCTGTCATCATCACCACCATCGCCACCACAGATTCAGCGATGTACGTCCGCACAGCGGTGGAAAAATGCCGCTGATCGGTGAAACCGCCCCCTCATTTGAGGCGGTAACGACACAGGGACCTATCCGGTTCCCTGAGGATTACGCCGGGAAGTGGGTCATCCTCTTCTCGCACCCTGCAGACTTTACCCCGGTTTGTACAACCGAGTTCATGACGTTTGCGTCGATGGCCGATGAATTCGCCGAACTGAACACCGAACTTATCGGACTCTCGGTAGACTCTCTCTACGCCCACATCGCCTGGCTTCGCAAGATCCAGGAGCTTGAATGGAACGGGAAGAAGAACATCGAGGTGAAGTTCCCGCTGATCGAAGATATCCGGATGGAAGTTGCCAATAAATTCGGCATGATCCAGCCAGGTCAGTCGAATACCCAGGCCGTTCGTGCGGTATTCGTCATTGATCCTTTGGCGAAGATCAGAACCATTCTGTATTATCCTCTCTCGACCGGAAGAAACTTCGACGAGATCAAACGCATCATTCTCGCTCTGCAGAAAGCAGACAGTGATCAGGTCGCAACACCTGCTGACTGGCGTCCGGGTGATGATGTGATCGTGCCGACTGCAGGTTCCTGCGGGGCGGCAAAGGAACGCCTGGAATCAACGAATGATGACCAGTATTGTCTTGACTGGTTCTTGTGTTTCAGACGCGAAAAGAAGTAAAAACCCCCGCGTCCTCCTCTAAACTCTCATACAAATCCAGTCCCCTTTACTGAAAATACCGCCGCGTCGGGTCCTCACCGGATCCGATCAACATCGAACTTTGGTGACAAAACGAGGATCGGCAGATCCATCAGATCATGCCCGATCCCCGAACCATTTTATTTCTCCAATATACGTCTCTCAATTTCTGCTGCATGTACCTCCTATGCGGCAGAATCCCAATGGAGTATTGATACATGACCACTGAAACATGTCCTGAAAACTGCACAGAAAACTGTGAAACCTGTTCACATAAACCCGAATCGACTGCAAAGATGCCGGAGAAGTCCGATATCCGCGTGCGTCACGTAATTCTTGTTCTCTCCGGAAAAGGCGGGGTCGGGAAGAGTACCGTCTCGGTGAATCTCGCGTATGCGCTTTCCAACCACGGCTATCAGACCGGACTTCTGGATCTCGATATCCACGGTCCGTCGATCGGCAAGATGCTCGGGATCGAAGATCTCCGTCTTCAGGCGATCGGTGATCACATCATGCCGGTGAAGGTGACCGGATCTTTAAAGGTCGTTTCGATGGCTCTCCTTTTGAATGAAACCGACAGTCCTGTTGTCTGGCGCGGACCGATGAAGGCTGCCGCCACCAAACAGTTCCTCGGAGAAGTGGAATGGGGCGATCTGGATTATCTTATCGTGGATCTTCCGCCGGGAACGGGCGATGAGGCGCTGAATATCATTCAGTTTGCGCCGAATGTGGAGGGCGCCGTGATCGTGACGACCCCGCAGGATGTCGCGGTTTTGGATGCGACGAAGGCGATCAAATTTGTCGAGATGATGGATCTTTCCGTCCTCGGCGTGATCGAGAATATGTCAGGTATGGTCTGCCCGCACTGCGGTGAAGTTGTCGACATCTTCGGGAAAGGCGGCGGAGAAAAGGCTGCTGAGCAGTATAAGGTCCCCTATCTCGGTGCGATCCCTCTGGATATCGAGATGCGGAAAGCCGCCGATGAGGGAAGGCCGTTCATCATCCGGACTCCGGGTAAGACCAGCCCCACTTGGGACGCGGTCGACAAAGTGATGGAAAATCTCATCGCCGTTATCGAGTCAAAAGAATAATTTTCTTTTTTTTGAAGAAACTGTATTAGGGTTCGGCTTCGTATCTAATACTGTAATGCGTACTCTCACCTTTCCCGTTCGGTCCCTTGGTTCCGTTCTTCCAACGGACACTGATCCATCCGCTCTCAGCGAATGGCTTTCAAAGCGGCGCGGCAAAGAGACCGATCTTACCACCTGGCATATCGAAACGACCCTCACCGATCAGCTCGAGTTCGTCGATTTTCCTGCGGCGGGCGGGGAGTTCTACGCTGACCGGATCCTCGACGCCTGCGGGAACGTGGTCGACGGGAACGTTTCCCATGAATTCGATCCGGATTTCGGCATGATCCAAACGGACGTCTCTCTCGTCCAGGCCCGCCGGAAAAACTGCTGGTGGAGTCTCCCGGCTCCGTCAAACCTCGACGTCGGCGATGCATACTTCGGTGATCCCGAGGAGTTCAAAACCGCTCTTTTCGAAACGGTCTCCACGCTTTGCCGGACCATGCGGGACGCCGGCATCCCCGGACACATCCTGACCGCGGAACGGCCCGATGAGATCGAACTGGAGTATTTCTCCGGCAAACGGTATCTCTGGGCGGTTTCAAACGAAGCTCTTCCGGAGATACTCGAGATCCAAAAAGACCTCGTCATAACAGCGGACAGCGTTTCTCTCCTCCCTGATCTGTTAGACTCCTTCGAGATTCGAAACGTCTGCATCCGTGACGCGGATCCGGCGGCACTTCGCTCTGTTCTCCGGCACTTCGATCCGGAATATATCCGGATTTGCGGCATCGGACCCGAAGAAGGAAGGCCTGAATACTGGCGGGACCTTGCCTCTGTCTCAGCCGAATCTGTCGAATAAACGAAACATACACATCCCCTCCCGCCTAATATATTTCCATCATATGTCTGCGAATGAGCTGTACCGCGTTGAAGTCCGTGTCCGAAATGGTCTGAAAAGATATTATCTGGTGCGTGAAGTCAACACCGATGCAAAAAAATTTGCGGCAACCCGCGTTATCAAATCAGGAACCAAGCCGACCAAAGCCGAGATATCCCGGACGATCGCACTTTACGGATTCGATCTCGAGATGAAATGCATGAACAAAGTGGCGAAGTTTCGTGCGGGAAAGTTTACCTTCGAGCAGTACGCAGACGATAATGAATACTTTGAACTGGAAAAGTTCCGCTATCTGCTTGCCCGTTCTCCACCGGGAGACCCGGAACGTGAATCGGCAGCATATATCTCCGCCGCCGCACGCACGGCCGCTGTGGATTTTACGCCTGCAGAGGTCTCCCGTCTCCTCTCCGCAGGCGAGATCCCGCGCGGCAAACGGCTGTATGACGTAAACGTCGTTCAAAACCTGCATAACGCCTATCGTCTGCACGGAAAAAAAGAGCGTCTGACGCCGAAAACGGTGTACCGGCTTCAAAACATTCTTTATCAGAATATCGACGCGGCCCCGCTCACCTCTCAATCGAAAAAGGATCTTGCCGCGCTGATCTCCTCTTTCAATCAGAAGATCAAAGAGAATGCCCATCCTTTCGAACAGTGTTTCCTCTTCTACGAAGCCTTTTCGGATCATTTTCCCGAAGCGGGACTGCTCGGCTTCGAACTCTTCTCAAAAATGACTGCCGGATTCGGCTACCGGATACCTGCCGGCAACTGGCCGGAGATGGTTGCATGGGCGAAAAACCGTAACGCCGATCTGGAGTTTACCGTCCGCCGTTCGTTTGAAGATATGACTAAAGGGAAAATCGGGGTCAGACAAAAGCAGCTGGACTTTTTCAGCTGAACCCCCAAATCCTGCTTTCCGCCCTATCCCTCTCATCTCCCGCGTCGAATTGCATACATCATCATGTTTTCCCCTCGATCTTTGCATCCTATTTATTAAGTAGTCAGAACTCTCACTAATATACACACTATCATGGACCGTGAAAACCAACCGATCAACCTCAAAGATGTACTCATCGAGATGAAGGACATCAGCGAACTCATGGTTGATCTGGCTTATTCTGCGGTGCTTTTCGAAAGCAACGCCATAGCAGATGAAGTCATAGAACTCGAAGAACGTATGAATGATCTCGTCTACCAGGCACGAATCACCAGTATGATGAGTGTACGGCGCATCGAAGAAACCGAACCGATGAGCGGTCTTCTCCAGCTCGCCGAAGCCTCGGAAAGGATCTCGAACCATGCGGCTGATATCGCGAAAAATATCATGCGGCACGTATCCTTCCCCGCAAATCTCCGCAGAGCTCTCCCCGAGGCTGAAGAAGCCACCCACCGAACCGTCGTTGCGGCCGGAAGTCCCCTTGACGGCGCACGGCTCGGTGATATCAAACTTCAGTCGGTCACCGGGATCCGGATCATCATGATCAGAAGGATGCGTCAGAGGATCTATGATCCCGACAAGCATACGGTCCTTCGTTCCGGCGATGTCCTTGTCGGCCGCGGTCCGGAGTACGGGTTTCCCGAACTCTGCGAACTTGCCGGTCAGCCGGTGCCAAACGACGATGATCTGACCCCGTCCCCCATCAGCGATCTCGACCGCGCAGCAGCTCTCATGATCGAGATGAAAAACATCAGCGAACTCTCCGTCGGTCTTGCATACTCGGCCCTGCTCCATGACAATCTGGACCTGGCAAACGAGGTCGTGGCGCTCGAAGAAGAGCTTGACGAGATGCGTCTCCGGCTCGATCTGTGGACCCTTGAAGCCGCCAAACGGACCGAGGACGTCGCAAGTCTGCGGGGCATGCTCTATATGTCCTCGTTCGCCGAATCGATCTCCGACGCTGCAAGCTCGATTGCCGACGTGGTGCTCCGTGAGATCGAGGTCCCGCCGATCATCAAACGCATCGTTCGCGAGTCCGATGAAATTATTGCGTGGGTCACCGTCCATGAAGGATCCACTCTTGACAAAAAATCCCTTGCCGAGTCTCATGTCGGCACCGTGACTGGAATGGTAATATTTGCCGTCAAACATGACAACCGGTGGATCTATCGTCCGGGGAGAAATGTATGCCTGTATGCAGGAGACCTTCTGGTCGCCCGCGGCAGGCGTGATGGTGAAGAAAAGCTCTACGGTCTCTGCGGAGCAGATACCGATGAAATAGATAATTTTGAAGAGGAGTAAAAATATGAAAGATATCGTATACCGGCTCGGCCCGGGTTGTGAAGTGGATGACATTGTTGAAGGCAGCATGTACATCGGCAAAGTCCAGGGTTTTGCCACGTTCGGCACGTTCGTTCAGTTGAATGACAGAACCAAAGGTCTCCTGCATAAAAGCAACGTCCTGACCGAAAAACAGGAACGTGACTCCATCATCGTTCTCGTCAATCAGGTCCGCCCCAACGGAAACATCGATCTCAGAGAGATCGTCATACCTGAAGGAAGCTACGAGACCCAGCTCGTTGCAAAAAAGATCACGCTCACGAAACTCTCTGACCTCACCTCAAAGATCGGCAGAAATGTGACGATCGAAGCTGACGTCGTCCAGATCAAACAGACATCGGGTCCGACCATCTTTACCATCTGCGACGACTCGGGCGTCGAGGATGCGGCGGCTTTCACCGAAGCAGGGGTCCGCTCCTATCCTGAAGTGAATCTCGGCGATATCGTCAGAGTATTCGGTGAAGCAACCCGCAGAAACAACCAGATGCAGATCGAAGTTTCCGGGATGCAGGTTCTCAAAGGAGAGGAAGCCGACAACGTCCGCGGACGGATCAACCGTGCCCTCGAAGCACGTGCCGAACCGCCGGAGGTCACCCCTCTCGTTAAAAGCGACGTCATCGATGCGCTCTGGCCCGAGATGCGCAAACTCGCCAAGATCGTCCGCCGTGCCGTTTTGACCCAGCAGCCGATCATCATCCGTCACCACGCGGATGCCGACGGAATCTGTGCGGCCGTCTCTGTCGAAACAGCCGTGACCCAGTTCATCCGGGACAATGGCGGAGATCCGGATCAGGACAACTTCCTTCTGCGCCGCTCGCCCTCGAAAGCTCCCTTCTATGAGATCGAGGACGTGACCCGCGATCTGGACATGATGCTCAAAGACAATGTCCGGTTCGGTCAGAAGCTTCCGCTCATCCTTCTGATGGATAACGGCTCGACCGAAGAGGACATGCCGTCCTACAAGATGACTGAGGTGTACGGTCTTGACGTCATCGTTGCCGATCACCACCACCCCGATGACACGATTGACAAGTATCTCCTTTGCCATGTCAACCCCTATCATGTCGGCGGCGACTTCGGCGTCACCGCGGGTATGCTTGGAACGGAAATTGCCCGGCTGATCAACCCGGTCGTTGAGTCCCGGATTCTCCACTTCCCGGCAGTCGCCGGCGTTGCGGACCGAAGCGAGGCTCCCGAGCTCGATTCCTATCTTGCCTTGATCGAAGGAAAATACACCCGCGATGAGTGCAAAGATATGGCCCTGGCCCTTGATTACGAGCAGTACTGGCTCAGATTCAATGACGGACGCGAGATCGTCAAAGACATCCTTAACATCAACAATGCGCCCGAGCGACATGCAAAACTCGTGACCCTCCTTGTTACCGAGGCAAATCTCGCGATCGAGGATCAGATGAACACGATGATGCCCCACATCCATGATCAGAAACTGTCGACCGGTGCGAATCTGTTCCTTGCCGATGTGGAGATGTTTGCCCACCGGTTCACCTTCCCGCCTCCGGGAAAATCCTCCGGCGAAGTGCACGATATTCTCTGCAAAAAATATGTGGATGAACCGGTCGTCACGCTCGGTCTCGGTCCGGACTTTGCGGTCATCAGATCACGCGGTGTTCGGATGAACATTCCGCAGATGGTCAGATCCATGCGGGACGAGATGCCGGGAGCCGGAATCTCGGGCGGCGGTCACCTCGTTGTCGGCAGTATAAAATTCGTCGAGGGTATGCGTGCTCAGGTAATCGAGAAGATGATCGAGAAGATCTCAGAATTCCCCGTAACTTCTCTCTAAACACCCGGATCTCTTTTTTTTCTTCTATACATACATGTTACGAAGAACGTAACAATATCTTTATAATGTAAAAGATTCAATACTTACGTGAGGTAAGTCAAAATGGCCGAACCTAAAACAATTCTTGAAAGATACAATGAAACCCAGGCGAAGATCCTTGGATACCTGAAAGCGGGTGTATCCAAGGGTGGAAGATTCTTTAAAGCGAAGTATATCGCTAAAGATCTCGGTCTCTCTTCGAAGGAAGTAGGGACTAACCTCGCCATCCTCTCCGAAATTTGCGATGAGCTGGACATCAGCCGCTGGAGCTACTCCAACAGTACCACCTGGATGGTAACAAGCAAATCCATGTAATAATAATACTCCATATCGTCCAACCCTCATTTTTTGTTTTCCCAGGGAAAACAACAAACTTAATTACTGTTCCTTTCCACTATCTTAGTATGGCTGTTAAAATTTTTGAGATAGTGGAAACCCTGGAATTCGTGTCCGATATCGACGGGGAGAAGGACTGCCTTATGGCGCAGCAGGGTCCTCACTGGTTCAATATCGATGTGCCGAAAGGGTCAGGTTTCAAGGCAGGCGACAAAGTCCGAATTACTATTGAGAGGGCAGACTGAGCCGGGATATGGAACAAAAGCATCTGCTGATCATCAGCGGCGTTGTGTGTTTTGTTGCCGCTGTTGCTCTCATCCTGGTATTGACCGGAGGGACTGCCCTTACTGCGGGGACTTCGGTCTATCAAAACGGCGTATTGACGACACCGATCCATTACGAAGGTGAAGATAAAGATGTGTGGTTCCAGTATAATATCTTCCGTCAGGACACTCTTCTCGAGTCCACACAGGTGTGCGAATCCGAATCGGTCCTTGGGACGCTGACAAAAGGCGACTTCACCACCGAACTGGAGATCGATCTCCCCCCGGGCGATTACAAGGTGTTCATCTATGTTCTCGAACGTACTGACGGGACCCCCCGGATTACCGGATTTATCCAGAACATTGCGATCTCATGAAGCAGATTTTTGATAACGCTCTTCTTTTTAATCCTGCCGTTTGCGAGTGGCAGGAGGCGTCGTTCTCCGTCGAAGACGGTATGGTGACGATAGTTGGAAAACCCGGGTCCCTTACGGGGGGCACCGTGCATGATCTTTGCGGGGCGCGTGTCGTTCCGGGTCTGATCGATGCTCACGTGCATATCGAGAGTTCGCTCCTCACACCCAGAGAGTTCGGACGTCTTTCTCTCAATAACGGCGTGACCACGGTGATCGCGGATCCTCACGAGATCGCGAACGTGTCGGGATGCGCCGGGATCGATTTCATGCTTGAGGATGCGAAGAGTTCGCCGGCGGATATCTTTTTCATGATCCCGTCCTGCGTTCCGGCGACGCCGCTGGATAAAGGCGGGGCCGTCGTCTCGTCAGAGGATGTGGCCTCCTACAAAAATATATCCTCGGTCATCGGTCTTGGCGAGATGATGAATGTCCCGGGTGTTCTTTTTGATGATCCGGAAGTCCTCGCCAAACTCGCTGTCTTCGATCATGTTGACGGCCATGCCCCGGGACTCTCCGGCGAGGCACTCTGCAGATACGTAGCTCACCATATAAAAACCGATCACGAGTGTATCTCCGCTCTGGAAGCATACGAAAAACTCTCTCTTGGGATGTATGTTCTTCTCCGCGAAGGGGATGCTGCGAAAAATGTTGCTGCCCTCTCTTCAATCGTGAATGACCGGACCGCCGCCCGTTGTTGTTTCTGCACGGATGACCGGCATGCGGATTCCCGTGTCCGCGAAGGTTCGATCGACCACTGTATTCGAATCGCGGTACAATCCGGGATGAGTCTGGAGCTGGCTTTGCGGCTTGCGACGCTTTCTGCGGCTGACTGTTTCGGTCTGGCTGACCGCGGGATGATCGCCCCCGGCCGCCTCGCGGATTTCTGCGTGCTGCAGGACGGCCCGGAATTCTCCATCTCGACCGTCTATAAACGCGGCGTTTTGGCCTCTTCCCTCCCAAAATCGGGGCCGGCAGGTCAGTGTATCTGCCCCCCGTTTTCCTGTCGTATCCCGACAATAGAGGAACTCGCTCTTCCAAAGGGAAACCTCAGGGTCATAGGGCTCGTCCCGGGCGAGATCATAACAGAATCTTTGGAAAGCTCGACGGCCGGCAGCGTTCATACGGTCGTGAGTGTTGATCGCTACCGGTCCGAAGCATTTGGTGTTGGACTCGTGAAAGGATTTTCCTTTGCGAAAGGGGCCATCGCCGCTTCGATCTCACATGACGCCCACAATATCATCGCGGCCGGCGTCACGGATGAGGAGATTATTGCGGCCGTCACCGCGGTAATAGACAGCGGCGGAGGGATGGCGGTCGTCTGCGACGGAATTACAACCGTACTTCCTCTTCCGTGCGGCGGATTAATGACGCCTCTGCCCTACGAGGACCTTATTGTCCGCATGGATGAGCTCGCCTCACGGCTTCAGGCGACCGGCGCCTCTCCGACGGCGTTCATGAGTCTGTCGTTCCTTTCTCTTACGGTGATCCCTCATCTCAGAATCACGCCGCGCGGCCTTTTTGACGGAGATACGTTCAAAGATGTGCCGATTCTTATTGAGTAGGGGAAAAGACTATCTCGTTTTCGAGACATATGTATCACAATGAACTTCACCCGGCTTGTGTCCCTGTTCATGATATCGGCATTTCTGCTTCTGGTTGGTACGGGTCCCGTTTTCGCCGCCCAGACTCCGCTTATCACGATCTCTGAGGATAATCAGACGGTTACGGGTGACACCACTGTCCTGACGGACGGGTCGAACCGGTATGGGTATCTGACCATTCATTCAATGGATATCGTTCTTTCCGGAACGGATGCTGAGATCACGGTGCACTATTCCGTTACTCCCTGGATCGCCTTTCTGGTCTTTCTCTTCGGCAAACAGGATCTGAAAAATCGTGTTCTCTCCGTGGTCGGCTATCCGGAGACCGGAAAAGATTCCCAGGTGGTGACCTATGCCTATGTCGACAACAGCCGTGCGGTAATTACCGTGAAAAATGCGGTGATCGATTATGGGGACGGATCATACTGGTATCCTGCTCATACGTTTGGCACCGTGATCCCGAAGCTGACGTTCATCCTCGGTCCTGCCGAATCAAAGATCTACAGCAATATCAAGGTCATGCAGAAAGGTTTCGGGTATTTCCAGTAAAGGTCCCGGTATCTATTCTCAGTACTTAACTTTTTTATACGCGGGTTTTCTCTTCTTTCCGTTCGTCTCTTCCTCCTCCAGTTTCAGTCTCATCTCTATCCGTGCCCGGACTTGTTTCTGGACACGCGGTCTGAGATAGATGCCGAGAAATGCGACTCCAAGGCCTGCTATCGTGAGGAGCATCATTGCAATGATTCCGTCAGTCGTGGTGAACGGGAATGGTTCGACCGGTGCGATGGAGAGGAAGTAGATCACGGCGCCGTAGGTGATCATTCCAATAGCAACGACAAAGAACGGCACGACGAATATTCTGGAAATACCTTCCTGATTATTCTGGATGTAATCCGTGATCTTTCCGGCTGAGGCGACAAGGGCGGCGATGATGACCCAGATGACCGCACCAAAGAGGAATGTCAGTGCAAGGTAGAGGACACCCACATCTCCCGAGTTTGGATAATTGGTAATTACGCTCATCAGTCCTGAGATGACTCCGCAGATGACCAGGATCACGGCTACCAGATAGGCGACGAAGGAAAACTGGCCCTTTTTGAACGATTCGATGACTGCATGTCCTGCATAAATGAAGTACTCATCGAAATTGAATCCCTTAAACAGCAGATATAATCCGATAATTCCGACAGCGACGAGCGCTGCGGAAACGCCGGGCGCAAGCAGGGCTACCAGGGCATAGAGAAGAAGGACGAATCCGATCGGGAGCAGGACGCTTTTTGCGATTTTTGGATCGTTCATCAGCTTCTTGATGATATAATACGTTCCTTCGATGTTCGGGAGCTGTTTGATAATTACTCTGACAACGCTGGCTACTTTGATATGGGACTGGATGATAGGGAGGACGTATTCATCCTCCGCTCCGTCGGAGATGAGGATACATTCGGTCACTTTGGTGGTTTCGATGACCTGTTCCAGAAGCTCGCTGACTCTCCTGTCCCCTTCGAGCATGTTCATGTGATTTCCGCCGATTACGGCAACTTCCACGTCTTCACCGTCTGCCTTCAGCTTATCGTAGGTTTTTATAGCCTGAAAAATGGCATTCGTATCGGAATCTTCGGGATCGGCGGTTCCGAGGCGTATTGCCGCATCGAGGCAGGCTTCCCTTCCAACCGCCGGGCTCTCCACGCCGGCTTTATATCCCACGTCGTCGTCTCTGTCAATGCTCAGAATAAGAGTCCGTGCCCTCATTGTTATACAGTTACCATTTATGGATTAAATATCTGTGGGAAAAAAGCGGGAAAAAATATAGGTTGTATTTGAAAAAGTTCAGATAAGCTTTGAGCGCTGAAGTTTTAATAAGTCCTCGGTGGTCAGCTTCTCTCCGCTCTTGAATGCGTTGAAGATGGTTTCTGCTTCCTTCCTTGCGGACTTGTTCTCTTTTACGCTCTTGACTTTCTTCTGCTTTGAGCGGATGCCGGTTAAGACTTTATCATAGTCGCGGAGCTGTTTCTGGCATTCGAGGAACTGCTTGTGTTCTGCATCTGCAGCTTCCTGTGCTTCAACGAACTGCTTGTGTTTTGCATCTGCGCCTTCCCGTGACTTGTCTGCCTTTCTGTAGCACTCGACCATGAGGTCGTGGTGTTTCTGGGCAAGTTCGGCCTTCTCGGTTACTTCTGCGTGGATTGCGGAAGCCTGCTTGCGGTACTCGCGTGCCTCGATTAAGCGGGTGCGGACTTCTTTATTCTGTTCGTGCTCGACTTCCTGGTCCTTGAGTTCGGCTCTGAGCTGTTTGATTTTGTCAACAAGCTCGTTTTCCTTCTCTTTGGACATCTGCTCAGTCTGCTGTCTCTCTTCGAGCTGGTCGATCTGACGCTGGATGTCTTTTGCCGAGGGCTTCTTTTCGTGGCTCTGTGCCGCCGAACCGGTTCCCTGCTCTCCTCTGAGGGCATCGATTTCTTCAAAGAGGGTGTTTGCCTTGTCGTTTAACTCGTTCCTCTTCTCTTTCAGGGACTGAACGTCGTTATTGGACTGGTCACGGAGTTCTTTGTTTTTCTGTGCGTCCTCGACATACTGGCGGGTTGCGTTGTTTAACTCGTTTCTCTCGCGGGCAAACTGGCTTGCCTGGGAGTTTAACTCGTTACGCTTTGCTTTGTGTTCTTCAGACTCTTCAAGGAGTGTTTTTCTTTTATCGACAAGATCTTCGGTCAACGTTCTTACCTATCCTGAGCAGCCGTCCGCAGAAGGGGTGGTCCCAAAGGTCGCCCGCGCTGGAGAAGATACCAAAATGCATGAAAAATGACGTAAAAACAAGTGCAAAGTTTCAATGATAGTATTCAATCTCCTGTACCGGCGGCCGATCCTTTGGAATCACCCGACTCCGCAGATATACGACTTTCCTATAATTAGTGGTGGTATGGGGAAATAAAGGTGTCGTATAATTCCTGTGAAAAAAACAGTCTTTTCACCTCAACCCATATATCTGCGGGTCGGGTGTTTACGGGCAGATTATTGTATCTATCTGCCCGGATATATGTCCTATGATGGGGAGGTATGGCAGCGGCCTGCCTTTTGGCGTCCGATCTCCCCATTGTATGTATGAGTGGTGTGTGAAACTGATGGCTGGTTGAGTTGGTTTACATGATCCAGTCAAACGAGGAACCGCTGCGTGCAGTCGCGGTATTTTGCTGATGAGTGGAAGATGCCGAGGGGATCTGTGAGGATTTGTTTGAGCTGGTGTTGCCGACCTGGAATGTGCTGACCGAGTGGCCGCCGAGAACCTGGGGGCTCTGGATACCGGTCATGATTGCCATGACGGAAACTTTTCCTTCGAAATCCTTGCGGACTCTTGCTCCCCAGATGACGTCTGCGTGGGGGTCGAGTTCGTAGGTGAGCTGCTGGGCGATCTCTTCTGCATCGTGGAGCGTGAGATCGTTTCCGCCGGTGATGTGGATCAGGCTGCCGGTTGCTCCGCGGAAGTCGATGTCGAGAAGCGGGTGGGCAAGACAGTCGCGGATAACGGACTCGGCCTTGTTCTGCTGTTTGGACTCGCCGACGAGCATGACTGCAAGACCGCCTTTGCTCATGATGGCGCGAACATCTGCGTAGTCGATGTTGATTAACGAAGGCTCGGTGATCGTCTCGGAGATTCCTTTGACGGTCTCGGCGATGAGCTGGTCCATGACGGAGAATGCCTGGCCGAGCGGCAGGTTCGGTACGAAGTTCTTGAGTCTGTTGTTGTCGAGAACGATGACGGAGTCTGCTGCCTGGCGCATTGCCTCGAGACCGTCTTCCGCTTTCAGCATTCTCGCCCGCTCTACCTGGAACGGATAGCTGACCATTGCAATGACGATAGCTCCGTGCTCTTTGGCGATCTGTGCAACGACGGGTGCCGAGCCGGTTCCGGTTCCTCCGCCCATGCCTGCGGTGACGAAAACGAGGTCGGCATCTTTTAAGATCTCTTCAAGAGTCGGGCGTGCCATCTCGGCGGCACGGCGGCCAACGTCGGGGAATCCTCCTGCACCAAGTCCGCGGGTCAGGGATTTTCCGATCAAAACGCGCTTGTCTGCCTGGATCATATCCAGGTGCTGCTTATCGGTGTTGATTGCGATGGTTTCGGAACCGGCGACCTTCATGTTGTGAAGTCTGTTGATCGTGTTGTTTCCTGCACCTCCGCATCCGACAATGACGATTCTCGGCTGTCCGAGCATGTCGTCGTCATCAACGATCGATGTCGTCTGCATTCCCTTTTCGAGCTCTGAGTTCTTCAGTGCCTCATTAATAATACTCTGCATTTTTGTAAACACCCCAATAATGTAATTGTTATAATCGTGCGTCAAATGATGTTACTTGATCGCTGTCACGCAGGATCCTATCTCCTCTCACAGAGAGGAAATCCCTTACTGCATATCGTACTGCTTCGGAAACGGTGGGAAACTCGCCGGATTCGACAAGTAATTCCAGTAATTCGATTTGCTGCGGGGGTAGGCGTATGGTGATACGGTCCATCATAACTCCAATCTGACATATGTCAGTCAATTGTCTGCCATTTGTCTGACATATGCAAGACATAAGGCTGACGTCCGATCTTGGACAAAATCTAATTGGATGTTTGAGTATATAAAATTATCTTACATTATCCGCGTGTTAACGCAAGCTGATTTTCTATCTGTTGTTTATTTATGCCGCAAGAGACCAAGATTATAGTACAAAATGCAGAAACATTTTCCTGAAAAAGCGGTTCATGGTGGACGGATTATTGCTTTACGCCAGAAATACGGCCCCGATCTTCTTGATGTGAGTGCAAGCATGAATCCATTTTTACCTCATCTGCCTTGCGATTTCAGGGATGTTGACCTCTGCGTGTATCCTGATGATACATATAGTGCGTTAAAGGATAAAATTGGTCATGTTTTTTCCCGGAGTTCCGATGAGATCTGCGTTGGAAACGGCTCGGCGGAGCTGATCCGCGTTTACTGCAGTGTTGTTCTCTCTCCAAAGGACACGGTCAGGATCGACCCGCCGACGTTTGGGGAGTATGCGCTTTCCGCAAAACTGGCCGGTGCAAAGGTCGTTTCCGGCAGGGATGCGGATCTTTCGATCATCTGCAATCCAAACAACCCCACAGGAATTCTGCAGTCACGCGATGAAATGCTCACTCATTTGGATGACTGTTCGAAAAAGAACTCCCGGCTCTTCGTGGATGAGGCATTTATGGAACTCGCCGCACGCGATGAGTCAATTTCGGATATCCGGTCAGATGATCTTTTTGTGATGCGTTCGATCACCAAATGCTTCTCGGTTCCCGGCATCAGATTTGGTTTCGGGTTCGGTCCGGCCGATCTGATCGAAAAAATCGAGACGGTCAGAATCCCCTGGACGGTGAACGCATTTGCGGAAGCTTTCACTATGCAGGCTCTTGACCATTATGATGAGCTCGCCGATTCTGCTGAAAAAATATCGCGGGAACGGGAATGGTACTTCGCCCGGCTTGCTGAACTCGGGCTCTCCTTCGAACCAAGTTCGGTGAACTATATATTAGTGCATCTTGGGAGAAATGCATCCGCGTTCACCGATGCTATGCTGAAACACGGCATTCTCGTCAGAGACTGTACGTCGTTTGGTCTTCCCGACTCGATTCGGATTTCGATCGAGACGCGGGAGAAGAACCTCCGTGTCGTGGAGGCCCTTTCTGCATGCTTGCGCTGATCCTTGCCGGCGGCGAGGGGTCCCGCCTTCGTCTCGGAGAAAAAGCTCTGGTCATGGTCCATGACCGGCCGATGATCGCCTGGGTGATCGAGGCATTCATTGATGCTGGATGCGAGCCGATCGTCGTCACGTCCTGTAAAACCCCGTTTACCCGGAACTGGTGCCGTGCAAACGATGTTGCGTTCATCGATACGCAGGGGACTGGCTATGTCGAGGATCTCTGCGAAGCAGTAGAAATCTCCGGAGAAGACGGTCCGCTCTTCACCGCCGCGGCGGATATCCCCTGCCTCACGGCAGACATCATCGGGCAGGTTCTTGAGGCATATGATGCATCAGGCAAACCGGCATGTTCGACATGGGTTCCGCTTACGCTCTGCGAACGATACGGCATGCAGCCGCGATACCGCGAGGAGATCGACGGGGTTGCAGCAACACCGTGTGCGCTCAATATTTTCATGGGAAGTCTTGTTGCCGAGGTGCAGGACGAACTCTGTCTGTTGCTCGATGAACCGGGTCTCGCGTTCAATATCAACACGCGTGAAGAGCTGGCAGTTTTAGAACGGGAATTTTGTTCCGTTCGACCCTGTTAGTGAACACCTTTTTTTCTGCAAACCCGAAAAGCCGTAAGTATAAACACTCCGTCCCGCCAATATTATCTACTCAACATGGCAGATGCAGATATTCGAAACGATATATATGTCCTGGCACTGGAAAACGCCGTGAAACATAAGGCCGTTCCCCGTGCCGGCGCGATTCTTGGAAGCGTAATGGGGGCCCACCCCGAACTTCGAAGCAAGGCAAAAGAGATCAATGCCCTTATTCCGGAGATCCTCGAAGAGGTCGCCGCTCTTTCAATCGAAGAACGCGAAGAGAAACTGAAGTCTCTCAACCCCGGCGCAATAGAAAAGATGCATGAGAAGAAGGAGAGGAGCCATGAACTTCCCGATCTTCCAAACGCACAATCCGGGGTCGTTATGCGGTTTGCGCCAAACCCCTCAGGCCCGCTTCATCTGGGACACGCCCGTGCCTCGGTCCTTAACGACTACTACGTGAAAAAATACGGCGGGAAATTCTACTACCGCGTCGAAGATACCGATCCAAAACGCGTCGACCCGTCCGCATACGAGATGGTCTCAGAGGATCTTGCATGGCTTGGGATCGGGATCACCGATGTGGTGTATCAGTCGGATCGTTTTGCGATCTATTATGAATATGCGCACGAACTCCTCAAACTCGGCGGGGCATATATGTGTACCTGCGATAACAACGAGTTCCGCGAGAAAAAGCTGAAGAAGATCGCCTGCCCCTGCCGCGAGATCTCCGTCGAGGAGAATCTGAAAAGATTTGACGACATGCTTGCCGGAAAATATGCCGAAGGCGAGATCACGCTCCGGGTCAAGACCGACATTGCCCATCCGGATCCGGCGGTCCGTGATTTTGCCGCGATGCGTGTTTTAACGAGCACGCCCCACCCGAGAAAGCCGGAGATCTTTGTCTACCCGCTGATGAACTTCTCGGTGGCGGTCGACGATCATCTGCTTGGAATGACGCATGTTATCCGCGGGAAGGATCATATCGCGAACACCCGCCGGCAGGAGTACATCTACAACTACTTCGGCTGGAAGATGCCGTACTTCTATCATTACGGAAGAATGTCCATCGCCGGGCTGGAACTTTCCACCTCCGGGATGCGCAAAGGGATCAATGAAGGTCTCTACACCGGCTGGGATGATATCCATCTTGGAACCCTCCGCGCTCTTGCCCGCCGCGGCATTCAGCCCGACGCAGTTCGCGCAGCAACGATCGATATCGGCATGGGCGATACGGACATCTCGTTCTCCTGGGAAAATCTGTTTGCCCAGAACAAGGCGGTCATCGATGCCGGAGCGGATCGGTACTTCTTCGTTCCGGACGCTGTTGAAGTGGAGATCACCGGCGCTCCCAAGACCGAGGCGCATGCTCCGGTATATCCGAATCAGCCCGAGAGAGGTGAACGCGTTCTTCCGTTCACGGGCCGTGTTCTTCTGCCGAAGAGCGAAATGGAAAAAGGAGGAATGCTTCGACTCAAGGATCTGTTCAATATCAATATCACCGGTCCGAGTTCGGCAGAATATGCGGGTGATTCGCTTGCCGATGCTCGTTCTCAAAAGGCCGCGATCGTTCAGTGGCTGCCGGTCGAAATGGCTGCTCCCTGCTCGCTTCTTATGCCGGAAGGGATCCTCGAAGGGTTCTGCGAGCCGGCAGTTCTCGGGTATGCGGGCCGGATCGTTCAGTTCGAGCGGGTCGGGTTTTCCAAGATCGACGCCGTGAATGATGGAAAAGTGATCGCCTACTTCACGCACCGCTGATGTCGGCGTCCGAGGTTGCCGGACTTCTGTCCGCGGAGGAGGTCACGCTTTCGCATATCCGCCGTGCCGTTCATCATCTCCCCAAATCGTGCCGCGCTGTTCTTTACGACGAGGCACACCCCCTCCACCCTTCTGCGGTCGGCGAGTTTTTCGAAGCACTCTCGTATGAACTTCTTTTGAGCGCATCAGAGGATTCTCCATCGGTTGTCTCGATTGCCGCGAAACTTGCCGATGCGGTGTATATTCCGTATGATAAATACTCCCCCGACGGTTTGTGGTACTCGCGGGACGGCGGCATCCGGTTTAAGATGAAGGGCCGTGTCGCTGCGGAGATGGATCTTCTCATCAAAACCAGTGACGGCGTTCGGATCTTCGGCGAAGTGATCTCAGGGTCGGCCGGGACCAAAGGATTCCTCTCCGAAATCGCGGCAAAAAAATCTCTCTTATCGGAGATATACGGTGATCCGGTGGAGTTTCTGCTGGTCCTTCCCTACGAGCCGCACTCCGGTCTTCGCTGCGTGGGAGAGAACGATGCCTTCGCGGTCATTTCCGGAGGCGATACTCTTTACAGAAATGTGCATAAGTCCGAGGTGATGATGCGAAAACTTTCCCCGGCAAAGAGTTCAAAACGCGTGGACGGCAGGCTCTGGTAATTTTTTAAGGATATAAAATCAACGCCGCGTTGTCTGCGGTATGCTACATCGTTCAAATATTCTATAAAAAAAGAGAGGTGATCAGAGTGCATTGACCAGGGATTTCCTGGTAATGAATCCGACGACCTTCTCGCCTTCAGCAATCGGAACAGTGCTGATATTTTTTGCGAGCATCATTTCCACTACTTTAAAGACAGGGGTATTTACCTGTGTAGTGATGAGGGGTGTTGACATGATGTCCCCTGCGGTTACGTTTCGGAGCGCATTGTCGAAGTGTTTGTCGATCTCGCTTTTCAGTTTTACGAGGACCTTAGCAATATCCGTTTCCGTGACAATGCCGACGGATTTGTTTCCGTCCATCACAATAAACCGGGTTGCGCCGTTGTTTGCCATTCTGCGGTGAAGCTGGACGAGTCGGTCGTCCGGCGTGATACGGGGAGCAATCTCGGTGAATGTATCCAGCGGTCCTTCGGGAACCATATGTCTCAGCAGGTCGCCTTTCGTGACCTGACCTATGAGCCGGTGTTCTTCATCCCAAACAATAACAACCTTGTATCTTTGGAGAAGCGGGACGAGTAACTCCGCGTCCTGATCCTGATAAACCGAGGTAAAGTCCTCTTTCGTGACGCTTGCAACACGAATCTGGGAAGCCGGGATATTGCCGGTTTTTTTGCTCCCCATCTTTTCTGCAATGGTCCTGCGGGATGCAGTTCCCACGACTACGTGGTCGTTAGTGACGACGATCGGATCGATCCCTTCTGCCAGCATCTTTGAAAGAGCTTCCGGGATCAGTGCAGATTTTGCAATCGAAACGGGTTTGGACATTACGTCTTTTACGGTTAGTTTCTGGTTCATGTTTGCTTCCTCCTCTTGAAGAGTTTTATTCAATCGTGCGGCGGAAAACACCGTTTTGCTTTGCAGTCCAACGCCTGCAGAGGATGTTTTCGGGTTTCCACCAGATGAATCGCCTGCATATATTTTCAGGCGCCATATGGTGAAATGTTCAGATCGTTCCTGTGAGAGCCTTTACCAGATCGAATTCGGTCACGATGCCGCTCAGCTCTCCTCCGTCCATTACGGGGAATGCCCCGATCCCGCGGTTCAGCATCTCCTGCGCCACCACGCTGATCGGCATGTCGGTTGCGACCGTTCTGATGTCGGAAGCCGTCATCACATCCCTTACCGGGAGGCTGAGGACTTCATCAACGGTTCCGGTGTGCATCTCGGAAAAGACTCTGCCTTTTCCAAGATAACCCATGATGTCCGTTGCCGTGATCATTCCAAGCAGTATCCCGTCTTTTACCACAGGTAACCGGCGGTATCCGTCATCGACAATCTGTTTTGTTACATGGCTGAGAGGAAGATCGGGTGCGACCTTCTTCGGACACGGGGTCATGATCTCCTCGACCACCAGATCCGACTCTTTTCCGGCAAGCATCCTCATCAGATCGTATTCAGTGATGATGCCTGCTATGGTTGAGTCAGGGTTCAGAATCGGAAAACCTCCATGTCCTGTTTCCAGAAGGATGTTTGCCGCTTCCTTTACGGTGGTCGCCGGCGAAAAACCGGTCACGTTTTCCGTGGCGATTTCCCGCAGACTCTCATTCAAGGCGGCCAGAAGATTTCCCTTATGCTTGTTTGCAATAAGGTTGTATCTGCTGCCCCCTCCCATCATGTCTATAACATCAGTGATCGTTACAATCCCAATAAGTTTCTTGGTTCCGGGATCCGTGATCGGCAGGCGACGAAAGTTGTGCCGGCTCATCATCTGGATCCCTTCGATGATACTCATCGTTGGAGGCACCGAGATGACATTCAGACTTGCGATATCAAGAACGCTGTTCTTTTTTCCTTTGGGTTGTTTTGCTGGTGATGTCATGTTTTTACCAACGCTAGGGTGGTATAATGAGTTAATGCTCTGTCATGACTTAATAGGCTTATGATTTGAGTATTTTTATCAATCGCGCGAAAATTCATAAACATTCTTGGGGTATTTGTCCATTCCTTTTAAATATTTTTGGTCGTATGTCGTTGAACCGAAAGCCGCTCCCGGGTTTTCATCTCAAGGAGTGGGGAGTGTCCATTTCCCCTCATATTGACGTGGATTTTTCTCCGGACAATAGCATGAGGTTTATATCTCATTAGGGGAGAATATACTACATAATCCAATTTAGGTGTTTTCATGGTAGCATTTCCTCGTATCAGAAGCTTTTTCGGAAAGCTGTTTGGCAAAAAACGCTCGCGGGTGGGCATCTACGGTCCGCCGAATGCGGGTAAAACCACGCTTGCCAACCGTATTGTCCGCGATGTGACCGGTGAAGCTGTCGGTCCTGTCAGTGAGATTCCTCATGAGACCCGTCGTGCAAGAAGAAAGGAAGGCGTCGAGATCAACTCGGGAAGCAGCAAACTGATGATCGATATCGTTGACACTCCGGGTGTCACAACAAAGATCGATTATCACGAGTTTCTGGAATATGGTATGGATCAGGACGAAGCCGTGGCCCGTGCCCGTGAAGCAACTGAAGGTGTTGCCGAAGCAATGCACTGGCTGCGTGAAGATATCGACGGTGTGATCTATGTCCTCGACAGTACCCAGGATCCGTTCATGCATGTCAACATCATGATGGTGGGTATCATCGAATCGCGGAAACTTCCGGTGATCATCGTTGCAAACAAGATCGATCTGCCGGACGCATCTCCGCAGAGGATCAAGAGCGCGTTCCCCCAGCACCCGGTGGTCCAGATCTCCGGTCTTGAGGGTAACAACATGGAAGAGCTTTACGCGAAGATCTCCGAGGTTTTCAGGTGAGGTAAATGATTCAGGGAGTTCAGATTGATATGCTGTCTGCCGAGCGTCTTTCCAAGATGACGTCGTATGAAAAGATACGGCTGATCCTGGACGATGTTCGCCAAGGCAGTGTTGTCGTTCTTGAGCAGGGTCTTACCCCCGAGGAACAGGGTAAGCTTCTTGAGACGACTATGATGGAGATCACGCCCGGCGGATTTTCCGGGATCGAGATCGAAACGTATCCATCGTTTGGAGGCGACAAAGGATTCTTTACGAA
>LSQX01184496.1_pt1 | contig 23618 bp, 11 predicted proteins | sample 654561 | NCBI WGS metagenome assembly LSQX01 (sample SAMN04489861, study PRJNA283612) | anaerobic digester metagenome | isolation source: 4 biogas reactors fed with cattle manure at either 37C or 55C with and... | place: Denmark: Kongens Lyngby | collected 2014
TCAGCAAACAAGCCAGCTCGGCGCGGGCGTTATTGTATGGGTCGCTATCGCGGTTGAATTTGGCAAGACAACGCAGACCATTATCGTTAACCAATGCTTTGGGACGAGCGCCGCCTACTCCAGAGCCAGAGTTAGCAAGAAATAATAAGCCTGCGATATCGCTGTCCAAAGCTTCCAACTGCTGCTGATCCAGATATCTGGCAGTTTGCTCGGCTAGCAATAACTGATTTATCTCCAAACCGTCGTGATAGTTTGGCGCTTGATCTGGAGCGGTAAAGCACAGAGCGCCAATGCGACTATGGATTTGCTGCATAAAACCAAGCATGTCACTGATACAGTTGGCGTTTAGCCGTCTTTGATATTTATGCAGCGCCAGTCGTGCCAGCAGCTTTTTACCCCAGGCATCCGGCAGGTAATCATCAATAAACGCAGGAGCGGCGTTGCGACATGGAATGATGTACTCCACAGGCCGTAAAGGTAAGGCAGCAGGATCAATGGCAAAGGCCGCTGGATGGGCAAGGTAGTCGGCTGTGTAACGAAAACCAGTCTGCACTAAGTGCCCGTCTTCTTCTAGCAAGGCAACATCTGCAACCTTTATCACGCCCAGTTGCGGTGTATTTATGTGTAGGTCAAAGCGGCTAATCATCAAACAGGCTCGCTGGCAGCTTAAACAACTGCGAAAAAGGTAGCTCCAGCCCCAGCACCCAGGCTGCTTGATAGTATTTGCCGAAAGACACGCTCAGGTCGCCTTTTTCCATGCGGCGCAAAACCTTTTCCGCCAGTGGCGGCACCTCCACCAGGGAAGTGGCAAACAGGGTGCCTTTTTCCTTGACGGCGCTCCAGACCCCGTCATCATGACGGGCAAACGAGGTCAGGTGGGGTTTGGCTTCATCCAGGAAATTGAAATCGGGATCAAGGCCGATGCAGATGCCATACAAGGTACCCAGGGCCCGGCCCATAAAGGTGAACTGGGCCGGTATCTGGAAAGGCTGCTCGTAAAGCAGCGACTCCAGATCCTTGAGAAAGCCGCTGAAATCAGCTTTGGAAAAGTCAATGCCGGTGCCCAGGGTTTCTTCCAACAAAAGGCCCACTGCCCGGGCCACCAAGTCGGTATCGGCATCATAACGCAAGAAACCGATCTTTTGGAAGTATCCTACCACGGCCACATTGTCGCGTTTGACGATGGCCAGAACCAGATCGATCAGCACTTCTTTCAATTCCTCGGGGATGGATCCAACCATGCCGAAGTCCAACATAACCAACTGGCCTTTGGGGGTGACAAACAGGTTGCCGGGATGGGGATCAGCGTGAAAGAAACCATCGGCCAGGATCTGATTGATATAGGCCCGCAGCAGCATAATAGCAATCTTATTGCGGTCTATTCCCAGGCGGGACAGTTCGTCGTAATTGGTGATCTTGATCCCTTCCATATATTCCATGGTCAACACCCGGCGGGTGGTGTAATCCCAATAAATGGCGGGGAAGAGTATTTCTTCACCCCGGGCTTGGGTGTTGGCCGTGATGGTTTCGGCGTTGTGGCCTTCCTTGATGTAATCCAGTTCATCCAGCAGGGTTTCGGCAAACTCTGAGTAGATAGCGTCCAGGTCGACTCTGCTTCCCCAATCGGTAAGGCGTTTGACGACTTCGATCACCGCGGCGATGGCCTTCAGGTCGATGCGGACCATCTCATCGATTCCCGGCCGCTGGATCTTGATGGCTACCGTTTCACCGTTGATCAGTACCCCCCGGTGGACCTGTCCCAATGATGCCGAGGCCACCGGCATTTGCTCTACATGTGCATAGACCTCTTCCAGGGGGCGGGCCAGGTCCTCTTCCGCTACCTGGCGGACATCTCCGAATGGGACGGGTTTGACCTCATCCTGGAGTCCGGTCAGTTCTTTGATGGTGGACTGAGGAAAGACGTCCACCCGGGTGCTGAAGAATTGGCCCAGCTTGATCAACAGTCCCCCCAAATCGACGGCGGTATGCCGGAAACGGCGCGCCTCGGAAACGAACAGCTTCTGACGGTGGGCCTGGGACCAGTTACGGCCGTGCCACAGCTTTTTGTATTTGATCGAATAAAAGGACCAGAATATCTTCAGGAACAGGCTTACTACCGTACAGAATCGGCTTATCCTGACCCTGGCCAAACGAAAATCCATATGTTTTCCCCTTGATTCAAGTCTATTCAGGCTAATTATAACAGAGTTCAGGAGAGACAAGAAATGGTGGGAGGGGGCGCCGGGCGGGGGTCACATTTCAACAGATAATGGTACAATAGGACAAAGGAGGAGTGTGGCTATGAGAGGTTCGTACGTTATCGGTCGGATCAAGGGTATCGATATCGAAATCAATGTCAGCTGGCTGCTGATATTCGCGCTGATGACCGTCATGCTGGCCACCGGTTACTTTCCGCAGAGTTATCCGGACTGGGGCCCTGCGTTGTGGTGGCTCTTGGGGGCATTGGCCGCCCTGCTTCTGTTTGGGTCGGTGTTGCTGCATGAGCTCAGCCATTCCCTGGTGTCCATCAGCCTGGGCCTGCCGGTAAAGCGCATCACTCTTTTCATTTTCGGGGGTGTGGCCCAGATCGAAGGCGAGCCGGATGAACCGCTGAAAGAACTCAAGATCGCCCTGGCCGGGCCGGCCATGAGCATTGTCCTGGGGCTCGTATTTTTGCTATTGGCAGGGATATTGGCGGCGGCGGGGACCCCGGAGTATGTCAGTGTACTGTTGGGTTACCTGGGCACCATCAATCTGATGTTGGCGATTTTCAATCTGGTGCCGGCTTTCCCCTTGGATGGGGGTAGAGTGCTGCGGTCTATCCTATGGTATTTTAAGGGAGATATGCAAGGGGCCACCCGGATAGCTGCATCTGCGGGAGCAGCATTCGGCTATAGCTTGATATTCTTGGGTATTTTTCTGCTTCTGGGCGGAAATCTCGTCAACGGTATTTGGATGGCGTTCATCGGCTGGTTTATTGCTCAAGCCGCCCAGTCCAGCTATCAGCAGATGATGTTGACCGATATTTTTACCAAGATTCCGGTACGGGAATTCATGACCACCCAGGTAGTGGTGGTGGACTATTTCATATCGGTGCAGGACCTGGTCGACAACTACATCTATAAACACAAGTACGCCTTTTTCCCGGTCCGCCAGCAGAATGAAATAACCGGGATCGTCAGCCTCAACAATGTCCGCAATGTGGCTCAGGCCGACTGGTCCCAGACCACGGTGGGGCGGATTGCCACCCCGCTGCAGGAGAACCTGGTCGTCAGCGCTGATGAGACGGTGGCTGCAGTAATGAACCAACTGTTTGCCAACGGGGTGGGTCGGGTGCTGGTAATGCAGGGTCCACAACTGCTGGGCCTGGTCTCCCGCACTGATGTTCTGAATTATATGCGCATCCACGGACAACTGAACAAAGCAGGCTGAACGGGCTGTGTGACTGGGCATAATACGTATCCTATCATTCCGGGCGCAACGAGGAAACTGGCTCCAGCGTCAGACTCTCCACTGCAAACACAATCCTGGACCCTTCATCTGGAGGGTGAGTGAGAACGGCCCAACGCCAGTTTGCGCACTCCCATCGCATCGTGCTCCCAGAGCAGGTCTTTCACCGCATCGGCCTGATTTTCCCCGCATTCCACGATCAAGACCACTTCCGGATTCTGCTGCTGGGAACGATAACGGGTGTGCTTCCAATTGAGGATCAATTTAATGACCAGGCCCAATGCGGCACCTGCCACAAACCCGATGATACCCCAGAGCAAGGGACCCAGGTGAAAGTTGAAGCCGTATATGGCTCCCATCAGGGCCAGAAAGGCGCCCAGTATAAAGGGCACATCCAGGATGCTGATCCCATCAGATTCGTGCATGGAATCGAACAACTTCTGTTTCTCGTTGCGTTTGTCCAGGGATACCGCCAGAATATTGTCGCGGGCTATCCCTTTCTGCTCCATCGCGGTTATAGCCTGTTCCAGCATTATGGAATGTTTGAAGGTTGAAACGACGTACATGGACCCACTCCCTGACATTTTTATTGACGGCATGGCGAAGTTCCTGCTTTGATAACGACGGCTGAAATAACTGGCCTGTTCCCGGTCGAACAGTTTATTACCTTCCACAGTATTGACGTAGGCGTCATAGGCAGTATAGAAATACACCGAAGGGATGTTCAGAAACCACTGCACATTTAGCAGACTCTTGCCATAGGCGAAGTTGCCTACAAAGGTCTCGTGGACCGCCGGCAGCAGGTTGGATTGATAGACGATCACGATCGACCAGATCAGCATAAAGAAAGCCGTGATCAGGCGGTTAATGGTAAGTTGCCCCAATCCCGGCATGACCATGGACCATAGAGCCGAGGTCATGGGACATTTCTTGTCCAGGTAATTGATCTCGATGGCATCCAGCTTGAAGGGTTTGATGGCCTCGGCTTCCCGGGCTGCCAGCACATATTGGTTGTTCAGGTCGACTGCAGTGCGATAACTATCCCAGATGGCAAAAAAGTAAACCGGAATATAGATAAGCGTCCACCTGGTATCCAAAACTTGTTTGGCGGGTTCGAAATCCCCAAGGAATGAGTAGAAGATGGCCATATTGATGTGTCCCTGGAGATTGATGAATACCTCCCACACAAAGAGGATATAACCGCGCAAGCGTTTGCCTAGCAGGATATGGCCCAATCCCGGGAACATCATCGACCAGAAGGCCACCACCCAAGGGCTGCGCAGATGCAGTTGGGAGGTCCCCAGGGTGCTGACATAAGCCGTGTAGCGCCGCCCGGTATGGTAATTCTTCAGAGTCATGGTTGACTATCTCCCATTTTTCGTGGTGGTGACAAGGTCCATGGCGGGTCTGGCCGCATCAGTCTTCCGCTTCAGGGCTGGGGACGCGATAAGGCGCTGCGATTCGGCTGGTTCAGCCCGTTTCTCTTCTGCACACATGGAGCGCAAACCAAGGTTTGTGGCCCGTAACAATACAGCTGTTCCCATATACATCAGGGCTGCCAGCCAGAGCCACCCATTAACAATGATTTGTCAGCTTATTATTCGCCATTCCTCCGGCCGTTACTCATAGTGTCGGCGGGACGGGAGCGACCGGGCAAGGTTGTTACATATAGTGGGTGAGAAGCCCACCGAGAATGGACTGGCCAACCACTTGCAGCCAGCCTTGGAGCGCAGCTGGTAACAGGAACGTTTAAGCGTAGGCAGGCGAGGTAACGGGCCGAAAGCCAGAGGCTGAAGGGATAGAGCCCCGAAATATGTGTGGCGGGGAGGCCGATGCCGTCGGTCCGGCAGAAAGCAACATCTTATCGCTCGATAAGGCGAGAACGCTGAGGCTCCTCCGGGGTTGAGTGCAAACTTAATTGCTGGGGACCAGTCCTGAGCACATGAAAACCCCCTTCTATTGGTGTTTGCGGTACATTAATTAGATCATAAGGGGGCTTTTAATTTGCGGCTTTATCGGTACTTCCTTGTATTTCTTCTATATTTTATGAGCTATTTTTCAGTGGTCTCGGACGGTTCTTGTGACACTCGTGACACTGGATTGGGCATAATGATATTTGTTTCTAGGCAGCAGGAGATGCCACCCGTTGCTTCCTGACCTTAAACACGGACAACAAAGCCATGATAATCATGAAGAGGATCTGCAGAGACATGTAGAAAAGCACTTGTGCGCCATCGGCCCAACCGCCGGTAAAACCAGAGATATTTACCCTTTGCAGCACGGAAAACATTTCACTGATGCCGCCGATACCAGTGGCCAAGCCGGTAAGTACCACCAGGACCCATTTGAAAGTGATCCACCCATGTGTGAAAAACCCCCATTTGGTGAAGGACCCATAGATAACACCTTGAACAAGCGTAAACACCGCTGCCGGCAATATCACACTCCTATACACCTGCGGTATCAGTGGTGCAACAACAAGAAAATCGGCTTCGTTCAATTCAAAAAAACATATAAAAGCCAGGGCAAAAAGGCACACTGCCGCACCCAGCCATATACTGACTGATATCATATGGACTACACGCAGCCATTGCAGGTGTTTTTTGGCGGTTATCACGATATCTGCACCTTCTTCCTATATTAATGGTATTGCGCCGCTCACCAACTGGTATCACCTCAGATATATTGTAAAGAAAACTACTACGGGTGTCAAAGTAATTCGGGTGAAAGGCATCTGCGAGCAACGCCATCCTCATCTTGACCGAAAGCAGATGGCAGCCATAGCTTGTTTAACGGGCTTCCGTTAGGCATGACCAAAGGCCCAAGTTTCAGTTATTAGCCGAAATTTGAGCCTTCTTCGCGCGCAAACTTTCTGATTGGCACCCTTGAGAACCGTTTCCGTGGCACTACTATAAAAAGACGGTTTGCACCAGCAACATATAGACCACGGTTCCCGCACCGATGCTGAGGAGGGTGTTGTTTTTCCAATAATGCAGCACGGCAATGCAGGCGATGGCGATCGTCTCCGGGATCCCAAAGGGTGATTTGGTTACACTGATGCCCTTCAGGGAATATACTACCAACAGACCAATGGCCGAATAGGGTAGTACATTGCCGAGATAGGTGATATAGGGATGACTGCTGTTCTCGCCGGAGAATATGATGAAAGGCAAAAACCTGGTAATAGCAGTTCCCAGGGCGACCATCAGGATTACAAATAAGGTCTGAGTAGGAGTCAAAATCATGATCCGGGCTCCTTGGAAAGTTTATTGCGGAATATAGTGAGCACGGCCAAAATGGCGACCATGGAAGGAATAATAAAATCATTCGGACCGAAGATACCCAGACACACCACGGAACATATCACACCGATAACCGCCGAGGCATGATTCTTGGAAGTCTTCCACTGGCCGAGGAATATTACCACAAAGAGTGCCGTCAACACGAAATCCAGACCTTTGGTATTGAAGGAAACCATATAACCCAACAGCGCGCCAAGAGCTGAGCCAAGCACCCAGTAGATGTGGTTGAGCAGGGTAATGAAGAAATAATACCAGTTCCGGTCCACTCCCTCGGGAGGATCACTGGAACCTACAATGGCGAAGGTCTCATCACACAGGCCAAAGATCAGATACGGTTTGAACTTCCCGGTATCTTTGTACTTGTCCAGAAATGAAATCCCATAAAAGATATGCCGGGCGTTTACTATCAACGTCAACAGCAAAGCCGCTATGGGATTGAACACGGTGGTCAGAAAACCGATGGTGGCATACTGGGCCGAACCGGCAAAGGCCAGCAGGCTAATGAGCGCGGTCCAACCCACTCCATACCCCTTGCTGTTCATCAGAATCCCATAGGCAATGCCCAGGAAAGTGAATCCGGTCAGGACAGGGATGGTATGAGGAAAGGCTGTTTTTAGGGCTGTGGATTTTTCACGCAAACACTTAAACCTCACTAATTCATTAATGGGTGTTTCACAACGGACCACTCAATTCTAATCCATTTTGGCGTTTTGAGGAAGGTGTCACCAGGGATGGTTCGATACCACAGGTGCCACCGGGACTGTCCAAGACCACAATGTTGAGGGTTCTCCAATACGCCCAAAACCACGGAAAAAAGGGGAGGAAGGATTTCACTCAAGCCAGAGAGAAACACAGGGTGGTTTGGAAACTTTGTCACAAAGCAGGATAATTGTGAGTAAAATAGAATCTATAGCAGTGAATTAAATAAGTGGGACTCCGTACGCTTACTCACCTAAAGCGGCAGCGATGGAGAGTAAGCCATTGGGTAGAGCGGGAAACGGTTCTGCCTCCTTTTGGGAAAAGGAGTATCAAGCTATCTACACCAGACAACAACGCCGGGTTTCACTAATAGCTTTGATGGCAAACCTCCTGTCCTTGCAGGGGGTTTTGTTATATTTATCGTTTTCTAAATTGAATCCTGATTTGCTGACGCATTAATAAGTTGGACCCGCGCATGAGCAAAAATCAGTGCAATTCTTACCGAAAGAATAGGGGGGAAGGTTTAATGACAATTGTAAATGAACGGCGCAGTTATCATCTTTTCTTTATTCTCGCAGTATTCTTGTTGGTTGGTTGGATGAGTTTACTGGCACCTGATTCTGTTCATGCTGCCGGTGGCGACATTACCATCTCAGGGGAAGGACTGAACAACCCTGAAGGTGTAATCATTACCCAGGAACAGCTTCGGGGAGAAGAACCGCTAGATGACAGTTATTATTTAGAACAGCAGGATGTAGTCTACAGTACAATTAACACCTGGCCTACCAAGAGCTGGTACAGGGGCCAAGGCGTATTATTGGAAGAGTTGCTTGAAGTGGCCGGAGGACTTAATGGAGAGGCGGCCCAGATTGCTTTTATCGGCAGAGATGGTTTCAGAGCCACCTTTACCTTGCAGGAGATTCTTGGTGAAACCAGGTACGTTTTCCCTAATTTTATGGATACTGGCTTGGCTGGTCATCTTATTGGTGATACATCAGGCGCAGAAGAAGTACCAACAATCATAGCCCATCAAAGTTTTTATGTTCAGGATCTTGAAGATATTAGTAATGATGACTACTTCAGCCAAGGTGATGCCAACCATCTATTGTACGGGCAGCGGGCGGTAACCCAGCAGACCAATGCCAGATTTTCCAAATATGTAGCCGGCATCGAAGTGCTTACTGATCCCGCCCCACAATGGGACGCTCCTACCGCCTCCGTAGATCCGGGGGAGGTACCGGTCGGAACTCTGGTAGAGCTGGAGAGTGAGTTCAATGACGAGGACAAAGTCCATTATACCTTGGACGGCACGGACCCCACTATTGAGAGTCAGATATACAATTATATTGCCAGCCGCTGGTGGTCACAGCGAGCTGATCAGCTAAAGGAAATCAACCGACCGATTGAAATTACGGAAGACACTACTATTAGGGCTTTTGTCACTGGTCCAGGCCGGGAAGACAGCGAAATCGCTGAATTTGTTTATACGGTGGAGGTGCCACCAACTGTAGCAGCACCAGTATTAACCGCTGATAGCACCGATAATATGGTGGGTCAGGAGATAGATATCAGTTTTACCGATGATGTGGATTGGCGTGGAGCCATTACCGGCGTAGGGGTGGACGATACCGTATTGAGCGTCGGGGAATACACGATTACAGCAGGCAATATCAACCTGTCCAAAGACCTGTTTGCAGTGGGCGGATATTATAGGATCGTGGTCAGGGCAGAGGGATATTCTGATAGTAGTGTTATCCAGACCATAATGGATCCTTCACTGCTGGCTTCACCGGTTCTAATCGAGGATAGCACGCGCAATACGGTAGGTCAGGAGATAGATATCAGTTTTACCGATGATGTGGATTGGCGTGAAGCGATTACCAGCATAGAGGTAGACGACAGCGAATTGAGCAGCGGGGAGTATACGATTACGGCAGGCAATCTCCGCCTGTCTGGCAACCTGTTTACGGCTGCCGGAGAATACTTGGTTGTGGTCCAAGCCACAGGTTATACTAATGCAACTGTAACGCAGAGTATCACTGGCGATAATGTCGTCAAACCGCCTGACGGGGACATTGTATTAACCATATCCGGAGACGGAATTGTTAAAACGGTTGAGTATACCCAGTCCCAGTTAAAGGAAATGCCTCAACACCAGGAGGTCTATAGCAGCATAAACACCTGGCCCTCGAAAAGCTGGTATGTAGGCGAAGGAGTAATATTACGTGATTTACTGGAAGAGGCAGGGATGCGGGGAAATGCCCGGCAGATCAAGTTTATATCCAAGGACGGTTATTATATGACCTTAACCTTCCGGGAACTGTTCGATGATTCGCGCTATTGCTTTCCAAATTTTAAAACCGACGGTGATGCTGACGGACATGTACCTGGTGATACCTCAGGACAGACTGAGGTTGAGGCTATCCTCGCTTTGGTCAGTGCCGGGGGCACCGATAACCCGGCTTATATGAATGATAGAGACGCCTTGCTGCTGATGCTGGGTCAGCGTGAGGTTACCGAACAAACCGGTCCGCTATTCACAAAATACGTAAATGAGATAGAAATACTCACCGACTTACCAGATGTATGGGACGAACCGACAGCGGAACCTGACGGCGGAACAGTACCGGCGGGAACGAAGGTGGAACTGCATGGCCCCGGCGATGACATGGATAAGGTTTACTATACCCTTGATGGTACTACCCCTGGTCTCGACAGTCCTATGTATAACTGGGTGGCCAAACGCTGGTGGTCATCAAGGGGCGAGGATACTGTTGGCAAGATCAACAAGCCCATCGTGTTGACTGAAGATACTGTCATAAAAGCTGTTACTATTGGCCCGGGCAAGTTAAATAGCGGTGTGGTCGAATTCACTTATGAAGTAACCGGTAAAGCAGGCAGTGCCAGCGGCTTGATAACACCTGATGAAGACGCTCGGGTAAGCCTGGAAGATGAGGCTATCATAGACATACCGGCCGGAGCCATACCTGGAACCAGCCCGGTGGAAGTAATGATAGAGCGGGTGGGTGAGCCACCGGCTGCACCTGTCGGGTTTAGAATCGTCGGCACCGTTTATGAGTTCAGCATCGATGGCGAACCCAATTACAGTTTTGATAAAATGATTACTATTACTTTGAGATTCGATCCCAAAGAGATCGGTCCTGATGAGACCCCGGTCATTTACTACTATGATGAAAAGGAAAAACGATGGGTCGATCTGGGCGGCGAAGTATCCGGCGATTCTATCAGCGTGCAGGTGAACCACTTTACAAAATTTGCGATAATGGTTACCGAGGCAGTACTGGAGTTACCCGCAGCTAAAGCCAACCTAACCGATATCAGTGGCCATTGGGCGGAGGACAATATCAAGGCATTGGTAACTGCCGGAACTGTCAGCGGTTATCCGGACGGCACCTTCAAACCGGACAATAACATTACCAGGGCGGAATTTACATCTATGCTGGTAAAAGCATTTGCCCTGGAAACCCAGAAAGGCTATGGGTTTTCGGATACGGTCGGGCACTGGGCGGAGGAGGCCATTTCTACTGCCGTTTATCACGGTATTGTCGGGGGGCTGGGTGGCAACAGATTTGGACCCAATGACACTATTACCCGTGAGCAAATGGCGGTCATGATCGTGAATGCGGCTAAGTTACCCCCAGTAATTGAAGCAACCTTATTTAACGACAGCGGTGATATTTCTTATTGGGCCAATGTCGCCTTGGCAACGGCGGTCAAAAACGGAATAATAAACGGATATCCTGATAGCACCGTACGTCCACAGGCTATTGTTACCAGGGCTGAGGCAGTTACGGTTATCGTTGATGTTTTAAGCTTGCCAGGGGCGCAAACAAAACCAACAGCGTAAATGTGGTACCGTAAGGTGGAGCGTGAGCCGTTGCCGCCATTTCGGTCAGGCATGGGCTGTTGACCTTTCGGCATATAGAAAGCAGGAGTTGGTAATGCAAGAGGGTTGGGGGAGAGAGTGTGAAGGTTGAGCACCTGGTTATTGCCCCGCTTCTATTATTAATATTGCTTGCATTTAACCTAATCATGCCTGGTTCTGCTAATGCCGGCCCCGCTGAGGCAATTGAGATCACGGGAGAGGGAGTGGCCAATCCTCTCACCCTATCCCTAAGTGAAATAGAAGCGATGGAGCAACATGAGCAAATATACAGTGTAATCAACACCTGGCCAACCAAGCGCTGGTACGCAGCGAGGGGGGTCAGTCTAAGGGAATTGCTGGCCAGGGCCGGAATAAAGGATGATGCCACCCTGGTAAAGCTCGCATCCACAGATGGATATCAGGTGACTCTTACGGCGAAAGAACTTTTGGAAGACAAACGTTACTATTATCCCGGCTTAAAGGAGAATCACCCTACCGACGGTAGTATCCCCGGTTCTTCCGAGGGTGCCATAGAGGTGGAACCCATTTTGGCTTTGGTCAGTGCTGAGGGCACTGATGACCCGGCAGCCATGAACGACAGGGACGCACTATTGCTGATATTAGGGCAGAGGGCAGTTACTGAACAGACCAACAACCTGTTTTTAAAGTACATTAGCAAAATCGAGGTGCTTACTAATCCTCCGGAAACCTGGGATAACCCCAAAGCCAACATTCCCAGTGGAACCCTTCTACCGGTGGGAGCTGAGATCGAACTAAGCAATAAGAACAACAATGAGGACAAGATCTACTACACTACTGATGGCAGCACGCCGACCATAAATAGCCCCATGTTCAACTGGAGCGCCAGCCGCTGGTGGGAGCAGCGCGGTGATGTAAAATCCGTCAATAAAGCCATCGAAGTGGAAGAAGACACTATCATCAAAATGATTACCATTGGCCCCGGCAAGTTAGACAGCGAGGTGGTGACCTTTAAGTTTACCGCTGATATGAGCGGCAAGGCAGTTGATCCGACCAAGGTTCCGGGAGGACCGCCCATCGGAGTGACCCTTGATAAGAACAGAATCGACCTGCCCGTAGGGAGTACTTTTCGCCTGGAGGCGACCGTGACCCCTTTCAATGCCACCAATAAGGACTTGATCTGGAGTTCCAGTGAAACCCGGGTGGCCACCGTAGATAATCGCGGCCTGGTTACAGTGGTCGGTCCAGGTACGGCAGTCATTACAGTTACTACTGTAGACGGTAAATATACTGCCACCTGTATTGTGAACGGTCCTGACGAGGAACAAGAAGAGGAAATTGCTCCTATAATACATAATAACGCGGCAGAATTGCCTGAGCCTCCTCCAGCACTACTGCCTGAAACCGAGCCCGAGCCGCAGCCGGTGGCTGATGCTAATCCCGGAGCGGGTGATTCAGCACAGGCGACCCTTCCTCCCGAATCAACCATACCCGAAGACCGAGCCCAATATCTGGCCGAAGTTGCGGATTTGGCCGCAAATGCTAATTCTGAACTGGCCTTACAGCAGCCCGAAAGTGCCAACTGGCAGGTATATGAAATGTCTGCCGACACCATACCGCTGCCCCTAACAGTAGCTCAGGACCAGATGAGGATTTATGCAGTTTTGATAATGATGCTTTGCTTGCTTTCAGGAGCCGGCAATAGATATTACCACTATACGAAGGAGCTATTATAACATGAACGTCCTATTGCCCTTAAAAGAGATGATGCATTCGATTTCATCGGGTTTATTGCTGCCTACTATTGCCGTGCTGTTATTCATGTTGGCTGTTTCGGTGGTGGAATTAGGCAGTCTGCTGACAGAAGCTCTTACTGAACGGCGCAAAATGAAGGTGGACGTATCCGGATTACTAAATGCCTTTCAGGAACAGGACATTCCCGGTATTACGCAGGAGATTGAAAGCAGCCAATTGTTTAGGCGCCATAAAGCAGCCCAGCTCGAGCTTATCGAGCATCGATACCTGCCGGCCGTTTCTTTGCAGGCTCTGGCGCGTCGACTGCTGGCAGTCGAAGAATTGCATTATGTGCGTATTACCAATCGCACCGATCTGGTAACCCGCCTAGGTCCCATGTTGGGTTTGATGGCTACTTTGATCCCGTTAGGACCAGGATTGATGGCTCTGGGTGAGGGTGATCCCAAAGGATTGGCGGATGCATTGCTAACAGCCTTTGATGCTACTGTGACCGGACTGACTGCCGGGGGTATCGCTTATGCTGTTTCCCGGTGGCGCAAGCGATGGTATGAGGATTATTTAAGTACCCTGGAATCCTTAATGGAAAGTCTTACGGAGGTGTTGGAAGGTGGGCGGGGGATTGAGGAGAAAGAGCCGTTGGAGGCATGAAGAGGTAAACCCCCTGGAAGGCGCCATTAACATCGTTGATGCCATGCTGGTTTTTGCCTGTGGACTGATGCTGGCATTGGTTATCAACTGGAATGTTGATTTGGGGGCGGGGCAGCGAGTAAACCTGGAACAAGGGCGTGCAGTAATCGATGACCCCGCCATACGTGAAGACCTAATCGAAACCCAGGGAGAAGGCAAGCTCTATGAGCGAATGGGTACAGTCTATAAAGACCCGGCCACCGGGCAGTTATTTATGTTGACTAATTAAGCGTTGTTTGTCTGAAAATCATGTATATTGATCTACTCAAAGGATTTTCGTCATCGAGGGGTTGATTGATTGGCGAAGTCATTATAGACTGAACTTATCAAGAATTTCCATAATTTTATGTTTTTATACAGCTTGTACCGCCTTTTGGGAAAAATGTGGATTTAATTATCTCAGTTTTGGTACCAGTTTAATATGGGATGTCATTGTAGTCTTTTCCCCAAAGGTTAGGTTTACCCCTTGGCAAACTTGTTGAAAGACAGGGACGCAAAGCCGCGGGCCTAATGCTTTAGGGCAATGGCAGCCGGGTTGCTTGGTCGAAAGACCAATCAACCCGGCTTTTCGTTTCTATTAAACCGGTTAGGGCCAGCCACCCAGCGATCCGACCGCAATCCGTAGCAGACTACGCACACCCCTTTTGCAGTGGGATAAACCTTAAATCAATGATTAAGCCTTTGGCAAGAAAGGAGGTGTATTATATGCCAACAAGCACAATAAGATGTTGCCGCGGTTTCATGATCGCCTTATTGAGTATCCTTTTGCTGGCTGGCAGTCTTTGTCTGGTATTACCCAAAACAGTATTGGCGGCTTCGGATTCTCTGGAAATCACGGGAGACGGAGTTAAGAAACCAGTAACCTTAACCTTGAAGCAACTGCAACAAATGGAACAGCACGAATACGTATACAGCAGTATCAATACCTGGCCCACCAAAAAGTTGTATGTGGGCAAGGGCGTGAAGCTTCAGGATCTGCTCAACAAGGCAGAAATGACCGACGAGGCTAAACTGCTTGCTTTTTCATCTTCAGATGGATATACCGTCACAATTATGGTCAAAGAGATTTTGGAGGACAAACGTTATCGTTTCCCCAATTTCAAAATGGGGGCTGATAGTGATGGACATCTGCCGGGCGACGCTTCCGGAAAGGTGGAGGTAGAGCCGATTATCAGCTTGACCAGCGTAGAAGGCAGCGATAATCCCAATTATATCAATGATTTAAATTCACTGCTGCTGATGCTGGGGCAGCGCACCGTTACCGAGCAGACCGGTAATCTTTTTGTAAAGTATCTGAATAAAATCGAGGTGCTTACCACTGAGCCTGAGAAATGGGATGTTCCTCAGGCAAATCCTGACAGCGGCACAGTTCCGCCAGGAACCATGGTGGCTTTAAGCAATATTCATAGCGACGATGACAAGATTCATTACACTACAGATGGCAGTATTCCGACTATGAACAGTCCTGTATATAATTGGATTGCTAGTAGATGGTGGACAGCCCGGGCTGATGTTTTAGGTACTATCAACCATCCTTTAGGGCCTATCAATGAGGATATAACCATTAAGGCGATTACTATCGGTCCCGGTAAGTTAAATAGTGATGTGATTACCTTTAACTACCAGGTTGCTGATCAATCACCAGCTAGTTCAGGGTTGCTCATTAATCTTACCATCGCTATGCAGGAAGCACGAGTTAACGGTGTTCCTTATACGCTTGACGCTGAACCCTTTATAAATGCTGAAGCCGGTCGTACACTGGTACCGGCACGTTTCGTCAGTGAAGCATTAGGTGCTGAAGTTGGCTGGAACCCTGAAACCAGAAAGGTAACCATTAATGATGGTAAAAAGGAAATTATTCTCACGATAGGTTCTACCGCAGTCCAGGTCAATGGAGAAAAACAGATCATTGACTGTGCCCCGGCAATCTTGCCGCCCGGTCGTACTTTTGTACCTTTACGGTTTGTAAGTGAGACTTTGGAAACGGAGGTGGTATTTGATTCCAGTAATAGTCAGATAATTATTACCAGATAAAACAATATTGCTCCGAGCCTGTTATACCTAAGGTTAATTCTATGGTTAACAGGCCGGTAGGGTACACCTGGAAACAGATGTGCCTCCCATGTTGGAAAGGGGCCATAATCTGGATACTTAGATCCGGTTGGCTTTCTTATGCACAACCGGATTTTTCTATTTGACAGGAGGTGAAGAAAGTCATTACTAATTAGAACTACTATTTTGTAAAACATGAGGAAAGGAGAGACTTATGAACAGAATAATAAGGTATGGACGGGGTAAAGCGCTGGTTAAAACCCTGGTAATTCTAATGGCGTTATTCATGTTGATGGGAACGATACCACAGCCAGCTTTGGCCTCGATCACACAGTTCCCCATCAGCGAAAACGCTGCAGATGAAGGGACAGTTTTAGATCAGACAATGCTTGATAAGGCAAATGAAAATTCTGATGCTAGTGCTACCCAAACCATGACAGAACCCCCAATACCTGATTTAGATTCTAATAGCGAGGTTGAGGAGGAACAGGTTCTAGCAACCCCGGCTCTGAGTGCGGAAGTTATTGATAACATAATTGGACAATCCGTAAATATAACTTTTACAGATGAAGGTGACTGGAGCGCAGCTATTAGCAGCATATTGGTTGATGGAATTGAACTGGAGCCAGAGCAATATACAAATTCCAGTGATAAGATAACCATTAATGCTGAGGTATTTACTGCTAGTGGTGATTACCAGGTATTGGTTAAGGCAAAGGGCTTTACTGATGCCAGCGTCACTCAGACCATGGAAGAGCTAAGTCAAGAGAATAGCACTACTCGCATGGGCTTAATGGGCATAATGAGCGACAGCCTAACACCCCCGGATATTATGGCTGATAACAATCAAAATCTTGTGAACAAAGCTATTGAACTTACTTATAATGATGATGCGACGTGGCGAGGTGCCATCACAGGCATCAGTTTAGATGAAGTTGATTTGACTACAGAGCAATATGTTGTTACGGAGGGCAAGATTACCCTTTCCCAGGAATTATTTACCGAAACCAAAGATTATAGCATTGCAGTTAAAGCTGACGGGTATACCGATGCCGTAGTTACTCAAGCAATACAAAAGCCACTAATAACTGTAACCGGTGATGGAGTTATAACTACTATTGAGTTTACAGAGAATGATTTGAAAGCTATGGAGCAGGTGCGTGCCCGTTATAGTACGGTTAACACCTGGCCCACCAAGAGCTGGTATGTTGCCGAAGGAGTAAAACTGACCGATCTATTAGGATTAGCCGGAGTAGAAGACGATGCCAAGTCAATTGTCGTTAGATCAAAAGACGGTTTCACGGCAAGATTTACCCGGGATGAAATGCTTACATATACACGGTATTATTATCCCGGCTTGAAAGAGAACCATGAGTATTTTGGTTATATTTTAGGGTCGACTGATGGAGCAGTGGAAGTTCCTACCCTTATTGCGTTAAAAGATAGTGAAAGTGATAATTTTGACTACCTCAGTAGTAAAGAATCGCCCAAGTTAGTATTCGGACAACGCTGGCTTGGCGAGCAGACTAACAGTGTGTTTGCCAAATATGCACAAACAATCGAAGTACTCACAGCGGATCCGGTGAAATGGGAAAACCCAGCAGCATCAGAGGCCAGTGGTATTGTTGCGGCGGGGACCATGGTAGAATTAAGCACCTCCGATATGGATGGTGATGGTATTCATTACACTACAGATGGTACTGACCCTACTTATGAGAGCCCCATGTATAACTGGGTAAAAAAACGCTGGTGGGGATCCAGATCTGATGAACTGGCAACCATTAATCATCCCATCGCAGTTGACCGGACCATGACCCTTAAAGCGGTTTCTATTGGATTTGGCAAGAATAACAGCGATATTGTTACTTTCAACTATCGTGTTACTGATGCCTATCCTCCATTATTAGTTCGGGACGCAACCGATGTAGTTGTCAATCAGGAAATAGAAATAACCTTTCCTGATGACCAGCAATGGGTAGATGCAATTACTGCAATCAAAGTGGATGATGCGGTAATATCCTCCGATAAGTATACTCTAACATCCAATAAAATTACCTTTGCGGCTGGAGTATTTACCGCGGCCAAGGATTATACCATAACGATTTCAGCTACGGACTTTAGGGATGCCAGTCTGGTGCAAAAGATTGTAGCGGAAAATGCCACTTCACCAGTTCTAACTTCTGATACCAGCAACAATGCCATCCATCAGGCTGTTGAATTAACCTTTACGGCAAATGCAGAATGGGAAGCTTCGGTTACTCAGGTAAGCGTTGACGGCATTGCGCTGGCGGATGAAAAGTATACAGTGGGTAGCGGTAAAATCACCATTGCTGCCAATGTTTTAAACGAAGCCAAAGTCTATAATATAGTAGTTCAAGCTATCGGTTATAATGATGTAACTGTTAGCCAGACGATATTAAAAATACCTCCCGTTCTAAGCCCAGACAAATCCGATTTTGTAGGCAGTCAGCCGATCGAACTAACCTTTACTGAGGATGCTGATTGGCAGGCTGCAGTCTCCAAAGTGCTGGTAGGAGATACCGAACTAACCACTGGCCAGTTCGAGATAGGTGCAGGTACGATAACTATCATAGCCGGAGTATTGCACGAAGTCAGGGATTATACAGTTGTTGTTCAAGCTACTGGATATGTGGATACTAGTGTAACACAGACTATCTGGCCAGATGGAACAGTGCCGCCGGCTTTAAACCCGGATACCACTAATAATGCTTTTGACCGGGAAATAGTGTTAACATTTACTGATGATGAGAACTGGCGCACAAAGATAACCAAGGTGATGGCGGGAGCGACAGAACTAACCACCACTGAGCAGTATACATTAGGGGTCAGCACCATCACAATTCCCGGCAACGTGCTCGCAGTGGGAGATTATACCATTGTTATCTATGCAGAAGGGTATAAAAATGCGGTTGTAGCTCAGCCGGTAGTGAATTATCCTCCGGTGCTCTCCCCACAGACGGTCAACAATGGCGTAAACAGCAAAGTTGTAATTACCTATCCTTCTAACGTTAGTTATAAGAATGCGATAAGGGCAGTTCTGGTTGATGGCACTTCCTTACCATCAGATAAATTTAGCGCCATTTTAAATGGAAAGATTAACATTTATGCAAATGTGTTAAATGAAGTAAAAGACTATGACATTGTCGTGCAGGCCCAAGGCTATTTGGATGCTTCTCTCACACAGCCCATCAAAACAGCAGCTCCGACATTGATTAAAGACAATACCAACGCCAATGTGGGACAGCCGATTGAGATTACTTTCACCGATGATCCAACCTGGAGGGATGCAGTAACCGGTGTAACCGTGGACGGAGTATTACTGGAAGCAGGGAAGTATACCTGGGAGGCTGGCAAACTCTCCTTCATCCCCGAGGTATTTAAGGAGTATAGGTCATCGTCTAATCCTTATAAAATAGTAGTTAAAGCTGCCGGATATGCCGATAGCGGTGTAGACCAAAGCATAAACAAAGGAACGGTCAAGTTAACAGCCGATACTACCAATAACGTACCTGGCCAGCCCATTGAGATAACCTTCGTTGATGATCCTTACTGGCGCTCACTCATTACTGATATACAGGTAAAATCAGTAAGCATATCAGCTGATAAGTATGCTTTTTCGGAAGGCAAGCTTACCATTCAGCCAGAAGTATTCCTGGAAGGCTCTAATACAATTACTGTAAAGGCTAATAATCATTACAATAACGCCACAGTAATACAGAAAATAGTAAAAGCCTCTCCGATTCTAACAGCAGATATTACCGATATCGAGATAGGTAAATCCATAGACGTTACCTTTACTGATGATGCAGCATGGCGGACAGCTATAACCGGCATCACAGTGGGAGGTACCGCTTTAACCAGTGGGCAGTATTCAATTACTGAAGGAAAAATCAATATTATTGCTGACGTATTCACCGCAGTCGGAGAATATGAAGTCGTGGTCAAAGCCACAGGGTACAGTGATGCGAGCGTAACTCAGACCATAGTTATAGAATCGGCTGAAGCTCCTAAGGCAGCTTTCACCGCTTACAAAACCACTGGCAGCGTACCACTAACCGTGCAGTTTACCGACCAGTCCACCAATGAACCAACTTCATGGGCATGGGACTTTTATAATGACGGGTCAACAGACTCTACTGAGCAGAATCCTACCTATGAGTACAATGCAGTCGGAACCTTTAGTGTTAAGTTAACCGCAAGCAATTCTGCCGGCAATGATGAAGAAATAAAAACGGATTACATCACAGTATCAGACCCGGCGGTAGCCGTTACCGGTGTGAGCATTACAGAAGGCAACCAGACGCTGGAGGAAGATCAGACGGTCCAGCTTACTGCTGTTGTGGAGCCTGAGGAAGCTGCTAACAAGAATGTAACCTGGTCCAGCAGTGATGAAGCTGTTGCTACAGTGAGTGAAACCGGCCTGGTAACAGCTGTAGCAGCAGGTACAGCAGAGATTACAGTTACAACCGAAGACGGGAGTAAAACCGATTCGATAACTGTTACTGTAGTAGAAGGCTCTGGTGGACCAACCATGGATATTCTCTATGATGGCACGGTTGAACTGAACCCCAGTGAAACTTATACCATTAATATCGGCTCCGAGGAATACACAGTAAGCCAGAACACTCCGCTGGGTGCCTTACATGCAGCATCTGTTGCCAATGATTTTACTTATCTGGCTTCTAATAAAAAATGGGGAGATACTGGGGTGCTCTTGCTGGACGATATTGGACCCTATACTCGGGGAGATAATCGCTGGTTTGCCTATGTCAATGGTGTATTTAAGGATGGTTATGATGGAGCCGAATTCGCCTTAAATATCATCGAACTGGCGGACGGGGATACGGTTGAATACTATTATGTCCATAAAGATACTGATAAAAACGATCTTGATGCAGTTAAGGCAGCAGCGACTGCCGCAGTAAAAACTGTTGCTTCCATATCCACCATGGATGTTCTCTATGATGAGACAGTTGCCCTGGATCCTGACGAAACCTTTACTATAACCATCGATTCTAAGCAATATACCATTGACCAGAACACCCCGCTGGGGGCTTTGCATGCCGCATCAGTTGCCAATGGATTTACCTATAAGGCTTCTGATAAGAAATGGGACAACGGGATACTTTTATTAGATGATATTGGAGATTATCCCTATGTGAAGCATGGCAGCCAATGGCGGGCATATGTCAATGATGTTTTCAAAGATGGCTATGAAGATGCTGATGATGCCTTAAACGTGGTTGAGCTCTTCGAAGGAGATAAGGTTGAATTCTACTATGCGGATATTGATTCATCAGACCTCAATGCAGTCAAAGCAGCGGCTACAGCAGCAGTTAAGACAGTTGCTGCTACCGGTGTGGCACCAACTGAATGGACACTTCAACTAACCGGGGCCAGAGATGAAAATGTTACCCGGGATTACTTTGAAGAGGGTTTAGCCTGCGCCTCAAGCAGCCATCATGTAACCTGGACCGATGATAAGGGAACCCCCGAGGATACCAGTGATGATGATATCTGGGGCGGTGTGCCTCTATGGCTCCTGGTTGGCATGGTTGATGATAACCCTGATATAGGGAATAAACATTTTAACTTCAATGCTGAACTGGCTGCCCAGGATTATGAAATTAAAATAATAGCTGGAGACGGCTGGTCGACAACTTTGAGCAGTAAAGATATTGCTAACAGTGACGCATATATCGTTGCCAATACCCTGAACGGAGAACCTCTGCCCCTTAAGACCGATTCGGGCAAAGACTGCTGGCCGCTGCAATTGAAGGGTTCAGCCATAGCAGGTGGACAGCAGGTAGGTAATATTGTTCGTATCGAACTGTCAGGTCTCCCTGAACCACCAACCGGATGGACTCTTGAAATGGTGGGGGATATTGGTGATACCATTACCCAGGAAGAGTTTGAAGAGGGACTGGCCTGTGCCGGATCTGACCATTATAAGGAATGGACCGATAAGGACGGTAATGAGTGGTCCGGAATACCTTTATGGGTGCTTTTAGGTGCAGTTGATGACATTGAGCAGACCGGTAATCACTGGACATTCGATGCAGATCTGGCTACAGACTATACAGTGAAACTTGTTGCCGGGGATGGCTTCAGTAAGACTCTGGATGGTGCTGATGTAGCCAATAGCGATGACTATATTGTTGCCAACAAATGTAACGATGAACCCTTGACAGAGAATTCTGCACCTTTGCGTCTGGTGGGCGATGGTGTCACTAAAACTGATGGTTCCTTTTCCGGTACTTCAGTAGGGAACCTTGTCAGGATTGAAATTCCTGAACTGCAGACACCGGCTGCTGAACCTGGCAGTTGGAACCTTAGCCTGGATGGCAAGATCAGTGATGTGATTTCCCAGGCTGAATTCGAAGAAGGGCTTGCATGCCCGAATTCGGGACACCTGGTGGAATGGACTGATTGTGATGATAATGTCTGGTCAGGAATACCCCTCTGGTATCTTGCTGGCTGGGTGGATGACCGGCAGCCTCACAGCTATGACTTTAATCAGGCTGTAGCCGGTTACAAGGTCGTAGTGAAGGCCTCAGATGGCTATAGTGTTGATTTTGAAAGTGCGGATATCAATAAGAACAGCGATTATATCATTGCTAATAAATGCAATGATGTAGCTCTTACCGATTCCTGGCCCCTACGTTTGGTGGGCGACGGTGTTGCCAATGAAGGAGCCCTTACTGGTAAAAGCGTAGGACAAGTAGTAGAAATCAAGCTGACCGACTTCGAAACTGGCGGCAGCGGAGGAGATATTCCACAGGTTCATATAGTTAAATATGACGAGGATGGTACCACTATTCTGGATGAAACCACGGTGGATTACTTGTGGATGCAGCATGAAAGCGGCTTTGATGTGATTGGTGATGGGACTACAGTATATAAATTCCAGGCCATCACCTTCGACCCGGACGATTTATGGGATGAGGATGAGACCTTAGACGATTACAAGATAGCCAATGCCGTAATGGGTACCCGGATTAAGGATTTATGTGAACTTGTAGGTGGTATGGGAGCAGGCACTGAAATAGTACTGGTAGCCAAAGATGGTTGGGAGACCAAGCTGCCCTATTCCTCCATTTATACTGATCCTTCCGTACAGGCACGCCAAGGGGATGCCATATTGGCCTGGTATGCTGATGGAGAATATGTTCCCGATTATCAGGATGGAATGCGTCTATTCTTTACTCCCGAAGACCACTTTTATGGTCAATGGGATATGCATGAAACCCTGCCGGAAGCATACTGGCATTACTATGGTGCTACAGGAGTTATGTATCCTTCATGTGCCGGGCTGTCAGCCAAGTATGTCACAGAAATCAAAGTATATTCTGTTCCTCAAGGTGATTGGACACTGGAACTGGATGGGCAGGATATCGGTGGTATAAAGAGTGATATCAGCAAAACTTATTTTGAATCGGCTCTTACCTGTACCTTTGGGGCCAACCACCAGGCAACCTACACCGATTCTAAAGACCGGACCTGGGGAGGCATGCCTCTGTGGTTACTGATTGGCTTCGTTGATGATCAAGACCAGCATTCTGACCACGCATTTAACGCAGAGCTGGCTCAGGCTGGGTATCAAGTAGTTATTACTGCTGATGACGGTTATTCAGTAACTATTGATAGTAGAGAAATCGACCGCAACCAAGATTATATTGTAGCAAACACGCTGGATGGATTCCCAATTTCTGAAACGGATGATAACTGGCCGCTGAGACTGGTGGGACCGGCAGTGAGCGGCTCAAACTCTATTGGCAATATAGTAA
>LSQX01020553.1_pt3 | contig 23616 bp, 19 predicted proteins | sample 654561 | NCBI WGS metagenome assembly LSQX01 (sample SAMN04489861, study PRJNA283612) | anaerobic digester metagenome | isolation source: 4 biogas reactors fed with cattle manure at either 37C or 55C with and... | place: Denmark: Kongens Lyngby | collected 2014
CCGGAGCCCATTTTTTGTGATATCCCGGGCATTGATGAGCAGACAACGGTGCTTTTTCACAGTTTCTTTCGGGCAATCCGGCTGCACCACCAGTTGATGTTCAAACTGATGTCGGAAAAGGATTTTTATCCAGGCCAAAGTGCGTGCCTGCTGGTAATTGCCAACTACCCCGGCATTACTCAACGGGAGTTAGCTGAAAGACTGTCCAAGGCTGCCCCCACCGTTGCTGTAATGCTGCAGAAGATGGAAGCGGCAGGCCTGATCATTCGCAATAATGATGACCAAGACCGGCGCTTGATACGGGTTTTCCTTACCGACAGAGGGAAGGCACTATATGATGAGCTAAATGCTGTCCTGGCTCACTTCATAAAGATTACCTTCGGCAAGATGTCATCCAAGCAGCAATTGGAGCTGAGCAGCCTGCTGGAACTATTCTGCGGGTTTGCGGCAGAAGAGCTTTAGAGCACTGAATGGAGGCCCCTGATATGACAAGACTGTTTTCCTATCTTAAACCATATTGGCGCCAGGTTCTGCTGACCGTCATCCTTGTATTGGTGGAGGCCATGTCCAACCTATACCTACCTAATCTAAATGCTGCCATCGTCAACAACGGGATTGCCAGAGGAGACCTGCAGTATATTATCCGGACTGGGGCATTCATGCTGCTGGTGACCTTTTTGTTGGGGGTGTGTGCAGTACTGGCGGTTTACAACAGCTCCAAGGTAGCCATGTCGGTGGGACGGGACCTGCGTGGGGACGTTTTCCGAACGGTACAGGGTTTCTCACAGACGCAGCTCAGCCGATTCGGAGTCCCCTCTTTGATTACCCGTACCACCAATGATATCCAGCAGGTGCAGATGGCGGTGCTTATGGGGCTGAACATCATGCTCTTTGCCCCTTTAATGTGCATCGGCGGGATCATTATGGCTCTGCAGCAAGATGTAACCCTGTCTTGGTCGATTATTTTCCTTGTGCCGGTACTGGGAGTGCTGCTGGCTTTCAATTTGCGGAAGGTAGTGCCTCTCTTTAGGCTGATGCAGGTGAAAATCGACCGGCTTAATCAGGTTGTGCGGGAAAAACTCAGTGGAGTGCGGGTCATCCGGGCCTTCGTCAAGTCTGAGCATGAGGAGAAGCGCTTCGGGGAGGCCAATGCCGAATTGACTGCTACTGCACTGGAGATTCAAAAGCATTTTGCTTTCTACATGCCTCTGCAGTTTCTAGTCATCAATCTTGCCAATGTAGTAGTTACGTGGGTAGGGAGTCACCGGGTGGACATGGGGGCTATGCCCATTGGGAACTTGACCGCCTTCTTGACGTACATCATGCATATCCTTTTCTCCGTCATGATCTCTGTTATGATGTTCAGCATGATCCCCCGGGCCAGTGCTTCAGCCGAGCGGATTGTGGAGATCTTGGATGTGGAGCCGGAGATCAGTGAACTGCCTGCGGCCAGTGTCATCTCTGGTGGCGCCCCGGGAGTTGAGTACGACAACGTGGAATTTGCCTATCCCGGAGCTGAGGCGCCGGTCCTGAAACGTATCTCCTTTACTGCCAGGCCAGGGCAGGTCACAGCGATTATCGGCAGCACAGGTTCAGGCAAGTCTACCTTAGTCAATCTGCTGCCCCGTCTTTATGAGGTTACCAGCGGGCGGATCTTGGTAGACGGACGAGACATCCGGGAAATGCCTGTGAAGGAGCTGAGGGGCCAGATCGGTTACGTGCCGCAGAAGGCCTTTCTGTTCAGCGGTACTATTGCCAGCAATTTGCGCTATGGCAGGGACGCAGCCGATGAGGAGCTCTGGCGGGCATTGTCCATTGCCCAGGCCGCCGATTTCGTAAGCGCCATGCCGGGCAAGCTGGATGCTCCGGTTGCCCAAGCCGGCACAAACCTGTCCGGAGGGCAAAGGCAGCGGCTGAGCATTGCCCGGGCGCTGGTCAAACGTCCACAGATCTATATCTTCGATGACAGCTTCTCTGCTCTGGACTTCCGCACTGATGCGGCCTTGCGGCAGGCGCTCATGAATGAAGTCAAAGATGCCGTGGTGCTAATCGTTGCACAGCGGGTCAGTACCATCATGAATGCTGATCAAATCATTGTACTGGATCAAGGGACAGTTGTCGGTATAGGCACCCATGCTCAACTTGTGGAGCGATGTGAGGTCTACCGGGAAATCGTCCGTTCACAGCTGGGGGAGGATGAAGTCGCATGACAGACAAGGCAGCACCAAATAATGCATCGTCTCGATCCTCGGTAAGGTCAGGGGGCCCCGGAGGCCCGCGGCTGGGCGGCCCTAGAGGCGCCGGTGCACCTGTGGAGCGGGCCAAGGACTTTCGCGGCTCCTTAAGAAGACTAGTGGGCTACTTGCGGCCTCACCGCCTGTTGTTAGCCGTTGTCACTATCCTTATTCTCCTAAGCATTATTCTCAACGTGGTGGGGCCTAAGCTCCTTGGGGAAGCCACCAACCTGCTGTTTGAAGGTGTGATTGGCAGGCAGCTGCCCAGCGGCATCAGTAAGGCAGAGGCGGTGGACTTGCTCCGGAGCAGGGGGCAGGACCAGCTGGCGCAGATGGTGCAGGGTATGGAAATTGAACCGGGAGTTGGAGTAGATTTCTCTGCCATCGGCAGGCTCCTGATGCTTCTGGCGGGAGTGTATGCAGCGGGGTTTTTGTGTAATTGGATGCAGCAGTCTCTGGTGGCAGATGTCTCACAGCGGGTCACCTACAGCCTGCGGCAGGAGATCGATCAGAAGCTCTCCCGGCTGCCGCTGAGGTATTACGATCAGTACGCCAGGGGGGAGATCCTCAGCCGGGTCACCAACGATGTTGACAATATTGCCGGGACGCTGCAGCAGAGCCTCATCCAGCTGGTTCAAGCGGCGTTAACCCTCATCGGTGTCCTGATCATGATGGTGATCATTAGTCCGCTGCTGACTGTGCTGTCCTTGACTATCCTCCCCATTAGCGGAGCATTGACTGCACTGGTCGGCCGGAAATCCCAAGCTTATTTCAGAGCCCAGTGGGAGAGTACCGGTGCGCTGAACGGTCAGGTTGAAGAAGTGTATACCGGCCACAGCATTGTGCAGGCATTTAACCAGGAGTCAGCAGCGATCCAAGCCTTTGACCAGGAGAATCAACGCCTATTTGATGCCAGTTTCAAGGCGCAGGTTGTCTCTGGTGCAGTTCGCCCTATGATGCAGCTGCTCAACAACTTGAATTACGTGGCTATCTGCGTGATTGGGGGCATGCGGGTCGCTTCAGGGACAATGCGGCTCGGTGATGTACAAGCTTTTATCCAGTACGCGCGGCAGTTCACCCAGCCCGTAGTTCAGACCGCCAGCATATTCAACGTCCTGCAGTCCACGGTGGCTTCTGCTGAGCGGGTGTTTGAGCTGTTGGATGAAGCGGAAGAGGCACCTGACACCAAGCATCCGGCAGCCCTTGAGCGGGTGAGGGGACATGTGGAGTTTCGAGACGTATCCTTCCGCTATCAGCCTGATGTCCCCCTGATCGAGCATCTGAACCTGGAGATACAACCCGGGCAGACCGTGGCCATCGTCGGGCCTACCGGTGCAGGTAAGACAACTTTGGTCAATCTCTTGATGAGATTTTATGAGATCGACGATGGGGCCATTTTGATCGACGGTATAGATATCCGCAATCTGACCAGGGACAGCCTGCGGAGGCTTTTCGGGATGGTACTCCAGGATACCTGGCTGTTTACCGGTACCATTCGGGAGAACTTGGCATATGGGCGAGAGTCTGCCACCCAGGAGGAGATCGAGGCAGCAGCTAAGGCAGCTTACGTTGATCAGTTTGTGCGGACGCTGCCTGATGGGTATGATACAGTGCTGGATGAGGAAGGCTCTCACATCTCCCAAGGCCAGAAGCAGCTTTTGACCATTGCCAGGGCTTTTCTAGCGGATCCCCAGATTCTGATTCTAGATGAAGCTACCAGCTCTGTGGATACCCGCACCGAGGTGCTGATCCAAGCTGCCATGGCTGAGTTGATGCGAGATCGCACTAGTTTTATCATCGCTCATCGTTTGTCGACTATACGGAATGCTGACGTGATCCTCGTCATGGATCAAGGGAGGATAATTGAGCAGGGAACCCATGCAGAGCTGCTGGCTGCTAGGGGATTCTACTATGAGCTGTACAGAAGCCAGTTCGCGGAGAGCGCTTAAGGGGCTCAGAACGAAAGAGAGAGGGTTCGAATGACCACACATCCGGCTCCTTTGCGATAGTGGAATGCTAATCCATCATTGCAGAGGAGCCGGTTTGCCTATGCATCTATGGATTGACTCGGAGACTATACCGGCAGGTGTTAGCAGGATTGTCTTGGGGAAAGGGCTAAGCAAGGGGTTAGATTGATGCGACCTGCTTGGACTTCCATATGCTTAGATGGTCCAATAGGCAGCTGCATGAGGAGTTGACTCAGATGACGGCCAAATCCACCTTCATGGACGAAGTAAGGGAGCAGCCTGCAGTGCTCAGAAGGCTTGTTGATGCCTATGAGACGGGGCTTGCGCCTAGATTACAGGAAGCAGCAGAACTAGTTCGGAGCAACCAGATCCTCGTGGTAGTTGGGATGGGGAGCTCACATTTTGCAGGCGAGATATTAGTTCAGCGCTTAAACCAAACTCAGCTTAAGGTTATTAACCGTGATGCCAGTGAGCTCTATCACTATCAGCGGGGGATGCTGTCGGATAATATGGTGATGCTGGCAATATCGCAATCTGGTGAGAGTGCTGAGACCTGCTTGGCAGCAGAAGCTCGGCCTGAGTCGATGCCTTTGATTTGCATCACCAATGATGAGCAAAGCCGCCTTGCGGGTATGGGTGACATAGTCTTGCCGCTGCTTGCTGGTCAGGAGGAAGGTACCTCCTCCAAGACCTTTGTCGCTACCATGGCGCTTCTGCACTTGCTGGCAGATGCTGTACTGGATGAGAGTGTCTTTTCAGCGGGCAGCGCCTCTAATATCGCTGATCTGCTTGAAGAGTTGACTGAAACTATTGCGGAAGAGGTAGACAGATTCCTACCCCAATTTGGTGACTTTCACTCTGCGGCCTTTGCCGGGCGAGGGCCCGGTTTGGTGAGTGCCCTGCAGGGTGCACTGATTACCCAAGAAATGACTCAAATGCCGGCTGCAGCTTTGAGTGCCGGCCAGTTTCGCCACGGCCCCATTGAGGCAGCGGGTCCGCATTTGCTCACAATCGTATTCGCACCTTCAGGCAGGACTGCGCACCTTTTAGTTAAGCTAGCCCGAGATAGTGCGGCCTTTGGCTCACCCACCTGGCTGGTTACTGATCCATCCGTCCAGGTTCCCTCAATGGAGAGCTTGTTCGTCTCCCAACTGCCGCAGGTGAAAGAGGAACTGTCTCCTTTGCTTTCTATATTAGTACCAGAGCTGCTGGGTACAGGGATAGCAGAACGGAAAGGGCTAGAACCCGGCAGGCTCCAGAGAATAAGCAAAGTCACCCGCTCTGAGTAGAGATGTTACCGGCAATGGGGAGCTCTGCAAGTCTCTCCTCTCACATTTCCTCGGCTAGTTAATGGCTGTAGTTGGTCTCCGCCCATAATAGCTTTTTCCTCAAAGGCCCGTGGCCGCCTAGACAGGAGACTGCTTTGACAGTGTGGAATCAACTGTAGTGATAGTCCCACGTCCTCCTTTCACCGGCTTATAACGATTGTAGGTGGGGTCATACTATGCATCATGAGAGCCTCAATGGGCAATTGCTGAAACCCATCTTGGAGGCCAGTTATTTAACCGCCGAGAATGCATGGCGATACCGAGCGATTTTACGGTATTTTTATATCCAACACGAGCGCCTCCGCCATTACCTTTTGCCCGAGGAAGTCTACGAGCATCTTAAGGCCAGCCAGTATTTTGCCAATTACACAGAAGAACAACTCCAGCAAGACCTCAATCAATTAGTTAACTGGGGAAACCTCATTCCCCGGCAGGAAACGGGGCGGGTAAGCACTATCCAGGAGTTTAAGCGCCGGCGTTTTCGCTATCAGTGTACCCCTTATACTGTTGAAATTGAACGGATGGTACAGAATCTGGAGAATATGGTGGGGTCTATGCGCGGTTCTCTGGAGAGAACGCTGTTTGAGCGCCTTTTGGAGGCGCTGCTGCGCTTGACGAGAACACTGCCGGCCGGGTCTTCTTCGCCTTATGCCGTTGGTGAGTTATCACCGGAGGAGACTAACCGTCTGTGGGAAGACGTCTACGATGATTTCCGCAAATTGACCGAGAACGCTACCGACTACCTTGCCCATCTCGAGAGCGAGAAGGTCGAAGAGTTGATGCGCACCGAGGTGCTCCTGGTGTACAAGGATACTCTAACAGAGTACTTGCGCCAGTTTATGGTGGCCCTGCAGCAGAGCTCACTGAAAATCGAGGCTGTGCTGCAAAATACCCCGCCAGAACTCGTCAAGCTGATTGCCGCTGCCGTGGCGACATACCAGCTAAGTATACCACGTCTCGATGCACAGCCAGAAAGGCACATGCTAGAGCAAAGGGTATTAGGCCAGTGGCAGAGCCTTAAGAGCTGGTTCCTAGGTGTAGATGGTCAAGAAAGTGACCAAGAGTATCTGCAAAAGCAAACGAATGAGGCTATCCGCCGGATCACTCGTTTTGCTCAAAGACTAGGAGAGCGCCATCACAACCTGCGCAGCCGCCGCCAAGAATATCTCGATCTTGCTACTTGGTTTGCGGATATTGAAGATATCGATACCGCCCACAGAGTCGCCGCCTGTGTGTTCGGTGCTGCCCACACCCGCCACCTCTATGCTGACGTGAGGCTCAGTGAAGATATTGATGGCACCATTTGGGATGAGGCACCGACTGTCCTGATCACTAAACCACGCATTCGCCAATACCGATTTCGCACCCGCCTAGGTGCCATTGTTGCACACGGGGCCGAGAAGACCGATCTTTTGCAGGAATATCTTGACCAGAAGGCGGCAGAAAGTCAGCTGCTGGAGAGTATTGTCAATAAGAATCAGATCATATTGAGGGAGCTGCCGCCCATCGAATCCCACGTGCGTAAAACCCTTCTAGCCTGGATCGAGCGCTGCATGGCAGCACATGACGGAGTTGCTAAGACTGAAAGTGGGCGTAAGATCCAGCTGTCCCTGTTAGGGGATGAGTATATCACCCTCCGCTGTGAAGATGGAACCATGCAAATGCCCAACTTTTGCTTGCGGTTTCTTGAATAAGCAATGGATTGATGTAAGCAGGGTAGCAGTCTCGTGAGGATGCCGTTGAGCGGGGCTCCTTTGTGGCAGCTTAGCAGCTTTTAGGGTAAGTGGTTCTATCCACGATGGGCCATAGAGGCTGCGCAAAGAGTAAAGGGGATAACAATGGACTTGGATCGCAGCAGAGCTTTTGATGAAACAGCTCAAGAGGCGGCGGAGCATCTTTTGGAACAATTCTGGATCCTGCGGGAAAGAGAGCCGGACAAATACCAGATGGTGCGGGAACGTGAACCGGTGCTGCGTTCTTACTTCCTCGAGAAGCTCGGGTTTCACCTAATCGTCCACCCGTATTTTGCTAAGTTGGAGAAAATCCCCGTGCGCCCAGAGCCGTGGATGGGTATCCGGGATTTTCAGCATCCCAGGGACTATGCCTTATTGTGCTGTCTCCTGGCTTATTTGGAGAGCAAGAGTGTGGATGAGCAGTTTCTGATGAGCGAACTCTGTGAGGAGCTCAGCGCTGCCTACCCGGGTGAAGATGGTTTGGACTGGACTCACTATGAGCACCGCCGGGCTTTGGTGCGGGTGCTGGTTTATGCCGCCGAGCTGGGGATTCTCCAAGTGGTGGAGGGGGATGTGGCCGAGTTTAGCAATACTGAAGACTACGAGGTGCTGTATGAGGTGCCCGCCGTCTCCCGCTACTTTATGCGTTCTCTACCCCGCGAATCGCTAGCTCAAAGGGATCTGCAAGGTATTGCGGCACCCAACGGAGGGGAAGGAGACGCTGAAATCGGCCCTTGGCGGCGCCGCAGGGTCTATCGGCAGCTATTTCTTTCCCCGGTGATGTACCGCTGGCAACTGGATGAGTCGGATTTTGCTTACCTGCGCAACTACCGCCAGCGGATTCGGGAGGACATTGAAAGCCATACACCCTTTCAATTCGAGTTATATCAGCATGCCGCCCTTTTGACTCTACCGGAGCGCCGAGCTAGGTTTGCTTTTTTCCCTGACAACAAAGCCATTTCCGATGTCGCTTTGCACTTTGGCGGGCTCATCCGAGAACTGGTCGAGGATGAAGAGCTTCTAGTTGATGACCGCGGCTGTGTGCGGCTCACCCAGGTTGACTATGAGAACCTGGTAGATGCTTGCCGTGTAAGATATGGCTCCGGATGGAGTAAACAGCACCGGGAGGCGTCGGTGGCGGCTACGGCGCAGGAGTTAAAAGACCTACTCATGGAGTGGAAGATGCTCGAGGTCGAGGCGGAGACAGGGATGGTTTTGCTTCTGCCCCTGTTGGCCCGAACCATTGGCCGGTACCCCGATGACTTTTCCGCAGAATGAGATCTACAGAGAAGGAACCGGAGAATGGGCTCCGCTAGAATGCCTCCATACCTTCTGGCTGGCTGAGCGGGGCCAGGTGCAAGGACGTGCTGAGAAAGGGACTATCAGCATTAGTGAGCTCGGTAGTGGGCTCGGAATGCTTGAGCGGGTTAGGGTCAACGTCTGAGGTGGTATAGATGAAAAGCAAGTGGCAGATGTATCGGGCTGGGTTAGTCAACTTCTGGTATTACGATGAAGAAGAATTTCATTTTGCTGATGGGAAGCTGCTGCTCAGAGGCAGCAATGGTTCTGGCAAGTCAGTGACTATGCAAAGCCTGATACCGCTTCTCCTTGATGGCAAGAAAAGCCCCGACCGTTTGGACCCCTTTGGTTCTCGGGCCCGGCGCATCGAAGACTATCTCTTGGGAGAAAAGGAGCTCGTGGAACGGGACGAGCGCACCGGCTATCTTTTCCTGGAGTATAAGCGAGCAGGCGTTCAGCAGTATTTAACCACCGGCATTGGCTTGCAGGCCAAGAACCATGCTCCGTTGGATTTTTGGGGGTTTGTCATCCACGATAACCGCCGCCTCGGCCATGACCTTTACCTGTATAAGACCGAGTACGATGTAGATGATGGCAAAGAGCAGAAAATTCCCCTCTCCCGTAGAGAATTGGAGAGCCTCATTGGTGACGGCGGTAAGGTGGTGCGTACTCAAACGGAATACATGGAACTGGTGAACCGCTACGTCTTTGGCTTTGAATCTCTAGATGCCTATGCAGACTTGATTAAGCTCTTGATTCAGCTGCGAAGCCCCAAACTGTCTAAGGATTTTAAGCCGACAGTCATCTACGAGATTCTCAATGATTCGCTGCCTGCTCTCTCAGATGACGAGCTGCGGCCGCTGGCCGACACCATTGAAAGTATGGACCAGACTAAGCAGCAGTTAGAACAGCTGCGGCGGGTAGAGAGTTCGCTGCAGCGTATCTGCCGCCAGTATGATGCCTATAACCAGTTCGTATTGGCTGAGAAGGCAGAGGGCCTGCTGCAAAGCCAGAAACGCTGTAAGGAGTTGGTGAGACGCGCGGACAGCCTTCGGCAGCAGCTGGATGAATGGCAGGAGCAGGGACAGCAAGCAGCGGATGCGCTGCGTGACGTTGAGTTGGAGCAGCAGGTATTGAGCCAGGAAGTGCAAGAACTACGGGATCATGATGTGTTTAAAGCAGAAGCTCAGAAACAGCAGCTGGAAGGACAGCTGCAGGAGACGGAGGCTCAGCTGCAGAGAAAAGCCGAGTCTTTGGAGCACAAAAAGCAAAGTGAGATGCGGCTGGAAGAAAGCATTAGAGCAGAGGAGCAGAAGCTGGCAGCTAGTGATGCTAGGCTAGAGGATCTTCTAGCCACACTTGATTTAACTGCAGATGCGGCCGGCTTTCGCTATCATGCGGTGTCAGAGTCGGAGTTTCGCCGCCAGTGGGCAGTGGACTATGATTTCCGCCTGTGGCGTCAGGATGCCGCTGAATACCTGGAGCAGTTGGAAAAGGGCCTGGAGCTGCTCAGAGAAGAGATGCAGGCTAAAGAGCGATACCAGGAAGCTGATCGGGAGTTAGCCCAAGCCCGCATGCGGCTCCATCGGGCGCAAGGGGAAGAACGGCGCTGGGGAGAGGTGTTCGAAGAAGAAAAGGCCGCCTGGCTAACTGCTTTTCACCAGTGGCGGGAAGGCACCCGTGAGCTGAGCCTTTTGGCTGCCGAAGTGCAAGCAGCATGCCAGCGGCTGATGAGTGTTTATGATGAGTACCGCTTTGAAGATGTCAAAACCCCAGTTCAGGGCGCTTATCATCGCCAGTATCAGGAACTGGAAAGGGCGTTGGTGGCCAATCGCCATCAAATGGAGCTGCAGGAGCAAGCGATCAGGGAAAAGCAAACGGAGCTGCGCAAGCTCAAGGCTGCCAAAGACGTAGAACCGCCGCGCCACCCCGACACCGAAGCGGCCCGAGCAGAACTGACAGCCAGGGGCATTCCCCACACTCCCTTTTTTGCTGCGGTGGAGTTTAAGGAACATGTGCCAGATAGTGTGCGGGAGCGGATCGAGGCAGCTATCGGGCAGATGGGGCTGTTGGATGCCTTGATTATTCCCCAAGGCTATGAGGCACCGACACCCAACTCGGATAGAATCATTCAGCCTCGGCGCATGCCCAGATATGTTGCTACTACGTTGGCGGATCTGCTTTATCCGACTCCGGTAGAAGGAAGCGGTGTCAGCTCGAAGGATATTGCCGCCATTCTAGCTAGTATTGCCGTGCGGGGCCTGGATACCGAGGCACAGGCCGCAGGAGACGGCGCTCAGCAGGTCAGTTTCGACTTAGCAATAGGGACCGAAGGTGATTTATGCCAAGCAGAGCTAGAAGGTGGGGCCACGCTGCTGGATCTAGATGGTATCTATCATCTGGGGCCTCTTTATGGACATGCTCCCAGTACGGAGCAATCGATCTATATCGGTAAAGAGGCGCGGCGGCGATACCGCTTGCAGAAGATAGAAGAACTAGAATCCGAGCTGGCGCGGCTGGAAGCAGAATTAGAGAATATCCAAGGCGAGGGGCAGGCAATAGCGCGGCGGCAGAGGCAGTTGTCTACGGACTATGAGGGGTTTCCCGCAGATCGGGATCTGGGCGAGGCCCACCTCAGCTGGCAGCAAGCGAAAAGAGAGACTGAGGCCTGGGTGCGTGATGTGGGTACGAAAAACGAGAGGGTAAAGACGTTCTTTGCGGATTGGCAAAGAGCAAGGGAGATGGTGACACGGCATGCCGAGGGGTTGAACCTGGCAGTCGATGAAGCGGCGTATGCCTCGGCACGGCGGAAGATGCAAGACTATCTACGGCATTTGCAGGATCTGCAACTGACTCATAAGGATTGTCTGAACTGCCGGGCGCGGTTAAGTCACGATCGGCAAAGTTTAGAGAGTGTTCAGCTAGATGTGGACGAGGTGCAGGGTGAAATCAACTCACTGGCAGGGCAGCAAGAACGGCTGGCTTTACAGCTAGAACAAGTGCTTCACCGCCTAGAGGAGCTAGGTGCGGAGGAGATCCGCGCCAAGATAGCTGCCATGGTGAGCCGCCTAGAGGCGCTGCCGCAAGAGATCAAGCGGCTTACTCAAGAGGTGGAAAGGGCTAAGTACGAGGCTAGGGCGGCGGAGAACGCGCTGGCAGCCAACGGCGAGGAACTGGTTGGCGCTCGTCAGATCGCAGACCTATGGCAGCGGGTTTTTCAGGAGGATGTGCGGCTGGTGAGCAGCTTTTATCGGCATGGTGGAAGGGCAGATGAACAGGGGCTTGATGCGATAGTTGCTGACCAGGATGCAGCCGTTGACGGAGATGCGGCATCTGAAGAAGGCATGTCCCAACGATGGCAAGCATTGGTAGTTCGCCGCGACGGGAAGGGCCGAGGTATTGAGCAGTTGGATGACGACAGGCTGGATGCGGGTAGAATGGATGCCGACGAATTAACCAGCTTGGCTCAGTTGATCATGGAGCAGTATGGACCCGTGCTGCGCCGGCGCAACCATGACCGGGGAGAGGTTACCGACCGTTTGAATCAGGTCTACTACCAAGAGCAGCCGATGCTGCTAGAGTACGGTTGCAGCCAAGAGATCGTCTTGGAGTTGACAGATCTGCCTGCTCTACCCCCTGATGAGGCTAGCGCCGCGGCTTGGCGGCAGCTACGGCAGAAGGCAAGACGGGTACAGCTCTCCTTGGATTATTTTGGTAAGCGGGTCAGTCCCTATTTCGTCGTCAGTCAAATTCAGCGGGATATCGAACTGCAGCAAAGTGTGCTGAATGATCGGGATCGGGAGCTATATGAAGAAATCATTATGCACAGCGTTGGCCGGATCATTCGGGCCCGGATTAATCGCGCTGAGCATTGGGCCAAGAAGATTGATCAGCTGATGGCAGAGCGGGATACATCCAGTGGACTAACGTTTTCATTGCGGTGGCGTCCCCGGCCGGCTGACGATGAAAAGGAGCTCGATACCAAGGATTTGGTCGATCTCCTACGCGCTGATCCCCGCCTGCTCAAGGAAGAGGATATGGAGCGGGTGACCAGTCATTTTCGTTCGCGGATCCAAAGGGCAAAAGCTATGCTTGAGGATCGGGGTATGGGCTATACCCTACAGCAAGCCATTCGCGAGACGCTGGACTACCGCCAGTGGTTTAGTTTCAGACTGTATTACCAACGCCAGGGAGAGCCCAAGAGAGAACTGACCAACAACGTATTTTATAAGCTCAGTGGTGGGGAGAAGGCGATGGCCATGTACATTCCCCTCTTCTCGGCGGCCTACTCCCGCTATCTGGAGGCTAGGCGAGATGCGCCGTTCATTATTTCACTAGACGAAGCCTTTGCGGGAGTGGATGAAAATAACATTCGAGATATGTTCGACTTGGTGGAAAAGCTAGGGTTCAATTATATTATGAACTCTCAATCTCTGTGGGGTGATTATGACACAGTCTCCAGCCTATCCATTAGCGAACTAGTGCGCCCCAAGAATGCCCCCTATGTGGCAGTAGTCCGCTATTACTGGAATGGCGAGGAACGGCAATTGATTACCTCCGCCAAGGAGTGGGAGGCATCCGTTGTTGGCTGACGGTAGGGAGGCCTAGACGAATAAGCGGGGTTTTTCGGGCACCGTATTAAGGCCGCGGCTCCTTTGCAGAGCTTTCGGAGGCTGCGGCTCTTATGTGAAGGCAGGTTGCATGATTCATGTCAGATAGACTCAAGGAAGCGGTGGCGTTCTTCCGTGAAGATGCGGGATATGAACGCCTATTTGCCGGACTGATAGAAAAATACAGGAGCTTGGGCCGGTTAGGGGGCACAGTTAGACTCAATCAGTTGACGTCCCGGGAGCAAGAGGTCCTCTCTGCATTCTTCCGTAAGGATTACCACAGCTGCGATGCTGCCACCATTTCGGTAAGGGAGATGGCTGAGGCTTTGCAGCGAACCCGGTTTGCGGGCATCGATCTAAAGGCACTGCTGGATGCCTACGCCGGTGAAGTCATCTTAAGCAAAGCCGAGGAGGCTCGCCTTTATGAGTATCGTAAGGAACAGTATTTCATCGGGCTGAAGGACAAGTTTTGCCACCCATATTGTTGTCTATGGCTAGATAGTATCTTGCACAAAGAGCTGGGTACCCGGGGAGTTCACCGGGCATATGACCAAGATCCCGATGAACTCTATCCAGTGCTGATTGCCGTCTTGCGGGCTTTAGAGCAGGTTCCTCTGCAAACCCACGCTACCAGCGGGCGGAGGAGCGACAGGCTCACATATGAGCGGCTTCCGGTGTTTGCGAGTCGCATTGCCGGAGATCCCCATGCCTTTGATATGGGAAAAGATGCCGGCCGGTTCTTAGTGTCGGCTCTCCAGGCGGTCAGAGCACGGCAGGAAGCAGGGTATGAAATTCTATCATCCCCATCCGCAGAAGAAGTTGCAGAGCTGCTTGGCTATTTCGGCCTGGTAAGAGATGACTTGTTGAATTTCGTCACCTGTGCAGGGATCCTAGGGTCCCAATCCGCTGACGAAGGGCCGCATCCCCTTTGGCAGGCGGCTTGGGAAGCAGGAAACGTCCTTAACGTACCTTTAAGGGAGGTGGCGAAGCTCGATGCCTGCTGGCCCGGGAAGTGGCTCCCGGAGAACCGAAAACACAACGTGGTATTTGTCGTAGAGAATTCCGGAGTGTTCTCCGCGATCCTAGATGCCTTCACGGCGACAAGGCCTCTGCCGCCATTGGTCTGCACCCATGGGCAGTTTACCTTGGCCGCCTTGCTGCTCTTGGACAAACTGGCGGAGAGTTCAACCCTGCTTTATTCCGGGGATTTTGACCCCGAGGGTTTACAAATGGCGCAGCGGTTATTGCAGCGCTATCAAGGGCGCGTAAGGCTCTGGCGCTATAGTAGGCAAGATTATCAGCTGTCGCTTTCTGAGGTAGGTATTTCCCAACAGCGTCTAAATAAGCTTGGCAGTATTCAAGCTCCCGCGCTTCTGCCAGTGGCCAGGAGTATAAGGCATAGAGGCAGGGCGGGTTACCAAGAAGCACTGGTAGACAGGTTAATAAGGGACATTAAGGACTTGCATCAATTGTACCCCTCTGTTTAAACTCCAGCTCGTACTCACACTATTCGTTACACTACTTCTTGGGTGCCTCGGCCTCTTTTTCATCTTGGGGCAGGCTTGCTGCTTCAATACCCCAGGTACCTGTATGGGGATAGAAGCTCCCCTGTGGGCCAGTGGTGCTTCTTTCCTACTTTGGTGATCTCTAACCCTCAATCCTCTCAGCCCCGAATCTAGCTGCCGCTTGTTAGAGAATCGGGGCGCTGTTCTTTACTGTCGGGAGAGCGCGCCTTTCCGTATGCGAATATTTCTTACGGATGCTCTGGGTAGAGCCATTCTTTCTTACTGCTAACTTAGTGTCCAACGCTTTTTTCGTTACATCATCAACGTTCCCAAGGGATATCTTTTCATTGGCAGAATAAGAAAAGGCAAGCGCGACACTGTATCAGCACCTACAGCTTGTCCAGCAAGCTAGGAGCAGGTGAACGCTGTGCAGATGAACGGTAGGCTTACAGGTCAGCACTAGAGGGGGTATAAAGCGTGGCAGAACTTATGAAGGTCTTTAAGGAGAGCTTCCCGCCGCTTCGACTGATAGGCAGAAGGTACACCGATGCGGACCGGGGCTCAGACGGAGGATTTGGTCACAAATGGAATGAATGGTTTGAGAAGGGCGGCTTTGAGCCGCTGGACCAGCTGGGGGAGGATCAGCAGATTGGCGGCGGCTACGTCGGCTGCATGAGGTATATGGATGGGTTCGAGTACTGGATTGGAGCATTTTTCCCCGAGGGAACTCCCGTCCCCGACGGCTATGAATACGTGGATATCCCCGCCGCAGAGGTTGGAATCTGCTGGATCTACGGCAGTCCCGATGGGGAGCTCTACGGCGAGGAAGTACACGACATGTGTCAGGCTGCGATTGACAAAGCAGGTTGGCAGATTGCCGATGAGCCTTGGTTTTTCGAACTCTACAACTGTCCCCGTTTTACAACCCCTGATCAGGAGGGGAAGGTTATCTTGGATTACGGTGTGTATCTGAAGGGATAGGAAATGTGGAATGAAAGGATTTACAAGAAGCTGTGCGCCGCTGCAGGGTAGCGGTGGAACGAGGGTTTTCCCCGGACTACAGGGCAGCGGATCGAGGCTGACTATCTCTATCATGAGGAGAGATCTATGGCAAAGGGAGCTCAAGAATCGAATGTGGCAAGGATTAAGTCATATTGGCAGATCCGGACGCTGCTCCTGTTGTGGTTCACATATGCTGCCTTCTACCTTGGCCGTTTTGATTCCCATGCACTACACTGACAGGGCGTCATCTTTAGCCGGGTTTCTGGACTTCTGCTCCTATGTCGGTGCTGGAATCATGAGCCTTGTTACCGGGATTACTCTGCAGCTGTGGTCCTGGAACGAGGTGCTGGTGGTTTTTGTGCTTCTGAACGCCGTGGGTGCGGCGTTGATGGGCACAAGACGGCTGAGACTTGGGCGGCTAGAGTAAAGACCTACGCTGGGTACAGTGAAGAAACGAGCTTACGGGAGGGTTTCGTGGAAGGCTTCGTGGGAGAGTGCAATCCGAGCTCGCTGACATGGGCAAGAAGCCGAGTGCAGGGCAGTAGCTTGGGGCTCACTATCCCGATGAGGAGGGGCCCATGGGGATCCCGTGGGATAGCTAAGCCCCGGTGAGTCTTTCCCGTTGGCGGCTGCCTTTTGTCCGCCAAGGAATGGTGCGGTTATCTCATGTGGGTCCTCATACGCTGTGAGTAGATGCAGTCTGCTACGGTGTCATATACCCGCCGGTAGAATTCAGCCACATCGGCTGAGCTCGGTACCATGACCCCTTCCCTCGCATGGGCATGCAGCCATGCCTTGGTGATGTCTTCAGCGATCTTGGCAGAAGTCTTTTCCATCGATCAAACCTCCTGTCAAAATGCTCGGACATAAAAAATTCGACAAGAAACGACAAAATCCTGCATGCGCTGCTTTCTGGAGGTCGGGTTGGCTATTGAGGTTAAATATGAATAAAGGGAGTATTCTGCCCCATGCCGAATGAGCCATCGGGTGCATTGGCCATCACGTTTGGATAGGGGGATTGTGGTCAAGTGGCTCGAGAGATACCTATAGCAGTGCAGTTGTATTCAGTTCGGCATGATCTGGAACGGGACTTGCGGGGGACTCTAAAAGCCGTGGCAGAGATGGGATATGCGGGGGTGGAGTTTTTCGGATCTCCCAATCGCCCGGCGGGGGAACTGAGGGCCTTGCTGGATGAGTTCAGCCTAGCTTGTGCTGGCTGGCATACGCCCTTTGAACTGGTACAGGCGGATGACCTGGAACGAACCATAGCATTCCATAGGGAACTGGGAAACAAGTACATCATCATACCCGGTATTCCTGTGGAGCTGCGCCAGTCCCGTGCCGATTGGCTAAAGCTAGCGGAGTTCTTTAATAGACTAAGTGACAAGCTGGCATCCCATGGGATGGTGACTGGATACCACAATCACCATATTGAGTTTCAGGAACTTGACGGGGAACTTCCCTGGGATACGTTTTTCCAGAATACGAAAGAGTCTGTAGTCATGCAGCTTGATCTGGGCAATGCCATGATGGGTGGCGCTCAGGTTATGCCCATCCTGGAGAAGTATCCGGGCAGGGCAACAACAATTCATCTGAAGCCCTATTCCTGGACGGCAGGCAAGGATGATCCCCACGCTGGGTTCCGGCCCATCATCGGTGAAGACGAAGTGCCTTGGCAGGATGTGTTCAAGCTCTGTGAATCTGGTGGAACAGAGTGGTATATCGTGGAATACGAAAGCGATGCATATCCGCCTCTAGAGGCTGTAAAGAAGTGCCTTGAGGGTCTAAGGATGCTGATGGGATAGGCTCACTCGGCTGATTTTGAGGATAGAAATGTCGGCATGGTTGATGGGAGCTTGCCTTGGCGGGCTTCCATCCGATTAGGTGGCCCGTGCTTAGGTGATCATAAGAAACGTAATTACAGGCAGGCAGTGATAATTATCTAGCATATGGAGGCATACTTGATGGAGCACTCTGCATTTGAGTTCGACAAATGGTTCAAGGGCAATTTGCACTGTCATTCTACTGTCTCAGATGGAAGGCTCGACCCGAGAAGCGTCGCCGGGCTTTATAGGGGAAGCGGCTGGGATTTTCTTGCCTTCACGGAACATGAGATTTATACAGACTTAGAGGAGTTCAACGATGAAAGCTTTCTAGTTTTACCCGGTATAGAGATCGGTATGGGAGTGCCAGGCCATGTAGACAGATGTCATCATATTGTAGGCATCCACAGATCCTTTGATTCGATGCTGGAGAGCAAACACATGGAGAGTTTTTCCCATGAGGATGACTTTCAAGGGTCTATCGATCGGCTGCTGGATGCTGATTACATGGCTGTTTACTGCCACCCTGTTTGGTCAAGGGCTCAATTTCAAGATGTGGCAGAATTGGACGGTTTTTTTGCCATTGAGATATTCAACAACGGTTGTGTGCTGGAAAGCCACACAGGTCTTGGCGCAGCGTATTGGGATTACTTGCTCAGGCAGGGGAGGATTGTGTGGGGAGTAGCAACCGATGATGCCCACCATATACTGCCTGACACCTGCGGCGGATGGGTGATGGTGAATGCCTCCAGCTTGACGAGGGCTGACATTACTAAGGCTCTTTATGAAGGTAGATTCTATTCTTCTACTGGGCCGGAGATCTATGCCTTTGAGATCCAGGGAGACAAGTGCTTGGTGAGCTGCTCTCCGGTTGAGTCAATCCACTTTGTAAGCTATGAGCGCAGGGGCAGGAGCTATCATGCATTCCCCGGCCGGCAGCTTTCCTCTGCCGTCCATAAGCTGCATGGTGATGAGGTTTATGTACGGGTGGAGTGTGTTGACAGATACGGCAGGACAGCGTGGTCAAATCCGATATTCTTAGGGAAGTAGGTTTGGCAAGTACAAGCCAAGCTCCATCTCCTCCGTTCCCGTAGTACCCGTATATGCTATAGATCGGTTGTATGAAATCACTGTGCGGTGTGTTAGCGGTCCTTAGGCCGCCCGGATGCCCAGGCGGCCTTGATAGACTCCCCGTTGTTAAACTAGGCTGCGTACGGCGTCTAAGGCGGCTTCGTAGTCCGGGTGCTCCTTGACCTCATCTAAGTATTCGATGTACGTGATTTCATTATCTTCATTGAGGACAAATACAGCGCGGGCCAACAGCCGCAGATCGGAGATCAGGACACCATAGTCCCTGCCAAAAGCTGCGTCACGATGATCAGATAGGGTTATGGCATCTTCTAAGCCTGCATTGCCGCACCATCGAGCCTGGGCAAATGGCAGGTCAACACTGACAGTAATGATGACTGCTGAAGGGATCTTAACAGCTTCTACGTTGAACCGACGGGTCTGGAGATCGCAAATCTCTGTATCAAGGGAGGGGACTACACTAATAAGTTTGACCTTCTTGCCGAAATCAGCGAGGGTCTTGACACCTAGGTTATTGTCGATGAGCTTGAAATCTGGGGCTGCAGCACCAACTTGCAGGGCTTCACCCACCACTGGATGGGGAACACCGCCCATCTTTACCGTGCGCTCACTCATACTAATCCTCCTTATACAACAAGGTGTTGATGTGCTGAGTAGTCAGAGTCATTGGTCTTTTGCATACACATAGGAATTCCACTTGGAACAGTCAAATCCTCTCGTGACAGTAGGGCGCTTCGGTTGTCTTCCTTGAGATCGGTGTGGTAGCTGAGGATGCGCACAAGCGGTGCCAGGCTGCTCACTAGAATGCTGTGCGTGAAGCAGAGGATCCGCTGCGCTCAGTTGCCAGCCTTCGATCACTCTGATCCGGGTGATTATTGCTGAATCACCTTTGTTCGGGTGAGGGATAGGTCATGATGGGGCTTTGGTGATTGGGCTCGGACTAAAGCAATTCTCGCCCAAAGTCTATGTTGAGAAGGGATCTGCAGCAGACGGAAGCGAACCCACTCGCGAAGACAGCCCTTAGTCTCACGCCCTGTGCGCAGTTACCAAGCTTTGATATAATCGACATACATGCAGACCTGCCAAAAAGCAATGTCTATTTCTACCGCAAGAACTACGGGAATCTAGTCGGCACCTTAGCCTTTGTAATCATTGGTTTGTCACTCGTAATAAACTTGCCTGTTCTAAGCCTTCTCCGGCTGTCTGGCCGGCGAGACGTATCCGAAGAGCTGAATATGCAGAAAGCGGCAATCAAGAAGCTGCTGGGAGGGAGCTAACTGGATGTTTGAGGCTTTCTATCGTGAGTACCTAGAGGAGTTCATAGAGGCTTTGCGGGGTTTGGATGTCGCTGTGTTAGAGAACATAATGAAGGAGCTGGAGTCGGCTAGACAGGAAGGCCGCCAGGTATTTGTCATCGGCAACGGCGGGAGTGCCGCCTCTGCCTCACACTGGGCATGCGATTTCGGTAAAGGAATCAATGTCGGCGAGAGTAAACGGCTGAGGGTTTTCAGCTTGATAGACAATACCCCGCTGGGCACGGCTATCAGTAATGACATTTCCTATGATGAAGTGTTTACCGAGCAGCTCAAGAACTACCTGAATGCCGGAGATGTAATTGTAGGGTTGTCTGTCTCGGGCAACTCAGAAAACGTGGTTAGGGCTCTAGCTTATGGAAGGGAGCAGGGAGCTAAGACTATCTGCATCATCGGCAGTGCCCGGGGCAGGATGGCAGAACTGGCAGATATACTGCTGGTCATCGAATCTGGGAACTACGGCATCGTAGAGGATACTCATATGCTTATTGGCCATGTAATCTCCCAGTATATGCGGCGGGTGTCTGTCGAAGCTGCGGGTTAGGAAGCGGAGAGCTCACCTTCGCGATTACCCATGGCATCGGTATCTGCGCTAGCCTAGGAGTAGTAGGGACGATGTCGGAAGAGGGGCTGACAGTAGGATGCACCTTCTAGGAATTGATATAGGGACAACCAACTGCAAGGTTGGCCTGTTTGCCGCGGATGGCAGAGAATTAGCCATCGTTAGCCGGCCGACTCCCTATCGGCGAGCGGCCGATGGGTACGGTGCGTATGAACCCGAAGGGCTTTGGCAGACGGTGTTGGCTGCTTTACAGGAAGTGCTGCGAGGCCCCGAAGGCAGAGGGGAGCCTATCAGGGCCATCGGCATCGCCAGCATGGCAGAGACGGGTTTGCTGCTTGATGCCCAAACAGGAGAACCACGTACAGATTTTCTCCCCTGGTTTGACGACCGGGCGCGGGAGCATGTTGATACAAGTGCCGGCGGAGTAGAACCTGTGGAACGCTTTCGCCGAACAGGCCTGCGGCCGAGTTTTAAGTATGGGCTGCCAAAAATCCTGTGGCTGAGAGAAAAAGAGAGGGACGTTACCGACGGGGCACTGTGGCTGTCGGCTGCCGATTACATTGCCTACCGGTTGACTGGTGTATGTGGGACTGACTATACTCTGGCTGCCCGTACATATGGGTTTCGCATCGATACCAAGACTTGGGATGAGGAATTACTGGAAAGCCTGGGCTTGAGCCCAGCAATTTTCCCAGAAGCTTTCCCTTCGGGTTATCCGTTAGGTAATGTGGCCAGCCGTATCAGACAGCAGCTCAACCTAGATTCAGAAGTTCCGGTAGCCGTCTCAGGCCATGACCATATCTCTGCTGCCTTAGCTGTCGGTGCCGTTGAACCGGGAGTTATCTATGACTCCATGGGAACAGCCGAGACTTTGATCGGCACTCTGCCGGAAAGGCCTCTAGGTGAGAAAGAGTTTAGCTCTGGGCTGACCTTTGGCCTGCATGTTGTGCCGGGGTGCATGTTTTGGCTGGGCGGCTTATCCAGCTCTGGGGGTTCCATTGAGTGGATGCGGGGGCTCCTAGGCAAGGAACCTTTGAGCTACCAAGAGGTGGAGGCAGTCTTGGCGGAAGTTCCCCCTGGCCCTACAGGGATTATCTATCTACCCTACTTGGCGGGGAGCGGCGCGCCGCTGCCGGATCAGGCGGTTAGAGGTGCCCTCATCGGGCTGGACAAACGCCACAAACACGGTGAGATCCTCAGGGCTGTCTTAGAGGGAACGGCTTATGAGATGGAAGCCATCCGGCGAAGTGCCCAGGAGGTAGGCGGTATACCCATCGACCAAATCACCGCAGTGGGCGGCGGGACCCGCAACCAAATATGGCTGCAGCTCAAGGCCGATATTTCCGGCTGTGAGTACTTCATACCATCTCTTGCTGAGGCAACTTTGCTGGGAGCAGCCTTAACTGCTGGGTTTGGGTGCGGAGCATTGAGCAGTGATGACCTGACCAGGATCGCTGCCCGGCAGAGGCGGGATGGGAAAAGGGTTGTACCGGATATGGAAAGGCACAGGGCCTACCGGTATTGGTATGAAAACGCGTATACGAGGCTGCAGAATCCCTTGCGGGATTACTATAACACCCTAGCCAGGGATGCGCGGCATTTAACGTGCTGTTCTGCAGGCACTAGGCTGTGCCCCATCTCCGGGGAAAAATAGTTAACATATGGTTAAGGGGGTGATTTAGGAAGAAAAAGGGTAAGAACGCACAAAATGCGGCGAAAACGGCAGGCCAGAGCCCGGCAGCGGGATTTGTGATCGCCGGCACCAGGCAATATAATTAAAGTAATTAAAAAAGCGAAGTGTAGATAGCTGTTTACAGCTGTAAGCTGATAGAGCGGCGCGTCAAGCGTATTCTTATAGTGCCGCCGATAGTTTTAATTAATAAGAATAACAATGAGTGATGTAGATGAGTAGATTAAGAGGCCACAATGCGGCGGACATCAAGAACCGCAATCTGTCGGTTATAATTAGAACAATCAGAAGGGCAGGCTTGATCTCCCGGACAGAGCTGGCCAAGGAGACGGGCCTCAGTAACCCGGCAGTGGGTAATCTGGTCGCCGAGCTTGTGGAGTTGGGATTGGTAAAGGAGACAGGCAGTGTTAACCAACCCATAGGCCGCAGCCGGGTAATGTTGACTCTCAACAACGAAGGCGCTTTGATCATCGGCCTTGAAATTGCCCGCAACAGTGTGTACGGGCTCCTCACCAATATGAAAGGCGCTCCCCTGGCAACTCAGGAGATCAATTTCGCCCAGGGTTCGGCTTCGGATGTGGTGCTGAGTTCTTTATACCAGGTTATCGAAGGTCTCTTGACAGCGGCCCGGCAGATGAAAGCACCGCTGATTGGGATTGGTGTTGGAACCCCCGGACCGGTTGATGTCGATGAAGGCAAGATATACGAACCGCCCAATTTCCCGGGCTTTCAAAACATCGCCCTAAAATACATAATCGAGCAGCGCTACCAGGTACCGTGCCATTTGAATGACGACGCCCGCACCAGCGCCCTGGGTGAAGCCTGGTTTGGGGCTGGCCGGGACGTCAGCAGCCTGGTGTTTATCTCTTTGGGAGAGGGTATAGGTTCAGGGATCATTTTTGACCATCAATTGTATGAAGGGGCCCACGATATCGCTGGGCAAATTGGCCATTTCACTGTGGAGCCCAAGGGACAGCGGTGTGACTGCGGCAATATCGGCTGCTTAGAGACAGTAGCTTCTATCCCGGCAATAGTCAGCCGCGCCCGTTCAGCTCGTGTCGTCAATGGTTGCCAGATATCTGACCGGAAGGTGATCTCCCATCTGGTGGAGGCCTATCGTTCAGGAGAGCCCGGTGTGAGGAAACTTCTCGATGAGACTTTGGACTATATCGTGACTGCTGTGGTGTCGGCTATCAACTCCTATGATCCGGAAATGGTGATCTTAGGCGGCCGCTTGACCAGGGGCTTCCCCGAGCTGGTAGATATCGTTAGGCGCAGGGTAATTGCCAGGTGCTATTATCATGTGGCCAACGACCTGCGGATTGAGGCAGGCCAGCTGGGCCCGAAGACCTCTGCAGTGGGAGGAGCTGTCCTGGTGCTGCAGCGGCTGCTCCACGAGCCGGTGGCTACACTGGAGGCGGCAGTGCGTCCGTGAAACGGTGGTTTACAATGTGTCTCCAT
>LSQX01092799.1_pt1 | contig 23613 bp, 21 predicted proteins | sample 654561 | NCBI WGS metagenome assembly LSQX01 (sample SAMN04489861, study PRJNA283612) | anaerobic digester metagenome | isolation source: 4 biogas reactors fed with cattle manure at either 37C or 55C with and... | place: Denmark: Kongens Lyngby | collected 2014
ACATCGAGAACCTGTCGATGGCGTGTGCGGTGCACAACGCGCGCAATGACGATGATCCGAATGCCCCACCCCGGAATGGACGCCTGGAGCGCCGGCCTGGTGGGGTGGTGCATCTGCCGCCGGATGGTGGGCCACCACGGACCAACATTCACCCGATACGGCAGTTGTCCGCCATGGCACTCATCAACAGGTGAAAACCCCCTTCGCGGGTCGCGGAGGGGGTCACAGGGGCGTCGAAAAGCGGCTAAGCGCGATTCCAGGGCTCGATCGGGTTGCCCTGCCACACGGTGTTGGCGGGCACCTGGTCACCACGCATGACGAGTGAACCGGGGCCCACCGTCGCGCCGTCACCGATGCGGGCCGCCGGCAGCGCGACGGAGTGCGCGGCGAGGGTGGCGCCGTCGGCGATGGTGACGGTGTCGAGGCTCATGACACGGTCCTGGAACAGGTGCGTCTGCACGACGGTGCCCGGGCCGACCGTCGCGGCGCGACCGACGATGCACAGGTCCGTCTCCGGGAACCAGTACGACTCCACCCACGCACCGTGGCCGATCTTCGCGCCGAGTGCCCGCAGGGCGACGTTGAGTTCCCCGGTGCCGAGCGTCGGCACCAGGAACCACGGCGCGGCGACCGCCTCGACGAAGGCGTCCTGCAGCTCGTTGAGCCACACGAACTCACTCCACAGCGGGTGATCGCCGGGCCTGTGCCTGCCGACGCAGAACCACTTCACCATCACGGTCACACCCATCGCGAGCAGACCCGCCGCCATGAGCACCAGCCCGCCAGCCAGCCAGGCGACGAGGACACCGTAGGTGGCCACCAGCCAGTAGATCGTGCCGACCACACCCGCCAGCAGCATGGCGGAGGTCATCGGGGCGAGCAGACGCATCGTCTCGATGAAACCGCGGAAGAACTTCACCTTCAGTCCCGGGTTGTAGGTCAGGGCCTCGCCACCGTCGGCGTCGACGTGGACACGACGCATCCGCTCCGGCGGGGAACCCCACCAGTTGGTGTTCGCCTTCGCCTTCTTCGGGGTGGAGGACAGCACCGCCACCAGCGAGTTCTTCGGCAGCTTACGGCCTGGCCCGGTGATGCCGGAGTTACCCACGAACGACCGCTTGCCGACGCGCGTCTCGCCCGTCAGCATCCAGCCGCCACCGAGCTCGTAGCCGCCGACGAGGGTGTCGTCGGCGAGGAAGGCGCCCTCGCGGACGTCGGTGAGCCGCGGGATCATGACCGCCGTGGACACCTCCACGTTCCTGCCGATCCGCGCCCCCAGGCTGCGTAACCACAGCGGCGTGAGCTGGCCGGCGTAGAGCGGGAAGAGGTAGGTGCGGGCGTCGTCCATGAGACGCTCGATGGTCCACAGCTGCCAGCCGTGGAAGGAACGCACCGGCGTGATGCCCGGCTTGAGCCCGATCTGCAGGAAGCGGACTCCCAGCCAGATGGAGACCATGTAGAAGGCGAACGCCACCAGGCCGCCCAGCGGGGCGAACACGACGGCACCCAGGAGGGGGTTGCCGCCGGTGACGTCGATGAGCGAGACGACCACCAGCGCACCGAGCGCGATCGCGGCGAGCGGCTGCAGGCTCAACGCCACCGAGGTCAGCCCGTAGATGGGCACCCAACGGGAACGACGCGGCGGATGCTCGTCCGGGAAGCGGTGCTTCGACCGGCCGACCTTCTCCGCCGGGGAACCCGACCAGCGGGAACCCGGCTTGATGGTGCGGTGACCGGTGACGGTGGAGCCGGCCTCGACGTGGGCGTCGGCACCGATGACGGCACCGGGCAGCAGCGTGGAACGCGCACCGACGCGCGCGTCGGGGGCGACCTCGATGGCGCCGACGTGGACGACGTCACCGTCGACCCAGTAGCCCGACATGTCGACCTCCGGCTCGATGGCACAGTGGTCCCCGAGGGTGAGCAGGCCGGTGATCGGCGGCAGGGAGTGCAGGTCGACGCCCCGGCCGACCTTCACGCCGAGTGAGCGGGCGTAGTAGTTGACCCACGTCGCCCCGGAGATGGACTGCGAGCCGGAGGCGTCGGCCCAGCGTTCGGCCGCCCAGATCCTCAGGTGGGTGGCACCACCACGCGGGTACTCGCCCGGCTGGATGCCGGCGGTGAGCAGCCGCGCGCCGAGGCCACCGATGGGCAGACGGCCCACCGGTGAACCGAAGACGACGAGCAGCACGGCGACCAGCCACCAGGAGGTGTGCACTGCCCACTCGAGGCCGGCCATGTGCGCCAGGTTGCCGCCGAGGAGGATCCAGCCGAGCCACGTGGTGGCCTGGAGGGTCATCAGGGGGATCTGGATGAGGGTCTGCAGCACGCGGGTGAGCGGGCCGACGGGGCGGACGTCGCGGGGTTCGACGGGTGCGGCGTCGTGAAGCGAGACACCCGTCTTCGCCGCGATGTTCTCGACGGCCTCCGCGAGGGAGCCCAGACGCGGGTGGTCGTAGAGGTCGCGGACGGCGACGGTGGGCACCTGCTCACGGATGCGGCCCACGAGGGTCGCTGCGGCCAGCGAGGTGCCGCCGAGGGAGAAGAAGTCCGCGTCGGCGTCCTGGACGGAGGTGCCGAGCACGTCGACCCACAGTTCGGCGAGCCACGTCTCGGTGGTGTTGAGGTCGGTGGCCTCGACGCCGACGCCGGGCAGCGGCCACGGCAGGGCGGCCTTGTCGACCTTGCCGGACGTGCGGACCGGCAGCTCCTCCATGACGCAGATGCGGGGGACCAGCGCCGCCGGCATCGTCTCGGCGAGGCGGTCGTGGGCGGCGTCGTGGTCGAATCCGAGGGAGGGGTCGTCGAGTGACACGTAGCCGACGAGCACCGACTGGTTGGCACCCGTCTTCTGCACCGCGACGGCGGAGTTGTACACGTTCGGCAGGGCGGCGACGTTGGCCTCGACCTCGCCGAGCTCGATGCGGCGGCCGCCGATCTTCACCTGGTCGTCGACACGTCCGACGAAGTAGAGGCCGTCCTCCTCGAGGCGTACGTGGTCGCCGGAGCGGTAGGCGCGGGCCCAGCCCACGGAGGGCATGGGGGCGTACTTCTCGGCGTCCTTCTCCGGGTCGAGGTAGCGGGCCAGGCCGACGCCGCCGATGACGAGCTCCCCGACCTCGCCGACGGCGACGGGCTGTTCCTCGGAGTCGACGACGATGAGGTCCCAGCCGGCGAGTGGTAGGCCGATGCCCACCGGCTGCCCCGGGTGGAGCTGGGTGGCGGAGGCGACGACGGTGGCCTCCGTGGGGCCGTAGGTGTTCCACATCTCGCGGTCCTCGGTGGCGAGGCGTTCGACGAGCTCCTGGGAGCAGGCCTCACCGCCGACGATGAGGAGGCGGATGTTGTCGAGTGCCTCGGCGGGCCACAGGCCGGCGAGGGTGGGTACGGTCGACACGACGGTGATGTCGCGGCGGATCAGCCAGGGGCCGAGGTCCATGCCGGACCGCACGAGGGAGCGGGGGGCGGGCACGAGGCAGGAGCCGTGGCGCCAGGCGAGCCACATCTCCTCGCAGGAGGCGTCGAAGGCGACGGACAGTCCGGCGAGCACGCGGTCCTCGGGGCCGAGGGGGCCGCCGGGGGAGTCGACCAGGAAGAGTTCGGCCTCGGCGTCGACGAAGGCGGCAGCGGAGCGGTGGGAGACGGCCACTCCCTTGGGTTTACCGGTGGAGCCGGAGGTGAAGATGATCCAGGCGGTGTCGTCGAGACGCGGGCGGTGCTTGTCGCCTCCTGCACGGGGGGAGAGCATGCGGAAGCCCTCGTCGGTGAAGACGCCGTTGATCTTCCCCTCGGAGAAGACCATCTCGGCGCGTTCCTCGGGGTCGTCGGCGTCGACGGGGACGTAGGCGGCGCCGGCGGCGATGGTGGCGAGGATGGCCACGTAGAGGTCACGCGAGCCGGAGGTCATGCGGATGCCGATGCGGTCGCCGCGGCGGATGCCGTTGGCGTGGAGTTCGGCGGCGAGGGTGTGGACCTCGTCCATGAGTTCGGCGTAGGTGAGGATCTCGCCGTCGTCGATGGCCGCGGCCTCGGGGTGGGCGGCGGCGGTGGCGGTGAGGATGTCGTAGAGGGTGCGCTTGGCGGGGGCGTCGCCGGCGCGGAGGAACTGGCGGGGGACCTGGCGGATGGACACGTGTACTAGGCCCCCTTGACTTCGTCGGGGTCGGGCTCCAGGTCGGCGACGAGGACGGCCTGCGTCAGTTTGCGCAGGTGCTTGAGCTGCTTGCCGGTGGACTCGTCGAGGGCGGTGGCCTCGGCGGCGGCGACGAGTTCCGCCAGTTCGGCCTGGGCCTTCACGCCCTTCTTGGTGGACATGACAATCTGGCGGCGGCGGTCCTTCGGGTCGCGTTCGCGTTTGGCCCAGCCCTGTTCCTCGAGGCCGTCGATGAGGCGGACCATGTCGGAGGCGTCGATGGCGAGGGTGTCGGACAGGGAGGTCTGGGAGGAGGCGTCGCCCTCGATGAGGCAGGTGAGCACCCAGTAGCCCCGCATGGTGGTCCCGCGGGTGGCGAGGGCGGCCTCCACCTCGTCGCGGGTCCGGCGACGGAGGCGTTCCAGCTGGAAACTCGGTGATTCGAGGAGGGAGAGGGGTACGCCGACATGAGCGGCGTCGCCCGTCGTGGGGGAATCAACTGATTGCAACATGCCACCAATGGTATACCACCCACGGTCGTCACGTTAAATCATGGGCCGTGGCCCACTATCTGTTATCCCAGCGGGAGACCCTTCTCCACCCACTCCATTGTGCCGCCCTCGACGTTGATGGCCTCGATGCCGTGGTGCTCCTTGAGGAACTCGCAGGCCTTGCCGGAGCGGTTGCCGGAACGGCAGATGAGGTAGATGTCACGGTCGGTGTCGATCTCGCCGACGCGGCCGGCGAACTCGGACAGCGGGATGAGGGTCGCGCCTGCGGCGTGGACCTCGGCGTACTCGTCGGCCTCGCGGACGTCGATGAGCTGGGCGTCGGCGGGGACCTGGTTTACATTCACAGTCTTCATGACACCGAGAGTACAGCGCGTGCGGCGAATACAGTGGCTGGCATGGACACTCGACGACTCACGGGACCGATCGCCCTCCGCCTCTGGATCGTGGTCCTCGTCGCCGGCGCCGCCGGACTCGGCCTGCTGTGGCTCGGCGCGGGCGTCGGCATGGCGCTGGTGACCATCGCAGTCCTCTCCGCGCCCGTCGCCCTGGTGTCCACCGTCGCCTTCGCTTTCCGACGCCCCGCCCTCGTCCTCCCCCGCTGGCTCACCGTCCCCGGCGCCCTCGGCACGGTGGTCGGGTTCGGGTGGCTGCTCGTGGAACCCGGCGCGGTGCCCGCCGTCCTCGCGCTGGCGGTGGGGGTGTGGCTGCTGGTCGTGGGCCTGATCTCCGGGGTGGTCGTGGGCCGGTGGGCCTGAGGGTCTTCCCCTCCGTCACGTGATGTGTTGACGTTCCCGCCGTCACTGTTCCCGAGGATCGGAGAGGCCCGTGCTCATCCGCGATCGTTCGCCGCGCATCCACGCGTTGACGTCGTAGCACCCTCCCCCGGGGCTCCGTCAGCGCATCCGCTGAACCTCGTAGGAGCCTCTCATGTCATACCCCCTCATTTTTGCCGGAGTCACCTTCTCCTGGCCGGACGGTTCTCCCGTCCTCGACGGCACGGACGCCGTCTTCACCGCCGGACGCACCGGCCTCATCGGGGACAACGGGGCCGGGAAATCCACGGTCCTCCGTCTCATCACCGGGGAACTCGTCCCCACGTCCGGGACCGTCACCCGCGCCGGCGACGTCGCCCATCTGCCGCAGCAGCTCACCCTGGAGTCCGGGATGACGGTCGCGGAGCTGCTCGGCATCCGGGAGACACTGGATGCCCTGGCGGCCATCGAGTCCGGCGACCCGGACCCCCGGCACTTCACCGCCGTGGGCGACGACTGGGACGTCGCCGCCCGGGCCCGCGCGCTTCTCGACGCCACCGGGTTCACCTCCGTCGGCCTCGACAGGGAGGTCGGCACGCTGTCGGGCGGTGAGACGGTGCTCACCGCGCTCATCGGCATCCGGCTGGCCGACACCCCGCTCACGGTGCTCGATGAGCCGACCAACAACCTCGACCGGGAGGCCCGCGCCCGCCTGCGGGACCTCGTGGTGGGGTGGCGGGGCACGCTCATCGTCGTCAGCCATGACGTCGAGCTCCTGGAGCTCATGGACTCCACCGTCGAGCTCCGCGACCGGCAGCTCACCGTCTACGGCGGGCCCTACAGCCTGTACCGGGAGCAGGCCGCCGCGGAGCGGGCGGTGCGCGCCGCCGAGCAGACCCTCCGCGTGGAGAAACGCCAGCGCGTCGAGGCGGAGACCAGGCTCGCCCGGCGCCGCTCCTACGCGAAGACGGACTACCTGAACAAGAGGAAACCGAAGATCATCATGAACCAGCGGAAGACGGAGGCCCAGGTCTCCGCCGACAAGCTGCGGGAGGAGCTCGGGCGGGCCGTCGAGTCGGCCGAGCGGAATCTGCGGGAGCAGGAGGCCCGCGTGCGGAAGGAGGCGCACATCCGGATCGACCTGCCCGACCCGGACGTGCCCGCCGGTCGCCGGCTCCTCGAGTGGGTCGACGACCGGGGTACGGCGCATGTCATGCAGGGCCCGGAGCGGGTGGCGCTCACCGGCCGCAACGGCGGCCGCAACGGCTCGACCACCTCGACGACGACCTCGACGTGTTCGGGTGCGTCCGGCAGGCGGTGCCGGGGGCGGATCCGCAGCAGGTGCGGGCGAACCTCGCCCGCTTCCTGTTCACCGGCGACGACATCGGGCGCCGCGTCGGGGACCTGTCCGGCGGGGAACGCTTCCGCGTCGCCCTGGCGCGGCTCCTGCTCGCCGACCCGCCGCACCAGGTGTTGCTTCTCGACGAACCCACCAACAACCTCGACCTCAACAGCATCGATGCGGTGGTGAGCGCCCTGGGCAACTACCACGGCGGGCTCGTCGTGGTCAGCCACGACGACGCCTTCCTCGAGCGGCTGGGGGTGGACGTGCGGCTCGAGGTGGGCGTCGACAAGCGGATCAGCCGACGGTGACCATGAGACGGGCGACCTCCTCCGCGGCGTCGTCACCGCCGCGGGACAGGATGGAGGAGAGCACCGCGGTCAGCGCGTGGCGCGGGTCCTCGACCAGGCGGTGGGAACGCCAGGCGATGTGCTTGTCGGGGCGGACGAGGATGACGCCGTCCTCCTCGACCTCGCGCTGGCGCAGCCAGTCGCCGTAGAGGTCCTGGTGCTCGAGGCCCTCGCCGATGACGACGGCCTTGAGTTCGATGCCCAGGGACTTCGCGACCTCCTCCGCGGCCTCCGCCCAGGGGCGGCCGTTGATGCCGGTGAACAGGGTGAAGCCGGTGCCGGTGGCGATGTCGTGGGTGGACTCCTTGCGGAAGGTGTCGCCGATCCAGGCGTGCGGCAGGCGCAGGCCCGGGTAGGTCGACTTCTGGTGGTGGAGCAGGGGGTCCTCGGTGACCTCCGGGCGTCCCAGGCCGTCGCAGACCACGGCGGTGGACCGGTAGAACTGGCCGATCTCGGTGCCCTGGGCGTTGAACTCGTAGTCCTTGTTGTCCAGGGCGGCACGCAGGGCCTTGCGGCGGGCGGCGCCCTCCGGGGTGGCCTCCTTGCGCAACCGGAGCTTCTCGATGAACTCCTCGTCGGTCTTCGCGTCGGCGACCCCGAGAGCGTCGAAGATCGGCTGGTACTCGCGGGAGGAGTTGTTTGCGCGGGTGACGATCTGTTTGGCGATCGGCGCCCGCTCCACCGAGTAGGTCTCCAGCAGCTCCTCGCCGGCCTGTCCCTTGAGCACGGCGGCCAGCTTCCAGGCCAGGTTGTAGGAGTCCTGGATGGAGGTGTTGGACCCCAGGCCGTGGCTCGGCGGGTGGCGGTGGGCGGCGTCGCCGGCGATGAACACACGCCCGTTCTGCATGTGGGTGGCCCACTGCTCGTTGTTGCCCCACAGGGAGTAGCCGGTGATCTCCAGCTCGAGGTCCGGGATGCCGACCAGCATGCGGACGATGCGCTTGGCCTCCTCCTCGTCGAGATGCGGTGGCTCCTGGGTGATGTCGTAGCCCCAGACGGCGAGCCACTCGTTCCAGGGGCGGACGCAGCGCACCAGCCCGGCGCCGAGGCCGCCGATGTTCGAGCCGGGCGGGAAGACCCAGTACAGGATGGACGGCCGGTGCGCGACCCACCGGGACAGGTCGGCCTTGAACTGCAGGTTCATCGAGCCGCCGATGTCCATGGCACCCTCGAAGGGGATGTCGATGTCCTCGGCGATCTGGGAGCGGGCGCCGTCGGCGCCGATGAGGTACTTCGCGCGGATGGTGTACTCGTGGCCGGTGAGGCGGTTGCGCACCAGGACGGAGACCCCGGAGTCGTCCTGGGTGTGGGAGAGGTACTCGGTGGAGAACTGGGTCTGCGTGCCCCGCTTGGTGGCGTTCTCCAGGAGGATCGGCTCGAGCAGGGTCTGCGGGATGTCGCAGGGCATGGCGGGGGAGGCCAGCTCGTAGTCGGCGCGGCGGTCCGGGCGCCAGCCCCACGTGGGGCGGCGGCCGATCTCCTCGCCGGCGACGGACTCGGCGTAGACGGTGTCGCCCATCTGCTCGTGGGGGACGGCCTTCTCGAGCACCTGGGCCTCGAGGCCGACGTCGCGGAGGATCTCCATGGTGCGCTGGTTGGTGATGTGGGCGCGCGGGGTGTTCGCGGTCCAGCGGTACTTGGTGATCATGATGTTGTCGATCCCGTGGGTCGACAGGAAGAGTGCCGCGGAGCTGCCGGCGGGGCCGGAGCCGACGATGAGGACGTCTGTGGTGACGACGCCTGCGGGGATCTCGGTGTCGGCGATTCCGTCGTGGAAGGCGGGCATGGTGTTCATCTCCTTGGTGGGTGGACCTGACGGAGTTGAATGTATGCCGCGTCACTGCCCGCCGGAAGGTGTGTCAGAGATCACGTCCGGGTGGGGCCAGAACCTGTCCGGTGTGGGCTAAATCACTGCCTCCGCCACTGGAGCGGCGTCACCCCGACCCGCTCACGGAACACCCGCCCGAAGTGGCTCTGCGACGCGAAACCGCAGCGCGCCGCCACCTCCGCGACCGACAGCCCCTGCCGGTCCGGGTCCCGCAGCATCTCCTGCGCCAGCCGCACGCGCTGCCCCTGGACGTACCGGCCCAGTGACGTCCCGTCCCCCGCGAAGTGCCTGCTCAGCTGACGTTCGCTCAGACCCACCGCCGCCGCCACCCGCCCCGCGGTCAGCTCCCGGTCCGTGAGGTGCCGGTCGATGAACTGCTTCGCGGAGGCGAGGAAACCGGCCTCGTCGTCACGCCTCCCCAGGATGAGCCGCAGCAGCGCGAGGGCGTCCCCCTCGGTGCGCGCCGGGTCCAGCGTCGGCTCCGGCCCGCTGACCTGCGTGAGCGTGCGCAGCACCAGTCGGGCCAGGGCCTGCTCGTGGGTCCCGCCCTGCGCGCTGAAGTCGAAGACCGCCGGCAGCGGCGGGCCGAGGGGGCCGGCCATCTCCCGGTACCGCTCCCGCGGGATGGTGAGCACCACCTCGCGCAACCCCCGGGAGAAACCGCGGGTGAAGGGGAGGTCGGCGTCGTAGAGCACGGCCTGTCCGGGCTGCAGCGTCAGGTGCCCGCCACGGTGGAAGAAGAAGGCCTCGCCCTCCAGGGCGAAGAACACCGCGACCACGCCCGTCGGGTGCTCGCGGATGAACGACTCCGAGCGTTCCACGATCTGTGACGTCCCCGTCACATCGGCCATGCGTATCGACGGCAGCTGCAGGTTCGTCTGCCGGGACCGCATCGGCTGCTCGTCGAGCGTGCGGATGTCCAGGGGGATGAGCGCGCGGGCGTTGTGGCCCTCCCACAGGTGGACGCGCGCCTCCGGGCTGATGTTCTCCGTGGTGAAACGCAGCAACTGTGAGGTAGACATGATGGAACCACTCTAGTGATCCACGTCATGCGAACCCAGACCCCCGGGCTGAACCCGGGGAGACCCCCGGGATCTCTCAGCCTCGCATGAGCTGCAGGTTGTGCTCCTCGAGGATCCCGGCGAGGGGCTGCGCCGCGATCACCGGGCGGGAGCCGGTGAGCATCCAGGAGGCGACGCCGACGGCGTGGTAGCGGCCGTCGATACGCGCGAGGACGGGGCCGCCCGAGTCCCCCGGGCGAGCGATGTTGGACAGGACGATCTTGTCCTCGTGCATGCCCAGGTACTCGCCGCAGGAGACGCCGCTGCGCGCGCCGAAGCGGCACAGCTCCGGGCGCAGGCGCTGCACGTCCTCCACCGACAGGACACCCTCGATCGGGTACACGCCGGCGAGCCGCGGCGAGACGTCCTCCGGGGAGGTCAGGCGCACGATCCCGATGTCGGGGGCGGAGTTGTCCGCGGCGAACTCACTGTGGATGACGGTGCCGACGGCCACCTGCCGCCCGTCGCGGGAGACGAACACCGTCTGTCCGACGAGGCCGCAGTGGCCGGCGGTGACCATCACCGGCTCCCCCGCGGCCGTGCGCGCCATGAAACCGGCGGAGCAGGCGCGGTCGGGGGTGGTCACCTCGAAGCCGGGGGCCAGGTAGCCCTGGTCGACCAGCCGGGAGACGGCCCCGGCGTCCCACGTCGGGTGGGCGAAGGTGTCCGGGATGTCGAGGACGAGCCCGGGCTCCGGGGCGACGGCGGCCGCCCGCGAGGACCCCGAGGACGCCTCCGCGGTCGGGGCGGGGGAGAGCAGCAGGGCGGAGAGTACGAGGGCCGTCAACCGGCGGGCGAGAGTCACCCCTGCAGGGTAGGCGCGTGGGCCGGGAATGAGAAAACCCCGCCCGTGGGGGACGGGCGGGGCGGGTGGGGGATTAACCCTCCTTGAGCTGCTGCTCGACCTCGTTCTTCTTGTCCTTCTCGGCCTCGAGGCCCTCGCGGGTGTTGTCGCCGACCTCCTTGTAGCGGTCGATGGACTCCTGGAGGATGCGCTCGGCCTCGGCACGGTCGCCCCAGCCGGCGCCGGTGACCTCCTTGTTCGGCTCGAGGTCCTTGTAGTGGACGAAGAAGTGCTCGATCTCGTCGCGGGTGAAGGAGGAGATGTCCTCGAGTTCCTGGAAGGAGTCGAAGCGCGGGTCGTCGAGGACGCAGAGCAGCTTGTCGTCGCCGCCGGCCTCGTCGGTCATCTTGAAGACGCCGACGATGCGGGCCATCACCACGACACCCGGGAAGACCGGCTCCGGCATGATGACGAGCGCGTCCATCGGGTCGCCGTCCTCACCGAGGGTGTGCTCGATGAAGCCGTAGTCCGCCGGGTACGCCATCGGGGTGAACAGGTAGCGGTCGAGGAAGACGCGACCGGTCTCGTGGTCGACCTCGTACTTGTTGCGCGAACCCTTCGGGATCTCGATGATGACTTCAACGCTCATGCGTCAGACTCCTTGCTGCGGTGTTCTTGGGGGACTGCCGTACATCATAGCGGCAGGTCATGCCGTCGGCGTGCCGTACCCTCCTCCGCCGGCGGTGCGGATGGTCACCGACTCCCCGGTGCCGAGGTCGAAGCGGCTCATCGACGCCACGGGCGTGCCCTCCCGCAGCACCTCCCCGGGTGTGCCCTCCCCGCCGCCGTCCAAGCCCCAGGGGGCGGTGGTCACGCGGGAGGTGGCGGCCACGACGGTTGCCTCCCCGCGGGCGACGGTGAGGGTGCGCACGAGTCCGTCGCCGCCCCGCTGCCGCCCCGCGCCACCGGTGCCCCGCGCGATGGCGTAGGTGCCCACCCGCAGGGGGTACTCCCGCTCGATGACCTCGCAGGGGGTGTTGCGGGTGTTGGTCATGTGGGTGTGGGTGGCGTCGGCGCCGTCGCCACCGGCCCAGGCACCCTGCCCGCCGCCGTACGTCTCGACGTAGGAGTAGTAGGTGCCGTCGCGCGGGTCGATGCCGCCGATGGTGACGATGCTCATGCTGCCGCTCGACGCCGCCGGGACGATCCCGTCGGTGAACTGCTCGAAGGCGCCGTACATCGCGTCGACGATGCGTTGCGACGTCTGGATGTTGCCCTGCGCCACCGGCGCCGGGAACTGCGCGTGGACGAGACTGCCCGGCCGGGTGTGGAACGTCAGCGGGCGGGTCAGCCCCGCGTTGGAGGGCAGGGTCGGGTCGGTGAGCGTCTTGAGCACGTACGCCGCGCACGCCTGCGTGACGGCGAAGGAGCAGTTCACGGCGCCGCGCACCTGGTCGTCGGTCTGCGTGAGGTCGATGTCGATCTCCTCGCCGCGCACCGTCACGGTGACGACGATCGCCGTCGGCTCCTCCGCGTTGCCGGTGTGCTCGAGGTGGTCGGTGAAGGTGCCGGTGCCGTCGGGGAGCGCGGCGATGGCGGCGCGGGTGCGGCGTTCCGCGTAGTCGACGAGCGCCCGGCAGGAACGGTCGAAGCCGGTGGTGCCCCATTCGTCGACAAGCTCGAGGATGCGGCGCGCGCCGAGGCGGTTGGCGGAGACCTGCGCCATGAGGTCGCCGCGGGTCTTGTCGGCGGTGCGGATGTTGGTGAGCAGCAGGGAGAGCAGCTCCTCGTCGAGGGTGCCCTCCCGGAACAGGCGGACCGGCGGGATGCGGATGCCCTCCTGGAAGATCTCGGTGGCGTGCGCCGCCATGGAACCGGGGGTGATGCCGCCGACGTCGACGTGGTGGGCGATGTTCGCGACGACCGCCACCAGCTCCCCCGCGTGGTGCACCGGCGTGATGACGCAGATGTCCGGCAGGTGCGGTCCCCCGAGGTAGGGGTTGTTCGTCAGCAGGACGTCACCGGGACGCAGACGGTCGGTGCCGTACTCGGCCAGTGCGTTGCGGATCACCGTGGGCATGAGCCCCAGGTGCAGCGGGATGTGCTCGGCCTGGGCGATGAGCTCGCCGTCGGGCAGGTAGAGGCCTGCGGAGCAGTCGCGGCGGTCCTTGATGTTGGGGGAGTAGGAGGTGCGGATCAGTGCCGTGCCGACCTCCTCGGCGATCGACTCCAGCCGGTTGCGGGCGATCTCGATCTCGACGGGGTTGAGGGTCATCGGGTCCTCCTCAGGTGCAGGAAGCCGTGTTCGTCGACGCGGGCCTGCTGGTCGGGGCGGATGTAGGTGGTGGTGTCGAACTGGTTGAGGATCGCCGGGCCCTCCACGACCCGGCCCGGCGCGAGGGAGGCGCGGTCGAGGACCGGGGTGGGCACCCACGCGCCGTCGATCCACACGTCCCGCTTCCCGACGTCCCCCTCCTCCACCCCCGCCACCAGTTCCTGGGGGATGCGGGGCTGCCCGATTGTGGCGGTCAGGCGGGCGACGATGACCTCCATCTCGGCCTCCGGGTCGGAGAAGCCGTAGCGCTCGGCGTGGAGCTCGTCGAAGGCGGCGCGCTGGGAGTCCCAGTCGCCGGCCCAGGGGAGGGTGAGTTCGAAGGACTGGCCGAGGTAGCGGGCGTCGACAAGCAGTTCGGTGTCGAAGGAACCGGTGCGCATCTCCTCGGCGGCGCGCTGCCGGAGCCCCTCGAAGACGGCCGGGAGGTCGGCGAAGTCGCTGACGGGGCGGGCGAAGTCGTGCCGCACCGGGGCGTCGAGCATGCCGACCGCCGAGGCGATGCCCGGCAGCGGCGGGATGACGGCCGACTCCATGCCGAGCTCGTGGATGAGGTCGGAGGCGTGCAGCGGGCCGGCGCCGCCGAAGGCCATGAGGTGGCAGGAGCGGACGTCGACGCCCCGCTCGACGCTCACCCGGCGGATGCCGCGGGCCATGGTCGCCGCGATGACCTGCAGGATGCCCTCCGCGGCCTCCTCGGCGGACAGGCCCATCCCGGCACCCCACTCGTCCATGCGGCTGCGGGCGGCGTCGCGGTCGAGGATGAAGTGCCCGCCCAGCAGGTCGGTGCCCAGACGGCCGAGGACGAGGTGGGCGTCCGTGACGGTGAGCTCCGTGCCGCCGCGGCCGTAGGAGACGGGCCCCGGTTCGGCACCCGCGGAGTGCGGGCCGACGCGCAGCGACCCACCCGAGTCACGCCACGCCACTGAACCGCCGCCCGCACCGATGGTGTGCACGTCGACGCTCGGCAGTCGCAGCGGCAGCGAGTCGATCTCCCCGGAGGTGGTCTCGTCGGGTGCGCCCCCGCGGATGAGCGCGATGTCGGTGGAGGTGCCGCCGATGTCGAAGCTGACGACCTTGTCCAGGTCCAGATGACGCGCCCAGTTCGCCGCCCCGACGACCCCGCCCGCCAGCCCCGACAGGACCGTGCGGGCCGAGTGCGTCGCCGCGGTCCGCGGATGGAGCAGCCCACCGTTGGACTGCATGATCCACAGCTGCGAACCGACGCCCATCTCCTCGATCCCCGTCGCCAGCCGTCCCATGTAGCTGGACACCTTCGGCTGGACGTAGGCGTTGACCACGGCGGTGGAGGTCCGCTCGTACTCCCGCATCTCGGAGGTGATGTCCGTGGCCGCCACGACCACCGGGGCGACCCCGGCCGCCCGCAGGTGCGCGACGGCCTGCTGCTCGTGGCGCGGATCGACGTAGGCGTTGAGGAAACTGACCACGACGGCGTCGAGGTGCAGGGCGGCGAGCGACGCGGCGGCGTCGGCAAGCGCCTCCTCACGCAGGGGGATGAGGGCCTCGCCGTCGGCGGAGAGACGCTCCTCGACGTCCACGATCAGCTCGTCCGGGACCAGCGGCGGCACCCGGTGGACGGTGTTGTCGTAGAGCGAGGGACGGGCCTGGTGCGCGATCGCCAGCACGTCCCGGAAACCGCGCGTGGTCAGCAGCCCGACGCGTGCGCCGGTGCGGGTGAGCACGGTGTTCGTCGCCACGGTCGTGCCGTGCACCAGGCGCGTCACCTGCCCGGGCTCCGCGCCCTCCCTCTCCAGGGCCCCGGTGACGCCGGTGAGCACCGCCTCGTCGGGGGCGTCGGGCGTCGAGGGCACCTTCCACACCGCCAGCGTGCCGTCCGCGCGACGGACCCCGATGTCGGTGAAGGTGCCGCCGGTGTCGACGGCGATGTGCAGTTCTGTCATTCAGGCACAGCTCCTTGTGGTGGTTGTGTCGTCACCACCAGGTTAGGGTGTAGGGAATGAGTGGAAAGAAGCTGTGGTGGTCCGTGACCGCCGGTGTCGTCGCACTCGCCGTGTCGGGGGTCGCCGGATTCGCGGTGCTCGTCGACCGCCACTACGGGGACCTCACCCACGCCCCTGCCTGGGTCGCGGACACCCCCGACCCGGTGCTGGAACCCGCCTCCGCCGACACGGTGGACAACGTCGCCCTCGGCGCACGGCTGAGCGCGCTGGCGACGAACCCGGCGCTCGGCACCGTCCACGGGCGCGTCACCGACACCGTCACCGGCGAGATCGTCTGGGCGCAGGCCCCCGACGCGCCGCTGCAGCCGGCCTCCGCGACGAAGATCCTCACCGGCGCGGCGGCGATCCTCGAGCTGGGACCCGACGACGTGCTGGTCACCGACGTGGTGCAGGGTGCCCACCCGGGCAGCGTGGTCCTCCGCGCCTCCGGCGACGTGTGGCTGACGGAGAAGCAGCTCGACTCCCTCGCCGACGCCATCGGCACCGCCGACGAGGTCATCATCGACACCTCCGTCTGGGACGGCGACCCCTTCATGCCCGGCTGGGACCCGGCGGACGTCGACGCCGGCTACATCGCCCCCCTCGAACCCGCCATGCTCCACGGCGCCCGCATCGGCGCCACCACGGGCGACGTGCCCCGCTCCCACACCCCGGCCCTCGACGTCGCCCGGGCGCTGGCCGACCGCGTCGGTGCCGCGACCGTCGGGCTCGGCCCCGCGCCCGCGGACGCGGAGGTGCTGGCCGCGGTGGAGTCCCCACCGCTCACCGACCGGATCCGCGCCATGATGCTCGACTCCGACAACGTCATGGCCGAGGCCATCGGCCACGAACTCGCCGTCCACCGCGGCCAGCCCGGTTCCGCGGCCGCCGCCACGCAGGCGACGCTGGACGTCCTCACCGGGCACGGCATCGACATCACCGGCGTCACCCTCGCGGACAACTCCGGTCTCTCGGTGCACAACCTCATCCCGCCGCGCGTCCTCGACGACATACTCATCGACGCCGCCGCCCGGCCCCAGCTCCGCCCGCTGCTGGCGACCCTGCCCGTCGCCGGTGGTTCCGGCACGCTGGTCCAGCGTTACGACGACCTCTCCGGCCGCGGCTGGGTCCGCGCCAAGACCGGCACCCTCACCGGCACGTCGGCGCTGGCGGGCGTGGTCACCGCGGAGTCCGGGCGGGTCTACTCCTTCGCGCTGCTGGTCAATGACGCGGAGATCCTCGGGGCGCGGGCGGCGCTCGACGAGTTCACCTCCGCGATCCGGGACTCCTGAGGTCCGGCGCGCCGCACCGTCGAGAGGACATGGTCGAGGGAGCACTGGTCTCGAGCTTGTCGACGCCCCGGGGGACTCCTCTCGACCATGTGAGTTCGACGTTGTCACCAGGTCACTAGCATCAGCCCCATGGAACCCTTCTGGCCGCGCGTGAGCCCGCACTTCCTCGCCTGCCGCCGGGCGGTGCGCCCCTTCCTCACCCCGGAGCCGGTCACGGTCGGCCTGTCGGGCGGGGCGGATTCACTGGCGCTGGTCGCCGCGGCCCGGGCGGAGGGCCAGGAGGTGCACGCCCTCATCGTGGACCACCAGCTGCAGCCCCGTTCCCGGGACGTCGCGGAGACCGCCGCCGCGCAGGCCCGCGGGATGGGGGCCCGGGCGAAGATCGTCACGGTCACGGTCGCGCCCGGCAACCTGGAGGCCAACGCCCGCCACGCCCGCTACCGGGCGCTCCGCGCGCCGGGCCGCCCGGTGTGGGTCGCGCACACCCGCGACGACCAGGCCGAGACGCTCCTGCTCCAGGCCCTGCGCGGCAACCCGGGCGGCATGGCCCCGCAGGCGCACGGGATCACCCGGCCGTTCCTCGGCATCCGGCGCCACGACACCGAGCAGGCCTGCGCGGAACTGGGACTCGAGCCGTGGGACGACCCGCACAACGTGGACACGGATTTCCGGCGGGTGGCGCTCCGGCGGTTCCTCAACGAGCAGCTCCACGGCGACGCGACCGCGCCGCTGGCCCGCACGGCGGACCGGATCGCCGCGGACAACGCGCTGCTCGAGGAGCTGGCCGGCCCGCCCACCGACGACTGCGCCGAGCTGGCCGCCCAGCCGGAACCGTTGCGGCGGCGGCGGATCGCGGCGTGGCTGGTGGGGCAGGGGGTGGCGCCGACGGGGGCGTCGATAAGCATGATTGCGGACATGTGCACCAACTGGCGTGGCCAGGGGCCGGTGGCCGTGGGAGCAGGGTTGGAAGTCAGGCGTGTAGGTGGCAGACTGACGTTATCCGTGGAGGCCTAGGAAAGGTGTCATGACCGTGCACGACAACAAGGATCACAACGTCCCGGCGAACTGCTACGGCGAGGACGTCGAGGCTGTCCTCATCAGCGAGGAGCAGCTGGCGAACCGGATCCAGGAACTCGCCGACAAGGTCTCCGAGACCTACCGCGACGCTGATGAGGAACTGATCCTCGTGTGTGTGCTCAAGGGGGCGGTGTTCTTCCTCACCGACTTCACCCGTGCGCTGTCGATCCCCTCGCAGATGGAGTTCATGGCCGTGTCCTCCTACGGCAACTCCACGACGAGCTCCGGTGTGGTGCGCATCCTCAAGGACCTCGACCGGGAGATCGAGGGCCGCGACGTGCTCATCGTCGAGGACATCATCGACTCCGGACTCACCCTCTCCTGGCTGATGCGCAACCTCCGGGCCCGCAACCCGAAGTCCCTCGAGGTGATCACCCTGCTGCGGAAGCCCGAGGTGGTCAAGGCGGACATCGAGCTCTTCGACGTCGGCTTCGACATCCCCAACGAGTTCGTCATCGGCTACGGCCTCGACTACTCCGAGCGCTACCGCGACCTGCCCTACGTCGGCACCCTGCACCCGCGCGTCTACTCCGGGGAGTAATAAGGGAACGAAACCGCACGCTGGTGCGTTGTGGTGGAAGTACGTAGGACGAATACGAAAGGCACAGGTCGTGGAGCCCGGCTGACGAGCCACGCGCTTCGGCGGCCGCACACATGAACAACAAGAGAATCCTCCAGATCGGTCTGATCTCGGCGATCGCGCTGGTCACCATCTTCGTGTTCAGCCTGCTCACCGACGACACCCGCGGTTTCCAGCGGGTGGACACGTCCGTGGCGATGACGCAGCTGCAGGAGAACAACGCCAGGGAAGTGCAGATCGACGACCGCGAGCAGCGGATCCGCATCGAACTGCGCGAACCGATCACCTACGAGGAACGCGAGGGCGTCGAGGAGATCATCGCCCAGTACCCCGCGCGTACCGCCCCGCAGGTGTTCGACGCCGTCCAGTCCTCCGGGGCGGACGAGTACAACACCAAGGTGACGCAGGAGAGCTTCCTCATGGGCATGCTCGGCTTCCTGCTGCCCATGCTGCTGCTCTTCGGCCTCCTCTTCTTCTTCCTCACCCGCATGCAGGGTGGCGGCGGCATGTTCGGCTTCGGCGGCTCCAAGCACAAGGAGCTGACCAAGGACATGCCGACCAACACGTTCGCGGACGTCGCCGGCGCGGACGAGGCGGTGGACGAGCTGCAGGAGATCAAGGACTTCCTGCAGGACCCCACCCGCTACCACGCCCTCGGCGCGAAGATCCCGCGGGGCGTCCTGCTCTACGGCCCGCCCGGCACCGGCAAGACCCTGCTGGCGCGCGCCGTGGCGGGTGAGGCCGGCGTGCCGTTCTACTCCATCTCCGGCTCCGACTTCGTCGAGATGTTCGTCGGCGTCGGCGCCTCCCGCGTCCGTGACCTGTTCAAGCAGGCCAAGGAGAACAGCCCCTGCATCATCTTCGTCGACGAGATCGACGCCGTCGGCCGCCAGCGTGGCTCCGGCATGGGCGGCGGCCACGACGAGCGCGAGCAGACCCTCAACCAGCTGCTCGTCGAGATGGACGGCTTCGGCGACCGCGAGGGCGTCATCCTCATGGCCGCCACCAACCGCCCGGACATCCTCGACCCGGCGCTGCTGCGCCCGGGCCGTTTCGACCGGCAGATCCCGGTGACCAACCCGGACCTCAAGGGCCGCGAGCGGATCCTCGAGGTGCACGCGAAGGGCAAGCCGCTGGGTCCGGACGCGGACATCAAGGCCCTGGCCAAGCGCACCGCCGGCATGTCGGGCGCGGACCTGGCGAACGTCCTCAACGAGGCCGCCCTGCTCACCGCCCGCATCGGCGGCAACGTCATCACCGCCGACGCCCTGGAGGAGGCCACCGACCGTGTCATCGGCGGCCCGCGCCGCTCCTCCAAGATCATCTCCGAGAAGGAGAAGAAGGTCACCGCCTACCACGAGGGCGGCCACACCCTGGCCGCGTGGGCGCTCAAGGACATCGAGCGCGTGTACAAGGTCACCATCCTCGCCCGCGGCCGCACCGGCGGTCACGCCATGACGGCGCAGGAGGACGACAAGGGCATGTACAACCGCGACGAGCTCTTCGCCCGTCTCGTGTTCGCCATGGGTGGCCGCGCCGCCGAGGAGCTCGTCTTCGGTGAGCAGACCACCGGCGCCTCCGCAGACATCGAGCAGGCCACCAAGATCGCCCGCGCGATGATCACCGAGTACGGCATGTCGCCGTCCCTCGGCATGGTCAAGTACGGCGAGGAGCAGGGCGACCCCTTCTCCGGCCGTCCGGGCGGCGGCATGCTCACGGTGTCCCCGGCCGTCGCGGCACGTATCGACGACGAGGTGCACCTGCTTCTCGACGCCGCCCACCGCACCGCCTACAACATCCTCGCGGAGTACCGCGACCACCTGGACACCCTGGCCGAGAAGCTCCTGGAGAAGGAGACCCTGCGCCGCCCCGACCTCGAGGTGCTCTTCGAGGGCATCGAGCCGATGGACGCCCCGGTCATCTTCCCGGACGCGGAGAACCACTTCCCCAAGCAGGAGGGCCGCGAGCCGGTGAAGACCCCGGTGGAGATCGCCCTCGAGCGGGGCGAGGAACCTCCGAAGCGTTTCTCCCTGCTGGAGGCCTCCCGTCAGGCACGCGCCAGGCGGCAGGCGGAACTGGCCGTGCAGGGCGAGGCCGCGGAGAAGGCTGACGGGGACACCCCCGAGACCCCGGCCACCCCGTCGGCGCCGACCGCACCGGGTGCCCGCTACGGCGGCACCCCGCCGCCGGCGGACTGGACCGCGCCGGGCTGGCCGCCGTCGGAGAACCCCTACGCCACCTCCGGTGAGCACCCGGGTATGAAGAACTACGGGGAGGGCCCGGGCGTCGGCAAGCACCGTGCAGATGACGCCACCGACGCCCCGACGGAGATCATCGGTTTCCGTCTCCCCGACCACGAGCAGCCGGAGCACGGGGAGCGGGGGGACGTCGGCAGGCAGCCCGAGGAACACCCCACCACCGGCGCCGACGACGTCGCCGAGCCGGACCACGACAACCCGCAGCTGCCGAAGGAGTAGCCATGACCGCCACGAACGCCACCCACAACGCATTCGACCAGGAGCGCGCCGAGGCCGCCGTCCGGGAGCTGCTCATCGCCGTCGGCGAGGACCCGGACCGCGAGGGTCTGCAGGACACCCCGGCGCGCGTCGCCCGGGCCTACCAGGAGGTCTTCGCGGGTCTGCACTGCGACCCGACGGACGTGCTGGAGCGCACATTCGCGGAGGATCACCAGGAGCTCGTGCTGGTGCGTGACATCCCGATCTACTCCACGTGTGAGCACCACCTGGTGCCCTTCTACGGCAAGGCGCACATCGGGTACATCCCGGGGAAGAACGGCCACGTCACGGGCCTGTCCAAGCTGGCCCGCCTGGCGGACATGTACGCGAAGCGCCCGCAGGTGCAGGAGCGTCTGACGTCGCAGATCGCGGATGCACTGGTGGACAAGCTGGGTGCGCAGGCGGTCATCGTGGTCATCGAGTGCGAGCACCTGTGCATGGCGATGCGGGGTATCCGCAAGCCGGGTTCCACGACGACGACGTCGGCGGTGCGCGGCGGTTTCAAGACCTCCGCCGCCTCCCGCGCCGAGGTCCTCTCCCTGATCCGGGGCTGACGTCATGCGGGTTGCTGATCTCACGGTGCCGGGCCGTTGCCTGGTGATGGGCATCGTCAACGTCACGGAGGACTCCTTCTCCGACGGCGGGCGCTGGCTCGACATCGACGCGGCCATCGCCCACGGCCGTGAGCTGGTGGAGCAGGGCGCCGACATGATCGACGTCGGCGGAGAGTCCACCCGCCCGGGTGCCACGCGTGTCGACGCCGCCGTGGAGGCCGCCCGCGTCGCCCCCGTCGTCGCGGCACTCGCGGAGGAGGGCATCCCCACCTCCGTCGACACGATGCGGGCCTCCGTGGCGCTGGCCGCGGCGGAGGCGGGCGTGGCGATGATCAACGACGTCTCCGGCGGGCTCGCCGACCCGGACATGTACCGCGTCATGGCGAACACGGACCTGCCGGTGTGCCTCATGCACTGGCGCACCGTCCAGTTCGGTGACGCCGCCGGGCAGGCCGACCACGGCGGGGACGTCGTGGCGGACGTGCGGGACACGCTGGGGAGGCTCGTCGACAATGCGCTGGCCGCGGGTGTGGCCGGGGAGAACATCGTGCTGGACCCGGGGCTGGGCTTCGCCAAGTCCCCCGAGGACAACTGGGCCCTGCTCAACCACCTGCCGGAGTTCATCGCGGGGGAGTTCCCCGTGCTCGTGGGCGCCTCCCGCAAGCGTTTCCTGTCCGGTGTGCGGGCCGCCCGCGGCCTCGAGGTCGTGCCCGCCGACGCGGATCCGGCGACCGCCGCCGTCACCGCCATCTCCGCCCAGATGGGGGCGTGGGGTGTGCGGGTGCACAATGTGCCGGTCTCCCGCGACGCCGTCGACGTCGCCTCCCTGTGGAACTCCGGGGGCGGCCGTGGCTGACCGCATCGTGCTCACCGGCCTGGAGTGCTTCGGCCACCACGGCGTCTTCCCCGAGGAGAAGCGGGAGGGGCAGCCCTTCATCGTCGACATCACCTGCTGGCTGGAGATCGGCCCGGCCGCCGCGACCGATGACCTCACCCTCACCGTCAACTACGCGGAACTGGCGGAGCTGGCCGTCTCCGTCGTGGAGGGGGAGCCCCGCGACCTCATCGAGACCGTCGCCGTGGAGATCGCCGAGCGCGCCATGGCCGACTTCGGGATTCTGCACGCCGTCGAGGTGACCATCCACAAGCCGGAGGCCCCCATCCCGCGCACCTTCGCGGATGTGGCGGTGGTGGCGCGGCGCTCGCGGCGTCGTGAAGCACAGTTCAGGAACGCCTGATGCGCGCCGTGCTGTCCATCGGGTCGAACATGGACGACCGCTGGGCCCTGCTCCGGGGCGTGAAGGAGGAGTTCGCGGGGGAGATCGTCGCCGCGAGCCCGGTCTTCGCGACGCCCCCGTGGGGCGTCACCGACCAGGACGAGTTCCTCAACGCGGTGCTCATCGTCGACGTCGAGCAGACCCCGCTGGAGCTGCTGCGCCGCGGGCAGGCGCTCGAGGACGCCGCCGAGCGGGTGCGCGTGCGCCGCTGGGGACCCCGCACCCTCGACGTCGACGTGGTGACGGTGGAGGGCGTCGAGTCCGACGACCCCGTGCTCACCCTCCCGCACCCGCACGCCCACGAACGGGCCTTCGTGCTGGTCCCGTGGCTGGCGGCCGACCCGGCGGCGCAGCTGCAGGGACGTCCCCTCGCGGAGCTCATCGCCGCCCTCGACCCGGGCGAGGTCGCCGGCGTCGTCGAGGCAGGGGAGCTCTGACGTGCAGCGCACCCCGATCGCCGGACTCGTCGCCGCCGGAGGTTTCGTCGCCGCCGTCGCGGCGATCCTCACGTGGAGTTTCTACGGCTCCATGACCACCATCCCCGTGACCGTCTCCGTCACCCTGTGGACCATGGCGGCGGTGTGCGTCCTACTGGCCTGGCGGGTGCGCGACCGCAAGGAGAACAGCGGCATCGGCCAGGACCGCAGCCAGCTCAGCCCGGTGACGGCGGCGCAGTTCCTCGTGATCGGCAAGGCGTCGGCGTGGACGGGCGCGCTCATCGGCGGCGCCTACGTGGGCATGGCGAGCTTCATCCTGCCGCGCGCGGACACGCTCATCGCCGCGGCCGACGACCTGCCCGGGGTGCTCGCCTCCGCCTTCGGTGGACTGGTGCTGGCGGGGGCCGGCGTGTACCTCGAACGACACTGCGAGACACCACCACCCGCTGAAGGAGAGGCGGCGGGTTAAAGTGGAGGACATGACTGAGGAGCAGGGTGGAGCGGACCGCAGCCAGGTGATGCTGGTTGTGCTGATTGTCCTCGCGTTCATCGCGAGCGTCGTCATGCTGTTCACGGACAGCGACGGCGCCCTGAAACTCGCGCTGCTCGCGTCCCTGTGGGCGGCGATCATCGGCTTCTTCCTGGTGTTCCGCTACCGCCGCGAGGCGGAGTCCGCCCGCCGCGAGCTCTCCCACCATGGCGAGCTTCACGACGTCGAGGTGGCCCGTGCCGCCGCCGAGCGGGAGGCCCGCGCCGAGGCGCGCGCCCTGGAGCTGCGCGACCAGCAGCACTCCCGCGACACCGAGGTCCTGCAGGAGATCCAGCG
>LSQX01123365.1_pt1 | contig 23611 bp, 17 predicted proteins | sample 654561 | NCBI WGS metagenome assembly LSQX01 (sample SAMN04489861, study PRJNA283612) | anaerobic digester metagenome | isolation source: 4 biogas reactors fed with cattle manure at either 37C or 55C with and... | place: Denmark: Kongens Lyngby | collected 2014
TTTTCAAAAAATGATTTTTCGGAAGCTGATGGCGCTCCTTTAAATCCGGGTGATGTCAGCAGTTTTTCAAGGATTTTCCGTTCCTCAGAATTAAGTTTTTTGGGAATCCAGACATGAATTCTTACTAACAAATCACCTTTTCCATAGCCATTGACATCAGGCAATCCCTTTCCGCGCAGCCTCAAAATTTTTTCAGGCTGAGTGCCGGGATCAATTTTCACTTTAACCTTACTGTCAACTGTTGGTATTTCAGCAGTTGTTCCGAGCGTAATTTCAGGGAAAGAGAGAAATAGATTGTAAATCAGGTTGTTCCCGTCCCGAATTAATTCGGTATGATCTTCTTCGGTAATAACCACAAGTAAATCACCGTTTATGCCGCCCCGCCGGGCTGCATTCCCTTTTCCGGTAACGGTCATCTGCATTCCTTCGCCCACTCCGGCAGGAATTTTTATGGTAATCACTTCCTCATCGCGGAGCACCCCTTCGCCAGCACAATTGCTGCATTTATCGGTAATTATTTTGCCGTCGCCATGACAGGTCGGGCAGCTTGAAGTGGTTTGCATCTGCCCTAAAATGGTGTTTTTCACCTGGGTTACTCTCCCTGATCCGCGGCAGGTTGAGCAGGTAGAGTAGGCGGTTCCGCCTTTTGCACCGGTGCCGCTGCACTGCTGGCACTGAACATATTTTTTTACCTTAATTTTCTTTTCCGTACCATTGGCAATCTCCTCAAGGGTAAGCTTAACCTTCACGCGAAGATCGGAGCCACGGGCAACGCGGCGTCCGCTGCTGTAGGAGCGACTGCCGCCAAAGCTGCCAAATCCGCCAAAAATATCCCCGAAAGCGGAGAAAATATCATCAATATTTGAAAAACCGCCAAAGCCGCCACCGCCGGCAGCACCACCCATACCGGCATGTCCAAACTGATCGTAACGTTGCTTTTTCTCGGGATCACGAAGTACTTCATAGGCTTCGGCAGCCTCCTTGAATTTCTCCTCAGCCTCCTTATTATCCGGATTTTTATCCGGATGATATTGCATTGCCTTCTGGCGGTAAGCTTTTTTAATCTCCTCAGCAGAAGCATCTTTGCTCACCCCAAGCACTTCGTAATAATCTCTTTTTGTCATTTTTCCAACTCCCTGTTTATGCGCCAACCACTACTTTGGCATAACGGATTACCTTGCCGTTCAGCGTATATCCTTTTTGAATCACATCCACAACTTTTCCTTTCATATCTTCGTCCGGTGCCGGTATTTGTGTTACCGCCTCGTGTAAATCCACACAGAAAAACTGATTATGCGCATCAATTTCCTCAACCTGATTTTGTTTCAGTGTCTTAATCAGCTTGTTATAAATCAGCTCTGTACCCTGCTTCCCCGGATCATCTTCGGGAAGCGCTTCCAATGACTGGATTGCCCGTTCAAAATCATCCACAACCGGCAAGATATCCAAAATAACCGATTCACCTCCGGATTTAATCAATTCTGCCCTTTCCCGAACGGTGCGTTTTCGAAAATTATCAAACTCAGCCTGCAAACGCAGGTGCCTGTCGGACAGCTCCTCCAATTTTTCCTTCAATTCCGCAATTTCGGTCTCTTTTTTATCCTTCTTATCTTTTTTCTTTCTGCCGCTCTCTTTTTCTTCAACAGAGACTTCATTCTCAGATTCAATGTCCTCAGATTCGTCAACATTGTTTTGGGAGTTAATATCAGCGGTTTCGTCGATTATTTCCTCTTTTTGATTTTTATTTTTCTCAGCCATAAATTTCTCATTTAAAATGCACCACGACCTATCAAAAAATTTGCCATGACTGCTATAAAAGACAAATTGACACCCAAGTAAACCTTTAGGTGTCAATTTGTGCTGAATAACCTATACTTAGCGCAGATTATCTCTATTTCTTTGACAGCTTTTCAAGTGTTGCCCCCAAAGCGGGACCGCGCAATTTGCGGGCGATGATTACGCCATTTCCGTCAATGAGAAAATTATCAGGAATACCTCTGACGCCATAAACTGCCGCATATTTTGAATTCCAGCCTTTTAAGTCGCTGATGTGGTAGGGCCACTCCAACTTGTCGGCTGTAATGGTTTTTTTCCACTGGTCTGCCGTGCGGTCAAGCGAAACGCTGAAAACGGTAAATCCTTTTCCGTTTTCAAATTCCTTGTCTTTGTACTTATTATAGACATTCACCACATTGGGATTCTCTACCCTGCAGGGTCCGCACCAACCTGCCCAAAAATCGAGCAACACAAGATGTCCGTTGGTTTCGGAGAGTTTAAACGTTTTGCCATCCGGCGATGTGCCGATTAAGTCAGGCGCCTTGTTTCCAATGTTTATACCCAGCTCCTGTCCATAGGAAACAGCTGTTATTAAGAGCATTACCATTGCTAAAACAGAAATTCTTTTCATTGCACTCATCTTTGATTATTAAAGAAATTTGGTCTAATTATAACACTTTTTTGAATAAAGTGTTTAAATGCGACTGATTTTAGCGCCTATTTGTTGCAATCGGGTCTCTATGTTTTCGTATCCCCGGTCAATTTGCTGAATATTGTCGATGGTGCTTTTTCCCTTTGCTGACAAGGCTGCAATGAGCAATGCAATCCCTGCTCTGATGTCGGGTGAAGTCATTTTAGCGCCTCTCAGGCTGTGGTGCCGGTCGTGTCCGATGACAATGGCGCGATGCGGATCGCAAAGGATAATCTGTGCACCCATGTCGATAAGTTTGTCCACAAAAAACAGACGGCTTTCAAACATTTTCTGATGAATGAGCACGCTCCCTTTTGCCTGCGTTGCAACCACAAGGAATACGCTTAAAAGGTCGGGCGTCAGTCCGGGCCAGGGCGCATCGGCAATGGTCATAATTGAACCGTCGATATAGCTTTCAATTTCATAATGTCCGGGGTCTTTGACCAACAAATCATCGTTGTGTTGCTCAACCTGAATTCCTAACCGGCGAAAAGAGTCGGGGATAATTCCAAGATGCTCCAGACCAACATTTTTGATGGTCAGCTCGGATGCTGTCAGTGCGGCAAGCCCAATGAAGCTGCCTACTTCAATCATGTCGGGCAAAATCCGGTGGGAGCAGCCACCAAGTGAAGTTACACCTTCGATAATCAGCAGATTTGAACCAATTCCTGAAATTTTTGCACCCATGGAGACCAGCATTTTGCAAAGTTGCTGAATATAGGGTTCGCAGGCAGCATTATATATGGTGGTGGTGCCTTCCGCCAAAACTGCTGCCATCACAATATTTGCGGTACCCGTCACCGAAGCCTCATCAAGCAGCATGTATGTTCCTTTTAATTTTTTTGCGTGCAGCGAATACCATTTGTTTTGTGCATCAAAACTGAAATCTGCGCCCAACGCCTGCATACCGGCAAAGTGGGTATCCAGTCGTCTGCGCCCGATTTTATCGCCACCCGGCTGCGGAATAAAACCTGTTCCAAACCTCGCAAGTAAGGGGCCTACAACCATTACGGAGCCGCGCAAACCGGCTGCCTGCTCAGAATAGACTTTTGTTTTCAGAAAATCCAGATTGATTTTCCCGGCATTGAAACTGAAAACTCCTTTTTTGCGCCGCTCAACGCTAACGCCCAAACCCTGCAAAATTTCCATGAGTTTCAGAACGTCCCTGATTTCGGGAATATTTGAGATGGTAACCTCTTCATCAGTGAGCAACGCTGCACAAATAACCTGGAGCGCTTCGTTTTTTGCACCCTGGGGTTCAATGACGCCCTTCAATGGATTTCCGCCTTCAACCAGAAAAGTAGTCATCTGAAATTTTTAAGATTTATTTTTTTCTTTTCTTCTTTTTGGATTGTGACTGAGGTGGTTGTGGAGTCTGAATTCTGACTTCGGCAAGCTGAATTTCCCGCGATACCTTGAGTCTGTTTCCCGACAACTCTTCCAAATCGAGAAAAATCTTCTCATCTTCAACAGAATCCTTGTTCCAGGAGAGGTATAATTTTTTCATCTGATTGGCAATCTGCTCAATCAAAATTTCCTTTTCTTCTCCCTCCATCGCCACAGCCTCTTCAATCAGTTTTTCTATAATCAGCCCGTAATGTCTCAATTTGATTTCGCTCTGATTATAGGGAACTTTGCGTGGTTTTTCAGTCAGCATTTCAGGCGAAGGCAACTCATAAGGATAATCAATATCGAGTTTGAAGTTCGACATAATTGCCAGATGATCCCACAGTTTGTGCTTATATTCAGGCACATCGCGCAGATAGGGATATAAATTTCCCATCACGTCGATAATTACATGAGCCGACTGGTTTCGTTTTTCCCTGTCTTCTATTGTAAACAGATGGTCAACCATTGTTTGAATATTCCTTCCATACTCCGGCATGGAAAGTTTTGTTCTTTTAGAATTGTAATCCATGAAATGATTTTTTAATAATTAAAATGATTTAAGAAAATCCGGGGGTCCGATGTTTCTCTCTGCAAAGCTAACATTTTCTTTGCAATACGGCAATTTTTCACATCCTGTCGCATAAAACTTCAGTCAATGATTTTCAGTCTTGCAAACTTGAGCAGCAGCTGTTTTTGCCCGGCATTATGAAAAAACACAATCGCCTTTTTATTGGGTGAAACTCCTTCAACTTTCAGCACTTTTCCAATGCCAAACCGCTGGTGCTCAACCTTTATGCCCTGAACAATTTTTTCGGGATCGTCTCCTTCAAATGCAGGTTGTTCAGTCTGTCTTCCTGCTGTTTGTTCGGTTCCCGGTGCCTGTAGCCTGAATGGAGTCTTTCTCTCAAAATAGGTGCGTGGTCGCTGAAGATCTGATAAACTTATCCGGCTCTCCATATTGTTTCCGGCGAATCCTTGCAATGCCTCTGTAGTTTCCAAATATTTCTCATCAACCTCCTTTAAAAACCTGCTGGGCGAACAAAATTCGAGATTTCCCCACCGATAGCGCTGGTTTGCATAAGTAAACCAGGCATTTTCCATTGCGCGCGTCAGCGCAACATAAAAGAGACGGCGCTCCTCTTCAATCGCTTCGGGCGAACCATTTTCTTCGGACTGAGCAGACGGAAACAGGTTTTTTTCAAGCCCCACAACAAACACATTTTTAAATTCCAGTCCCTTTGCAGAGTGAACGGTCATCAGCGTTACCTTATCCCTGTCTTCGTCGGTTTCATTATCCTGATCGGTGAGCAGTGCCACATCTTCAAGATAATTTTCAAGTTTAGATGGCTGCCCCTCTTCCAGGGCATTAATGCTGAACTCCTGAATTCCGTTTAAAAGTTCCTGAATATTTTCATGCCGGCTCAATCCTTCGGGAGATTTGTCGTTGTAAAGCTCTTTTAGCAGACCGGTATTTTCCGCAATGGTTTTGGAAGCCGTCCAGGCATCCTGCTCAGCGGTAATCCTTCTAAATTCAAGAATCATCTCCCTGAAATCTGAAATTTTCGCCACTGTACCCCTGTTCAGATTTGCCGGATTCCCGTCAGGAAGAGCGCAGATTATCTTCCAGATTGAAGTTTCGCCGCCTACCGCTTCCGTTTCCAGTTTTGAAAGCGTAGTTTGCCCGATTCCGCGCGCCGGATAGTTGATAATTCGTTTGAGCGCTTCATTGTCCCACGGATTGACTACCAGCCGGAAGTAGGCAAGCAAGTCCTTAATCTCTTTTCGCTGGTAAAAACTGAGTCCGCCGTAAATTTTATAGGGAATATTTCGTTTGCGCAGCGCCTCTTCAAAAATTCTGGATTGCGCATTGGTGCGATACAGAATTGCATAATCCTGATTCTTATAATGATAGCGCAACTGGGTTTCTGAAATTTCCTGTGCCACAAGAAATCCCTCTTCGTTATCCGTGAGTGCAGAAATCACTTTAATCGCTTTCCCGGGTTCTTTTTCCGAAAATACCGTTTTGGGAATCTGTCGCTTGTTTTTGGCAATAATACTGTTTGCAGCGTTGACAATCATTTGGGTGGAGCGATAGTTTTGCTCTAACTTAAAAATTTTGTGATTGGGATAATCGGACTGAAAGCTGAGAATATTTTCAATTCTTGCCCCGCGAAAGGAGTAGATACTCTGGGCATCGTCTCCCACCACACACAAATTTTGATGTATGGCAGCCAATTTTCTGATTATCAGATATTGCGCAAAGTTTGTATCCTGATACTCATCAACCAAAATGTAGCTGAACCGTTGCCGGTATTTTTCGAGAATTTCAGGATGATCGCGGAACAGCAGGTTGGTTCTCAAAAGCAGATCATCAAAATCCATCGTTCCGGACAGGCGGCAGCGCTTCACATATTCCTTGTATATTTCAGAAATGTAGGGCATCCGCATGGACTTGTCGGTCTGGCGGATTTCCGTATTCTGAGCATAGGAATCGGGCGTAATCAGGTTGTTTTTTGCCATTGAAATTCTTGCAGCCACACTTCCCGGCTTATAGATTTTATCATCTAACTGAAAGCTTTTTACCACGGTTTTTATCAGGTTTTTGCTATCTGCAGCGTCTAAAATCGTAAAGTTCGACGGAAAGCCTATCGCCTGATGTTCAGCCCTTAAAATTCGCGAGAAGATAGAATGAAAAGTTCCCATCCACAAATAGCGAGAAACGCTGCCGCCTGCCACTTCCGCAATCCGTTCTTTCATTTCCCGCGCCGCCTTGTTGGTGAAAGTGAGCGCAAGAATTGAAGAGGGCTTAATGCCCCGTTTCAGCAAATGAGCAATCCGGTAGGTGAGAACGCGGGTCTTCCCCGAACCTGCACCTGCAATAATCAAAGCGGGACCTTCAGTGGAAACCACTGCTTCCTGCTGTGCCTTATTTAAGTTTTCTAAATAATCCAAATCCACTAAAATTCAAATTCAAAATTAAAATCACAAAAATAGAAGTTGTTTTATAGCAACTCAAACAATTAAATAGAAATTATACGTTAATATTGTAGCTTAAAGAATTCGGTAGTAGTTTATGAAGAATAAGAGCAAAATACACTTTTTTTTATTTATCACCTTACTGTTAAGTTTTCATGTTTCAACGGCGCAGCTGACTGCTCCCGGTGCATCGGGAATGACATCAACTGAATATCAGGTTTTTCCTGAAACCGATAACATTTTTATTTTTTGTGCCGAAAGTGAAGGCGTCCAAGACGGAGCACTTACAGTTAACACATCGCTGCAGGGTACCAAAACGTTTTTATGGGAAAAATACAGTCCCGAATCCGGTGATTTTGAGTTTTATTTTTCGGAAAGCCTTGACGGACAGGAATCTTCCGTCAGCTCACTGCCTGACGGCGGTTACCGTGTAACGGTCAATCAGGGTGAAACTGCTGAAATTTTCAGAGCATGGATATTTAACAGCTGGATTTCAGCCACGGCTGAAATTTCGGATTCCAACTGCGAATCATTCCGGTTGTCAGGTGATTTTGAAGCTTCGCAAATGAGCTATTTCGATTTGGGGAATGGCGCTGAAATTGAAGTTTTCAGAGACATCAAAGTGGAATGGAAGGAAAAAGATGTAACGGTTGCCAGTGTGATTGATCCGCAGATGTTCAGCCCGCCGGGCACAAATACCGAATATAATTTCAGGGTTTATGATCGGTTTGGCTGTGTAACAACGGCTCCCGTTTTATATGAATCCATTGTTACCAAAGCAAAATTTTCTTTAGACCCGATGCAGGGCGAAGCGCCGCTAACCGTTACTTTCAGCAATGAGTCGGAAAATGGCAGTCCGGGCATGTATGAATGGTTTTTTTACAGAAATTTCGACGAGCTGAAACTTGAAGGGGAGAAAACGCAGCAACCGTTAGATAGCATTGATTTTATAGCTTATGATGATTCGCCGGTTTACACTTTTGAAAAATCGGGACATTACAGGGTTAAATTAGTTTCCAAAAAAGTTTCCGAATTCACGGTTTGTGTTGACACTGCTTATATGGACGATTTTATTGTGATTGACACTTCGTTTATCTCTGCGCCAAACGTATTCACGCCCAACGGAGACGGGGTAAATGATCTTTTTGTTGTGAAGTTCTGGTCAATGAAAAACTTGAAAATTTCCATTTACAACCGCTGGGGGAAACGTATTCATTTTTGGGAAAGCAGTGATGTCAGGGGGTTTGGCGACACCTACACGGCAACTGTCTGGGACGGGCGTATTGGCGGGCGTTTTGCCAGTCCGGGAGTCTATTACTATGTGGCAGAAGGAAAGGGGCGCGATGACAAAAACCGAAGAGCGCGGGGATTTTTTCACCTTTTCAGGGACAAGGAGTAATAATCCAGCGCCTGTTTGCAAAAATAAAAACCTGTCCAATTTTTTAGTTTTCAAGCTTCCAAAACATTATTTTAAACAATTTCAATTCATTCTAAAGCGATGATACACAGTCCGAAATTTAAGTTTTTTCTGACAAATTTCATAAAAGGTCTGATTTGGCTGGCGATAATCCTGGCAGTATATTTTTCCTTTGAAAAGATAGTTCTGACCAATGCGCCGGACGTCTGGATTGAACAATTTTATGCAAAGCCTCTGATAATTTATGTCATCTACATCATTTCCGAGTTTTTTATCGGAATTATTCCACCTGAAATTTTCATGATCTGGGGGATGAAAAGGGGTGGAACAATGACTTACATTTCCATCGTGGCATTTTTGGCAGTGATCTCCTATTTGATGGGTTACCTCACATTCCTGATTGGAAAAATGATTCATAAAAAGGTGTCATTCAGATATATCAGAATGAAATTTTTTAGGCAAACCTGGCCTCAGCTCAAAAAATACGGAATATTTCTAATCATTGTTGCAGCGCTGACGCCGGTTCCCTGGTCGGGAACCTGCCTATTAGTTGGTTCGGCAGGCTATCCTTCGGATCGTTATTTAAAGTTTGCCCTTTTTCGCATTCTACGATACGCAGTTTATGGATTTATTGTGTTTCAGATGCACCACTTTTAAGCCACAGGCTTGCCTTTTCAAATTCCCTATTCGGGCACATAAATAATCTCTCCGTTTTCAAGTTCGTAGGCAATTCCCACTCTTCGCCCTTTGGAACCTGCTTCCTGCTCATCCGAAGGAGTATATCTGTTGATTTTATTACCTTCTTTGGTGATAATCTCCATATTCTCCTTGCCCGGATTTTTGACGATGGTATAATCTTCCTTAGTGAAAATTTCGGTCATGTTCATGTGCATCACCATGGCTACCATTAGCGCCACGGCAAATACCATGGCAACATCAAACAAGTTGACAACAACACTCAGCGGATCGGCGTTGTCATCGGTAAAAAATCTGTTGGCGCGACGTCTTCTGCTCATAATTCGGTTTTTTCACGGGTTAAAATTTTAGAAATATAATCGAGATTATTCACGTCTTTTGCATACCAGCGCTGCTTAACCTGCAAAGTAACCAACCCGACGGCAGATACCACAAGCCCGACAACCGTTGTGGCAAAAACTACCTGCATGTTGTAAGCCATTCCCGAAATATCACCTGTTGAAAGCCCAACCAGAGCGGGGCTCATGGCAATGAGCGTTCCGATTAATCCGAGTATCGGCCCCATTTTGGCAAGCATTTTCGAGAGTGCAAGGTCTTTTTCCGCTTCATTTTCAAAATTGGAAATTAAAAAATCGGAATAAGCCTCGCCCGGTACAGTGGTCAGCAGGTCACGAAGATACCTCACAAAAAGCGAATTGTCATGTTCGGGAATAACACTTCTCAGCTCATCCATGCCGAGAGTTGCTAACTCCCGGATTCTGTTTCCTATCGCCTTGTCATTTTTTCGCTTGATCATAAACTGATTGTAAAAACTGCCGATAAGCAGCAGCGAACGCCCAAAAAGAAACAGCAAAATTATAATATCGGGTATCAGCAAACTGTTGGCTACCCAGAATAGTGTTTTTGAAATAACTTCCATTATCTGTCTGCTTTAATAAAATACAAATCTCCCGTCCGATTTTTTTCGGATAAGAATACTTGTTGATTTTTAATATGTTATATATTGAAAACAATTCGTTTTATGTTTTTGAGTTGGAACGATACTTTTTTCCGAATCTCCATTTTACTCTGTTCCAGATAAATCCTACCGCAAAAAACAGCATAAAAATGATAATCGCACCGGTTATTGCCTTAATGTCCAACGGCTCTTTCACGGCAGCATAAACAACATTTCCGTTTACGGTTGTTAGCAGCCCTAAAATAGCGATGAAAAGACTCACCAGAAAATGAACTTCAAGTAACAACTCCTTTTCGCGCACCAGCAACTTCATTCCTATGGAAGCAGCAGGAATGGCAACAAATGTGATTCCGGCAAAGATGTATGTTATCGTGTCGAAATTAATTCCGGGGAAGCTGAAAACAGCCTGAGTAAGCAGATAAAACAGAACCGGAAAGAGCAAAAGGTTAGGATACCAGTGCAAAAACTGAATCCAGAGCTTCCTCTTTTTCCCGAACATATCTTTTAACATGGCAAAGCAGAAGGCAAAACAAATTGCCGATTCCACCGTAACAAGAACAGCCATATCCTGCAACGCACGGCGGTTTAAAAGGTAATCCTGCAACTGGGTTTTGGATTGAACAATGGCATACTGCTGTGCCCAAATCACAAAAACCGCAGTGATTGCAGCAAAAATTACCGTTTGCCACCATTTCCAGAAGCTGAGCTTCAGCAAGCTGTTGATGATGATAAACAGCACCAGTATCTGAATAACCATTTCCATCAGTACCTCCTCTTTCGTCTTAAAATCAGCAGGAGCGCCACAAATGCACCCAAAACCGATACGGTAACAATGACGCCGTTGAGTGAGAATTTTTCGCCGTTTTCAATTTCTCCCACTGCCTCCTTTTTCAGAACCGTACCCGTTTGATTCGCATTCATTTTTGTTCCGGCGGTTTTCATTGCCTGAATCTGACTGTTGTAATCTCTGGCATCAGAAGCAGATAGTTTTTCGGCGATGAAATCCTGTAATTTTTCGTTTCCGCCTGAAAATCCCGAACCAGTTGAGCCGAATTCCTTCACCAGCTCGGTGTGCAGCTTTGCAATGTCGGCGAGTTGCTCCGGGGTGGCTCTCCACATCCCTTTCCGTGCGGATTCCATCATAATTGCAGTAACCTCCTGCAATGTTGCCGGGCTTTTATCCCTGAAAAATGCTTCGGTGCCCAAACGAAATTTATCCTTTACATAAATATTGAAATACTCATTCCATAGCTCATTATCAATGACATTGGGCTTGGTAACGTTCCACCCGAAAGTGTTGGTTACAACTTCCGTAATCTGCGAAGCGCTTGATGCGCCGCCCTTCATCACCTCTCTGATATATTCAGGGTTCAGAACGGTGGCACGCGATTCCACGCCGATTGCTTCTTTCAGATTCTGCATTTTGGCATTGTTGCGATTGCGGTAATCGGCAAAATAAGCTTCGGGGTCTTTCCCTGTTACGTTGCGGATAGCCAGATTCATTCCGCCCATAAATTCATAAACGTGGTCAAGGCTCAACGCTCCCCACGTGTTGTTCTGGCGCGGCTGCACAATTACGTCCGTGTTGGTGAGCACCGTGCGCAGCAGTCCGGCATGAAATTCCCCCCAGTTCTGATCACTGCCGTAATCAGCCCCCATATTATTCATATAGGCATTGGCAATTTCATTTTCCGTTTCCCATTTGTCGCTGTTAGTAATCATCTCCTGAATGCCGGTACCATACATGCCGTTAACTCCACCAAAAATCCGGTTAGTGGACATTTCGCGGGCATTTTTGGGCGATACTCCCTGCTCTACCAATTGCCGTTCAATTTCAACAGCGCTTTTTGAAACGAGATTTTCATACTTTTCATCTTTAGCAACGGCAGCCATTTCCACTGCTTTCGAAATCAGCATCAGCCGCGATGCGGCAAGGTCTCGAAACTGCCCGGAGGTCTGAACCACAACATCAATGCGCGGACGTTCCAACTCCTCATCAGGAATCAGGCGCAATTCGGAAACGCGCCCATAGGTGTCACGCACAGGCTCAACACCCAACAGGTAGAGAACCTGCGCAATGGTGGTGCCTTCGCTTTCAACAAACTCACTGCTCCAGAAAGTGTAGCTCACTTTACGCGGATATTCACCGTGCTTTTTCTGATACTGTTCCAAAGTGGTATTTACCAACGCCACGCCTCTGTCCCAAGCAGCTTCCGACGGGGTTGCCTCTGCATTTACCGAATAGAGATTTCTTCCGGTGGGAACCGCTTTAGGATTTGCCACTGCATCACCACCGGATGACGGCGCCACATATCCGCCAGACAGCGCATTGAGTAACGCTTCAAACTCAAGTTCCGGGCTCTCCTCAAGCGCTGTTTTGTAAAACAGAATATTTTGAATGGTATGCTCAATTTCAGCAATTAACCGTGCCTTTTCCTTCTGCTCTTTGGTCTGTTCTGATGCCTGAGCCTGTCGGTTCATTGGTGGCATTATCGGTTTTGCCGGAATGGGATTACTTTCCTTCAACTCTTCCGCAGTAATTCCCGCAATCTGACAAACTAACTCGTCATTCACAGGTTTTCCTGCCAGAACCTGACCAACTAATTCCTTTGCCGGCTCTAAATAGTGTTGTGTGAAATAAGCCTTATTTTTTAGCTGATTTTCAGATACTTTCCCTCTCTGTTTATCCAAAGCAAACAGACTGTATGCAATCGGGTCGGCACTCATTGCCAGTACGGTGGAGTTGATTTTTTCCGGTGCGTAGGATTCACCCGAAACATAGAGTTGCCCGTTTATCTTCTCATTGGCAATCTCTTCGGCAAAATTATCAATGCGCTCTATCTCCTCTGCGGTATAAGGCTGAGTTAATATGCTGTCCATCCGCAAATCGCGGTGAATACCCAGACTAACGGCAGCCTTCTTCACATTCAGCGATGCCTGTGGCTGATTTGCTTCATCACTGTTGTAATATTCACGGATTTTATCCTGCAATGTTTTGAATTGCTTCCGGGTGTTGCTCTCTGTGAAGGCGGGTGTCAGGTATGAAATGGTTGTGGCGTAGGAGCGCCGCTTTGCCATCATGCTTTCACCAACATTTCCAATGGTGTAATAGTAGAAGTGGGGAATCGTTCCAACCAGCCGGTCACCCCAGTCGTCGTTACTCAATGCCACCTGCTTTTGGGGTGTAAATTCCAGACTGCCGTGCGTTCCGAAATGAAGCAGGGCATCGGCTTTGAAGCCAAACTGCGTCCAGAGATAAGAACCGATATAGGTGTGCGGCGGCGGCATTTTTGCTCCGTGAACAATGGCGAAATTATCATCGCCCAATGCTGCCATCGGCTGCGGCAGCAGCACAATGTTACCCAACTGAATGCGGGCTACGGCAAGATATTCTTCGCCGGTTTCCTCAACGCTCATATAATCACCGGGCGCTTCGCCATACAGGTCGGTAACCTCTTTATACAATGATTTTGATAAAGTCTGCCCTACCCACTTTTCATAATCTTTCCTGCTGACTAACTGCGGGTTTCCGTTTTTCAGGAAATCATCAAAAGCGCCTTCGGCATAAGTGTTCAGCACTGCTCCCTGAGTCATCAGCAAATTTTCAAAATCCTTTTCGGTTGCCGGAAGATTGTCCACCTTATATCCTTCGGTTTTCAGCCGTTTCAGCAGATTGTAAAGTGCAGGAATAGTCTCCAGACCCTGTGCAGCTAATGTCTCTTGTCCCGCTCCCTTGAAGTAGTAAACTGCTATTTTTTTCTCCGCATTTTTCTTATGTTTCAGCGCAATCATGTTGTTGATTATCGTAGTAAAGCTTTTTAACCTGTCGGGAATTACCCTGAAAACATAAAGATTTTCGCTGTTTTTTTCCTGAGCAACCAAAGTGTAGGGATAGATGGCGCCATCAAGTTCGGGCATGACAATGGTTTGCCCCATAAATCCGCCGAACAATCCCATTGGGTTTTTCAGCCATTCCTCTTTGAGTTGAAGAATAGTCAGCGGAGCGAAAAAAGGAATATTACGGGTTTTTAGCCATTCAACGGCATCATCCGGGCGGGCGGGCAAAAGCCGTCCGTGTGGAAAGTAAATTACCGCATCGGGATTGACCTGTTCCAGAAATTCTAACCGTTTGGATTTTGACGAAATGGGATAGACATTCAATCCCGAGTTTTGCAGCGAAACAATCAGGCTGTCCAAGTGCTCCTTATTTCCGCTGAACGGATCGTGAATACCGGAAAAAACAGCAACCCTGCCTGCACCTTCCCTGTATAGACCTAACTTTTTCAGATAAACTTCATATTCTTCTCTGTTTTGGAAAGAGACATGCTCGTCAATATGAAAAAATGCGTCTAAAACGCTTTCTGCCACGGGTTGTGGTTCGGTGGCAAAGAATATTTTTTTGTCGATGTTCCGGCGGATGTAGCGTGCCATGCTTTGGTAGTTGGCTTTGTTGCCGTTTGCAAGATAACCCGCCATTTGCTCAATGGCAGCGCTGTCCAGATTGCAGATATCGTTCTGCGGATTGGTAACCGAGTGCATGTAAATTGGTATCCCTTTGTCAGCCATCTGCTGAATCCGGTTGCGCTCTTCTTCCGAAATTTTGAGTCCCATTCCGAAGCCAATTACAAAATCGTAATTTTTCAGTCTATCGACCTCATTTACTGACACTTCATCAAATCTTATAAACTTTTCGGAGTTTGATAAGGAGATGTTTGATACCTGAAAAGGCTGAAAATTAAAAAGTGCAATTTTCGTTGGTGAAGCTGCCTTTTGCCAAAGCAGCCATCCTGATACAACTAAGATTAACGCACTTATAATGATGTATATATGTTTTTTCTTCATATTTTTACAACTTCCATTTTAAACCGATATAAAACGTTCTTCCGGGTGAAATGCTTGAATAGAAGCTTGAAAATTTAGCCTTGTAATCGAACAGGTTATTTACACCTGCGTTCAGCGTGATTTTGAAGGGAAGCGACTGCGCCACCGTAAAACGGCTGATTGCGTATCGGTCATAGTGTACCCGGTATTCTTCAACTGTCTCCTTTTCAATTCCCGATTCGTTATCAGTGTCGGTAATATCGCCGGTTCCGTAAATATCCATTCCGCTGAAATATTTTTGGCTGAAACTCACGGTAGGATTATATTTCCTGAATAGCGGAATGGTGTAATCAATCCGCGCAGTGGCTGAATGGGGGCGCACCAATGATCGTCTTCCCAGATTGTCGCGCGTGTGAGAATAGCCTGCCCTTACCGACAAATTGTTGGTAATCTGGCTCGTAACCGATAGCTCCGTGCTCAGCACCTTTGCATTTCCGATATTGGCGTATTTTACCGTGTCATCATTCACCCATACAGTGCTGACCATATTGTCAATAAGCGAGTATTGCACCATGCCCGTTACGATGGTTTTGCCAAAGGAGGCTTCTGTGGAAACATTGAAATTATTGCTCTTTTCAACTTTCATATCCTTGTTTCCGATAATCTGAAAACCACCGCCGTAGGGGTGAAACCAATCGGTATATAACTCCTTCAGCGTAGGCGAGCGGAAGCCGCCTGAATATCCTCCGCGCAGCGTGATTCGGGGTGCCGGTTTATACATCGCCGACAAGCGCGGCGTGAAATGCCCCTTGTATTGCGAATGGTAATCGTAGCGCAATCCGGTAACCCATGTAACGTTTTCTGACAAAAGCCACTCCTGCTGTGTGAAAACAGCATAGGTTTGCACATCACGACTTGCGTTGTTTCCGGCGCTTTCAAACATGTATGTCATCAGATTATCCAAAAAATATTCGGCTCCGGCAACCAATGAATGCCCGAACGGCAGCGATAAGTTGTATAATCCGCTTAATCTTTGCTGAGAATTTTCATAATTCTTCTCTTTTTCATCCAACAGCTTGTAGAAAATAAATTTATCATACCGGTCGAAGTTTCCGGTGAGCTGCAGGTGCTGTGTTTCGGAAATTTTATAATCTGCCTTAATTCCTCCCGTGTAGTTGAAATAGTGGTCGGTTACCTTTGTTCCGTCTAATCCGCCGGGATTTCTCTCCTTGAAATAGTATCCTCCCTTTATTTCAAGCTGCAGTTTTTCCGACAGGTCTATTCCTGCGCGGGGCGTAATGCTGTAATCTCTGAAACCGGCAATGTAGGTCTGGCTCAGCGGCTGTTCCACCATTGTGCCGTCGTCAAACCACTGCGTCAGCGGTTCTCTGTCTTTCAGCAGATAGGGGTCCATCAGTTTGAAGGAGGATGTCAGGTTCAGGTATCCCCACCTTTTGCGCGAACCCGCTGAATAGTGATAGTTTTGTTCATTATTACTGCCAAACCTGACACCGGCAGCTGTTTCAAAAGGTTTTTGCGGCTTTTGTGTGATGATATTGATTACTCCGCCAACAGCATTGGAGCCGTAAAGAGAAGATGCCGCTCCTTTCACTATCTCAATCTGCTGCACATTGTCCATATCAATGCGGTTGTAGTCAATGTTGTCGAATGTTTCGCCAGCCATGCGTTCGCCATCAATCAAAAAGAGCACATATTTGCCACCAAAACCGAGCATATTGATATTTGCGTAACCGCCGTTGTTGGTAAACTCCACACCCGGCAGTTCAAATTCCAGCAAATCCCTGAAATTGGTTACCTGCATGCGCTCAATGGTTTTCGACGAAATCATCTGGGTTTGTATGGGTACGTTTTTCAACATCCGTTCGATGCGGGTAGCCGTAACCACAACCTGCTCCAGGTCGATTGCTTTTTCACATAACGATATGGAGTTCAGTGAGTTTTCATTTTTCTGGGGAATCGTAACCGGAATGTGTTTTTCTTCATAACCCACCGATGAAACGGCTAAAGTGTAATTCCCTGCGGAAATTTCATCAATCACAAACCTTCCCGATTCATCGGAAACAGTGCCTTTTGTGGTTCCTAACAATCCCACGCTGACAAGGTGTAACCCCTCATGCGATGCGCAGTCAAAAATCTGACCTCTTATCTGCTGATGCTGGGCGTTGAGCGCTACACTGGCAACAAGAAATAATGACAATAGAATAATTCTCATGCTTTTCACCTCATAACAAGAATGACCGGGCAGCAAAAACTGTCCGGCACTCTTTTCAATCTCAATGCATCCATATCCTATTTAGTTGAATCCGGTACTTCCATCGGCATTGTACTGGTATTTGAAGCTAACATAGCCGGCAGCATTTTTTTCGTTCTTGTTGTCGTATAACCACAATTTTACATAGTTGCCGTCAGCAGCTTTCACAATATAAATCCAGTTATGGACTATATATTTTGGTGGCGGATTGTTAGTATCAACCGTCAGCCACGTAGCAAGTGTCTGAGAAAACGGCTGATCCTCTTCTGTTGTTCCGTCTCCGGTAAATGCAATTGTAATTTTACCTGTCTGGTCCTTTGCATAACCGGCTGCCGGCGCTTCCGTTACTGCATTCCAATCTGTTTTGTTGGTATTCAGCGCTTCCGCTTTTCCCTTACCCGATTCACCTCCGTTTAAACGCACATCACCTCTGTGAAAGGCAATGTCCCACGACAAATCATTCTGAAAGTCAGTAACTGTAACAGTCTCCCCTTTTGAGAAAGAAAAATAGACCCAGTCGGTATATGACGTGGCATCAATAAACTGAATATCTTTTACCTCGCCAGGAAGCGCAGGCTCATTATTGTCCTTATCGCAAGCCGTTGTGAATAAAACGCCAAGCAATATTATAAAACTAATCTTTTTCATATAATTCTATTTTATTTTAACTATAGCAAGTATTGGCAAATTTACCGCAAACACCATCCAGCCGCAATACCTAAAAATTGTCATTTTATGAAATCCGTATCCTAATATTATGGTAGGATAGTGTTAAAACGAATACAAAAAAGTGATTGGAAATTTATGGGTAGGTGGCTAAGGGTTGGAAATTTATAAAGACTCAGACAAATTTTTCACATATTTATGCATTCGCGATAAAAGGTTGGATTAAAACTCCCTTCAAAATGCTTATTTAATCTTAAAAAGGTTTATTTTAGTCCTTTTGTTTCATCTTAAAACTACAGATATTATGAGAACAGCAACACTATTTACCATCGTTTTTCTTTTTACAGGGCAGCTTTTTGGTCAATCCGATTTTAATGGATTGAACATGAATATGGGCAATCTTTATCGTCTTTCAGATGCCAAAACCCGCTCCATCAGCCCGGAAAACTTCACCGGCGAAAAGGGTAAAGGCGGCATGGCAATTCCGGATGCCGATGCACCCAGGAACACCGCAAACGCATCAAGTGCCGCCCGTGATTTGGGTCAGGGATGGAAGGTCAATCCCTTCATTCGCATTCAACCCGGTGAAACCTTCACACTTGCAGAGATTGACGGTCCCGGTGCAATTCAGCACATCTGGATGACACCAACGGGAAACTGGAAATTTTCCATCATCCGGTTTTACTGGGATGATGAAGACACCCCGTCAGTTGAAGTTCCGGTAGGCGACTTTTTCGGTATGGGATGGAATGAATATGCGCTGTTGAGTTCAATGGCAGTTTGCGTGAATCCGGGAAGCGCTTTCAACTGCTACTGGCCGATGCCGTTTCGCAAAAAATGTAAAATCACCATGGAAAACATCAACGACAAGGATGCCATGACCCTTTACTATCAGATTGATTATACGCTGACTGATGTGCCGGAAGATGCCGCATATTTTCATGCACAGTACCGGCAGGCACTTCCCAACGAAACTTCCGACTACACCGTTATTGACAACATCAGGGGCAAAGGTCATTTTGTCGGCGTCTATATGGCTTGGGGAGTGAACAACAACGGCTGGTGGGGCGAAGGCGAAATCAAGTTTTTTATGGATGGTGACAATAAATTTCCAACCATTTGCGGAACAGGCACCGAAGACTATTTTTGCGGCTCCTACAATTTTGACCGCAATGGGCAATATACCGTGTTCAACACACCATACGCAGGATTGCACCAAGTGATTCGCCCAGATGGAACATACAGGTCACAGCAGCGTTTTGGGCTTTATCGCTGGCATATTCTGGACCCCATCCGCTTTGAAAAGGATTTGAGAATAACCATTCAGGATCTGGGTTGGAGGCACGGCGGAAGATACCTTCCCCAAAAATCGGATATATCATCAGTAACCTACTGGTATCAGTCGGAACCGCATGCAAAATTTCCGAAACTCCCAGGATGGGAAGAGTTAGAGCTCCATTAATTTCCCGCAAAAGTTGTTTTAATTAATCTATTTTCGATAATTCTTGAAGAAAGCGAATATGAACAAGCAGCCATTTATTCCCAAAGGTATTATGTGGCCTTTTATTCTCCTGACATCACTGTTTTTTGCATGGGCAATACCAAACAACCTGACTGACACGATGCTGGCGGCATTTAAGCGAATTATGAGTCTCACCGATTCAAAAACGGCATGGATTCAGGTTGCCTGCTATCTGTTCGGTTATGGTGGTTTTGCCATTCCGGCAGCTCTTTTCATCAAAAAATATACTTATAAATCGGGGGTTATGTTAGGGCTTACCCTATATGCCACCGGAACATTCATGTTCTATCCGGCAATGCTTTTAGCCGGTTTTAGCATAAATATCAGCTTTTTAACTTTTCTACTGGCATTAGTGGTTCTGTTTGCCGGTCTTTCCATTCTGGAAACATCTGCCAATTCCTACGTTTATGCTATCGGACCTGAGCAGACCGGAACCCGCAGGTTAAATTTTTCACAATCATTCAACCCGTTTGGAGCAATTACGGGAGTGGCATTGAGCCAGATTTTTGTTTTGTCGCAACTCAGCATGTTGAGCGCCGAAGAACGAGCAACCCTTCCGCCCGATGAACTGCTTAAAATTCAGGGAAGTGAGCTGAATGCGGTAACCACAACTTATGTGGCATTAGGCATGGTTATGCTGATTATTTTGCTGGCAATATATTTTACCAAAATGCCCAATGCCAGAGAAGATGATAAAAATCTTGACCTGAAAGGCACATTCAAAAGGCTGTTAAAAAACAAAAATTACGTTTGGGGAGTTATTGCCCAGTTCTTTTATGTGGGAGCACAGATTGCCGTCTGGTCATTTATTATCCGCTATGTAACCCAACAGCTTAATCTGGACACGCTCGTTGCCGAATTGGGAAAAAATGCTTCTGCGGATGATATAATTGCCAAACTTCGCAATGTGGAGCCGTTGGCTGCCGGATTTTATAATTTCACCGAAATGTTAGGTATAAAAGTGTTTTTACCCCGCACAACAGAACAGGCTGGTGCAACTTATTATATTCTTTCCCTGATTTTGTTTGTAATTGGCCGGTTCACTTTCACCTGGCTGATGAAATACTTTGCTCCGCGCACCTTGCTGACAGCGCTTTCGTTTGTGGCTGTAGTGTGCAGTTTACTAACCGTTTATGGTGATGGCTGGACAGGCATTTATGCACTGGTGGCAATTTCCGGATGCATGTCGCTGATGTTCCCAACAATATACGGATTAGGCGTTACCGGATTAGGCGATGACACCAAAATCGGTGGCGCGGGAATGATTATGGCAATTGCCGGGGCAGCTGTTCTGACGCAAATTCAGGGAATTGTATCCGATCAGGCAGGAAGCATTAAAATTGCTTTTTGGGTGCCTGCAGTAGCATTTATGGTCATCATGTTTTACAGCTCTGTTGTCAGCCGGAAAACCGCAGTACAAGCTTAGCAAGAAACAAACTCTTATTTTGGTTGTTAGTACCAACTGAAATAAGAATGATATGATTGCGAGATTAAAAAAGAAGTGGAACGTTAAAAATAATTTTCAGCTGGTTTTGATTCTCATTGTTTTTTCAATAACCGGCAGTGCATCAATTGTTGTAAAAAGGGCTATTTTTCAATGGATTGGAATTGACGGAGACACTGCGCTCTGGCTAAAAATTCCGCTCTATATTTTGATTGTTTTTCCTGCCTACCAGGTTTTGTTACTGATTATCGGTACGCTGTTGGGGCAGTTCAGGTTCGTCTGGGAGATGGAGAAAAAGATTTTTTCGCTTTTTAGAATAAGAAGATGACTTTTATATTACTCATCATAACAACACTTTTTATGAATTCGTTTGGGGAACAGAGCAAGAATGTTGAACAAGCCACTCTGGGAGGGGGCTGCTTCTGGTGTACCGAAGCAGTTTTTCTTCAACTCGGCGGAGTTGAAGAAGTAAAACCCGGATACAGCGGCGGAGAGATCAAAAACCCATCCTACCGCGAAGTTTGCACGGGACGCACCGGACATGCCGAAGTGATTCAGATCACCTTTGATCCTCAAAAAGTCAGTTTTGCGGAGATACTTGAAGTTTTCTTCGCAACCCACGACCCCACTATGCTAAATCGTCAGGGAAATGATGTCGGCACTCAATACAGGTCTGTAATTTTTTATCATAATGAAGAACAGAAAAGAGTTGCGGAAAAGGTTCTGGCTCTGCTTGAAAAGGATAAAGTTTATGAAAATCCGGTGGTTACCGAAATTGCTCCTTTCACCAAATTTTACCTTGCCGAAGATTATCACCACAACTATTTTGAGCAAAATCCCGGGCAGCCATACTGCCGTTTTGTGGTTGCACCCAAGGTGGAGAAGTTTCAGAAACTTTTTAAGGAAAAAATGAAATAACTGACAAAATATAACCAGAAAAACGACTTCTGTAAGAACATATTTTAGGGAGCAAGCCAAAAGTCAGATACAAGAGAAAAAATAATCAAAAGACATGCTGTCTTTTTCTGTTCATCTTCTCATAAACCTTCCTCATCATCAGCCCCTTCACTAAGTCTCCAAATGCTTTATCCTCCAATATTTTCTCAAAAATTTCCTGATTCTGATCCATTCTGCCTATAAGTGTGTCAATGAATTTATCATCGAAAGCATATTTAAAAGTGTCGATTTTATTCACTCTTGCTTGCGTTTGCAAGGTTTCATCTTCCATCAATTCTGCCTCTATCTGGTCAAAGAAAAGTTTGTCAGCCTCTTCAAACTCTGTCCCGAAGCGCTCGTTTAAAACATTGATAATTTCAGAAAGCAGTGCTTTTTCCTCCTTAGCTCGTTTTAATCCTGCTTCTGTTGTTCCGCTCAATAGACCTTCTTCACCTTTTTGCAATTCGATTATACCCTCTTTAATCTTTTGCAAACGGTAATATTCCAGAGCTACCTCATCATCTAAATGCAGAGATTCCGATAATTCCCGTTTTGGAAGTCTGGGTTGAAGGAGTTTCGCATAGGCGTAAAATTTCTCAAATTCAGAATCGGTAAAAGGCATAATTTGAGACAGAAAGGCATACAGATTTGTCCAGCTACGCAAACCTTTTTTGAACTCGTCTTGCCTCACTTCTTCCCCGATTTCTCTATATCTGTCAACCGCAGGATCGGTGAAGGCATACAAATATTTTTGCTGTTTTGGGTTATTCAATTTCGTTTTCGGGTTGAAATAGACATTCGCAAAAGCATCAATCTCTTGTGTCCAATAAATCTGAAACTCATCTAACCGGGCTTTCAAGTCATATAAATGGTTGATGTTGGTCTCTTCTGTTACGGAAGTAACCTCATAGTATGGCTGAAATGAATCCAAAATGGTTTGCCTGTCATTGGCAAAGTCCAAAACAAAAGTTTCCTCCTTGCCCGGATGCTTTCTGTTAAGACGGGAAAGTGTCTGAACCGCCTTAACACCCGAAAGTTTTTTATCCACATACATGGTATGCAGTAAAGGCTGGTCAAATCCGGTTTGATACTTATCGGCTACAATTAGGATTTTGTATTCATCTTTTTGAAAAACAGCCGGCAACTCCTTTTCGCTGAAACCGGTTATTTCCGGTTCTGAAATTCCTTCCGGAGCATTGTCGTCCACTACTTTTCCTGAAAAAGCCACCAGAATTTTTATTTCCTTTTCGTAAGCTCTGGCTTTGATGTATCGTTCAAATTCTTCAAAATAGCGTTTGGCATGAAGCCTGGAACCGCAAACCAACATTGCTTTTGCCTTACCACCAATTTTTTTTGAAACAATATTCCTGAAATGCTCTATAATGATTTCCGTTTTTTGAGCTAAATTGTGCGGATGCAGGGAAACAAATTTACCAATCGCTTTAGCCGCCTTTTTCTTATTCAGATTTGGATCTTCCTCTATCGCTTTCGTTAGCTTGAAGTAGAGTTCGTAGGTTGTGTAATTTTGCAAAACATCCAAAATAAACCCCTCTTCAATGGCTTGACGCATGGAATACAAATGAAAAGGTTGTGGTTTGCCTTCGGCATCTTTATGACCAAAAACTTGTAAGGTTTTATATTTTGGCGTTGCGGTAAATGCAAAAAACGAAATATTGCTTTGTTGCCCTCTTGCCTGTGCGGAACGCTCTATCTCTTCTCTAATGAAATCATCGCCGGTGTAATCGTCCGTTGTTTCTTCGGTTGCAGCATCTTCCAAAGATTTTGCTGCTAAAACCTCTTTCATTTTTTTACTGGCTTCCCCACCCTGTGAACTGTGAGCGTCGTCAATGATAACGGCATAATTTCGGCCGGGCAACTCGCCCACTTTGTCCACCACAAACGGGAATTTCTGCAAGGTGGTGATGATGATATTTGTTCCATAGCTCAATGCTGCTGCCAATTGTGTACTGTCTTTATCTATTTTTTGAACAACTCCCGTTTTATGCTCAAATTGATAAATGGTGTTCTGCAGCTGCTGGTCAAGAAC
>LSQX01131554.1_pt2 | contig 23609 bp, 25 predicted proteins | sample 654561 | NCBI WGS metagenome assembly LSQX01 (sample SAMN04489861, study PRJNA283612) | anaerobic digester metagenome | isolation source: 4 biogas reactors fed with cattle manure at either 37C or 55C with and... | place: Denmark: Kongens Lyngby | collected 2014
GGCAAGGTCCCCGGCCCTGAGGGCAAGGGGATCAAGATCCGGCGGGAGCTGGAGGGCCTGCGCAGGCAGCTGCAAGAGGCCATCAGCAAGGAAGAATACGAGTTGGCTGCCAAATTGAGGGACGAAATCCGCAATTTGGAAGGTCAGTTAGGGTAAGGAGGCGGGGGAATGTCCTTTCGAACGATTACTAACAGGGATGGCAGCCAGTGGATGAAAGGCGAGGGTCCCGAGCAGGACGTGGTCATCGGCAGCCGGATCCGGCTGGCCCGGAACATCAGGGGGATCCCCTTTCCCGGGGCCGCCTCCCACGAAGACCGGGCTAAGGTGGTTGAGATGGTCAAAGGGGCCACCGCCCTGGCCAAGAACTTGGGGCAGATCGACTTTGTCCTCCTGGAGGACATATCGCCCCTGGATCGGCGGCTCCTGGTGGAGCGGCACCTGATCAGTCCCCAACTGGCCGCCGTGGAAAAGGACAGGGCGGTGATTCTCCGGGATGATGAAGCCGTCAGCATCATGGTCAATGAAGAGGATCACCTCCGCATCCAGGTCCTCTTTCCCGGCCTGCAGCTGACGGGCGCCTGGGAGATGTGCAGCCGCCTCGATGACCTTTACAGCGAACAATTGGACTTTGCCTTTTCCCAGGACTTAGGCTACCTGACGGCCTGTCCCACCAATTTGGGGACGGGACTGCGGGCTTCGGTCATGCTCCATCTGCCAGGGATAACCATCACCGATCAAATCCGTCGGATCCTAGCGGACATGGGGTCCTTTGGTCTGGTGGTCCGGGGCCTTTACGGCGAAGGGACGGAAGTTGTGGGCAATATCTATCAGCTTTCCAATCAAGTGACCTTAGGTCCATCGGAGGAAGAAATCATCAGCCATTTGGAAAACATAACAAAGCAAGTAATTGCCCAGGAAAGGGAGGCTCGGGAAGCTCTCCGCGAACGGGGAGACATTGAAGATAGGTTGTATCGATCCTACGGAATCTTAGCCCATGCCCGCTCGATCAGCTCCCACGAGGCGATGGAGCTGCTCTCGGATGTGAGGCTGGGCATTGACATGGGGTTATTCAAGGGCCTTGCGCCCACGATCCTGCAAGAACTCCTGGTCCTCATCAGGCCGGCCCATCTGCAGAAGATGGTGGGGCGGAAGATGGATGCCGGGGAGCGGGATCGGCAGCGGGCGGCCCTGATTAGAGAAAGAATACGAACTTTGCATGATTGAATCAGGAGGTGGAAATCATGTTTGGTCGCTTTACGGAAAGAGCCCAGCGGGTGATTGTCCTCGCCCAAGAGGAGGCTAGGCAGCTTGGGCATAACGTAGTTGGCACGGAGCACATCCTCCTCGGCCTCATTGCCGAAGGCGAGGGGGTCGCGGCTCGGGCATTGCAGGGTGCGGGGGTCAGTTTAGAAAAAGTTCGTCGGGAAGTTGAACGGGTCATCGGCCGGGGGGATGCCGTCCCCAGCGCCCAGATTGGGTTTACCCCCAGGGCGAAGCGGGTCTTGGAGCTATCCTTCGAAGAAGCCAGGCAGCTCGGCCACACCTATATCGGTACGGAGCATATTCTCCTTGGCCTCGTCCGGGAAGGGGAAGGAGTTGCCGCCCAGGTTCTGCGAAACCTCGGGGTTGACCTGGAGAAGGCTCGCCGGGAGGTTACCGGCCTTCTCGGCGGCGGACAAAGCGCCGGCGCCAAGGCTGCTCGCAAGCGGACGCCGACCCAGACCTTAGACCAGTTCGGCCGGGACTTGACGGAACTGGCCCGGGAGGGGAAACTGGACCCGGTGATCGGCCGGGAGAAGGAGATTCAGCGGGTGATCCAGGTCCTCAGCCGCCGGACCAAGAACAATCCCTGCCTCATCGGCGAGCCGGGGGTGGGGAAGACGGCCATCGCCGAAGGATTGTCCCGGAAGATCGTCACCGGCGATGTGCCGGAGCCGTTGATGAACAAGCGGGTAGTCACGTTGGACCTGGCCGCTTTAGTTGCCGGCTCCAAGTTCCGGGGCGAATTCGAAGAGCGATTGAAGAAGGTCATGGAAGAAGTCAGGGCTTCGGGGGATGTCATCCTATTCATCGATGAGATGCACACCATCATCGGCGCCGGCGCCGCGGAGGGCGCGATCGACGCATCCAACATCCTCAAGCCCGCGCTGGCTCGGGGAGAGCTCCAGGCCATCGGGGCCACCACTTTGGATGAATATCGCCGGTATGTGGAGAAGGATGCCGCCTTGGAGCGAAGGTTCCAGCCCATCATGGTGGAGGAGCCTTCCGTCGAAGAAACCATCGCCATCCTGGAAGGGCTGCGGGACCGCTATGAGGCCCACCATCGGGTGAAGATCACCGATGAGGCCCTGCGCAGCGCGGCTATCTTGTCCTCCCGGTACGTGACCGATCGGTTCCTTCCCGACAAGGCCATCGACCTCATCGACGAAGCGGCCTCCATGGTGCGGCTCCAGAGCCTGGTTGCGCCGCCGGAGCTGAAGGAGCTGGAGGAGCGCATCGCCGAGGCAAGGATCGAAAAAGAGTCGGCCATCAAGAATGAAGAGTTCGAGAAGGCGGCCTCCTTGAGGGACAAGGAGCAAAGACTCCAGGATGAGCTGGAGAAGATGCGCACCGAGTGGAAGAACAACCGGGAGCAAAACAGCGGTGAAGTCACCGAGGAAGACATCGCCAATGTGGTGTCGAGCTGGACGGGGATCCCCGTTGCCAAGTTGACCCAGGAAGAGACGGAGAAGCTGCTGAAACTTGAGGAGCACCTCCACGAGCGGGTCATTGCCCAGGATGAGGCCATTGAGGCTATCGCCAAGGCCATTCGGCGAGCCTACGCCGGCCTTAAGGACCCCAAGCGTCCAGTCGGCTCCTTCATCTTCCTTGGCCCGACTGGGGTCGGCAAGACGGAGCTGGCCCGGGCCTTGGCTGCGAGTCTCTTCGGCGATGAAGACGCTATGATTCGCCTCGACATGTCGGAATACATGGAGCGGCATACTGTCTCCCGACTAGTTGGCGCCCCTCCGGGCTATGTGGGTTACGATGATGGGGGTCAGCTGACGGAGCGGGTCAGGCGCCGACCCTACTCGGTAGTCCTGTTTGATGAAATCGAGAAAGCTCATCCCGAGGTGTTCAACGTCTTGCTCCAGGTCTTGGAGGATGGACGGCTGACGGATGCCAAGGGGAGGACCGTCGACTTTCGCAACACAGTCCTGATCATGACGTCCAACGTGGGGGCCCATGCCATCCACCGGGATGGGTCCATCGGGTTTGTCGTTGAGCGGGACGAGGCCGAGATGCACGACAAGATGAAAAAGAAGGTCCTCGATGAGCTGCGGCGCACCTTCCGGCCCGAGTTCCTCAACAGGATCGATGAAGTGATCGTCTTCCACGCTCTGAACGAGGAGCACATCGCCCAGATCATCGACATCATGCTCAAGGACCTGAGGCAGCAGCTAGCCGAGCAAGAGGTGTCCATCGAAGTTACCGACGCGGCCAAGGAGCTGTTGGTGAAGGAAGGGTACGACCGGGACTTTGGCGCCAGGCCCTTGCGGCGGGCCATTCAACGGCTGGTGGAAAACCCATTGGCCGATGAGATCCTCAAAGGCACCTTCGGTCCTGGGGACGTGGTGGTGGTGGATGCCGACGGCACCCGGATGAAATTCCAGAAAAAAGAAACCGAGGCTGGAGTACGCCAGTAAAACCAGACTTGCCGAAGGGGCCCGTTGGGGAGGCTGAGTGGGCTCCCGCCCCCGGGCCCCCTTTCTGCGTCATTGGCAAGACTGTTGGGAAGTGTTATAATAACAAAGAAGACTATTCTGGAGTATTTGGGAGCCGGTTGGATGTCTAGGCCAAAAACGGTGTACGTTTGCCGGGATTGTGGTTATAAGGCGTCGAAATGGATGGGGCGCTGCCCGGGGTGTGACGAATGGAATTCGCTGGAGGAGCAGCGAGACGTCCCCTCGCAGGCCGAAGGCTGGGCCGCCCAACCCAACCAGGTCCAGGCCATTACCGAGATTGACGCCGAGGATGGGCGACGTGCATCGACTGGGGTGGACGAATTCGACCGGGTGCTTGGCGGGGGTGTGGTGCCAGGATCCTTGGTGTTAGTCGGCGGGGATCCGGGGGTGGGCAAGTCTACATTGCTTTTGCAGGTCAGCCATCGGTGGGCGGCCAAATTCGGGACTGTTCTGTACATATCTGGCGAAGAGTCCCCTCAACAACTGAAGCTCCGGGCAGAAAGACTAGATGCCCTTCATCCCCGTTTGCTGATCCTCTCCGAAACGGACATGGGACAGATCCTAGCCCAAATTCGCCAGAACCTCCCCCAATTTGTGGTAGTCGATTCCATCCAGACGGTTTATAGCGCTGAACTAGCTTCTGCCCCCGGGAGCGTATCCCAAGTAAGGGATGCCACAGCTTCTTTCCTGGCTTTGGCCAAGAACACGGGGATTTCGATTGTGTTGGTAGGTCATGTGACTAAGGCGGGAGCCCTCGCCGGTCCCCGGGTCTTGGAGCACATGGTCGATGTTGTCTGCTATTTTGAAGGCGACCCCCATACACAGCTGCGGATCCTCCGGGCGGTGAAGAACAGGTTCGGCTCAACTAACGAAGTAGGCATCTTTCAGATGGGGCAGCGGGGATTGGAGGGCATCCCCGATCCCTCTTCCCTCTTCCTAGCCGGTCGGCCAAGGATGGTGCCCGGTTCCATCGTGTTTCCCAGCTGTGAGGGCAGCCGCATTTTGATGGTGGAACTCCAGGCGCTTGTGACCGCGGCGCCCTTTGGCGGATCTCCCAGGAGGCTCTCCTCCGGCATCGACTACAATCGCATGTGCATGCTGTTGGCGGTGCTGGAGAAACGCCGGGGCCTGGGTCTGCATGCCCAGGATGTCTACTGCAACGTCGCGGGAGGTCTTCGGATCGCCGAGCCCGCCGCGGACTTAGGGATCGCCGTGGCGATCGCATCCAGCTTTCGCAACCGGGCGCCCGTCGAAGGATTGGTTGTCTTCGGTGAAGTTGGTCTAGCGGGGGAAGTGCGGGGGGTCCCCCGGGTCGAAGCCCGGATCAAAGAAGGGATCCGACTCGGATTCAACCGCTTCCTGCTCCCCCGGACCGAATCGCACGACCTGAAAAAGCTTGCCGGGGAAGGCGTTTTGTTGATGGAGGCGGCCTCTTTGGAAGAGGCTCTGGAGTTGGCGCTGCCATGATCTGCCGCTCAAAGGGGAGGAGGGGACCAAGTGAAGGAGGAGAAAATCACTGAGGACAAGTTCCTGCAGAATCTACGCATCCTAGCTCCGGGGACGCCCCTTTATGAAGGACTAGAGAACATCCTCCGGGCTCGGACTGGTGCATTGATCGTCATCGGCGACAGCGAAGAAGTATTGAGTCTAGTCAATGGCGGATTTCGCATCGATGCCGCCTTCCATCCTTCTTCTTTATATGAACTGGCCAAGATGGATGGAGCCATCATCCTCTCACGGGATACCAAGACTATCCTTTATGCCAACACCCAACTAACACCTGATCCGATGATTCCCTCCTTCGAGACGGGCTCGCGGCACCGGACGGCCGAAAGGGTCGCCCGGCAGACGGGCGCCATGGTGATCGCCATCTCCCAACGCCGCAATGTGATTACCGTCTATCAGGCCAACGTCAAGTACATCCTGAGGGATGTAAGCGTCATCCTCGCCAAGGCCAATCAGGCCCTCCAGACGTTGGAGAAATACAAGAGCGTCATGGAGCAAGCCTTGATCAATTTAAGCGCCATGGAGTTCGAGGATCTGGTGACCCTCTCCGATGTGGTCACCGTCGTCCAGCGGGCCCAAATGGTAGCGAGGATCGATGCGGAGATCGAGCGCTACATTTGGGAGCTGGGCAGTGAGGGGCGCTTGGTGAGCATGCAGCTCGAAGAGCTGATGGTCAATCTGGAAGATGAAGGCCGACTGGTCATCAAGGACTACCAGGCGGAGGGCAACAACCGACCGGTGCAGGAGATCTGGGATGAAATGTCCCGCTGGTCTGCGGAGGAGCTCCTCGATCAAAGCTCCATCTGCCGGGCCTTGGGCTATGGGGGCGGTGCGGCCAGCCTGGAGAATTCCGTGACCCCCAAAGGCTACCGGATCCTGAACAAAATCCCCCGGGTGCCGATGGCGGTCATCGATAACTTGGTCCAACAGTTCAAAACACTGCCTGAGGTCCTCCAAGCCTCCATCGAGGAGCTCGACGATGTGGAAGGGATTGGCGAAGTGCGGGCGCGGGCTATCAAAGAGGGCCTGCGGCGTCTGCGGGAGCAGGTCCTCCTTGATCGTCACATTTAAGCTAAGTAAAAGGGACCTAACGTTTCGATGCGATCCAGCTGCTTTTGCATGATGGTGGAAAGGTCTAGTCCAAGGAGATTGCAGAGGGCTGTCAGATAAAACAGGGCATGACCGATCTCGGTTTCAACTACATCCCGACAAGTCTCACACAGCTCGCCCCGAAGGTGGGTGTCCATGAGGGCGAGCAGCTCAGAGAAACCCACATCCGGCGGGATTTCGGGCTTGCTGGCTTCGGCTTCGAGACATCCACACAAGGTGATGGCTTTGGCGACGGCCCGCTGGGTGCGAGCGGTCGACTCTTGCAGTTTGGAGAGGACATCTAAGAAACTGCGATGACGGATCAAGTACTGGGCGACGGTCTCCTGAAACTCATGACATATAATAGCGTCTTGGCTACCCATAAAAGGCGACATCTCCTTTTGGGAAAGCTTGATCGCAAATCTATTATAGGCGGGCGAAAATGGCTTTGTCAAGGACGCGAAAGGGGCCTGGAGGCAATGGAATTGACACCTTTTCCGCCGGGTGCTAGAATATAGTTGGGCCGCTGTATCTTTTGTATACGTGAGCAACATTGTCAAAATGCATTATAATTCAGATAAATGAGTTGGTAGAGTCAGGAGGGGTCTGAGTGTCTTTTGTGGTGGGCGACAAGGTCGTTTACCCGATGCACGGGGCCGGCATCATCGAGGCCATCGAGGAAAAGGAGGTGCTGGGTGAACGGGATAAATACTATATCATGCACCTGCCCATCGGTGATATGAGGGTCATGCTGCCGATGCAAAGCGTCGAGGAAATTGGACTGCGACAGGTGGCTGACAAGGAAGACATCGCGAAGGTAATGGAAATTCTCCAAGGGGAAAAATCGAAAATGTCCCCCAATTGGAACCGCCGCTACCGGGCTAACTTGGAGAAGATCAGGTCGGGAGACATCTTTGAGGTGGCGGAAGTAGTGCGGAACCTAGCCATCAGGGATCGGGAAAAAGGACTGTCCACCGGCGAACGGAAGATGCTTGACAGTTCGAAGCAAATTCTGATCAGCGAGCTGGTGCTCGCCCAGGATTCCACTCCAGAAGAAGTCGAAGCAATGATCGACCGCCTGCTCGGGATGGACGATGAGGAGGCCTGAGCAGGAAAGACGACTGCCATATTTTATGCATAAGAACGCAGTTGACCGCCAAAACTATGAAAGCAAGGGATCCTGGACAGATGGAGCTGGAATTTTCCAGTAGAGGAGGTGAAACTGCGTGGTCTACGAGAAAATCGGTCGCTTGATGACGACGCTCATTGGGGCAACAGCGGGATATCAGGTCCTATCCTACAGCCTGGAGAGCCTTTGGCTGCGGCTGGGGATGGATTTGCCCGTCTCCATGAGCACTTGGCTGGGTACTTTGGGGGGCGCATTGGCGGGGCTGTTCGTGGGGCCGATGATCATCCGATTGTATCAGGTAAGCGTTGGACGCTTGCTGAAAGTCTTGTATCACATCCCCCTGCAAGACATGATCGTGGGAGTGGTCGGGCTCTTGCTGGGTTTGGTCATCGGCATCCTCGGCACAATTCCCCTGCCGCAGATTCCCATTATCGGCTATTACGCGCCGTTGGTCATCACCTTCACCATGGGGTACGCTGGTGCCGTAGTAGCCATCAAGAAAAAAGAGGAATTATTGCCACTCTTTAAGCTTTCATCTAAGGTCCAGGACCGTTCCAAGTCCGGTCGGCTTTCCCATCGCACCCCTTGCAAAATCCTTGACACCAGCGTGATCATCGACGGACGGATCGCCGACATCTGTAAGACGGGGTTCATCGAAGGTATTCTCCTCGTCCCCAATTTCGTCCTTGAGGAGCTGCAGCACATCGCCGACTCCTCCGATATGCTAAAGCGCAATCGGGGCCGAAGGGGTCTCGACATCCTGAACAAAATGCGCAAGGAGAGCAACGTGACCATCCAAATCTGGGACGAGGCGGAGCAAGGCGAAGTCGACTCCCGGCTCGTGCGGCTGGCGAAAAAGCTGGGAGCCAAGGTGATCACCAATGATTACAACCTGAACAAAGTGGCTGAGCTCCAAGGTGTTTCGGTGCTGAACATCAACGAACTGGCTAATGCCATTAAGCCTGTAGTCCTGCCCGGAGAAGAGATGACCGTCCACGTCATCAAAGACGGGAAGGAACAAGGGCAGGGAGTCGGGTATCTTGATGATGGAACGATGATCGTAGTCGATGGCGGCCGCAAGTACATCGGGGAGTCCATCGGCGTTTTGGTTACCAGTGTCCTGCAGACGGCCGCGGGCCGCATGATTTTCGCTAAGCCCAAGGCCATGGAACGGGCGTTGTAGCCGAAAGCCTAGTCCAAGAAGGGTTTCGCCTCCTGTTGGCGAAGCCCTTTTTTTGATGCCAGATGATGGGTGGAGGCAAGATGGAGAAAATAGTTGCCCTGATTCCCGCCGCCGGCGTTGGACGGCGGATGGGGGAGATAGCGGAAATCAACAAGCAGTATCTACCCCTGGGGGGGCATCCGGCCCTGGCTTTGACCTTGAAGGTCTTCCAGGAAAGCCCCCTGATCGACCAAATAGTTCCCATTGTCCGGGAGGAGGAAATCGACTATTGTCGGACCTTTGTCGTTGAGCGCTATGGGCTGGCTAAAGCCGCCCGGATAGTCCCCGGGGGGCCCACCCGGGGCGACTCGGTAGCAAACGGCCTGGCGGCCGTCGCCGGTGAGGAGTGGGACTTAATCGTCGTCCACGATGGGGCTAGACCCCTCCTTACGGAAAAATTGCTGGCCGATGTGATCGAAGCGGCGAAAAAGACCGGCGCTGCCGTTGCGGCGGCGCCCGTCAAAGATACTATCAAGCGGGTTGACTCCATGGGATTGGTCGTGGAGACCCTTCCCCGAGATGAGCTATGGGCTATCCACACGCCCCAGGCTTTCAAGGCTGAAGTCTTGCTGGAGGCTTATTCCCGGGCCCGGGAGGATGGCTTCCAAGGGACGGACGATGCCTCCCTTGTGGAAAGGCTGGGCTGTCCCGTCGCCGTTGTGCGGAGCTCCTATGCCAACTTGAAACTGACAACACCGGAGGATGTCATCATGGCTCGATCCTTTTTGACCCAGCCCCGGGTTGGGGCAGGCTACGATGTGCACCGGCTCGTTCCCGGCCGGGAGCTCATTCTAGGAGGGGTATCTATTCCCTATTCCCTGGGCCTCCTCGGCCATTCCGATGCGGACGTCCTCGTCCATGCCATCATGGATGCTCTTTTAGGGGCGGCTGCCATGGGGGACATCGGGGCCCTGTTTCCCGACACCGATCCTGCCTACCGGGGAGCGAGCAGTCTAGAGCTCCTCAAGGAGGTAGGGGAGCTCCTCAGGAAGAGGGGAGCCACGATCGTGAACATCGATGCGGTGGTCGTCGCCCAAGCACCAAGGCTTGCTCCCTACATCGACCAAGCTAGGGCGAACATCGCCCAGGTCCTCGCTTTGCCGACGGGCAAGGTGAGCATCAAGGCAACCACTACCGAGGGCCTGGGGGCTATGGGCCGGGGCGAGGGGATCGCCGCCTGGGCGGTGGCCCTTGTCGACGGGGTGGTTGAAGAGTGAAGCGCTTAGTTTGGATCGTAGTCTTTCTCCTTGCCCTGGGGTCCTTGGTCCAGGCGGAGCGTCGCGGCCTTTGGGTCGTCCGGGATGCTCTGACGGATAAGGAGCAAATCGACCGGGCAATCAACCTGGCCCGGGATTTAGGCATTGATTTTCTTCTCCTCCAGGTCAACGGACGGGGTGAGGCCTACTACGAGTCGGCGCTTTTTCCCAAGGCAAAGCTGACCGCGGATTTCGATCCCTTGGCCTATGCCATCGCCCAAAGCCGCCGGGCAGGACTGGAAGTCCATGCCTGGGTCAACTTGCTGACCATGGGGTCCTTCGTCTATCGACCCCAGGATCCCCGGCACGTCCTCAACCAGCACCCCGAATGGTTCATGGTGGATGCGCAAGGGAATAATATCCTGACCTATGAGCGGGGCAATACTTACCTGCCCGCCCCCATGCTCGAGCCGGCCCTGCCCGAGGTGCAAGCCTTCCTGCGGGCCATGGTCCGGGAGCTGGTGGAAAACTATGATGTTGACGGCATCCACTTAGATTACGTCCGCTACCCGACCCGGGACTTTGGCTACAGCGGCCAAAACAGGTCTGCCTTCGCCAAAGAGTGGGGAGTCGATCCTTTGGACTTGGCGGGTCGGCCCGACTACTGGCAAGGCCGCCTCGGCCCTGAAGGCTGCGAGCGCATCCTTGCCGCCTGGGATGGATTTCGCCGGGATAAGGTGACGGAGCTGGTGCGGCAGATCAGCCTGGAGATAAGAGGGTTGAAGCCGGATCTAAAGCTATCCGCGGCCGTTTACGGCGATCTCAAAGACTCCCGGGAGGAGCGCCTCCAGGACTGGGGCAAGTGGCTGGCCGATGGCCTCCTCGACTTTGCCGTACCTATGCTTTACTCCACCAGCAATCTCCTGGTGGACAGTCAAGTCCAACAGATATTGAAATCAACGGCAGGGACCCTCTACATTGGTCTTGGCGCCTACGCCTTGGTGGATGAGCCCGAGAAGCTGGTTGATCAGATCCAAAAGGTGCGGGCCCGGGGCGCTTCCGGGGTGGTGCTCTTTTCGTTCAACGCCATCGTCGATCATCCTCGGCTGCTTGCTCTCTTGCAGCAGGTTCTGGGGTAAAAACTGGCAAAAACGTTTATTTTCCCTACTACTGGTCATACTAGGAAAAAAAGCCTTTGAGGAGGAACAGTATGGGCAAGGGTCTCATCCTCTGCCTGTCCATCCTGGTGCTTGCTTCCTGCTTGGTGGAAGCGGGGGATGTGGGGGTCAGGCAAGCAGGAGACGTGGTTGAAATATGTGTCAAGCAGGTTGTCGTCCTGCGGGTGCGCAGGGCCCACGGCGGGTTTTCCCCCTTGGAGAGGGGACGCATAGTGGCCGGCCGCTTGGCGGGGGCCCTGGCTGAGGGGCTGAGCCCCGAGCAAATCGCACCGGACATAATCGCCGGGCAGCATGTGGTTGCCATCGGCGGCAGGCTCATCATCACCGTCGACCAGGAGCATGCGGACATCAATCGCTGCCAGCCCTGAGAACTGGCCCTAATCTGGGCCAACAACCTAAGGCAGGCCTTGGGGGCTGCCCCCATCTCCTCGGCTACGCCGGCCTTGGCCGTGGGGAGAGAAGCTACATCGGCGTTGCCTCCTGGTATGGGGGGAGATTCCATGGCCGCCGAACGGCCAGCGGCGAGGTGTTTGACCAAAATGGGCTTAGCGCCGCCCACCGCAGCTGGCCCTTCGGCCTTAAAGTCCGGGTGACCAACCTGCAAAATGGCGAGAGCGTCGTGGTCAAGATCAACGATCGGGGACCTTACGTGTAAGGTCGGGCCATCGATCTTTCCCGGGCTGCAGCTAGGGCCATCGGACTGGTGGAGCGGGGGATCGGCTTGGTGAAGATGGAGTGGCTGGATGGTGGGGATAGACTCCTTGCGGGAAGATGAAAGCTGGGGTGAAGCATTTGGGAAAAACTGTTAGGGTGCGATTTGCGCCGAGTCCAACTGGCTACTTGCACATCGGCAACGTCCATACAGCCTTGTTCAACTGGCTGTTCGCCCGCCATTTCGGCGGGCAAGTGGTGCTGCGCATCGAGGATACGGATCGGGCAAGGTCCGAGGCCCATTATGAGGGGGCGATCGTGGAGGATCTGCGCTGGCTGGGCCTCGACTGGGACGAAGGGGTGGATGTTGGCGGACCCTACGGGCCCTACCGGCAGTCGGAGCGGCTGGCCATCTACCGGGATGCGGCCCAAAGGCTGCTCTCGGAGGGCTTCCTTTACGAGTGCTATTGCACCGATGAGGAGCTGGAAGAAGATCGACAGCGCTATCTGGAGCAGGGCCTCATGCCCCGCTATTCGGGCCGATGTCGGGATCTTGCCGCTGGGGAGCGAAGGCGACTGGCAGCCGAGGGGAGAAAACCAGCCTTAAGGTTCAAGGTCCCGGCGGGGGAAGAGATCATCCTCCAGGATCTTGTCCGGGGGGAGATCAGCTTTGCCACCGACAACATCGGCGATTTCATCGTCCTGCGTTCAAACGGCATGCCGGTTTACAACTTCTCCGTCACCGTCGATGATGCCCTGATGAAGATCACCCATATCATCCGGGGCGATGAACACATCTCCAACACTCCCCGACAGATCCTCCTCTATCGGGCCTTAGGAGAGGAGGAGCCCCAATTTGCCCACATCGCCATGCTCCTGGGCCCCGACCGGAGCAAACTAAGTAAACGCCACGGAGCAGCTTCCATCGGCGATTTTCGCCGGATGGGCTTTTTGCCGGAGGCCCTAGTCAACTACCTGGCCCTCCTCGGCTGGTCATCCCCGACGGGGGAGGAAATCCTGCCTCTTCCCGAGATTAAGGCCCAGTTCACCTTGGATCGGGTGGCCAAGAGCCCGGCCATCTTCGATTTGGCCAAACTTCGCTGGATGAATGCCCAGTATATCAACAAGCTGATGCCAAAGGAACTGGCTGCGCTGGCCCGGGCCTTTCTGCCTGAGGAGAAGGAGGACTGGCCCAAGTTGGAGCAGGTCATGGCGGTGCTGCAGGATGAGCTCGAGGTGCTGGGGGATTTGTGGCCCCGGGTCCAGTTGTTCTATGAGCTGCCGGAGAAGGATGGCCAGGCGGCCAAGATCCTGAGCCGCCCAGAGACTGGCGCTATTTTGACGGCCTTTCAAGAGGCTCTTCGTGGCGTCCCGGAGGATTTGACTCCGGAAGAGGCAGGGGAGCTCCTCCATGGATTGCCCCCTAAGCTGGGCCTGGGGACGGGGAAGGTCCTCCGGTCCATCCGGGCCGCCTTGACGGGAGCCGCATCGGGCCCTGAACTTGTCCAGATCATCGCTATCTTAGGGCGGGATGAATGCCTGCGGCGAGTTCGCCTTGTCTAGGGACGGCGCCTTGTCCGGCGGGGCCGGCTGGCATACTGATCGATTAGGGTCTGATAATGGTCGGCCAGGCGCTCGGCCATCCGGCGGGAGCTGAAGTCTTGGGCTTTGACCTTAGCTTGCCGGCCAAGACGGGCCCTGAGTTCCGGATCCGATAGGATCTGGTTCACCCGGTCGGCGAAGGCCCTGGGGTCCAGCGGAGTGATATAGCCGTCCCGCCCCGATTCGATGGTATCGTTGTTGGCCGGAGCATCGACGGCAACTACCGGCAGCTCGCCGGCCATGGCTTCGGCCAGGACCAGGCCCTGGGTTTCGGTGACGGAGGGAAAGACGAACACATCTGCGCCCAGGTAGCAGTTGATCACCTCTTCGTGGGCCAGGCCCCCGGTGAAGATCACCTGCCCGGTCAAGTTCCTCTCCCGCACCATCTCCTCTAGTTCCGACCGGTAGGGTCCATCCCCGACGATGACTAAGACCGACGGGGGATCGATGAGGGGCAGTACATCCCACAGGAAAGAGACGTTCTTCTCTTTGCCGAGCCGCCCGACAAACAAGAGGATATGCTTGTCCTCCGGAATCGGGAAGTTCTTCCGCAGCCAAGTTCCATCGCCGCTCTCGTACTTGCCGATGGGGATCCCGGTGGGGATGACCGCGGTCGGCCGGGTAAGCTCATAGGTAGTCTTGAGCCATTCCTCCAGGGAGGGGGAGGGAGCGACGATCAGGTCGCACTTTTGACAATAGGCGTTGAGGAAGCGGATGGTGAACTTCTTGATCACCGGCGTGGCCATGGGTACGTAATGGACGTACTCGGGGTAGAGGGTATGATGGGTGAACACCAGGGGCAGTTGATGGCGCCTAGCTACCCTGGCCGCCAGCTGTCCCATCAAAAAGGGCGAATGGCTGTGGATCACCTCCAGGCCCAGCCGCCTCACCAACTGATTTGTCCGGGGCGACAAAGGCACCGGGAGCACAAAACCGGGGTAGGTGGGGGCCGGTATGGAAAAATAGCGGAAGACCGGCACTTTCCTCCCCGGTGATGGATCCTTCAGCGAACGGCTGTAAGCCGGTGCGAAGATATAAATCTGATGGCCTAAGTCCAGCAGTTCGGCAGTGAAGGTATTGATGGAACGCACAACACCGCTGACGTAAGGTTCATAGCTGTCCGTGAAAATGCCAATGCGCATGTGCGCGCTCTCCTATTCTCTAGCAGAAGTTGGTTAATTATATCTTCTCAACTTCCCCTCTGAAGTCCTGCTCATCCTTAAGGATTAGGGCTTGGCGGGTGTTCCTTGAGGAGCCTGACGAGATGGAAAAACGCCTCTCGGTCGTGCTGGTCTAAGGCTTTGTCGATCCGGTAATACAAATGGGCCTTCTGGGCTTGAAGGATCAGCTCATCAAGCCATGGAGCTTCCAAACCCTGGTTTTCGACAGGTAAAGGCAGTTGGCTGAATTCCACGGGTTGTAGCACCACCTTATTGTATTCCGGCGAAGACTCCCGTTCATGGAACAGGAGCGAAACGAACACATCCGTCGCAGGGTTAGCCTGCAGGTAAGCTAGGGCCTCCGCTGGCCGGATTGTCTCCTCCCCTGCCTGGCGGAAGAAGAAGGCTGGACCTTCACAACAGATGGTGGATATCACCATGCCCACCGGCAGGCCGGCTATGTCATGGACGAAGTGCACCCTGGCCAGGCGATCGGGATCCGTCAAGAGATACTCGAATATAGAGTAAACGGCTTCGGACTGTAGACGGTGATTGCGCAAAAACCAGAGGATGAACTTCTGCTTTTCCTGCGTATTTACCGTTTTTGCCACCGTTTTCGCCTCCTCCACCGGCTAAATTCTCTGGTCTTAAACTGTATTTCTTCCCCCGCGAAGAAATGCCTCTTAGAAATTCCTGACTGCGAAGGAACGGAGCTGCCGTCGGCGAAGCTACCATCAGCAGGCCACTGGAGGTGGAGGTTGGATGTTTGAACTACTGAGGGGATTTGCTATCCTCAGCCTGGCCCAGTTGCTAGGCGAGATGCTGCGGAGGGTGCTGGGAATACCTATTCCGGGCAACGTGCTTGGCTCTGGTCTGTTGGCAGTGGCCTTGTTTGCCGGCGTCATCAAGGTGGAAGCCGTGGCCGGGGCCGCTAAGCTCCTCCTTGACCATCTGACCCTCTTGTTTGCACCAGTGATCGTCGGGATCGTTCTCTACAAGGAATTCTTCCGTACCCAATGGCTGCCAATGACATCTGCTATCCTCGTCAGCACGGCCATTACGTTAGTCTTGGTGGGCAAGCTGGTGGACTTGTACTTGGAAGGGGGCAGCCGTCATGGAGCCTCTCGCCGCTAATCCCCTGTTTGGGTTCACTTTGACCGTCGGCTGCTTTTATGTGGCCACCCTTCTACATTCTAGACTTCGCTCTCCCCTGGCAAATCCCTTGTTGTTAAGCTCCATAATTATCATATTGGTCTTGGAGCTTGCGGGCATAGACTACCACGACTACAATCGGGGCGGTCAAATCCTCACTTTCTTCCTGGGACCGGCCACCGTCGCCCTGGCCGTCCCTTTGTACAACAACCGGAGGTTCCTGCGGGGACGAATGCTGCCCCTGCTGCTCATCATCAGCCTGGGGGCTTTTACGGCCATGATCGTTGCCGCTTTGACGGCCCATTTCCTGGGAGCGGATCGGCAGGTAGTCTTATCCTTAATCCCTAAATCGGTCACCACCCCCATCGCGGTTGAGGTCGCGGCCATGATCGGGGGCATCCCAGAACTGGCCGGAGTGTTTGTCATCATCACCGGCCTGTTGGGGGCCCTTTGGGGGCCAAGGCTGCTTCGGCTGTGCAAAGTCCGATCGCCCCTGGCCATGGGGGTTGCCATCGGCACCGCCGCCCACGGGATCGGCACCGCTAGGGCCCTCGAAGAAGGGGAGCTTCCCGGGGGCGCAAGTGGACTGGCCATGGGGATTGCGGGCCTGGTCACCCCCGCCCTGGCGTGGGCTTTGCTGAGGTTGCTACGCGGGAATTAGCGCGGCTTTCCCGGTGCACACTAAAGTCGAAACAAGGAGGGAGGAGGGCGAAGGATGGCCAATCCCCATGTGGATCCGGATCTTTGCATCGGCTGCGGACTATGTGCTGACCTGTGCCCAGAGGTCTTTGAGATGACCGATGATGGCGTGGCCCAAGCCATCGAAGGGGCAACAGACAGTCCGTGCGCTCAGGAAGCGGCCGATTCCTGTCCTACCGATGCCATCACCCTGTAGAAGGAGAAAGGGGCGGCTTGCCGCCCCTAGAACCTTTTCCGAATGCGCCTTTGTCTCCTCAGCCTGAGGGGGAAATACTGGGCGCCCAATTCTTCCGCGATCTCTTCCATCTGCCTAGCCCGCTCCAGCTGAAAGTCGTGCATGGACCAACCCATCAAGTGGGGGAGCTGAGCCCCATCTTCCAGATCGAACGGCATCACGGCCAAATCCCGAATATCTTCCTTGCGCGCCTTCTCCTTTTCGCTCATCAGATCACCCTCCTTGCCGATAGTCTGCCCGGATGGAAGGGGGCTTCGAGTAGGAAAATGCTTGCAAGTGTATGGGGGAATAATCCCCGGTTATGCTAATGGAGAAGAGAGGAGGCGGGCCCTTGGTCAAGGAGACGAATGTAACGCGGGAGATCATGGCGGGCGATCAACCCCAAAAGCGGGGAGGGGCCAACTGGCGCGATTTGCCCGCGGGGGCGGTGATCGCCGGCGGCGCTAACTCGGCCGCCTTCGAAACGGGGGATTGGCGGACCCTAAAGCCGGTGCACCTGCCGGAGAGGTGCATCCATTGTCTACTTTGCTGGGTTTTCTGTCCCGATATGGCGGTGATCGTCGAAGATGGCCGGGTAGTGGGCTTTGACTACAAACACTGCAAAGGCTGCGGGATCTGTGCGAAGGAATGCCCGAGCAAAGTCAATGCCATCGACATGGTGCCGGAGGGAGCCGAGGATGCCGACCGGAGCACCGTGAGCGAATACCGGGGAAAGGAGAAATCCCGTTGACGACGCTAAAAGAACTAGCAAAGAAAGGCGAGCTGCTCAGCGCTGGGCACCGGGCCTGCGCGGGGTGTGGTTTCCCCCAAACGGTGCGCCTTGTCTTGAAGGCCGCCGAGCGGCCCGTCGTCGCCGCGGCCGCCACCGGCTGTTTAGAGGTGACCACCACCATCTACCCCTACACCTCATGGGGCTGCTCCTTCATCCACAATGCCTTTGAGAATGCCGCGGCCACCATCAGCGGGGTGGAGGCGTTCTACCAGGCCCTCAAGCGCAGGGGCCTAGAGGGAGAGTTTGACTTCATCGCCTTCGGGGGCGACGGGGGAACCTACGACATCGGCCTGCAGTCGCTGTCGGGGGCAATGGAGCGGGGCCACAACATCCTCTATGTCTGCTATGACAATCAAGCTTATGCCAATACGGGGATCCAGCGCTCCGGGGCCACCCCTAAGGGGGCCAGCACCACCACTACCCCTGCGGGCCGGGCCCTCGACGGCAAACCCCAATCCCGCAAGGATCTGACCGCCATCATGGCCGCCCATAACATCCCCTATGTGGCCCAGGCGGCGGTGGCCCACTGGAAAGATCTGGTCACCAAAGTGAAAAAGGCCCTCGCTGTGGATGGACCTGCCTTCATCAATGTCCTCGCTCCCTGCAGGCTGAGCTGGGCCATTCCGTCGGAAGACACCATCGATGTGGTCCGACATGCGGTGGACTGCTGCTTTTGGCCCCTTTATGAAGTAGAAGAAGGAGAGTTTCGACTGACCTACCGGCCCCGGGAGCGGAAAAGCTATGTGGATTGGCTGCGCCGGCAGGGACGATTCCGACACCTTTTCCAGCCCGGCCGGGAAGGACTGTTGAAAGAGCTGGAGCGGGAGGTGGAAGAGCGCTGGCAGGCGCTCCTCGCCCGGGTTCAGTCCGCGTAGCCCATCTGCTGGGAGATGTCCCTGGCGCACTCCCGCACTAGGGAGATTAGACGGGGCAGGTTCTCAACGGAAAAGCGGCTCACAGGTCCCGAGATGCTCAGGGCCGCGATCACCCGCTGGGTATGGTCATAGAGGGGAGCCGCAACGCAGCGGGCCCCCTCTTCACATTCCTCATCATCCATGGAATAGCCTAAACGGCGAATTTCCTGGAGCTGGGCGGAGAGTTCATCGAAGGAAGTGATGGTCTGGGGAGTCAAGGCAGGCATGCCGTGCTCTTTGAGGATGGCCTCAACATCGCCCAGGGCCAGATGGGCCAACAGCATCTTCCCGGCCGCGGTGGCATGGGCCGGGGCTCGCTTGCCGATCCGGGAGAAAAGACGCAGGGAAGCTCCTCCTTCGGCCTTGTCGATGTAGACTACCTCACCATCATCGAGGACGCAGATATTGACCGTCTCATCCGACTCCTCCGCCAGCTTTTCCATGAAGGGTCTGGCTATCCGCCGCAGGTCCAGCTGATGGAGCAGGGCATTGGCTACGTGGAGGCATTTAAGGCCCAGCCGGTATTTGTCCGTCTCCGGGTTCTGCTCCACATATCCGCAGTACATGGCCGTCGTTGCGAGGCGATGGGCGGTGCTGATGTGGACCCCCAACCTTTGACTGATCTGGGTGAGGGACATTTCCGTCCCCTCCTGGGCCAGGATATCGAGCAAACTCAGGACTCTCTCCGCCGACTGGATAGCAGCGGCGGGCTTTTTCCTCCGAGCCATACCCCATCTCCTTCCTAAAACTCTCTGACGCTGTCGATGCTGCCGCCCATGGAGCAGTCGGCCTCCCGCTCCACGATGATGTCGATCACGTAGGGACGCCGGGCTTCTTTGGCTCTGGCAAAAGCCGACTGCAGGTCTTCCCAGCGCTCCACTCGCTCACCCAAACAACCGAACCCTTTCGCAATCAACACCGGGTCGGGCAGCTGCTCGCCATAGCGGATGTCCACCGCGTGTTGGTAGCCGTAAGCGTACTTTTGGTTCTGGCGGATGAGGCTCAAGAACCCATTGTTTAGCACCAAGACGATGATGGGCAAGTTGTAATGGGCGGCCATGGCCAGCTCTTCGACCATGAACAAAAAGCCTCCATCGCCCATGACGGCCACCACCGTCGCCTCGGGATCGGCAACCTGCGCCCCAATGGCCGCGGGGATGTCGAAGCCTAAGGTCCCCGCACCTGCCGTGGGCAAGTACCGCCGGGGCCGATCGATGTCCTGCAGCTGCCCCGACCAGATCTGATTTAAGCCGCAGCCGGTGGTGAAAATCGTATTCTCATCGAAGAAGGCGTTAATCTCGTGGAATACCCGCTGGGGCTTAATGGGATGATCCTCATAATCTGTCTTTCGCCGCATTGCCTCTCTTTCCTGCGGGATGGCCGCCACCCTGGCGGAAGGAGTCCGCTTAATGCCCTGTTTCTTGGCTTCAGCCAACAAAGCTTCGATGGCAAGCTTAGCGTCGGCTGCGATTCCCAGTTCCACAGGCACGATCTTGCCGATCTGGCGGGGATCCACATCGATATGGATGAAGCGCCGATCGCCGATGTAAGCATCCAGCTTGCCCGTATGGCGATCATTGAAGCGGCAGCCGATGGCGAGGACCAGATCGCTTTCCAAGAAAAACTTATTGCCGAAGGGGGTGCCCACCTGGATGCCTACCTGCCCAACATACAAGGGATGGCGGGAGGGGATGACCCCCTTGGCCGTGTACGTGTTGATCACCGGCAGGCTCAGAAGCTCCGCCAGCTCCAGGGCCTCCTTTTCCGCTCCCGCCAGGATGACGCCGCCGCCAAGGAGGAGCACTGGCCGCTCCGCCTCCAGCACCAAGGCTAACGCCCGGCGAATATCCTCTCCTTCCGGCGCCCTGCGAACGACGGGGATGGAGCGATCCCGGCCCGGCTCCCAGTCAATGGAGGCGGTTTGGACATCCAAAGGCAAGTCGATCAATACCGGCCCTGGCCGATCGGAGCGGGCGATGTGGAAGGCCTGGCGGAGGACCCCGGGGACATCTTCGGGTCTAGTAATGCACCAGGCGGCCTTCGTCACCGGTCGGGCGATATCAGCGATGTCGACGCACTGGAAGGCTTCCTTGCCCAGCTGGTCGGTTGTGTTTTGGCCGGTGATGGCGACCAGGGGAATGGAGTCGATTTGGGCTGTGTAAAGGCCGGTGACGAAATTGGTGGCCCCAGGGCCCGAAGTGCATAGCGCCGCAGCCATCCTGCCGCTGACCCGAAAGTAGGCATCGGCGGCATGGACGGCCCCTTCTTCGTGGCGGGCGATGTAGTGGGTGATGTTGGCAGCGGGCAGATACTTGTAGACGGGGTTGATGGAGGCGCCAGGGATTCCAAAGGCCACATCGATCCCTTCGTCCTTCAAGATACGCACAACTACCTCGGCAACCTGCATGGCTATCCCTCCTGAAAAGGCTGATGATGAACCCTTCTCTTATTTTATGCAAGTTCCTTCCGCGAAATGAAAAATTGCAGATGATCAAAGGTAATTGCACATAGTGCAATAACACTTTCTTGCCAGCTAAGGAGGCGCTGGCCGGGGCAGGGGAGAATAACTGATCAAAATTCGAAAGGGAGGCTGCATCGTGAAGTTTAGTTATACAGTGGCTACGCCCGATACGAAATCCCCCGATGTGCTGGCTTTTCGCGGCGATTTCCGTGAGAGTCTGGCGACCTTGAAGGAACTAGGTTATGATGGGGTTGAGCTGATGGTCCGTTCTCCCCGGGAGCTAGATCAGGAGGCGATTAAGAAGGCCGTGGAGGAATTTGCCCTGGCGGTCCCCGATGTCTGCACCGGGGAAGTCTTCGGCATCGATCGTCTATCCTTCATGGACCCGGATCCAACAGTCCGCCGGGAGGCTGTCCAAAGGACGAAAGAGGTCATTGATTTTGCGGCGCTGTTGGACTCCCAGATTAATGTGGGGCGCCTGCGGGGCTCCTTCCGCCCCGGCGTTGACCGGGCCGACTCCCTCAAATGGGCCAAAGAAGGTTTTAGCGAGGTCCTGGAGTATGCCGCAGCCAAGAACGTCCGGGTCCTCCTCGAGCCCGTCAACCGCTATGAGCTCAACTTCCTTTGTTCGACCCAAGAGGCCCTGGAGTTCATTGCCCCGTTCAACAACCCTTATTTTGGCCTGATGCTCGACATCTACCACATGAACATTGAAGATAAGTCCACCGTCGCCAGCTTTATCGAGGCCATCGATTACTGCCACCACATCCATTTTGCTGATGCCACCCGGCGTTACCCGGGGACCGGCCAGATTGACTTTTTAAATATTATGCGGGCCTTGAAAGCGTTAAAATACGATGGGTTTATTTCCCTGGAGATTATGCAAAAGCCAGATCAATACACTGCCGCCAAACGCAGCATCGAATATTTGCGTCTGTTGGATGAGCTGTCATAAGGAGTGCCATCAATAATGATGAAAAGGTTCTTGGTTCTGCTAACCCTGCTTGTCCTGGCGACCGGCGCGGCCGCCCAAGGGGGTTTTCCCCGGGAGATAGTCGATGATGCCGGCCGGAAAGTCCTCATCCCCCAGGCTCCCGGGAGGATCGTCTCTTTGGCCCCGAGCAACACCGAGATCCTCTTTGCCATCGGGGCTGGGGATCAGGTCGTGGGGGTAACCGACTACTGCAACTACCCCCAGGAGGCCCAAGAAAAGGACAAGGTGGGAGGCTTTTCCGATCCCAACTTAGAGGCCATCGTCGCCTTGGCCCCGGATCTGGTCCTGGGGACGAACTTCAACGACGGGGTCATCGAGGATTTGGCGCAACTAGGCATCAGGGGGCTCGTCATCTCCCCGGGGACGGTGGAGGAGGTCCTCACCGCCATCGAGCGGGTGGGCTATGCCGTCGGCCGCGATGGGGAGGCCGGGGCCCTGGCTGAGAACCTCCGGGAGCGCCTTTTGGCCGTGGAGGAGTACATCGCCGGGAAGGAGCGCCCCCGGGTCCTTTACCAGGTGTGGCATGATCCCTTGATGGTGGCCGGGCCGGGCAGCTTCGTCGACAATGCCATCACCCTGGCCGGTGGCGATAACATCGCCTGGGATGCGGCCAGGGGCTATCCCCGGTTTAGCAGTGAGGTGGTCGTCCTCAGGGATCCGGAAGTGATCCTATCGCCCAAGACCCACGGCTCCGGGGCAGTTGCCGATGCTCCCCTCCCGCCCGGGTGGGAAGACTTGACTGCCGTCAAGGAGGGCCGGGTTTACTCCATCGATGCGGATATGATCGCCCGGGCCGGCCCGCGGATCGTTGCCGCCATTGAAGAGGTGGCCAGGATCTTGCATGGGGAGAAGGGAGAGGACAAGTGAGGGGCAAGAGGTCCTGGGCCATCACCGCCCTCTTGGGGATGGCCCTCATCGGAGCAGTCATCGTCGCCATGGGCGCCGGTTCGGTATACATCCCGCCCGGGGAAGTCGCCCGCATCTTGACCGATCCTGCCCAGGGGGGGAGCTTTGCCACCATCATCAGGCAAATCAGGCTGCCTAGGGTGCTCCTTGCCGCCCTGGTGGGCAGCTGTCTGGCCACTGCGGGGGCGGTGTTTCAGGGGCTGTTTAAGAACCCGATGGCCGACCCTTATGTGATCGGTGTCTCCTCGGGCGCTTCCCTGGGGGCCGTCGTCGCCATGGCCTTTGGTCTGCAGCTGCGCTTTCTGGGGTTGGACTCCGTCCCCTTGCTTGCCTTCCTGGGGGCGGTGGCGACGATGCTGCTAGTCTACAACCTGGCCCGTACCGGGGGGAAGGTGCCGGTGCTGACGCTCTTGGTGGCCGGGGTTGCCGTCGGTTCCTTCCTGTCCGCCCTGGTTTCCCTGTTTGTCTACTTCGCCGACGAGCGCCTCCACCAGGTGGTCTTCTGGCTGATGGGAGGCTTTGCCGGCGCCACCTGGCATTACGTGGGGATGGCCCTGCCCTACACAGTCATTGGGTTGGCCATGGTGGGCCTCCATGCCCGGGAGCTAAACGTGCTCCTCCTTGGCGAGGAGCAGGCCCAGCATTTGGGGGTGGATGTGGAGCGGGTCAAGAAGATCCTCCTTGCCGCCGGCTCTTTGCTCACGGCCACCGCGGTGAGCACCGCCGGCCCCATCGGCTTTGTGGGGCTCATCGCTCCCCATATGGTCCGGATGATCATCGGGCCCGATCACCGCTCCCTGCTCCCCGCGGTGGCTTTGCTGGGGGCCGCCTTCCTCGTTGCGGCGGATACCATCGCCAGAACGATCATCAGCCCCACCGAATTGCCAGTGGGGCTGATCACCGCCCTTTGCGGCGGACCTTTTTTCATCTACCTGCTCAAGCGGAAAGGTCTTTGGTCTTAGTAGCCCAGCTCTTCACCGATGATGATGATATGATAATCGGTCAAGGTGGGCCGGCG
>LSQX01389489.1_pt1 | contig 23609 bp, 20 predicted proteins | sample 654561 | NCBI WGS metagenome assembly LSQX01 (sample SAMN04489861, study PRJNA283612) | anaerobic digester metagenome | isolation source: 4 biogas reactors fed with cattle manure at either 37C or 55C with and... | place: Denmark: Kongens Lyngby | collected 2014
TCAGAAGCCTGCCACATCTCACGATTAATAGCCTCAAAAAGACGCTCAACGATGTTTTGAAGTGCATAGGGGTTTACTTCTTTAAGCCAATTCTGCATAGCTTTGTTTAGAGCGTATTTTTCGGCTAGGGCCTCATACATCCAGTCTTCAACGACTTCGACTGTAGCGTCCCATCCTAAAACGAAATCCATCGTTCGAGACAAGTCAGCAGCGCCATGATAACCATGTTTCTTTAGGCTTTCAATCCATTTAGGATTTAGAAGCCGCGAACGGAAAACGTGGCAGGTTTCCTCCGCGGTGCTTCTAACTTTAACCCGGTTGGGGTCTGAGCTGTCACCACAGTAGGATCTGGGTGCTTTGCCGCTGAGTACCTTAGTTGCGTTAATCATGCCACCGTGGGCGTCATACCAGTCGTCGCCATCCAAAATATCGTATTCCATAGAATCCTGATTCTTAACGGTGACGTTGATTTTACTTAGGCGTCTCTCAAATTGTTCGGGCACTTGCCGCCCATAGGTTTTGCGAGTGTAAGCGTAGCTGCCCCAGTTGACATAGATGTCGCTTAAGTCTTTTTGTTCTTTCCAGTTTTTGGAATCCACCGCTTCACTTACACCACAGCCATAGGCACCTGGCTGATCACCGAAAACACGGTAAAGCGCTTCCTCGTTTGCTATGGAGACATCCACACCTATTGCGGTTTGCTCAGACACTTCTATCTCTACATGTTTAGCAACATAGTTATGTTCATGAGGCTCTTTTAAGCGGGCTACCAGTCGTACTGCATCATCGAAAAGGTTGACTACGTTTGGGAAAGTATCACGGAATAAACCGCTTATCCTCATGGTAACGTCGATGCGGGGGCGCTTCAACTCTTCAAGAGGAATTACTTCCATACCAGTAACGCGGCCACTTGAGCGTTCCCATACTGGTCGTACACCCATCAGGTAAAGGATTTCAGCTATATCATCCCCCGTGGTTTTCATGGTGTCTGTTGCCCAGATCACTATGCCAACACTTTCAGGATACTTGCCTTCTTCTTTGATGTAACGCTCCAGTAAAGCATCTCCCAATGATACGCCGACTTTCCAAGAGGCAGCGGTAGGAACAGTTCGGGGGTCCACGGAGTAAAAGTTTCTGCCAGTTGGTAAAATATCAGCCATCCCTCTGGTGATTGACCCCGAGGGACCAGGTGGCACAAACCTTGCGGAAGAACCAGAAAGAGTATAGGTTAACTCGTCAGTGGTTGCGGCTAATGCGGGAACAAGGAATTTTACGACGTAAGAAAGCACGCTATGCACCTTAGAGTTATCTTCACCTATTTCGTCTAAAAGGATTTCAGAGATTGCTTGCTCTTGAAAACCGTGAATGTGAAGAGTCTGCACAAGTTTTAACGAGAGATTATAGATTTCTTTGAGGCGGTCGCCATTGGTTTTACCATCAACGCCTAGTTTTCCTCGATGCTCAAGGAGGTCGTTGTAATCATAGCCTTTGAGTTCAGCCAGAGATTCACGTAAAGACGGTACAGAACCGTTGCTTAAACGTGTTAGAGTAACAAGGAATTCGTCTAAACTTAGATCTTGAGGGGCTTCTCCTAAAACATGTAAACCATCTCGAATCTGGGTGTCCGATAACTCGTTTATGTAGCCGTGGAGTTTCTCTAAGAAATCATCGAATCCTGTAAAGGCAGCTTCTTGGGTAACATTTAGGTCTTTGTCGAGTTTTGCTTGGACTACGTTTTCCCAGATAAGATTCTGGTATACAGGTAATTTGTCAGGGTCAACGGTCTTCGCGTGGTAGTACCCTTGGAGTTGAACCTCTAGTTTTGCTAGTTCCTCGTATGTGTCGGCGTTATGCATTACTGGAATCAAGTACTCTATGATGCAGCAGTAACTTCGTCGTTTAGCTTGGGTACCTTCACCGGGGTTAGTTATGACATAGGGGTAAATGTTTGGTAGATCAGATATAGTGATATCAGGTTGGCAAGAAGCGGATAACCCAACTGATTTGCCCGGCAACCACTCTAATGTTCCGTGCGTGCCAATATGCATTATCACGTTTGCTTTAAACACATCCCGTATCCATCGGTAGTAAGCGTGGTAATGGTGGGGCATGCATATGTCGGGGCTGTGGTAAAGATTTGAAGCTGAGGTTTCCAGATAACCACGGGGAGGCTGCAGCCCAATATAGATGTTGCCGTTGATTAATCCGGCAACCAGCAATTTACCGTTGTAGGTGAAAATTTTCCCTGGATGAGACCCCCAGTCTTTGTCCATTTTTTCAGAGACATCAAGAGGTAATTCATCAAACCATGTTTGGTACTGTTCACTTGAGATTTTATCTATGGCGCGCTCTGAGAGTTCTTGGGAGCTGGCCCATCGGCGGTCATTTGTCAAGCCATTGATGATTATATCCATTAGTTTCTGGCTGCTTTCAGGTATCGATTCCAAGATGTAACCTTGTTCTTTTAGTCCCTTTAGAATGTTCATTACTGAAGCACCTGAGTCAAGTCCAAAAGCTTTACCAATATTGTCATTTCGTGGAGGGTAATTGTGAAATATTATTGCAACTTTCTTTTCTTTATTCGAAAGGAACCGTAGTTTGCCCCAGTTAATAGATAAATGAACCAGTTTCTGTGTCCGTTCAAGTAAAGATTCGTATTTGATTATCCTTGTCTTGGTGGTTGGGTTCATTTGGCAGCAATCCATCGTGGCAATAGGTACCGTTATTATGGTACCATCCAATTCGGGCAATGCAACGTTAGCGGAAATATCCATAATGTTTAAGCCCTGAATGGATTCACGCCATTCTTGCTCAGTGTTACATGAAAGGATAGCTTTGATTACGGGAACATCAAGTTTCTTTAGAACACCTGAAGCTTCCGAGCCAGCAAGACAGGTGGCAAAGGAAAAAGAAAACAGGCTGATAACTACATCAACGATGGGTTTACCATCTTTGAGATAGTAATTATCAATAACCCATTCTAACCCATTTATACCGAGCTTCTCGTTTTTTGAGCCGCTGAAAAAGACAGGCAATACATTAGCGCCTTGCTTTTCAATTTCACGGATTGTAGAGTCAACAAAGCTTGTGTTTCCACCTTGCCAATGGTTTTGATGGAACCATAATCCAACCGTTACCCGTTTAGCGTCAACCTTCTTTTCCAGATACTCCGCAAGGGAGGGAAGAGAGTCACTAAAGTCTGGGTGATAGATGCCTTCCCAGATGGGTTTGGTGGGTGCCTCGAAAGTATAATTTGCACCTGTGAAGCGGTTTGCAAGGTAGTACATTAGATGTTCATAGTTCTTTTTTCCACCATAGTTTAGGTAGTAAAAGATATTTCGACGGTCCTCGACTTCAACGGTGGAGTACTTATTGTAATCTTTACCCCCCATGAAAGAAGATGCAATCATAAGGGGGACTTTAGCGGGTTTTAGAGCCTCAACAAGCCGGTCCATTTCAGGCAAATCACCCATCAAATGTAGTAGAACTATGTGAGAATTTTTTGCAAAATTAATGAAATTATCTAGTGTGCCGAAGTCTCGGAAATCTCCGCTGTTCCATAGACAAAGCTCAACTGTATTAAGGGCTTTTTCGTTTATCGTTTTAACGGCATTTATAGCCGGTATTGCATCGCTGGGGATTGTTGTTGCAAAGGCTACTTTTAACTTTACCATTTTTTTCTTCTCCAATTAGTGTACCGCGATTATTGGCGATAGTTTTGTTGTGTATTCGTTAATGTCACGAATCATTGGCGTGATTTGGGGTTTGCCAATAATGGACGTGGTAACTTTTGCTTTGATTCCATAAACGTCTTCTATGTTTTCTTCGGTTAACACCTCCTCAGGTGTGCCCAAAGCGTATATAGAACCTTTTTTGAGCATTAACATACGATCTGAGAAACGGCTTGCTAAGTTCAAGTCATGCATCGTCACAATTACAGACCGTTCTTTGCTTTGTGCTAAACTCGTTAGTATGCAGAGGATTTCGAGTTGATGCCTGATGTCTAAAGAGCTGGTGGGTTCATCAAGAAGCATCAGTTTCGGTTGCTGCGCCAGTGCGCGAGCGATTATTACTTTTTGTTGCTCACCTCCACTGAGTTCATTGAAGTGACGCATTGCAAGGTGCCCGATACCAAAGAAGTCTAGCATTTGCGCGACGATTTCATTATCACGCTCACCGATACTCCAGTGAATGTAGGGCTTTCTACCCATCATGACAACATCGAACACTGTGAATGGAAAAGAGCTTGTTGAACTCTGAGGAACATATCCCATTAAGCGGGATAATTCTTTGAGGTTGAGTTTACCTGTATCTTTACCATCAACCAGAACGGTATCCCGTTTAGGTTTAAGTATTCGATTAATACATTTGAGTAGGGTGCTTTTACCTGAACCGTTCGGACCCACAATGCTTAGCATTTCGCCTAATTCGACGTCTAGATTGATGTTTCTCAGTATTGGAATTGTAGTGTAATTGAAACACAGGTTGTTTATTTTCAGTTTCAAGAAAAACTTTTCCTCCGTTTACTTACTAATAGATAAATGAAGAATGGAACGCCTAGCAGTGAAGTTACTATACCCACAGGCAATTCAGTAGGCATAATTATCAATCGCCCTACAGTATCGGCGCATAGAAGCATAAAAGCGCCAAGTACAACGCTACAGGGAATAAGGTAGCGATAATCATTGCCAATAAGCATCCTAGCGATGTGAGGTGCAATTAAATCTACAAAGCCTATGATTCCAGTTAAGGCGATTATGCTTGCAGTAGCAACAGTTTCTAGAACCATGTTGATAGCTAAGACACGTTTAGAGTTAATTCCTAGGCTTACTGCAACTTCTTCACCCATACTCATAATGTTGATGTTCCAAGCCTGAAACATCATGAGAACTATGGTAACACCAACAATGGGAACACAGATGATAAGGTTGTCCCATGTGGCATTGTAGAGCCCCCCCATGAGCCAAAAGACGATGGCGCTTATAGCTTCAGTCGCTGGAGCCATGTATTGAATGAGAGCAAGAAGGGCGGAAAAGAGAAAACCAACCGCTACACCAGCCAAAATGACGGTTTCTGAACTCATACCTCTAACTCGAGCGATTAAATACACCATAACCATAGCAAGTAAGCAGAAGATGAAAGCGTTTCCAATTATTATGTAACCGCTGTATATCGAAACGACGCTTATGCCAAACACTATAGCGAGTGCTGCACCGAACCCTGCAGCTGAGGAGATACCTAAGACGTAGGATGATACGAGGGGGTTACGTAGTATCCCCTGCATTGTTGCTCCTGCAGCGGCTAATCCTGCACCTGCAATTATCGCTAAAAGTAATCTGGGTAAACGTATGTTCCAGATGATGGTCTGTGCAAGTTGGGGTCCAGGATCGAGTTTGAGGAAGGGTAAAGTTTTTGCAAATATGACTTGTATTGCTTCTTGTATGCCTGGAGAAGCAGCGCCTAAACTGATTGATATAAGGGAAACAACTATTAGAGCTAAAAAAAGGGAGAAGATAACAAAAATTTTTCTTCTTTTGCCTGTATTGTAGAGCTGTTTTAGTTCCACAACGTTACTCATGGGTAGGCATATACTCCGCCTATAGTTATGTTGAAGAATTCGTCGAGTAACTGTTGATGTATAACTGGGGGGTCTATGTCACTGAAGATATCTGGGTGGAACCACTTTGCCCATTGTAAATATCCAACGACGCATTGTACTCCGCCAGTGATGCCGTAGTCACAAATGTAAACATTGCCGTCTTTGACAGCGTTGGAGTTCTTTAATGCGGGTCTGGTTGTTAGTTGGTTTTGAGCATCTTTGAAGTCCGCTATGTCATTGTTTGAGCTGCTGATCATTCGGATGATAAAATCAGGGTTAGCTTCTGCAACATATTCAGGGCTCATCATAGGGGCGACTTCTGTTTGATTTTCAGCGATGTTGATTCCGCCCACTTGAACGATTGTTGGCACTATCATTGTTTGCCAATCCTGATACCATTCATAATAGACAGAGGGCTTATCGCTTTCAGTTAGGTTTGCTAAGCGTTCATTGACTATTTTTTGGTAGTTCTGCATGTAATTGACAAGTTCTGTCGCTTTGTCTTGCACTTCTAGAATTTTGCCTATTTGGGTTACCAATGAGCAGGTTGTGTCAATCGTTGATTCAGTGGTGTCTACAGATGGGTTTATTGCATGACAGATGAATACTGGTATGCCTGCGTCTTCAATTCGGCTTGATGTCTGGTTATTGAAGTAGTTAATTGGTGCACCAGCAAGAACTAAATCGGGAGCTAATTTGAGTATTTGTTCTATGCTTACGCTGTATGGTTCCCCGACACTTTTTTTCGTCTTCACTAATGGGGGGAAATCAGAGCTTGTATCTACACCAACGATTCTATTCTCACAGCCCAAGGCACATACTATCTCTGTAGCTATGGCGTCGGTGCAAACAATTCCATTTACAGGCTGAGTGATCTTAACTGTGTCTCCGTTGGGATCTACAATAGTTAACACGTTTTCATCTTGGGTGGTTGTTTCTGGTGAGAAATGGCTAAAAGTGTAGATACCAGATGCGACAACGATTATCAATACCAGCGCGACTGCGATTAATGCAATAGTGTTCTTTTTCATCTTTTTGCCTCCATAACTAAGTATTACAAGGTGAATTCTTGCTATGGATTAGATTGCTACGTACAACATTGACAAGAGGCATAGCGCCGAGTTCTTCCAACCGCAGGTATTTTCCACCCATTGCTTCTGAGATTTTTTTAATTAAACCAAAGCTGATAAAATCCCGCTCAGTATCCACAGTTATTGAGTGAATACCCTTTGAAGCGATTTCATGCGCTATACAAGTAGCTTCTTCAATTGGGCCCCTACCAGATATGTTAACGTTTGCACGACCGTCAGAAACTAGAACCAGCAGAGGAATGTCTTCAGCGCGTATTGAACGCTTAACGGTATCCAAGCCTAGTCTTAAACCGTAGGCTAGCGGAGTACGACCACCGGTAGGTAATTTAGTTAAGCACTTTTGGGCTAACTCTACACTGTTGGTAGGAGGCAGAATCAGTTCCGCCGTATTCTTGCGGAAGGCTATCAAGCCCACACGGTCTCGACGTTGATAAGCATCCAATAGCAAAGAAAGCACTGCACCTTTGGTAGCACTCATCCGTTCTTCTGCAGCCATGGAACCGCTGGCATCTACGACAAACATTATCAAATTACCCATTTTTGTTTCACGAATTTTTTCTCGCAAATCAGAGCCTTCAATCAAAAGAGCGGTTTGTTGGTCGCTACAGAATTCTCTTCGGCGCTTCTGAAAAGGAGCTGCCGCACGCAAAGTTGCATCGAAAGCTAAATCTGTTACTTTGCCTTTGGGAAGCATACTTGCTACGTAGTGTCCCCGCTTGGAATCGCTGAGTGTTTTTGATCTTCGACCAGAACCGTGACGTTCAATCTTGTCAAAGATTGGAGTTGTTAAGGGTTTTACGGCATAGGGGTTATCGGCTTGGAAAACTTGCTCTTTGGAGGGTTCCTCTTGCTGGTCGGGTTCCTCGGGTATTGTTGAGTTATCGTTTTGTTGGGGGTGCTGCTTGTTTTGATTCCATTTATCGACGCTTTCATTTACCTGCTGCTGCTCCATTTTTGGTTCTTCAAACGGTTGACGACGTCGACGATGAGGAAGCACTAGTTCAGCAGCCTCTTTAACGTCATCTTCAGTTACCTCTATTCTACCGTTGTAGGCGGCAATGGTGCAAGCAGTTTTGTACATTGCGATATCTGCGCGGTGTCCATCGACGGCAAAATCGGTACAGATTTGCGTTATCAGATTAAGAAGGTCATCGCTTAGTATAACGTCATGTAAAATTTTAATAGCGGAAATAATTTTCTGGCGCAGTTGTTCTTGATTATTAAGCTGCGCAGCGACAAAAGCGACGGGATCCCTTTCGAAGGTTATTCTGCGTCGAACTATTTCGGCTCTTGCTTCCTTGTAGGGTATACCTTTCACTTCTACTGAAAGAGCGAAGCGATCCAGTAGTTGGGGGCGTAGTTCGCCTTCTTCAGGATTCATTGTCCCGATTAAAACGAATTGGGAGGGGTGACTAAAGGAGACACCTTCACGTTCAACATAGTTTACGCCCATGGCTGCTGCGTCGAGTAGTACATCAACGAGGTGATCGTCGAGTAGGTTTACTTCGTCTATGTAGAGGAGGTTACGGTTGGCTTGGGCTAAAATACCAGGTTCGAAGTGTTTTTCCCCTGTTTTTATTGCCCGCTCGATGTCGATGGTTCCTACTAGACGGTCCTCTGTTGCACCGACTGGGAGTTCGACTACAGTAACAGGGCGTTTGGTTATTGTGAGTTTTTCGCCTTTTGCTATTTTTGTGTGGCAGGTGTCGCAGGCATCTTTTTGGCGGGTTGGGTCGCAGTGGAATGCGCAGTCGGAGACGACTTCTGTATCGGGGAGCAGGTTTGCTAGTGCACGGACGGTTAGTGATTTACCTGTTCCTTTTTCTCCTCTTAGGAGAACGCCGCCGATTTTGGGGTTGATGACGTTGAGGATAAGAGCGGTCTTCATTTGTTCTTGGCTGACTATTGCGGTGAAGGGATAGATGGTTTTGTTACCCATTCTTTTTTGCTCCTGCTGGTTGGATTATCCAAGTGACCCCTATAAACTTTGGTTTAACAAAAGTTAATCTACAGTTGATCAAAATTAATTGATTAAAACACAAAACAACAAAAAATAATCAATCAGAAAACAACAATCATTAAACCAAACCTTAAAGTCAATCTAAAAGAATCAACAAGGATAGCACATGAACAATCAATTCACTAGTGAATTATATGCATATTGCGGAATCAACTGCCAAACATGCGTCGGCTTTCTAGGCTACAAACTAAACGGAGAAAAAACAGAACCATGCAAAGGTTGCCGAACAAGATTCATAACCTGTAGCTTCTTTAAAAAGCACTGTAAAAACCTGGCAAACAGAGAAAAAATCGAATATTGCTTTGAATGCCCAGATTTTCCATGCAACAAATTGACAGAAATCGACAAGTATTATTCCGAGAAATATGGAGTAAGCATAATCGAAAGCTTTACACACATCAAAACTAAAGGCATGGCATACTTTCTAAAAATTGAGAGGGAAAAATGGAAATGCCCAGCATGTGGTGGAGTAATCTGCGCCCAGACAAAACGGTGCTACACATGCAAGCCTTAATCTTGATTAATTTTTGCTGAACTACTGTTCAAGCACACCGCCTCTTCGATATGTAAAGAAACAACAGCTAAACCAATTAAGACAAGGGCGATTGTGATTAAAACCAAAAAAAGGAGGAGAGTACAAGCATCCTTCTTTTTTGCCTGTTCTGTAGAATTTTTTATATATCAGTAATTGATGTCATGGATATGCAAACGTCCCTGCGGCACTAGTTCCGAAAAACTTTTGATTGAGTTCCTGATTCACTGTTGCGGGGTCTATATCTGAGAAGAGACTTGGTTGAATCCATTTAGCCCAGTAGAGGTAGCCGACTACCGATCGTATGCCGCTTCTGGCGCTAAAATCACAGATGTAGACCCTTCCATTTTTAACTGCTGTTGTATCTTTGGTGGCTACGCGGGCCATGATGTCATTTTTTGCTGCAATGAAATCATTTATGTCATGGTTTTCACTGTAGATCAGTTCTATAATCGCTGAAGGATCCTGTTCAACCACGAATTCAGGAGTTAACGTTCCAGAGTAATCGGTTTCATTTTCTGCAATGTTGATTCCTCCAGCCTGGTATACGCTTGCTGTTGAAAATGTTTGGTAGGGGTAGTTGTACCATTCAAGAAAGACTTTGACTTGTTGACCACGCGTTAAAGTGTATATACGGTCTTTGACAAGTATGTTGTAATACTGTGCCCACTCGATATATTTAGTTGCCTCGCTTTGGTGACCTAGAATTGGGACAAGACTCTGCATCAAGGTGCACGTGAAGTCTATTGGTGTATCTAGGGCATAGAGTTCATCTCTTGTCATCGTAGAAGGGTTAGTTGGTTCAGGAGAAGTTGTATCAACAATGTAAACGGCTATACCTGAATCACGTAATTGCTGATAAGCAGTCGGGTTATAAGGTAGCATTGAACTAGCAAATATAACGTCAGGGTCAAGTTCGATAAGTTTCTCAACGTTTGGCTCATAGTCATTTGCCCCTACAGAAATCACGGTTGAAAGTGAAGAGGGCATTGTGCAACTAGCGGTACGTGCAACTATGAGACTTTGACAGCCCATTGCACAAAGAATCTCGGCTACGCCAGAATCAAGGGCAGCAATGGTTGTTACTGGAAGGGATATTGTCATAGTTATGTCGTTGGCGTCGGTAACGGTTACGCTATTTGGAGCGGGTGTAGGGGTGGGCGTTGTATTTGAGGTTGAAGGCTTTTTTGTAGGAGACGTTGTGACAGTAGTAGATGCTGATCCTGTAGGAGATGCATTTATGGTAGGCGGTACTGTGGGTTGCGTAGTGGGAATGGATATGGGCTCAGTTGTGGGGGAAGGTGAGTTTGATCCTGTGAAGTATAAACTGTAAACACCGTACCCAGAGGATATTATAAGTAGTCCTATGATGAATGTTGCTACAATAATGGTTTTGGTTTTCAAAGAGTTCACCTCCTAAAAGGGCTATTGTTAAAAATTTGCCCGTGGTAATCGTGAAACGCATTATCTTGAACGGCTGAAGTGATAGGTGCAGAGTTTAACTCCATCAAGGACCAAATTTTGAGGTTACGTAGAATCAGAGACATCTTTTTTCTTTTTTGGTTTGCTTTGATACTAGATATAGAGATTGTTTGGGCGAGCATTCTTTTGTCATCTTACCTGGCTGGATTAGCCAACAAAACTTAATAAACTTTAGGTTAAACTAATTTAATCTCCAGTTGAGTAAAACCAGTTGAATAAACCAATTAAAAACCAAATAAACAAAAAAAATAACTCAAGGATTTTCTAAAAGAAAGAAAATGAAAATACCCACATGCAACGGGGTAATTTACGCACAGACAGAAAGATGCTACACACGCAACCGTTAATAGCAACCTTTTTTGTGATCACCGCTTCAGTAATTATCCCTTTAACCCATGCCTATGCCGCGTGGATCCTGCCCTAAAATCTGAGAAATAGCACGCAAACTCAAGGTATCACATAGTTTATCAGCTATTTTTATTGATTCTTCGTCGGGACCCGCTATTGCACCTCTAACAATGTAGGGATAAAGATCGTGGTCATAAGCGCCTTGGTAGGTAGATAAGACACAGTGTAATGCACTGAGGCCTATTATAATGACTGCATTACAACCTTTTTCTTTAATGATTTGCTCTAGTTCGGTCTTGTTAAAGGCGTTCTGGTGTGTCTTTAGGACTTTTCTATCTTCATCTTTGACATCTATGTTGGGGAAGAGTTCGAATGCTGTATTTCCAGGCGCTATTCCTTTTTCGGGGCAAGTTTGGTATGTAAAGATTATGGGGGCTCCGGCTTTCCGAAATATCGATATTGCACGCAGCATGTTTGGGATGTGTTCAGTTACTGATTTTTTAAGTCCATCAGACATTTCTGGCCAAGCATTTTGGATATCAATTACTAATAGGGCAGGTTTCATTTTATCATTCACTTCATGTTTTGCTTGTTTTTATATGGGTTCGGTTGATGTTAAAATGTGATCAACCATAGGACGATAAATACGCTCAAACTGTGTTTTTATAGGTGGATTAACTTCAAAGTTACCATCAGCATAATGATTTGCTAAAAAGCACAGTAGGTTTTCATAATTTTCAGTACCACCGAATTTGAGGTATTCAAAGATTTTTCGGTAATCCTTCTTATCAACTGTCGAGGATAACACAATTTCGGGGTTAAATTGTGCATCTGAAGCAAATAAGGGAACAAGTTTGGTACTTAGAATAGAAGTGACTTGGTCAAACTCCGGAAAACTATTGCCATCTACCAGATGCAGTAATACTATGTGGGATTTCTGGGCAAAATTAAGAAATTCCCTTAAATTGACTGAATTAGATAAATTTTCAGCTGTTAGCAGACAAATATCAATCGGGATACCTGTTTTTTGGTAAATATTTTTTACGGCTAATATTATGTGGTCTATTTGGTTAGAAAGGAGTATACAGGCTATTTTCAACATTTTTCTATCAACTTGTTTTTTTATTTAATTTCCGTTTGATAAAAAGAAAAAATGAGAGAGGTAGAAATGAAATGTTTGCAACTAGGGGCACCTCAAGACGGATAGCAGTAAGTTCCTGTGATATGTTCGCCAACGTAGATCATGAACATTTCATCCTGTAGAGCTTCAGGGTCTATGTCGCTGAAGAGAGTTGGATGGAAGCATTTAGCCATAAATAACAGACCTATTGGATTTCGGATGCCGGTTCGAGCCATTAGACTATCTCGCATGCTTATGAAGTCTGTTTGATTATGTGTTGTGCTGGTGATTATGCGGATTATTACGTCTGGATTGCGTTCTAAGACGTACTCTGGACTTAGTGTTGGATAAGTCAGAGTTTCGTTTGCCGCTAGGTTTCTGCCACCTGCTTCAGTCATCATTACATGGGGTAACCCTGAATTGCTGCAACTACGCCCAGCGTCACTCCATTCATAATATACTAAGGGTTTGTCGTTTTCTTGCAGAGAGCTTAAACGTGTGGCTACAAGGTTGTTAATATTGTTCATATAATTAAGCAGGGATTCAGCTGTGGATTCTTTGTCTAAAATGATACCGAGACTTAAAACTAGCGATCCTACGCAGTCTGAGTCTGAAGGATTATCTATAATCACAGGCACCCCAAGAGTGCTCTCGATTTGAGCTTTTGTATCGTTGCTAACTTCGTCTGCAATTACTAGGTCAACATTTAGTTCTGCCAAGATTTCCATGCTGATGCCGCTTGCATCACAAAAGATAGTTATGTTTTCTACTATACTTGGATAAGTAGAGTATACATCTCTTCCGACTATTTTAGCGCCGTAGTCTAATGCAAAAATTATCTCTGTAAAACCATTGTTTATGCAGGCGATTCGATTCACAGGAAGTGTAACGCTAACTTCGCCACCATAGCAATCGAATACAAGTACATAGGTTTCGGCGGTTTCGGTTACGGTGGATTGTAAGTTTGGCGGTTTTGATGTTTTTGTTGAGGTAGCGGTTGGTTGCGGGTTAATGGTTGCTGTTGAAGGGGGTAGTTGTGTAGGGGTTGGGGTGGACTCTAAGGTGGGTTCTGTAGTCGGTGGCGAAGTGGGTGTGGTGATGGGGGCTATTACGGAAGAGGCCGAGGCATACCAGTTGTAGGAGCCATAAGCGGATGCACTAAACACTACGGCAGTGAGAATGATTGGTATTACGCTTGTTGTTTTCAAAGTGAGTCACCGCCCAGAAGGGTTGTATTTGAAGGTAGGTTTGACTGTAGGGTTTTTGCGTTGCTTTAGTGTTTGGTGATAGGTTTAGTGTTAGTTTTTTGCACGTGCACATTTTTTCAAATCATCGGATGGATTATCCGACCAGACTTATTTAAAGCTTGGTTTAATAAAAATTAACCTCAAATTGAGTAAAAAAAGTTGATAAACCCGCCAAAATCCTTAACTTAGTTGCGCATCCCTAACCTCATACAAAACACCACTACCAAACCGCATATTCTGATTATCAACCTCCAGAATCACACGATTAGCCATTCGACCAACCACAAGCACTAAAACATTCAACCCCCTTGAAGCAGCAACTGCAGCCGAATGACAAATCCCAAACTCAAAATCAACCTTAACATCAAGTTTAGTCACAACAGCACGCGCAACAGCACCCATAATCCCCACACGATCAGGCTTGAATTCCACAAATAACCTTTTAACTAGTGCAATATCCACTGCTCTAGAACCACCTCTGCGTATACTTGGAAGCTTTACGATCATTATCCTACCTCGAACCAATTTGACTTTACCAGCTAAATCCTTCAAACCGATATCTTCACCAGGGTTTGCATCAAAAAGAGCAGTCCCCATTGCTTCAGCGCTAGAACCATTTGGGGGAACAGCATAGAAAAGACCATCACGGGAAATCAATCCAACTTGGTCACCCGACCTAACAGGATAGGTTGTTAATGCTGTCCAAGCATGCTCTACTTTTAACTCGTTTTTTATTGCTCTAACATAATTCTCTAGGTTTAACATGCCTTGCCGTAGTACTGTGACTCCTTTGGGGGTTAGTCGGTAATCGGCTCTTTCGGTACCTACGTCTATGAGACCGTCTTTTATGAGTTTTTTAAAATATTTTGAGATTGCTTGGGTTGTTAGGTCGAGTGTTTTGCCTATGTCTTTTTGTTTTATATGGGGTTGGTTACGCATGATTTCAAATAGGATTTGGAATTTAGTGAACTCACTTTTTTCTCGGAGTAAGATGGCATTTTGTTTTGGCATGTTATTTTTTCCCTTGTGGTCGCCGTTATGAAAAGCGGTAAGTTTGTTGCCTTCTTTTCCGTTTGTGAACTTATAAACTTTAGTTTAACAGAAATTAATCTCAGGTTGAGCAACCATTGTTGAATACGAAAACAGAAACCGTTAAAAATAGAAAAAGAAAAAACAACAAACACCATTAACGCTTAACACATTGCCCTGAAGCAACATCAAAATGGTGTTTATCACCATAATCACAGGTTTTACAGTCATTGCTAATATCTTGCCCGAAGGGGCAACCCTTCAAATCAGCCATTTTTAATTCTACCTAACTGTTATTTGTCTATGAATTATAAAACAGTTAGGTTACAGTTGACCCATAATTGGATATTGTTAGCGGCTTTTCTTATCCTAAAGCTATCAGTAACATCCCCCAACACAAACACAAAAACGCCTATTCCCAAAAAGAAACCGTAAAAACAGCCAAAACATAGGATGAGGAACCTCAAGCAAACTCGTCCTCAAGAAACAAAAAACAGGAGAACATGAGATGTTAAAACAGTGGATACAACCCACACCCTCGACTAGTTACATCTACTAACAAAACCCCAACCAAAGCATAGTAATGCCCCAAACAATCATTGCTACATATCCCCACAAAACAATAAAATAAAAAGTAGCCCAGAAGAGATTCGAACTCTTGTCAGAGGCTCCAGAGGCCTCTATGCTTGACCACTACACCACTGGGCTGCAAACACAACACAAATAACGACGAGTTTTATAACTTTAACGATATACTTTTTCGACCCAACATTACTTAATGCAGTATAATTAGTAACTTTTTTAGCAAACCAGAGCTTACAAGAAAAACAGAGCTTAAAAAAGAAAAAAGGAAAGTAGGTTTTGTTTATGGACGTTTACGCAGCATCATAACCGTTACAACGCCAACAAGAATTATGGCGACAAATAACCCTACAATTGCAGGTAGGAAATACTCATCAGCCATTGATGGAGGCTGTGTTGGTTGTGGTGACGCGGTTGCGGGAGGAGCATCTACGTTGAAAGCCGTCATTGCGCTTGATGGGTAGTATGATTCAGAGCCTGTGAATTGTGCGTAGACTGTGTATTTACCTTCAATGTCTGGTTTCCATGTGAAGCTGTAGAATCCGTCAACTGTTGTTGTTTTACCGATTTGGCGATAGTTATCATTTTGGTCAACGACATAAAGGTCGACATCGACACCACTGGTGTTCATTGGCTTGCCTTTTTGCATGTAGACATATTCCATCCACTGTGCTTGGCTTGCGTCGCTAACAGCTGGGCCCCGTTGGGGAATCTTGCTGCTTGTTCGTTTTGTTTTGTGCCTGCGGAGATGTCTATAACTGTACCGGTGATGGTTACTGTGCCGTCCATGGTTACGCCTGAGCCTGGTGCTGATACTGTGGTTTGGCTTGGACCTTTACCGATTGCATAAACCTGTGCGTCGTAGTTATTCCAGTACACTGCGATTCCATCTGCTACTGCCATAGTCATTGGGTATGCCCATCCAGCAATGCTCCAGATTTCTGAGTCGTCAGTTACATTGAGTGCTTTGATGCGTTCGCCTTTGTAGAGTCATACAAAACAGAAATATACATACCACCCATAACATAACTAACCCTATAAACCAACAACCCCCACCCGTTAACCGTTAACTGCGTCTTCACACTATGTTTCTTTTACCACTACAACAAATCCTGCATTCACACTTACCACCCGATCTTAAAATCGTCCTGCTCAATAGCACCCAAAAAAGCATAGAACCCCCTAAAAACACTATTTCAACTTCACCAACCATCCACAACCATTTAACCTTGCCATACCCCATCATAGACAATGGCAACACTCCACTAACCAAGAGTTCTAGCCTTTCTTATGCTATTGAACACACCCGGTTTAGCTAACACAAAAGAGGCAACCCAGCAAGGTTGATGACGTATACAGGGTGGTAGTAGGGCAGCAGTATGAACAAGCGGCTTGTCAGTGAGGGTATGTATGGGTGGTCTGTGTAGTTTGCTCTTTTTCAGTCTTTTCGCTGGAGTCTTTTGCTTGTATGCATCGTATTTTTCTTTTGTCATTTAGTTTAAGTTGTGTTTAACTCTTGGATTTCGAGGTCTGAAAAATTTCTGAAATGTGAAGGTTTTTTGTTTAATACACTGTAATTTAGCATGCAAGCAACCTAAAAAAGCAAATATTACTAATAAACAGAGATTTTTCTCAAAATCCAATGTTTATGGCTTACTTTCTGTGGGAACATCGTTTATTCAGCCATTTAAACAAAACTCTAAACTGATTGATTACAAGCTTAAACCAGATAAGCCTTTCATGCATAGAAATAGAAGCATAAAGTTCACCTCTAAAGAGTTGGATGAAGGTAATGGCAAGCTGAGGCTGTTTCTCTATGAGGATGTATTGCTTAGGGGCGAGGAGCATTCTAACCTGATAAAAATACAAGTTACGCAGGAAAAGCAGGGTGTTGGGGTTGACGAGAGTAGGCTTGGGAAGGTTTCGATTTTAACTAATTTGGACTGGGATGGTGAGAGGGTGTATGAGTTGTTTAAGGAGAAGGAGGATGTTGAGTTGGTTTTTGATGCTATGAAAAATGAGTTTGAGAATGACAAGTGTTATCTTGGGGATAGTGATGCTGTGAGGGGTTATTTTTTTGTTTCTTTTCTTTCGCTTTATTTGTATTTTCGGGTGCTTGAGAGGATAAGGGCTGCTGGTTTGACGTGTGATCTTTCTGTTGAGGGGCTGCTTTTTTTGCTTTCAAAAGTGTATATGGTTAAATACAATGATGGAAAGGAGAGGTTGACTGAGATTCCGGCAAAGGTTGAGAAGTTAATCCCGGTGCTTAATTTAGAGAATGTATTACCCTAAAACGTATGCAGCTAGGGCTAAAAAATCATTTTATTAATTTTTATTCATTTTTAGTATACTTAGTTATAGCATAAACCACTTTATAGTTGTCACAATGTCAGTCCATCCAACACTAAATAGAGCTACTAATATTCGAAAAGGAGTGTTTCAATTTTTAAGAGCAGCAACTTTTATTTGGGTAATGTTTAATGTTTTGTGTGTTCTGGGCAAAGTTTGGGTGCCTCGATAGCTCAGCCCAGTAGAGCGGCTGCCTTGTAAGCAGCAGGCCGCGGGAGCAAGGCCCGCTCGAGGCTCTCTTAAAAAATTATACATCTCCAATTTCTATCGCGCTTATGACGCATTTGCATTTCCTATGCAGTTCCATATCTTCAGTAACTAATAGTAAACCTTCTTTCTCTGCAATATATGCATATGACGCATCATAGGACGTAAGGTTTCATTTTAAAACTATTTAAAATAGCATCTATTTCACGATTGTTTATTTTTTTTCACCTCTGATAATGTGTCAAAAAAACATGTGCCGCTGACCCACAGTTGATTCTATTTACCTTTGCTTCTTTCCAAAGAGTCTTGCCTATTTTGTATTCTGTCAAGGAAATAACTGCGCATTGTTCCAGGCAAATGTCTGCGCAGAAAGCAATAGAGGACACAACGGAGACGCATCTAGAAGATATTTACATTTCTTGCCTCGTTTCTTGAATGTCCCTTACCTATGCCTCCACCGTAACTTTCCTCATTGCATGTCAACAACGTTTCAGTGCGTCTTTTTGTTTTGGCTTTCTTTTCATCTACAAGTTCGTCAAGTAGGTTTTCAATGGCTGCTTTTGATGTCGTTACACATTTTTTTCGCTTCGACTTTTAAGCTTTTTAAGTTCTTACGGATAGAACCTCTCGCTAAACAAACAATCTGAAAACAATTAACTGTCATTGTATACAGCAAATATAAAATTTGCCAAAATTTCGGAGGTTAACAGATTACATTCGGAATTGCAGTCGATTTTCTAAACATCAAGCGCAACAGCTACCACCCCAATCGAACGCACGGTATGTTTTTTTGTTGACATATTAGGACAAAAATATCAAGGTACCTCGAAACCTAAAGGGGTCTAGATGGTCGACCCCGCCGTACATAAAACGCTGTAGGTAAAGACAGTAAGGGGCAGCCAATAGAAGCTCCTATTTTGCGCTTTATATAAGGTGGGATGAGTCATCTAAGAACAACAAAACGGCTCTTATTATAGGGTAGAGGAGTCACGACAGAGCAAACAAAAGCTACTTCGCATGCTTTAAGTAAAAAACAAGGATAAATTAAAAGATGGTTTTGGGGGTTTATGCTTTTTCAGAGTTTTCTTTCTCCCTTAGCTGCAAGCTTTGCTTTGATCGCTTTGGTGTCCGTTATCATAAGCTTGTATTTGCGGGCTTGGGTTGAGACGATTTCGTTCTCGAAAAGCTTCTTTAGTGATTTGAATATTTTTTTAGATGTCTCGCCGGTTTTGTCCGCGATTTCTTGAAGAGTCAACTCTTTGCTTTCGGCTTGCAATGTCGCAACCACTTTATCGTCGGTCTTGTTTAATTTCATGCTTTACCATTACCCCTAATCAGTAGTGTTCCTTTTCACTATGAGTGGGTGGCTTTTTGTATTTTGCGGTAATCTTGAGGGGATTGCAGCAATATCAATGAATTCAAAATGTTAATGGAACTGAGTAAGAAATATTCATCTGTGAACTTATTCACATATTTATACAATTCCGGTATCTGAAGAATGAGTCTGAATTTAACATATTTAAATCTAAGTGGATCCCATTAACACCCTAAAACCGCTCTTTCTAGATAAAACCTCGCAATTACCGAATGCGTCAATAAAAATTTCAGGCAAAGTCTTAGCCCCGATTTTACTTCGAATAACCATTTGAAATTTACCGCCAACTGCCATAACTTTAGGTGCAGATCCAATAATTGCCTTCACAACCTCCATACCAGCACTAACAGGCGGGTTGGACAACACACAATCAAACTGCAAGTTCTCAACAGGTTCATAAAGATAACCATAGAGCACCTGTACATTGCCAACGCGGTTAGCTTTGACATTCTGTCTAGCTAAACGCACTGCACGCATGTTGACATCAGTCATTATCACATGTAATTTAGGATTAGATGCCGCCGCTACAATGCCCACTGCACCATAGCCACAACCAATATCTAACACGCTACCTGTTTGAGGCAGAACCATAGCATCAATCAACACACTTGTTCCCAAATCCACTCTTTTCTTGGAAAAAACGCTTGAAGAAGTCAAAAACTCAAAGTTTCGATCCTGTAAATGTGCTTTAACTATTCTAAATTGGTCATCACATTTAGGTTGTGAAGAAAAATAATGATCTTCACTCTTATGGTTCTTTCCCATCGCCGCTACCGCTCTTCCAAACCTTAGGATAAATATTACGAGGCATCAATACACGCGCCAACGTTGCTACAATACCACGTCGCATATCAAGAATTTCCTGTGTAGAAGCCTGAGCACGACCTAATGCTATTGCTTCCCCTTTTAAAGTAAAAATCGCGACAATGTTAGATTTGGAGATACCACTGTCAACTTGACAAACACCTGGAGCGGTCAAATTTGCGCCATGACATAATGCATCAACTGCTGAGTCACGTACAGTGATTTTTGGTAGCTGCAACAATGCGTTTTCCATAGGTTCGATGAATTTACTAAGATAAGACATATCTTTAGTGCGTTCGTATTCACCAAACCAGTAAGCAACATCATGCAGAGTAACGCTTTTGGCGCTGGTCTCAACAAATGGGCCTGCGCGGGTTCGACGGAGCTCTTGCATGTGAGCACCAGCACCGACTATTTCGCCTATGTCATAACATAGTTTTCGAATGTATGTTCCACCTTCGCAACCTACCTTAAAGAGGACATTTCGCCCGTCTTTTTCGATGTAATCTATGTAGTAGATACGTCTTGTGCGGAGTTGGCGTTTCACAGAACTGCGTAGGGGAGGTCGCTGGTAGATTTCATCTTCAAATATGGACAGGACATGTTTGATTGTTGGTTCATCAGCATCACCATGTAATTTGAGTACACAAATGTATTCTTTCCCACTATGGAGTAATGCCTGAACCATCTTTGTCGACTCTTCCAACGTAATTGGTAATACTCCTGTAACTTTGGGGTCGAGTGTTCCTCCATGGCCAATGGTTTCAAGTTTAAGGATTTTTTTCGTCCAGGCCGCTACTTCGTGGCTTGTGGGACCCGCGGGTTTGTCAAGGTTTATGGTGCCATATTTGATAAACTGCTTGGGAGTGCGCTCTGAGGGTTTGCAACCGTATTTTAGGTCTGTGTGGTCTTCTGCTTTGGTAAGTAATTCACGTTTTGTTTCCCACGGAGGAAGAGTTCTGGGCATTCGGGGACAAAATCTCCTGTTTAAAGTAAGAAAAAGAAGACGTGGTATTAAAGTTTAAAAAAATACCTAGAAAATTTGCGTCATTTCTTCGGTTTTACCTGCTGCTTCAATAGCTTGGGCTACTTCGTCATCTGATGCGCCCCGTTTGATGTCAATTTTGTCCTCGAGGGGCATAAGGTGGTTAATGTTGGCGCGTCTGCGTTTAACTCCAGTTAGTTTTTTGGGGCCTGTGATTAAGGCGAAGCTTTTGTCCATGACGTCGATTATTACACATTTTGTGCAGCATTCACGACCACCTTGCTTGACGCATATTCTGCCGATTTCAATGGCTGGCATATTCTTTTTTGGTCTCCTAGGAAAAGTGATACTGCAATTGCTGGATATAAGCATAACACAGTTTCATTCAAAATTAGTATTATGATACTCACCTTTCTATAGGTTTTATGAACAATTGGTTTAAGGTTCATTTTGCAGGCAATTTCTAATAATACTCGAACATAGAGAATCTATGTTGATTCAAAAAACAAGTGAGTGCCCAAACGTTTTAAAACACAGCTAACCAACATACTTCCAGTTACAGTGGTACCTTTGAGTCTAAACTACCATTATATGCAGTTACCCAGAGAAGTCATAGTTGGAAACGGAACCATAGAACGTATTCCAGAAGTAGTATCTAGAATAGGACTTAAAGGAAAAGCACTCATACTCTCAGATAACCAATGCTACAAAATAGCAGGGGAAAAAGTTTCAAACGAACTAGAAAAAGCTGGTCTAACTCCAGACTTTTTACTTGTTAAATCTATGACCGTCGACGACTTAATCAATATAGAAAAAGCCCTCAGAGAACAAAAACCACGCGTTCTCTTCGGCGTTGGCGGAGGAACCATAATAGATGCAGCCAAAATCAGCTCCGCCAGCCAAAACCTCCCGTTCATAAGCATCCCAACCACTGTCAGCCATGATGGTATTGCCAGCCCATTGGCATCAATAAAAGGCTCAGAAAAACCCTACAGCGTTCTAGCGCAGTCACCAATGGCAATCGTCGCTGATATAGAAATAATATCGCAGGCACCATGGCGATTTGTCATAAGCGGATGTGGAGACATTATATCCAAATATACTGCAGTCAAAGACTGGCAACTAGCGCACTCGGAAAAAGGCGAATACTACGGTGGATACGCAGCCAGCCTTGCACTGATGAGCGCCAAACTGGTTACCGCAAATGCAAACCTAATAGCAACCAAGGATAATGAAGGCTTACGAGTACTGTTGGAAGCTTTGATTAGCTGTGGAGTCGCAATGAGTATCGGAGGGAGCAGTCGCCCATGCAGTGGATCAGAACACCTCTTCAGTCATGCACTAGATCTAATTAATAGCAATCACGCAATGCATGGTGAACAATGCGGAGTAGGCGCCATTCTGACCTCATTCCTTCATGGATCAAACTGGCAAAAAATCAAGAAAACACTAAAACATATTGGAGCACCAACAACCGCTGAAGAACTCTGTGTAAAAGAAGATGAGATAGTTAAAGCCTTGCAGATGGCTTCAGAAATAAGACCCGAACGATACACAATATTGCATAAACTAAAACTAAACTATAATGCTTGCGAAACAGTAGCAAGAGCCACAGGCATTATCAATTAAACTTTAATTGGCTGAATAAGAGCAAAAGCGTTTCCTTCAGGATCCTCTGCCGCTGCAATCCAACCAACTTCGGGAACCTCTTGCTTTGGTTGTGTTACTTTTCCACCAAGATTCACTATCTTATCTAAGAAATCATTGATTGATTCTACTGAAAAGTAGTTAATAGGTTTACTCTCGGGTGCCTGACGTTTATACATACCGCCATTTACACCTGACCGTAGCAACATTCCCTTCGGATCTACAGGGACAGTTTGGATTATCCAGTACTCTATTGGCCCAACGACTTGAACTATTGTCCAACCGAAGACTTGTTCATAAAAAGCTCTAATCTTTTCCAAATCATTAGCTGGAATCTCAAAATGAACTAAAGTATGATCCAACTTGGATTCTTCACCTCCAACTACAATAGTAAAAGTGACATTAACTACGAACGAAATCGGTAAATTTAACTCTTATCAAAAAACTAGGATTAAAAGGAAAAAGGCGCTTATGGCGCTTCAACCGTAGCTTCCTCATCCGGTTTAGCTTCAGCTGCCGGAGCAACTACTTGTGGTTTAGGCTCAGCTTTAAAAGTTTCAACAAACCTTATTTCAGCTAAGTCGGGCAGAAACTTTTGAATGTCAATTGCAATGCCACGTTTAGCAATCTGAACGCCTTCAATATAAAAGGTTTCTTCGGGCATATCTATGGTTAAGTTCTTTGTTTTAACTGTAACCTTGAATTTGTCTTCTTCAACTATCGGAATTCTACGGTGAATTAACGCACCGATTTTTTCTTCTTGAGCATCGAGTTTCTTGGTTACTGTGAAGTCATAGATAAGTGTTCGACCTGCAAGTGCAGGGTTAAAATCTAAGAGTACTCTGCCTGCACCTATAGAGCGCACTGTAGCCATTTTTCCTTGAAATTCAATACGTGCTCCAACAACCGGGTTGATTTCTTTTGCGTAGAGTTGTTTGATCGGTACACGGCGAATTTTTTCTGGATCACGTGGACCAAAAGCTTTGTCCGATGGGATCTCTACGGTGGTTTCTTTACTTATTTCTACGTCTAGAAGTGCGTCATCAAGGGCTTTTAAAACCCAACCTTCGCCTATAACGATAAGTTTAGGTTCATAGATTTCGCCTTCTTTATGAAGGTGTTCTGTTTTTGCAACTTCATCTTTTGTAGTGTCAAAAACTTCGTTTGTTTCTTTAACTTTTGCTACATAATC